>Ga0255054_10000330_pt1 | contig 28344 bp, 28 predicted proteins | sample JV7_2_23_MG_FD_188634 | JGI IMG/M metagenome (GOLD analysis project Ga0255054, IMG submission 188634) | Seawater microbial communities from Jervis Inlet, British Columbia, Canada - JV7_2_23 | ecosystem: Environmental > Aquatic > Marine > Inlet | place: Canada: British Columbia | collected... | reverse complement strand
TGTTACGGGGGCTGGAATTCCTCAGATCACAGCCATAGCAGATGTCTACAAGGTAGCAGAGGCGAAGAATATCCCAATTATCGCTGATGGAGGCGTAAAGTTTTCAGGGGATACCACCAAAGCAATTGTTGCCGGTGCAAGTTCAGTCATGCTGGGCAACGTCCTCGCCGGAACGGAAGAATCTCCTGGAGAAGTGGTGATTTATCAAGGCCGTTCTTATAAGACTTATCGCGGTATGGGGTCAATAGAAGCCATGAAGGAAGGAAGTCGGGATAGATATTTTCAGGATCTGACGTCAAGCGAAGCCAAAATCGCCCCAGAAGGAATAGAGGGCAGAGTGCCTTATAAAGGCAGCGCTGCTCATATCATTCAAATGATGGTTGAAGGACTTAAGGCTGGAATGGGTTATGCTGGCTGCAAAACTATTCAAGAACTTAAAAGAAAGGCAAAATTTATAAAAATTACTGGAGCTGGAGTCAGGGAAAGCCATGTTCATGATGTTATCATCACCAAAGAAGCACCCAACTACAGCTTGGATTAATAAAAAATAAAAACAGCAAAAAACAGATATAAAAATATGTCATGACGATTAGGGGCTGGTTATAGTCAACAGAAAAAGACTCGAGCTTAAAATTAAACCACTTTAAAAAACAGACTTTATTCATTAATCATGAGCTTATCCATTTTCTTAGCTTTAGGATTAGGAGTAATTCTGGGACTAATACACTTCTTTAGCGAGAACCTTGAACCTGAGGAAGGTCTAAAACACTATCGAATTATCTCCTTTGCTGCTGGGATTTCCATTGCTTATCTCTTTCTCGACCTCCTGCCCCAGACTTACGAAGCAGCAGTTCATCTCAAACAAATGGTCTTTGTCTTTCTCCTTTTGGGTTTTGCAGTTTTCCATCTAGCTGAAAAGTTTGCTTATCAGCATTCGGATCAGGATAAACTGGCCAGAGAATTGAAAGAAATCCATTCAATCTCGTTTTTTGGTTACTATTTCCTTGTCGGAATTGTCTTAAAAGATAAGATCCAAATCAGCATGCTGGAAGGCTCTCTATTTATGATCCCTATTGTTCTTCATGCAGGCCTTAGCACAGCCTCTCTGGCACGAATTCACGGTGAGATACGGGAAAGCACCTTTATTAAGATTGCTCTTTCCCTCTCCACACTCCTGGGAGTCATTTTTGCCATCCTAATCCATGTCCCATCGGTCATTAATAATATCCTGATTAGCTTTATTGCAGGGATTCTCCTGTATATTATTGTCAAAGAATTTTTACCAGAGAAAAAGAAAGGTCAGCCTATATTTTTTATCATCGGCCTGGCCTTGTTTTTTGTTTTCTACATCTTCATTATTCTAGCTAGAAAATAGGGGGGAATATGAAAAAATGGAAATGTTCAGTATGCGGCTATATATATGATGAAGCCAAGGAAGGTGTTCCCTTCGATAAACTTCCAGAAGACTGGACATGCCCCCAATGCGGAGCTCCCAAATCAGCTTTTAATATAATCGAAGGTGAAGAAACAATTACCCGGGCAAAAACCACAGTAGCAGACAAGATTGTTGAACAACTCGCGGCTTATGGGGTAAAGAGGATCTATGGGATACCAGGCGACTCAAACCTGCCACTAACAGAAGCTATCCGCCGGAACCCGGATATCGACCTTGTACTAACTCGTCACGAAGGAGCAGCGGCTTTTATGGCCTCGTCACACGCTAAATTAACAGGCAAACTGGGCGTGTGTATGTCCATTGCCGGTCCAGGGGCGACAAATCTTATCACCGGCATCGTCGATGCTGCTACTGATCGAGCTCCAGTTCTAGCCTTACTCGGGCAGGTGTCAGCGGTCTTTTTAGGAAGCGAATCTCTTCAAGAAATAGCTGAAGTCGACATATTTAAGACTTTTTGCGTCTATGCGGAAATGATTGGGAGTCCTGGACAAGCTCTTAATGTTGTTAACCTTGCCATCAAAAAATCCTATGCAGCTCCGGGCCCATCAGCTTTGAGCTTACCGACCGATGTTCTGGTAGAGCCTCTGGAGGAGTCCATCTGGCCACCAGATGCTCATCTATTCGAGTCTGATCTTTACCCAGGCGAATCCGTTAAAAAAGCAGAAGTACTGATAGCTAAAAGTAAGCGACCTCTCCTTTTTGCGGGTTGGGGTGCTCGACACTGCGGTCCAGATCTTCTTGATCTTGCCCGCCATATCGGAGCTCCCATTGCTACTACTGCTCGAGCAAAAGGGATGGTTCCTGAGTCTAATGAGCTTGTCCTGGGAGTTTTAGGATCGATAGGAAACCAATTTGCTCCAAGGATAGTGGCAAAATCGGATTTGATCCTCATTCTGGGAAGTGGATTCAGGCAGCGCAACCTTGTTCCCAAAATTGACGTGATCCAAGTCGATATCGATGCCGCAAGAGTGGGAAAAACATTTCCTGTAAAGGCAGGCATTGTAGGGGATGCGCACCGTGTGATCCAGATGTTGAAAAAAGCAACGCAAAAAAGAAAAATCGAAGCTGATTTTCTGGAGGCGATTCGGCTGGCTCATGCTAAATATAAAGAGCTTCTTGAGGAAGACGCCCGGAATAAGCAGAAGCCAATTCACCCAGGTGCTGTAATACAAGCATTAAAAAAACAAGCAGCTCATGATGCCTTAATCTGTTCGGATGTGGGCGATCATACATATTGGTTTTATAAGCGATTTGAGTGCGAAGGGCAGCAGACCCTGCTCTGCGCCAACATGGCTGGCATGGGATTCGGCGTGCCAGCAGCAGTAGCCTGCCAATTCGCCCAGCCAAAACGTCAAATAATTGCTATCACTGGCGATGGTGGGTTTGGGATGGCTGGGATGGAATTTACCACCGCTGTCCACAACAAGCTGCCAATCGCAGTAATAGTCTTTAATGATGGAAAGCTTAAGAATATAAAGAAAGAACAAGAGGAATATGGTTACCCTGAATACCGTGTTTCTTTTCCAAATCCCAACTTTGCTGATATGGCCACTTCGGCAGGAGGAATGGGAATCCGTGTTTCTAATCCCGAAAAACTGAACGAAGCGATCAAGAAAGCCTTAGACTTACGACTCCCCTCTCTTGTTGAGGTGATGGTCGACCCAAACATCTATATCAAGGCGGTTCATCGAGCATAAGATTCTCTTTCTTGGCTCAAACAGAAGGAAATCCTAGGGAGAAAGAGAATAAGCTCTAAAATTGGAAAGCGTATTATTGAACCAGAAACTAATAAATTGAAGTTTAGGAAAACTAAGAAAAACTTGACAAAATATATAGAAAGCATAAAGCTTTAATGATGGCGCTGATGCGAATAAAATTTCAATTTTCTTTTAACCTTATTATTTTTAAGAGAATTAATATCAAAGAGATATCCATTGTTAAAGTATAATTCTGAAAAATATAAGAAAGTTATAAAATTGAAACTATTTGTTAATGCAGGAAGGGAATTAAATGTCTTTTTTTCTCTTTAAGTCCATACTCGCTATATTTTTTCTATTAGCTGCAATTATTGCAGTCATCTCTATGTTGAGTTTGATGGGAAAAACAGAAAGGAAAGTTAGCGTCCAACTCTTACGAAAAATGCACAAAGGATCTGGCTTTGTTTTTGCCGGTCTTCTCTTAGTAATAAGCTATTTCTGCCTAAAATACTGGGCTATGGTTGGAGATCAACTCTCGACAAGAGCTGTCTTCCACGGAGTTTTGAGTTTAACGCTTATCATTATCCTTGTCTTAAAGCTTTCCATAGTCCAATTTTACAAACAATTCCTAAAATTTGTACCAGTAATGGGGATGATTGTCTTCGTCTTGAGTTTTGTGGTGTTCAGCACGTCGGCAGGCTTTTTCTTTATAAGAACTTTAGGCGCAAAAGCCGAATCATCAGAAATATCAGAACCAGCTCAAATCCCACCTCAGGGAAGCACAGAAAAAGGTGCCGCTCTCTTCAACAGTAAATGCATTTCATGTCACTTTGCAGATAAGGAGGAAACCAAACATGGACCAGGCCTGAAAAATATATTGAAAAAGGAAAAGCTCCCCTTCAGCAAAAGACCTGCCAGTATTGAAAATATCAAAAAACAACTTAAAACACCTTTTCTGACCATGCCCTCTTTTGTTTCTCTCTCAGAACAAGAAATCGCTGATTTAATAGCATATTTAGAAACTTTATGAAAAACTCAGCAGGGGGACATAAGGAAAGGTCAAAGGATTTCAAATATATTTGACAAATGATGAATTTTTTTGTATTAAATAAAATAAAAAAAGGAGGGATTTGTCCATGAAAAGAAGAGAATTTTTCGAAAAGAGTGGATGTGGTCTTTTAGGACTGATGATGGCCGAATTTGGCTTTGCCTCTGGCCAAAAAGAGGGAGTCCAAGCTCCCAAGAAAAAAATGAGCCGAGAAGATATGGTCAAAAAGATGCTCATGAAAAAAATGGGCAAAACAGAGGAAGAAGCAGATACAATGATCAAAGAAATGAAAGAGAAGCTCCCTATGGTTAAAGACATGTGCATCTGCAGGACTTGCCCGACATATGTTGCCGAGGAAACAACATGGGGCTTCTGTCACCCCTTAGTTGGAAAAAGCAATATAATAACAGAAGAGAAAGGATGTGACTGTCCCAAGTGCCCGGTCTATCAAAAAATGAAACTCAAGAATGGCTATTACTGCACAAGAAAATCTGAAATGGAACAGGAAATGGCCAAGAAGGGCTAATTCAGTCATTCGTTAGATAGTTCTATAAGTATTTTTAAAAATTCATCAAATGAAGAAATTATGGCGTTGTTTTATATGTAATGACATCCATTATGGAGTGAAACCTCCAGAGATATGCCCTACTTGTCTAGCGAAGAGCGCCTATGTAGAAATCTCTTCCGAAGAAGCAAAAAAGATAAGCGGCATGATAGAAGTTGAGTTTGATAAGGAAAAATTTCTCGGGGCAATAGAAAAATTCACAGAAAATAATGAATTCCAAGTTAATCCTGACACAGAAAAAGTCAAGATGCTCCTGGATGGAGTATTCAATAATGAGCAAAATCATGGCTTAAAATTCTGTCCCTGCAGACTGATTACAAAGGATTTTGAGGAAGATTTAAAGCTAGTCTGTCCCTGCAACTTTCTTATTCACGAAACATATAAAGATAAAGATGATGGAGAGTGTTGGTGCGGGCTTTTCGTAAGGAGAAAAAAGCATGAATGAACGAATTATGTTTTGGGCCAGGGAATGTCCTCATTGCAAGAACATGATGCCCCATGTGGATAAATTAGAAAAAGAGACAGGTATTAAGTTAAAAAAACTAGAAATCTGGCACAATGAAAAAAATGCAGATTTGATGCGCTCTTACAAGCCGATTATCGCCCCCAAATGTGGAGGCCAGTTGAAAACTCCCACGTTTTTTAACACAGAAACCAATGACATCATCTGCGGCGAGGTAGAATACGAGAAGCTCAAAGAATGGGCATTAAAATAGCAAAATTGTATTATCAATAAGCCTGACTTTGCCTATGAAAATCGCCATGGCAACGAGAGCTTCCTTCTCAATTTCGGCCACAGGATTGAGCTTATCCACATCCACTATCTCAACATAATCTATTTTTGCCAGGGGCTCCCTGCCAATTATTTCTTTCATTTCTTTGATAATAGCTGCCGAGTCTCTCTGCCCTTTTTCCATCATCGATTGAGCCTCTTTCAGACTTTTTGACAAAACAAGAGCTGCTTTCCTCTCTTCTTGGGTAAAGTATTTATTGCGGGAACTGAGGGCAAGACCATCCTCTTCTCTTATTATAGGTAAAACCTCTATTATCACCTCTAAATTAAGTTCCTTAACCATCCTTTTTAAGATAATTACCTGCTGGGCATCTTTCTGCCCGAAAAATGAAATATCAGGATTGATAATATTGAAAAGCTTCAGCATTACAGTACAGACGCCCCGAAAATGACCGGGACGGGAGTGGCCACACAGCTTATCCTGTAAATCGTAAACCTCGACATATGCCTTATGCCCTTGGGGATATATCTCATCTGATTCAGGAACAAACAGATAATCGACTCCTTCTCTCTCCAAAACTTCTGAATCCCGATTCAAATCCCGTGGATACTCATTAAAATCTTCTCTCGGACCGAACTGTGCAGGATTGACGAATATGCTCACCACAGTAACATCTGCTTTCCGAAGAGACTCTCTCACCAAACTCAGATGCCCTTCATGGAGATAGCCCATGGTAGGAACAAATCCGATGCTCATTCCCCGGGATTTTATACCAGAAACCTCATTTCGCATCTTGTCTATCTTTTTTATGACTTTCATGGCCATCTCAATCTTGGCTTTCTCCCAAAGTTGCTTGGTTAAATGTCATTACGGGCCCTGCAGGGTCGAAGCAATCCATCGTTGCGAGGAGCATAGCGACGTGGCAATATCATACAATAAATTGACATTACGCAGGACGTGGCATATTAACTAAAAAATTTGAATTTTATCATTTCCTATTATTTCTTCTTCTTTCCACGCTTTTGATCCTCGTTCTTGATTAGCTCATCAAGTTTTTCTGACTTAGAATGATAAGAGTAATTGCTATCTGGAAATTTTCCTTTTTTAACATCCTCAATGTATCCTTTCACAGCACGGCTGATAACTTCATGAATGTCTACATATTTTCTGACAAATTTGGGCAGGTATCCGTTTGAAAAGCCCACTAAATCATGAAAAACAAGAATCTGACCATCACAATAGGGACCGGCTCCTATCCCTATCGTAGGAATTTTAAGCTTTTCAGTTATGATCCGAGCCACTTCCATCGGAATACACTCTAAGATAACGGAAAAAACACCTGCTTTCTCCAGACTAAGAGCATCTTGGACGATATTTTCAGCTTCATCGATTTCTTTTCCTTTTACCTTGAATTGACCCAAATGATAGATAGATTGAGGAGTAAGTCCAACATGTCCCATCACCGGAATTTCCGCTTCGATCAGAGCTTCAATCAATTTTAACCTCTTCTTGGATGCTCCTTCGATCTTGACAGCACTTGCACCCGCTTCTTTGAGAAACCGGGAAGCATTATAAACCGATTCCTCGTTGGACCGGTGGAAAGAAAAATAGGGCATATCTCCCACAACTAAGGCACTTTTCGAAGCAAAAACAACTGGTCTTGTGTGATGAATCATATCTTCCATGGTAACGGGAATGGTGTTTTTATAGCCTAAGACAACCATTCCTAGTGAATCTCCCACCAGGATCAAATCTATCCCACACTGATCCACAATTTTGGCAACAGGAAAATCATAAGCTGTTATGGCTACAATTTTTTCTTTCTTCTCTTTTTTAGCTTGAATAAAAGGGATGGTCTTTTTTTGGGTTTTTTCGTTGGGCATGATCACACCTTTCTCCCCATCTCGCCTCAAACACAAGATTGAGGTAAAGTCTAAAAAAGCCGTTCAGAACGACTTCTGTTTAAGAAAAAATCTTTAGTCTATTTCAATTTCTTTAAATGCTTATTTTCTTTGCCAAGAGGAACATAGTACATAGATTTCTTTTTCATTTTCTTAATCTTATCTAGCAAATCTATTATATCTCCTTCCCGATCTAAATCCAACCCATCTGCCTTCACAACTAAAAGCGGAGCCGCCTGGTAATTGAAAAAAAAATAATCAAAGGCTTCAACGACATCCTCTAAATATTTCTCAGAGATATTTTTCTCCAGAGCACTTCCTTCCTTGTCAATACTTTTCAAAAGCGTCGGCAAAGAAATCTGGAGATGAATTACCAAATCAGGCTTGCCGACTCTCTCCTGCAGCAAACTGTATATTCTTTCATAAACAATAAGCTCATCATCAGTGAGAGTTTGGTAGGCATAAATTTTATCTTTTTCAAACAGGTAATCACAGATTATCCTTTCTTCGAACAAATCCCTCTGCAGAAGGCTTACTTGCTGGTAGTACCTGTTCACCAAAAAGACAAGCTGGGCAAGAAAGGCAGCTCCTTCTTTTTCATTATAAAAATCTCTGAGATAAGGATTTTCGAACCTGTCAAAAATGACCTTGCCTCCAATTTTCTGGGATAAGATATTAGCTAATTTTGTCTTCCCAGATTTAAGAATCCCCTCTATAGCAATATGTTTGAAAATTATTTGCTTTTTATCCGACATGTTTATTAATTAAGATTCTCTTTTTTCTCAACTCTCATAATCTCGATGAGCAAGGCAGCTTAAAAAATAACGAATATAATAATATAAGTCAATTAAAAACAGGTTGAATACAGGGATTTGACTGCAGGGCTTGATTTATAAAATCCTAATCAACCTGGATTATTCACGGGTCGAGTTTGCCGCTCAAATAATCGAGGACATAGATCTAGCTTTTTTTAGACTTCTCTTCCTCGGGAACAATGATCCAGGCTATGATGTAGAATATCACCATAGGAAATAAAACTGATAACAAGCTGATAGCCACAAAAAGGAGCCGCATTATATTCACATCGATATCAAAATATTCGGCCAGCCCTCCGCAAATGCCTGCTATCATCCTCTGTTCGGAAGAGCGGTAAAGTTTCTTTTTCATCCTGATTTACTCCTAAAAGGAATTTTTCCTTTCTACGGATATTTCCATCAATAAGTACGAAAAAAGCAATAAAAAGTTTCCTAATCCCCAAATTTTATCCCTTGAGCTAAGGGAAGCTCTTTTGACCAGTTAATCGTATTTGTCTGACGGCGCATGTAGCCTTTCCAGGAGTCTGAGCCAGACTCTCTTCCTCCTCCTGTCTCTTTTTCTCCTCCAAAGGCACCCCCAATCTCGGCTCCGGATGTTCCTATATTAACATTAGCGATGCCGCAATCTGAACCCTCATGGGATAGGAACTTTTCCGCTGTTAATAAATTTGTCGTAAATACAGCACTGGATAAACCCTGAGGAACTTCATTATGAAGCCTTATGGCTTCCTCGACGTCCTTGTATTCTAAGAGGTAAAGGATGGGAGCAAAAGTCTCATGATGGACAATTTCTGTTTGTGATGGCATTTTGACAATGGTTGGCTCAACAAATTGCTCCCCTAATTCTTTGAGATGATGACCGCCGCAGATTATTTCTCCGCCCTGTTCTTTGACTTTTTCTAAAGCAGCCATCATATCTTCCACTGCTGCCTTTGTCACCAGAGGCCCCATCAGAATTCCCTCCTCCATGGGATTTCCAAGGCGCACTTGCTTGTAGGCTTGGAGGATTCCCTGGGTCAGATCAGAAGCAATAGACTCGTGCACGATAATCCGCCTCGTAGAGGTACAGCGCTGGCCCGCTGTCCCCACCGCTCCGAAGAGAATAGAACGAACTGCCATGTCCAGGTCTGCATCTTCGGCAACAATAATTGCGTTGTTACCTCCAAGCTCAAGGATTGTGCGTCCAAAGCGGCGAGCCACAGCTTCTGACACTCTTTGTCCCATTTTAGTCGAGCCTGTGAAAGATATAAGAGGCAGCCGTTTGTCGTTAATCATTCTCTCTCCAACAACGGACCCAAATCCAATAACGATGTTGAAAATGCTCTTGAGCCCATGATCTGCCATGACTCTGTTACAAACATTCTGAACAGCAACGGCTGTCAGGGGAGTACTGGAAGATGGTTTCCAGACAATCGTATCTCCACAGGCTGCTGCGATAGCAGCATTCCAAGCCCAGACTGCCACGGGAAAATTGAAGGCTGTGATGATTCCGATAGCACCTAGGGGATGCCACTGCTCATACATCCTGTGTCCAGGACGTTCGGAATGCATTGTCAACCCGTAAAGCTGCCGAGAAAGACCCACTGCAAAATCACAGACATCAATCATTTCCTGAACTTCACCAATTCCCTCTGCCCTGATCTTTCCCATCTCCAGAGTCACCAGCTCCCCAAGAGGTTCCTTCAATTCCCTTAGCGCCTCCCCCACATCACGGATCACCATGCCCCGTTGCGGAGCGGGCATCATGCGCCAGGATTTAAAAGCCTCAGCGGCCTGGCTGATAACCTGTTCGTATGTCTTTTCTGTGGCTTGGATAATCTTGGCGATAGGTTCTCCAGTGGCGGGATTGTATGAGACAAGCTCGGGACCTTGAGGGTCTTCAAACCATTGTCCCTCACCAGCACAAGCTCCAATATTTACGTCTTTTATTTGTAATTTTTCTAATAACTTTTTCATTTATCTCTCCTTTGTAATTTTTTTGAATTCTTTATTCCTCGTTCAGAAAAGGATAGCGGTAATCCCTGGGAGGACGCAAATTCTCCTTAACTGCTCGAGCACTTGTCCAGCGAAGAAGGTTCAAGTAAGAACCAGCTTTATCGTTTGTTCCCGAGCCTCTGGCTCCACCAAAAGGCTGCTGGCTGACAACAGCTCCAGTGGGTTTATCATTGATATAGAAGTTTCCTGCTGCATGGCGGAGGGCAACGAAGGCCTCATCAATTGCTTTCCGGTCGTTGGCGAAGACAGCTCCTGTTAAACCAAAGGGCGAGGTAGTATCGCAAATTTTTAATGTTTCTTTGTATTTATTTTCAGGGTAGACATAGATTGTAAGAACAGGCCCGAATATTTCTTCCTCCATCAACTTGTCTTTAGGGTTGGTAACGACAACGAGTGTGGGCTCTATGAAATAACCCTTGGAATCATCGTAATTTCCTCCACAAACAATATTAGCTTCTTTTGATTTCTTCGCGTATTCAATGAATTCTACGATGCTATCAAAAGCGGATTTATCAATAACAGCGCCCATAAAATTTGTAAAATCAGTTATATCGCCCATCTTGATTGTCTTTATCTCATCTGACAAACGTTCTTTGATAGAAGGCCAGAGATTTGACGGGATGTAAGCTCGGCTGGCTGCTGAACACTTCTGTCCCTGATACTCGAATGCTCCGCGGATCAAGGCCGCGGTCACAGCCTCAGCATCAGCAGAAGCATGAACAAAGACAAAGTCTTTTCCGCCAGTCTCCCCCACAATTCTGGGATATGTTTTGTAATTCATGATGTTTGACCCGATGGTCCTCCACATTCCTTGAAAAACAGGAGTGCTTCCAGTGAAATGAACTCCAGCTAACCCTGGCTTTTCTAAGACAGGATCTCCGACATATCGTCCTGGGCCAGGAACAAAATTTATCACACCGTCAGGCAATCCAGCCTCCTTCAACAACTGGGTTATAAAATAGGCTGAATAGACTGCCGAAGAGGCCGGCTTCCACAACACCGTGTTTCCCATCATGGCTGGCGAGGTGGGTAAATTACCGGCAATAGAAGTGAAATTAAAAGGGGTCACAGCAAAAACAAAACCTTCCAGGGCACGGTATTCCATGTAATTCCAGATTTCATGAGAGGAATCCGGCTGTTGAGTGTAGATCTGGCGCATGTAGGAGGGATTAAAGCGATAAAAATCGATTAGTTCGCAGGCTGCGTCTATCTCTGCCTGATAGACTGTCTTTGACTGTCCGAGCATGGTGGCAGCATTCAAAATATATCGGTATTTTGTGGCAAGTAGCTCCGCAGCTCGAAGAAAAATTGAGGTTCGAGATTTCCAATCCATCACCGACCAATCTTTCCAGGCCTTCTGGGCTTCCTTAACCGCTTTATCCAGTTCTGGAGGCCCTGCTGTATGATACTGGGCTAAAAGATGGTTGTGGTCATGCGGGCAGCGGCAATCTGCCATATTTCCGGAAAGGATCTCTTTACCTCCGATTATCAAAGGAATCTCAATTTTCTCATTTAACATTTTCTCCAGGTGAGCCTTCAAGTCCTTTTTCTCCCGACTTCCTGGAGCATAGCTATAAACAGGCTCATTGAAAGGTGTAGGAATTTTTATTATGGCATTCATCTCAATTTCCTCCTTCTTATAAAATTTGGGATCAGACCTTTCAAACTTTTATAATTCTATGAATATTAAGCAATTCATTTTATATTTTTCTTGCCAATAATAAAAGTATTAAAGGTCTGACCCTTATCAGCAATCAAAGACCAAGATCTTTATCAATGCCTTGCATGGCTTCAAGGCATATGGATATAAACTCGTCCAGTTCCAAACCAATATTCTTGCTCTTTTCTATATCTTCCCGGGTGGCTCCTTTGGCAAAGCTTTTCTCTTTGTATCTTCTCTGCACAAAACCAACATCGACTTCTCTTAGTTTCTTGCTGGGGTGCATCAGAGTGGCAGCAATGATCAACCCTGTAAGAGGATCAACGGAAAAAATTGCCCAGTCCATCTTGCTCTCACAAGTTACATGCGCGGCATGGGCTTTAACCGCATGAATGATATCTGCATCGATCCCGAGTTCTTCCAAAATTTTGACTGTCTCAGTCGTATGAAGTTCAGGACTTTTTTCAGTGATTTCGTAATCAAGGTCGTGGAGCATTCCTGCTAGCCCCCATTTCTCCACATCCTGATCAAGCCGTGAAGCAAGAGCCTTCATGCATACTGCTACTGCCAAGGAATGCTTCACCAGGTTCTTATTTTTAAGATATTTTTGGACAGTCTCTAAAGCCTCTTCTCTTTCCATCATACAATCTCCTTTCTAAATTATTTCTTAAGTTCTTTTAATCTTTCTTAATCACAAAGGGAATTTCAGTTTTCATGCTTTCCTTTTCATCAACAACTTTAACTCCTACGATGTAATCCCCCTCCTTCTCCGGAAACCAAGCCCATGAATTTTTCTCAGATTTCTCTTGAACTATTCTTTCCTCCTTCCTTTCCTTAAGGTAGAATTCATAATTTTGCCTGTAGAAACCAACGGCAGAAACAGTAAAAGCAATTTCTGCTCCAACCTTTTGCGGCGATTCCCCGGAGGATCTCAAAGATACTTTTAATATCTTTTTCAAAAAGATAAGCTTTCCCTCATCCTTCTTGTTATCATGTAGATTGAACATAAGGTAAGGCGCAACCCATAGCGGATTTGATTTAATCTCTTGATCCGTGTTGTATTCTCCGATATTTTCCCCTGTTTCTACATCAAAACAAAGCAGGAGGGAAGAGAAGGAGGAGGCCAAAATTCTCTCTCCAGAAATTTCAAGACGATAAAAACTCCGTGATGGGATTATTTTCCACCAGAGAATATGTCCGTTTTTTTTATTCAAACAGTACAATACATTATTCCAGCAAATAAAAAAAATCCTCTTGCCATCGACAATAGGAGGGTTGAGGATTTTTCCTCCAATCTTTATTTTCCATTTTTTCTTTCTTTTTGCCAGATTAAAGCAATAAAAATAATGGTCATCCGTACCAAAATACAGGAAATTCTTCTCGACTAAAGGGAGAGGCTGAATTTTATTCTCTGTATTGATCTTATCTAAAAGACTGCCTTTTTCACTCAGAATATAAAGATTATGATCATCGCAGCCAAATATAATTCTTTCGGCAGAAAAAACAGGAGTAGACCTTAGAGCATCACCCGCCTCGAAGCGCCAGAGTTCTTCTCCGCTTGATGTTGAGAGGGCAAAAAAGATTCCTTTCTCCGTGCCAAAGTATATTTTTTTCTTAAGTTCTTTAATACCAGTCGTGATTTTTTCTTTAACCTCTTTTTTCCAGAGCAGCCTTCCTTTTTTGCTCAAGCAGTAGAGCGTACTGTTCATATCATAAACGTAAATGTTTTCAGCTCCAAGGAAGGGAGAACTTGCCAGCTCTTCAGAAACTTCGAATTTCCATAAAATTTCGCGTCTCTCTCCTGTCATACAATAAACCAACCCTCTCTCCGTAGAAAGATAAATATCTCCCTCAGTATCTTTCACAAAGTCGATGATCCTTCCTTTGTAGGCGATCTCTCCAGCCTTTTCTAAAGGGAAGACTACTCCAGAAGGATATGCAGGAATTCTTGATTTAAAAAAAGAACAGAAGCCTAAAAAGATGCAAACCAGGAACAAGAGCGTGAATTTTTTCATTCTTCTTGAAAAATCCAATAATAGAACTTTTTTCTCTCTTTCCTCAATCTTTACAGAAAACTTGAAGGCTGATATCATTCAAAAGAGAGAAGACGATGATTAACTATATTATGCTCTATAAAATAAGAAAAAAAGTCAAAAAAATTTTGAAAGAAAAAATTTTCGAGGAAGAGCTCGCCACAACCCCGACTTCTTGTGTTGGCTGTGTTGCTGATGATATAAGCTGGGAAATTTATTACCTTTTGAAAGAAAAGAATGAGAAAGATTAGCTCTTCTCTCTTTTTATTTTTTCTTTTTGGGAATTCCACCACTCTATTCTTTTTTTAATATCCTTTTCCATACCCAGGTTTCCAGGTTCATAATATTTCCTTCCCTTTAGCTTGTCAGGAAAAGTCTCCATAGCAGTTGTCGAGTAAGGGAATTTATGAGCATAAGCATAATCTTTGCCGTATCCAATATCTTTCATTAGATCAGTCACAGGATTTCTTATATGGAAAGGGACGGGTTCAAAAGGACTTGCCTCGACATCTTTCATAGCTTTGTTAAAGGCGACATAGGCCCGATTGCTCTTGGGAGCTGAAGCCAGATAGATGGCTACCTCGGCAAGAGCCAGTTCTCCTTCAGGGGAGCCTATAAAATCATAAGCTTCTTTTGCACTGAGGGCAATGGAGAGAGCCTGAGGATCTGCAAGACCAATATCTTCAGAAGCAAATCTCACCAGCCTTCGCGCAATATACAGGGGATCTTCTCCTGCGGCAATCATCCTTGCCAGCCAGTAAAGAGAAGCATCCACATCACTATTCCTAAGGCTTTTATGAAGAGCAGAGATCAGGTTGAAGTGTTCTTCTCCTTTCTTATCGTAGAGAAGAATTCGCTTCTGCAGTGCCTCTTTTACCTCTTCAGTTGTTATCTTATCATCTTTTACCAGATTTGCAGATATTTCGAGAGTATTAAGGGCTCTTCGGGCATCTCCGTTAGCATAGTCTATGATCATTTTAAGGACCTGCTTTTCAAGCTTGAGCTTTAGTCTCCCCAGCCCCTGCTCCTTATCAGCTAAAGCTCCTTTGATGATAAGGGTCAATGTTTCTTCGGATAGAGGGTTCAAAACCAGAACCTTCGTCCGAGAAAGAAGAGCTGCGATAACTTCAAAAGATGGGTTTTCAGTTGTTGAACCGAAAAGAATGATATCCCCTTTCTCTACATAGGGTAAGAAAGCACCTTGCTGGGCTTTATTGAATCGGTGTATCTCATCGATGAAAATGATCGTGGGTTGTCCATACATTTTTTTATGACTTTCCGCCTTGGCCATGACTTGCTTGACTTCTTTGATGCCTGAAAGGACGGCGCTGAAAAAAATATAGGGAAAATTGAATTGATCGGCTATGATGTAGCCCAAAGTGGTCTTGCCTGAGCCGGGAGGCCCCCAGAATATGATGGAAACTAGACGATCTGCTTCTATCAACTGGGAAAGTATCTTTCTTTCGCCGATGATATGCTCCTGGCCATAAAAGTGCTCCAGAGTCTTAGGCCGCATCCTCTCTGCCAGGGGAATGTGTTTGGCGCCTTTTTTAGTATCCATGAATTTAGTGACCTTTGTTGAATTATACCAGATATTTTTTAAAGGGGACAGTTTAAAGGGGAAAATACCTTCTCTCAATGACACTAAATAACAAGACCCCATTAGGTATTCAATGGCAAGGCCTGACCCCATTCTTGACCTATATGGAATTCCATGCTAAAGTTACGATTGATTTTGCTTGAATTGAAAAGATAGAGGGAGTGGCGAATACTTTAAGTCAGTTAATCCCCCAAACAGGCCTGCTCTTATAATAAATATATCACAAGATGAAAAGCGGTAAGATACCCGAAAAGCTTGTTTACCGGTTAGAAGAAATAAGCCGTATTGCCCAACTTAATCCTGAAGTCATTGAGGCCTGGGAAAGGGAGTTTTACTTCCTTCATGCAGGAAAGACCGGCTCTGGAGATAAGATATTCAGGAAAAAAGACTTAGCTATAATCCTCAGGATGAAGGAATTGCTAGAAAAAAAGAGATTAACTCTGGCTGGAGCAAAAAGAAGAATCGAGGAGGAATTCGGGATAATAACTCCAGTCCCAGTGCATCCTGATCGTCTGAAAAAAGTCCTCATCCAGGTTCGAGAACAACTGCAGGAAATTGCCATTTCTTTGGGAAAAGACTCAAAAAAGACATAAAAATCTTTCCATATTTGTTATAATTATTCACTTGGTCGGGACGTGGCGCAGCCTGGTAGCGCACACGCTTGGGGTGCGTGGGGTCGGCGGTTCAAATCCGCCCGTCCCGACCATTTTTAATTTTTCAAGCCTGGCAGAATGTGAGCTTGGTCAGGTAAATATACAAAAAATAAGGAGGTAAAAGATATTAAGGATATGAATTCGAACAAAAAAAAGGAAGTGCCCCTTGAATTAAAAGCACAAGCGACAAGGTTAATTGACCTGATCAATTACCAGGAAGGCTCTGTGGTCAGCCGGGAAATTATTTCAAAAAAAACTGGAACTGTCACTTTATTTGCTTTTGATGAAGGACAAGGTTTAAGTGAACACACGGCCCCTTTTGATGCCTTGGTTTATTGCTTGGATGGTGATGTGGAAGTCACCATATCAGGCAATCCTATTCAGCTAAGGCCAGGAGAAATTGTGATCATGCCTGCCCATCAACCTCATGCCTTAAAAGCCCTCAAGAAATTCAAAATGCTACTGACAATGATCCGAACTTAAAAAGATGAGACGAAAAAGAAAAAAGAAGTTATGAAACCTCTTATTTTCCTCACCAATGATGATGGTTTTTTCGCCGAAGGCATAGAAGCTCTCTCCCGCAACCTTAAGGACTTAGGACGAATTTACGTCGTCGCCCCAGACAGAGAGAGAAGCACTACTTCCCTCTCTCTTACTCTTCGCCGCCCCTTGAGAGTCAAAAAGATTAAAACGAATACCTATGCTGTAGACGGGACTCCTGCCGACTGTGTTTATATTGCACTTAAAAAATTGTTGCCTCAAAAGCCTTCTTTGCTCATCTCAGGCATCAACAAAGGTCCCAATCTCGGACAGCAAGATATTTCCTATTCGGGTACAGTCGCCGCAGCTATTCAGGGAACCTTTCTTCAGATTCCTTCAATAGCCGTCTCTCTTTTTCCAGACAAAAATCATAAGTATTCTTATGATTCCTCTGCTAGAATAGTCAACTCAATTGCCATGAAGCTGCTGGAAAATAAGATCCCTGAAAAAATGACTCTCAATATAAACTTTCCCCCTCCTCCTATCAAAGGTATAAAAATTACAAAACTTGGTCAGAAAAGATACAATCCGGAAATTATCGAAAAAAAAGATCCCATGCAAAATTCCTATTACTGGATAGGACCTGGAAATCCAAAAGCTGAAGGCGCCAAAAACAGTGATGTTATGGTCGTCAAAGAAGGTTACATCTCTATTACTCCACTTCACACAGACTTAACAAACTACAAGACAATTCAGCATCCAACATTTAAAAATATTCTCGTATCTATCGCCGATGAACTCTCTTAAAAAACTATATGACTGGGTCCTTCACTGGGCTGATACTCCGTATGGCCCCCTTGCTCTCTTCCTTCTTGCTTTCGCTGAGAGTTCTTTTTTCCCTATTCCCCCTGATCCTCTTCTTATAGCCCTCTGTCTGGGAGCAATCAAGAAATCCTGGCGTTTTGCTTTCTACGCTGCTGTTGCCTCGGTTATCGGAGGTATTGTCGGATATTTAATCGGCTTCGGCATATGGGAAATTGTGGATTCACTTTTCTTCAAATATGTCCCTGGATTCACAGAAAGCCTTTTCCAGCGCGTGATAGCTAATTATAGTGAATATGGTTTCTGGTACGTGTTTCTGGCCGGCTTCACTCCTATTCCTTATAAAGTTTTCACCATAGCTTCGGGAGTTTTCAAGCTCAACTTCTTCCTCTTTCTCTTAGCGTCCACACTAAGCCGCTCCCTCCGTTTTTTCGCAGTTGCTGCTTTGTTTCGAAAATTTGGGCCTGGGATCAAAATCTTCATCGATAAGTACTTCAACCTCCTTGCTATCCTCTTCTTCATCCTTCTTGTGGGCGGATTCATGATAATCAAATTTATGATAAAGTAATATGCTAAAAGCAGAGTGCAGAAAGATTTCACCATGAAGATTCTTTTCACTTGCAAGGAATTCCCTCATGCCAAAGTCATCGGTGGGCCTATTATCATCTACAACCGCTTGAAATATTTTTCTAAAAATCATCTTGTGTCCTTAGCTGCCTTCTTCCGCGCGGGAGAAGAAAAATACATCCCCTCTGTTAAACCCTTCTGTCATGATTTAAAACTTGTCCCCTTGCCCGCGAAACGCTCGCCTCTTAAAGCAACATGGGATTTTTTCACCTCACCAATCCCTCACTATTTCCTCAGGACTCATGGTTCACAAAAAATGGCAGATGCCATTGCAGAAATGGTGCAAAAAGACCGCTATGATTTTGTCATTGGCGAATATTCTGTAATGGGGCAGTTCATCCATAATAATCCGCTGCTCCCGCCAGTCCACCGGATCATCTCTGTCCATGAATGCTATTATCTGGCACGCCTCAAGGCTTTTCACAGCAGCAATCCTGGACTCGGCAAACTAAAAGAAGCCATAAACCTAAAAGGGCTTAAAAAATATGAATTCGATATGTACAGGCACGCTGATAAAGTGCTCACTCTGACTCATCAGGACAAAAAGAAACTTCTGGAAATTTTTCCTGAACTGGATATTGCCGTGGTTCCCCATGGTGTAGATGTGGAAAATTTCTCATTTTCTGGATCTGAAGGAAAAGAAAGAAGCATTGTTTTTGTGGGAAATTACCTGCATTATCCCAACGTGGATGCGGTTCTTTTCTTTTATCAGGAAATCTGGCCCCGGATAAAATCCCAGGTTCCAGAGATAAAATTCTATGTGGTTGGTCAGGGTCCGCCTCCAGAGATCCAAAGTCTTTCTCGAGATGATGCTGTCATCGTTACAGGCCGAGTCGATGATGTCCGTCCCTACCTGAAAAAAGGACGAGTCTTCATCTGTCCGGTGAGGCTCGGTGGAGGATTCAGAGGCAAAATACTGGAGGCTATGGCTGTAGGCACTCCAGTAGTCTCAACATCCCTGGGCGCAGAGGGTGTTCCTACCGTTCAAAGGGAAAACATCATTGTAGCTGATAATCCAGAGGAATTAACTCAAGGCATTCTTGACTTGATGAACGACGATAAATTGTTCGAAAGAATAAGGAACAGGGCCCGCAAGCTCGTCGAAGAAAAGTATGCCTGGGAAAAAGGAGTAGAGATTATGGAGGGAGTTTTAGAAAAAATGATGAAAAAAAATCCCTCTTCTAAGAACTAGCCTTGGAGCGGTGAAAATGAAAGTCACAATGATTATCCCGAGTTATTGGGGACGGATAAAGTCTGAAGGTTGGAGGAAAACAGATGATGTCTATGACCATCCTACTCCTCTTGATGAGACAGGGACTTTAGGCCGTGTCCTTAAGAGTCTCTCCATTCTCGAAAGCAAAGATTTTAATCTTGTTATCCTGGGTATTTCTACAGCTCAGGATATCCAGGGAGAAGTTGAATCAAAAATATCCTCGATTGTAAAAGATGAAGCCGCAAAGGTTAAAACTATTTTTTTCTCCTATTCACACCTGGATAAGATTCACCAGCACTTAGCCAATCATAACCTGGAGAAATTCATCCCTCTTTTACGGCTCAGCGGCTACTCCAACGTTCGAAATCTCTGCCTCTTCTCAGCTCACCTTTTAGGCTCCGAGGCTGCCGTTCTCATCGATGACGACGAAATCTTCGAAGATCCGCAATTCATGGAAAAGACTGTTGAATTTATCGGTAAAAAAATTCAGGCAGATAAGATGCTGGCAGTTGCTGGTTACTACATCAACCCTGATAATGATTTCTTTCTCAACAAGGAAATTGCCCCCTGGATGACCTACTGGAATAAGATCGATTGCATGAACCGAGCCTTTAAGGAAATAATCGGGAAGCCTCCAAGACTTAAGGAAACTCCTTTTGTTTTCGGTGGAAACATGGTTGTTCACCGCGATCTTTTTACATTGGTCCCTTTCGATCCTTCTGTTCCCCGGGGAGAGGATATCGATTACCTCATCAATGCCAGGATGTTTGGCTTTAAATTCTACCTGGATAATCAGCTTTCAATCAAACACGATGCTCCTCCAAAAACCCACCCCACATGGCGAAACGTTAGGGAGGATATTTTCCGCTTTGTGTTTGAAAAAAGCAAGCTGGAAGCCCAGGAACCTGCTCCAGGCATGAAGAGAATAGCAGCAGAAGACCTTGATCCTTTCCCTGGAGAATTCCTGGGGAAAGATTTAGAAGAGCGAATCTTCCACTCCAATCTTATGCTTGCAGTTGATTATCTTCGTCAGGGTGACAAAAAAGGGGCGATGGAATGCATGAACAATATTTATCTCTCTAAAACCAAAGCTATACCTGAGACGAACTCCTTCCAAAACCTGATCCAGCTACAGAAAACCTGGAAAAATTTAATGAAATATTTCTCCTCGGAAAAGGTTCGACAAGAAGTCTGCAGGCAACTTAGCATTCCTGTATGAATAACGCCCAACGATCCTGACTCCAGAGTCAGGCCTTGAGTAATTGGGATCAGGCCTAATCCTTGGGAATGCTATAGCGGTGCAAAAGGCGGGAAAGTATCTTTTCCCAATAGCAAGACCTAGCCTCAATACCTTATCTGGTAGAATACATTCTCGCTTGAGGAAGCTTATTTTCGGGGATTCCCACAGCTAATCCAATTTCCCTCAGTTTTGCCTGGATTTTCCGCACATTTTCAGGCCCCATGCGGATAAGATGCTTCTGGACCTCACTCAGGTTTTCTAACTCAGGGCTTGCCATTGTGTATGATACCACCTTAGCTTCTAATAATATGTCTCCTTCAACCACTGGCGCTTTAAGCAATTCAACAATGGCAGCGGTCAAAGTCTTGTTAAAATCTTCTTCTGGATAGCCCAAATCTGTGTATGCCTCTTGAATAAGTAGTGCCGATTGCTCGTAGAGCTTCACCCAGCCTTCGGAATCCAAGGAGCTAAAAACATCCCCGACCAAGTTGTACCTGTCATAGCCTTCGTGATCTACATAATAAAGTCCATCTTTCTCGATAATCTTGAAATTTTCCTCAAGAGCGAAGAAATCAATTTGGGAACGAGGACTTAAACCGTTGGCGATATTGTCAACAGCACCCACGAACTTGCGAATCAAATCTTTGCTCATGAACCAGGAAGCTGCGTCTGGATGGGATGACAGTTCCTTGGCCATATTGCTAATTGTTTCATCGCTTTCGTCAAGCTCAACCTGAATCAATTCTAGGGCCTCTTCTTCAATGACAGGCTCTTCTGCCAGAACTTGAGCAGGTTGTTCCTCTTGAACTTGCTGAATGGGAATTTCTCCTGGCTTCTCGTAAATGAAAAAATAATAAACTCCTGCAGCTATTGCTATCAAGACAATAATGATAACTGCAATTGAGGCAACTTTTATATTTTCTGCCATATTCTCCCTCCTTCTTCTTTTAGATTATTTAAAATTACTTATAACCTTCAGTATAAGTAACACAGGCCAGATTCCCAGAAAAATAAACCATAATCATCACTCTCAAAGAACATTCCTCCAGCATTTTCTCTCAGGGATGTCCCCTTGGGGAACGTCCCTACAATTCTCTATTTTTATTAAAATCTTCAAATTTATCAAAATAAATTTTTGGCGTTGGATTTCCCGCACAGCACAACCTGATTTTCTTACCGATTTGTAGCTGGGTCATTTTTTTATTTTCTGGGCCTTTTTCTTGCATGCTATCATATGCATTTGTGGATTTGAAGTCTTATAAAATTTAATCATCCCTTTTAAATTATATAAAAAAGTGGGATCAGACTTTGTCATTGGGGTCAGGCCTTGTCATGAAGAAAGGATACTTTTCTATCCTTGATTATCTTGGCTTCCCCACGATAAGGCCTGACCCCGAGGGCTAAATTTTGTCATATGGATACCATTTTCCGATAAAATCTGTCCCGCTAAGAATTTTTTATTTTTTTTCCTTGAATGAGAGCCTGAAATTTGTCATATTCTAGCCTTGGATAGCATAAGCATTTCGCATACCCGTCCTTGTTCTGTAAAAGATGGTCACGGCAAAAGCTATTTCTCTTGAATCTCGCTTCCGCTGCTTGAAAAAACCTAAGGGTCTGCAGGCCATCTCTTGCTATGTAAAACATAACCTTTTTTAAGGGAGGCCATTATGGGTGGATTATTTGGAGTAGTTTCAAATGAAGATTGCGTGAGTGATCTTTTCTACGGCACAGATTATCATTCTCATCTTGGAACAACAAGGGGCGGTCTTGCTGTCAAAAATCCAGAGGGATTCATAAGATTCATTCACAACATCGAGAATTCTCAATTCAGGTCTAAATTCGAACAGGACATCACAAAGATGCACGGCACAAGAGGCATAGGTGTTATCAGCGACTATGATAACCAGCCGCTGCTTATACGTTCACACTTAGGAAAATATGCAATCGTAACCGTTGGTGCCATAAAAAACACAGATATACTCGTAAAAAACGTATTGGGTGCAAGAAAAATCCATTACTCAGAGATGATCGGAGAAGAAATCAATCCCACAGAGCTTGTCGCTTCCATGATCAACCAGGAATTGAGTTTTGAAGAAGGGATAATAAAGGCTCAAGAAGCGATTGAAGGATCATGTTCTTTGCTGCTTCTGACAGAAAAGGGAGTGTATGCGGCAAGAGACAGGTTGGGAAGAACTCCTGTGGTTATCGGAAAAAAAGAGGGAACTTATGCCGTAACAATGGAAACATGTGCCTTTCCCAACCTTGATTTTGAGATAAAGAAATACCTCGGACCTGGGGAGATTGTTCTAATCACAGAAGAAGGGATTGAGCAGAAAAGGCCTCCGGAAGAGAAGATGCAGATATGTGGTTTCTTGTGGGTTTATTATGGATATCCTGCCTCGAGCTATGAGGGTCTCAATGTCGAGAGCGTAAGAAATAAATGCGGCGCTAAACTGGCAAAAAACGACAGCATTAAAATAGACTTGGTGGCTGGATTACCTGATTCAGGAATCGGGCATGGACTGGGTTATGCAAGCGAAGCAGGGATACCCTTTAAAAGACCTTTTGTTAAATATACTCCTACCTGGGCCAGAAGTTTTATGCCCCAGGACCAAACCGTAAGAGATATGGTAGCCAAGATGAAACTCATCCCTGTTAGGGAATTGATTGAAGGTAAAAAACTTCTGTTTTGCGAGGATTCAATCGTCAGAGGAACCCAACTGAAGGACACTATCCAAAGGCTTCTCGATTTTGGAGCTCTGGAGGTACATATGCGTCCAGCATGCCCTCCGCTGACGCATGGGTGCAAATTCCTTAACTTCTCAAGGTCAAAGTCAGAGCTTGATCTTGCAGCAAGAAAGGCGATAAAAGAGATAGAGGGAGTGGATGGTAAAGACCTGGACGAATATTCCACAGAAGGCTCTGAAAAATACAAAGGAATGATCAAGCAGATAAGCCAAAGGTTAAAACTGACAACACTGAAATATCAAAAACTTGCAGACCTTGTGGAAGCTATCGGCTTACCTAAAGAAAAAATTTGTACTTACTGCTGGGACGGAGCTGAAATTAAATAAGGCAAATCTCGTCGATAAGAATATCGTTATTGAGCCGTAAACAATTTCTTCATATTTTTTCTAAATTTCCTTATTCTGACATTCTCAATTCCTAAGACCATAGTGAAACCACATTGTCAATCACGAAGAAATTGATAAAAAGAATAGTATTCCACAAAAAATCACGAAAAACCAGTATAACGGAATATCCCTAAGTGAACATTCGGATAATATGAAAATCTGTCCTCTAAAAAGTACATTAACAGGTCTTGCTTTTTACTTTCACTCCTGTTATTTTTTGGCATGATTTTTGCTTAGGAATTAAGCAAGTATTTGAGGATATGGAATGAGAAAGCACGTTTATCCCATAATATTGGGCTTAATACTCATGAGTCCCCTTAACCTTGAATCCAAACAGTTATTTATGAAAATGGCCTTTGGAATTTCCTCTGGGGGGGGGAATATTACTGATTCCTGGCATCTGAATCTAGGAATGTATGACTATACAGTATCTCAAGGAGAAAAATCCGGCCTGGAAATGGATTTGGCTTTAGAACTGATCGTTCAGATCCATCCAAACATCGGCTTATCTTTGGGAACCGGGTATTTTTCGAGAAAACTCAAAGGAAGCACACGGCTGTTCATCCCTTTTGGTCAAAATGAGCCTGTTGAAAATTTCTCTCTTGCTCCAGAGCTTGCCTCAGATATCACTCCTATTTATCTGACCGCAATATTGACTTTTCCCATAAAGCCTTCCCTCCAGGTGAATTTTCAGGGGGGAATTGGATATTACCTGGGCAGCATTAGAGGAGGTAAACTCGAAGAAGGGTATGAAGCAGACATCAATCCAGCGATGATTGCCAACAGGCTCCTTTGGAAATTTGAAAGCAACGCCAACACAATCGGTTTCCATGCAGGAATAGAGATTGATATTGCTCTCCACGGAAACATGTTCTTTTTTGTAGAAACGCTCTATAGAGAAGCCAGCTTCAAAAGATTCGAAGCTTCCCTGCGAGAGAATACAAATCAGGCGCTGTCCAACGGTATAGGAGAAACGGGAGAAAATTTAGGGAAAGATTCGACTTTTTTTTATGCTCAAAAAGTTCTGAGCGCGGAACAGGAAAAAGACATTGATTACAGGATATCAAATTTTAATTTTTCAGGATTTAGCTTTCGAGTGGGTTTAAAAATCGGTTTCAAAACACCTTCTTGAGAGTTTCTTTTCTTATTGTTATAATGACATTAAGAGAAATGCCAGAAAATTTCAAGTAAGGGGAGAAATCATGAAAAAACCATTGACTTTTAAGATGATGACAGTAATTGTCCTTATTTGGGCATTTGCAGCTAACACCAATGATATTCATGCTCAAATCAAGGACCCGGTAGAGGGGGTTGTAAAATCGGCGGATGGCAAGCTCATTCAAGGAGCCAAGATCACTTTAATAGCTAAAAAAGATGGACAAACGCACAAACTAACAACCGATAAAAAAGGGAGATGGAGGAAATCGAGAATCCGTCCCGGCCTATGGATTGTTGAGGTAAGAGCCGAAGGATATACGGGTAAAAGCATAACTGTACAGGTCTATCCTTATGGAGAAAACATACCAATCATTTTCATCCTTCCCCCAATTCAAGAATCATTTTTAAAGAGAGGAGATGAGCTTTACCAACAGGAAAAATACACAGAAGCCCTGCAAGAATACCAGAGAGTTCTGACTGAGAATCCGGAACTCTACCTCGCTTATGAGAGAATTGGGCTCTCTTATAGTAAATTAGACGATCTGGATAATGCCATTAAGGCTTTTAAGACTATGCTGGCCAAGGAGCCTCAATCGCGGGAGACTCTTATTAATCTGAGTGTTATCTATTTTCAGAAAGGCGAAGTTGAAGAAGGCATGAAATATCTTAACCAACTTGATGAAAAAAGTCTTAAGGACTCTGACCTATTTTATAACGTCGGGATTCTTTTATTTAAAAAAAGAAAGATAGATATGGCTATTGATTATTTTAATCGATGTATAACCCTGGACCCGAATTTTGTTGATGGTTATTACCAGCTTGCACTAGCTTACCTTAACAAAGCAAACATGCAGGAAGCCAAGAAAAACTTAGAAAAGGTCATTGAATTAGCACCTGATTCAGAAAAAGCGGCTTTGGCAAAAAAGACGTTAGAGACTATAAAATAGTCCCCCCTTTTCTTTCTCTATTTTTTAATTCTTAATCCCTTGTATTCAGCCCTGAGGGAAAGCTTATTATTTCCGCCGGAAAGCGTAAGAAATATTTCCATTTCTTGATTCTTCCAGAGGGAACTGTATTCTAAATGACCCAGGCTAACAGCAAGTCCCCAGTTCGAGTAATCTTCTTTATATAAATCATTTCGCCAGGTAACGTTGCTGCCCACGGGCATTCCATGCATTTGAGTTAACCAATCTTTAATTTTTTTATAATCGCCGATATATTGACTTTCATGCTTATGCTGTCCTAAAAAAATATATTTTGTTTTAATTAATTTATTTCCCGCAAAAATAAACTCAATCGAACACTCTATGCCCATTGCTTTTTTTCGGTATCTAATTGTCTCTAATCCATAAGATTTCTCTTGATGAAAGGATTCACCTTCCAATTCAAATACTTGGTTCTTGCTCATTCCCCAACGAGTTTCTCTGAAATAATTCTTAAATTTATACTTATCTTCCCGAATCTCATCCTTCCCTTTGATTGTGACAATCTTGGTCACCACAAAAAGTTTCTCAACTAAGGCATCAAGTATATAACCTGATATAGTCATCCCCGACTCTTCAGAAGCATAATAGACCTTGAGCCATATTTTTTTTACTTTTCCTGTATCCTGGAGGGTGAGGATGGTTCCCTTGGCAACAGTCTCAATTATAAGGCTGGTTTTATCTGCTTTAAAATAAATATTAGCTTTTTCAGCTATGACTCTGATTTTTTTTCCACTGGGTAATAAGGGTCCAGATAGAAAAGAGAAAAATATAATTATAAAGAATATATTCCTGAGAACTGCCATTAGTTCCTGTCTTGCTTTCATTATTTTTATATTTTAAAATGCCTGAAATATCAGCCTGAAAAATAAATTTTCTATGTTTTTTCGATTATTTTCAGCACCGATTATATATATTGACAATTAATCTAAAAAGATACAATCCTCTTTAGAGATGATTTTAAAATGAGCTCAATTCACCCTAAAAGGTGGAACTTCTATCCTTTTTTTTCTTCTTTTCTTTTTCTTATAATAAAATTGGGCTAGACGTGATGGAGAAATCTTCAGGTAATAACCGAATAAAACGAGTTTGTTTTTCAGGATTGTTCGAAGAGTTCCCGTTTTTGCATAACGACGGGAAGAAGTTATGACAGGAACAGGAATAAAAGCAATCTTCCCTATTTTTCTGAGACGGCGGATGAATTCCACGTCCTCCATAAGAGGAATATCTTCATAGCCTCCTATCAAACGGAAAAGTGAAGCTCTGACAAAAATAGCCTGGTCGCCATAGGGTAAGCGAAAAAGCTTGGTCCGCCAGGTCACAGTTCTTTCAATATCCCTTAACAAAGGAGTGGATGGCTGAATCTTCAAGGCAAAAGAACCTCCAACAACCTCAGGACTTGTCATTTGATGGCGAATGAGAGACGAAAAATTATCAGGCAGGACGGTATCAGCATGCAAGAAAAGCAGAAGATCACCTACTGCCTCAGAGGCCCCGGCATTCATCTGTCCTCCCCGGCTCGGCCTGGATGAGAGCACCCGTGCTCCGCACTCCTTTGCAATCTGAGCTGTATTATCTGTGCTTCCTCCGTCCACAACTATTACCTCTCCATAAGAAATCTTTCCGATATGTTCAAGAGTCTGGCGAATATGATTTTCTTCGTTCAAAGCTGGGATAATGACAGAGAGTGACTGATTGGAAGCTCTTTCCCAGAAAGGGAGATCTTGAGGCACATCCACATCGTGCAAAATATTCAGGTTTTTGATAGATAAACCCTTATTTTTTGCTCTATTCAATGTTTCATAGTGAACTGAATCAGTTCCCCAGGCTATGGATTTAAAAATCTCGGGAACCATCCGCTTAAGCCCGATAAGGCAGTATCCTCCATCACCCGTAGGACCAAGGACTAATTCGTGGCTTTGCAAAGCATCAAAGGCGGCCTGGCCATGGAAGGCAGTAAGCTCTGGACAATCTACTCCCACAAGCACTACTTCTCTTTTCTTCCTCTGAAAATTCTCCTGAAAAGCCCTTGCCATGCGCTCGCCAAGGTCTCCATCCCCCTGGTGGAAATAGTTAAATTCAGGTCCGAGCCATTCCTCCAACATATGTCGGGTTCCACCTTCGAACCAAATTTCTATAAGGTCTGGATTTTTTCTAGAAAGAGACTTTGCCCACCTGAGAGTGTGTTCAGTCATAGCCTGATGAAGTGAGGCTGCCCCCTCTTTACCAAGGGCAGGGATTAGACGGGTTTTAACCTTTCCAGGCTCAGGATACCTGATAAAGATAATAAGTCTTTGCCTGCTCATTCCCTACTTTTTATCTCTTCCAGGCAAACCAGCGTTTTAAAAGACGCTGGATAAAAGGTGTTAGCTTTTGGGCGTAATATTGACCTGCAACCTGTTTCATAACTTCTGTTTGGGTGGGATAGGGGTAAATTACATTGGCAAAGGTCTTCAAACCTTTCCCCAGTACCATAGCAAGAGTAATTTCGCTTATCAATTCTCCTGCATGTTTTGACACAACCGTTGCT
>Ga0255054_10000328_pt1 | contig 28365 bp, 36 predicted proteins | sample JV7_2_23_MG_FD_188634 | JGI IMG/M metagenome (GOLD analysis project Ga0255054, IMG submission 188634) | Seawater microbial communities from Jervis Inlet, British Columbia, Canada - JV7_2_23 | ecosystem: Environmental > Aquatic > Marine > Inlet | place: Canada: British Columbia | collected... | reverse complement strand
TCTCTCCTTTCTACAATCTGTGCAGAGAAGATTACACCACCCATCAGGATAATAAATCTTTGTTCTATGTGTCCTGCTACACTTATCACACTCGACCATCTTGGTCTTAGGAGATTGTCTAATCTTTTTAGCTTTTTTGATTTTAAGTTCACACGATTTACAAGTATGTCTATCATTTTCAAAAGTTTGAAATCTTCCTAAACACTGCCGACATATACGTTCTTTAAATTGTTTGGCCACATTACCTCCTCTCCATAATCTTCTTATTATCCTCCCTAATTTGGTCTCGAATCTTTTGCTCCTTTCTTGCTTGATCCTCCGCCTTCTCGTAATCAAAAGGTCTTTTCTTAAGAGCATATGGAGCAGAACTTTTAGTTGTCCACAAAAGTTCATACTTCTTCCAGTGCTCGATGAACTTAATCCATTCATCGTCACACCAACTTGGAGTCCATCCACCCGATCTACATATGAATACAAACTCAAATCTGTCTGGAAGATCTGGAATTTCATAATGCATGGTACAGGGAAACTTTGGTTTCTCTTCTGGTTTCTCTTTTCTCCAAGGTGGATAGATAACATGATATTCACTTAGGCGACCATTTTCCCGTAGATAGTATGCCCAATTATCACAATTTAATTTCTCCATGCCATAACCGGCATCGTGATGTTGGTCGAAATTCCATATTCTAAAACTTGGTCTATCAAGAGGGTCTGAGAAAAAGAAGTCAAGAGTTGTTACAATGTCTTTGTGACTCTCAGTAATTGTTAAATTTATGTACGGTTCTCTAGGAGACACTTTCTCCCAAAAACCGCACAGACGAGATTTATCTGGTTTGACTGTATCTTTAGCCAACTCTCCAGTTTTCAGGTGTTGATTACCATATCTGATATACCAGAGATACTCTAAGAACATCATACTCTCTTCTTTTTGACTCCAGTCATACCAGAACATATCAGGAAAAAAGTAGTCCCAGTCGACACTAAGGATTCTCAATTGCATGTCCGGTAAACTCCTTTAACACTAGTTTGAAGGTTACAAAAGAGTTGACAAGTATCAGCGCACCAAATGCCAAAGGAAACCATATCCTTAGAGTCTTTCCTCCAACAAGAAATAGTGCCAGACACAGGAAGAAAAATATTAGAGGAAATAGTACTGATGTTAGTAAAAAGCAACGAAGTCTTTCACTCATCTCGTTCTCCCTCCAAATCAACAATCATATAAGGCATACGCCCCGGAAGTTCATTCCACTTTTCTCTTGGACTGGCAAACTTAACCTTACCTAGTGCCATGCCCAAAACAAAGAGTGCCTCCATTGTTCGTTGTAAACCAGTCCACTGTTCACCTTCATTTGTATCGCTAGCCTTTAAGAAGGACCAACCTCCTCCTAAATCTTTCATAAACATATCTGGAAGCTGTTCAAGAAAACTAACAATCTCTGGTTTGTGACTATCAACTCTCCCCCCGTGAAGGCCATAACTATTCATAACACCTTCAATTACAATCATGTCCTCAGGGTTCTTAGGCTTCCCACCTTCGAGTTCTTCATGGCTGAATAGGCAATCTCTGATAATAAATTCTACTCTTTCAGCATCAATCATCTTTCTTCTCCTCCTTAAATCTTGGATCATTGGCGAGTTGCTTTGCAGCAATGTCCCTGAAGTCTACGGCGTCACATTCAGGACACTGAGGTAGCTTTTCGTCTGGGTCTACACCCCATATGTTCATATTATCGGGGAGAACTGTATTACACTCTCTCGGATCATATTCATGCTTACATTGATAACATTCAGTTAGGTTTGACATTTTCGTCCGCCTCCATCCTTGTAAAGGTCCATGTAACTTTTGGATCATCCTCTGATTTTTTATCAATCACCTCTCTGAGTACTTTAAGTATTATCTCAAGCTCCGAACTATGTCTTTTATTCAAGAAGGACTCAGGACAGAGATCACATTTAAACGAGTCAAATCCTTCAAAAATTTGATCATGACCCCTATAACTAAATTCTAAAAGATCAAAAGTTATTATCAACTTTCCCTTACCGCACGCAGGACATACAATTCCGTGTTTGTATTCCATAATTTTACCTCAAGGATTCATGGAACCAGATGTGAAATTTAGGACCGTCGTGCCCCTTTCTAAGACAGTAATCAAAAACTTCACCTGCAGCATCATAGTTTTCATCTCCAAAAATGAGATTGTGACTTCCCTTACCGAGAGGGAATCCATAACTTCTATTCAGAGAATCAATTATCTGTTGCTGTGAGTATCTAAAGTCGTAACTAATCATCTGGACATATAAGTCACCCATCCATAAGTGTTTCACAAATTCATCTGCGGTCAAAATATCAACGCGAACATCAATAATGTAAGACGTCGATGAACTATTAGTCACGAAATCTGCTTTCACTTTCATTTATTTCCATTACCCCCAAGTCCATGAGAAACACCAGTGCCTTTCTAAACCTAAGACAGATCCAGAGGGCAGCAACATTAGCCATTACATCACCAAACATCGCAGAAATAACTGCTAACATTGAAATCAAAGTAACTGTTGTGATTGTAAGATTAACGTGTGTTGATTCGTAAGGTGGTCGAAATACTGTAATTGCTGTTGCAAAATAGAAAAACCAAATCATAAAGTATGCATATCGACCGTTGAATGCTATTGGATAAAGAAAAAGTACACTGATGCTAAGTAGGTATAATGGCGTATTTTTTACAAAGGATTTTGCTACATCTAGATGATCTATTTCGTCCCACCAGTATTTTTTAAGAGTCACTACATCACCTCCCTTTAGAAAAAAAATTGTGCCCGAAGCGAAATAACCAGTTTTCCGTCCTCTTTTAGAGGTTGGGGTCTGACTGGTCAAATCAACTCCGGGCACACTGTCAACTACCTCCTGGTAGTCTTTACTCGTACACAATTATTTCAACTCGACGATTTTTCTGTCGATTGAAGGGGTTGTCTCTTCCATCCACTCTATTGGGCACAACGGGAAAGAGTTTTCCCTGAGCCTTGATTGAGTGAATCTGGGAATCATTTACACCCTTCTCAATGAGATACCTTACGGCCGAATCGGCACGCCTCTTTGAGAGACTGTCGTTATACTCGTCTGTACCAATCGAGTCAGTATTACCAAGAATGACAACTTTGGTTTCGGGATGGAGTACCATGTCCTCAGCTATTTTATCCAAAACCTCTGCTGCATCCGGTCTGATATTGGACTTGTCAAAGTCAAACAGAGCGTGATCCCAACTGAGCACAACAGGTGCTGCCGCTTCAACAGCTTTTGTACAATTGCATGCCTCTTCCGCTTTGGCGAGAGCTTGCTTAAGCATATCAAACGCCTCTGCACTGCGACATTCCGTCCATGCGTTGTAAGCATCACCCTTCAACTTCTGTGCCTCGTTGTAGGTGTCGGGACAATTCGCCAGACCATTCTCCTCACACTCTTTCAGTTTTTCCTCAACCTCAACCAGAGCGTTCGTGAAACCCTGGTTTTCCATTTCCGTTGAGTAAACCTGAAGCGGTTGTTCCGGGGCCTTTGCCTTCTGCGCACACGCCACTGGTAGAACCAGTACAAGTGCCAGTAAAATCAATGATAATTTCCTCACCATGTCTTAGTTCCTCCTTTCAATTACTTGTCTTCTCCAAGTAAGAATCTGAACTTCACCTCTCCTGAGACTTTAAGGTTTAGATCAACCCTTCTGCCCACAGCGTTGAGAATTTCAGCGAGTGCATCAGCCGCTCCCTTAGCTACTTCCTCAACACCCTCCCTAACCTCTTTTTCCAATTTTTTCAGAGATTCATCAATTTCATCCACTTCATCAGTTTTCACTTCAGGTTCGACCTCAAGTGGTGCCTCTACAATTGGTTCTACTTTCTTATCGAATTTCGGACCACGTTTGTAGAACTCTTCAACGAATTTTTCAGTAGTCTTGAATTGGTGGAAGACTTTTGTATTAATTCTACGTCTGTACTTCTTTTGTCTTCCCACTCCAATGCTCTCAATGATCAATAGATCACCCATCCGAGAGTCGATTCTTGAAACTAAACCTGATGCTGAACGAATAGTGGTGCCGAGAGCCTCTGCTACATCTTTGGACTCAAGCCAGCCCTCATCACCTTCTTTACCCTTTGCATAGATGAACCTTAAAGCTCTCGGCATTGAATCTCTTGTTTTGGTTGATTTTGGTTCGACTGGTTTTGGTTCAATTGGTTTCGGTCTTACTTTAACTCTCCTCTTGGTTTTCTTACCGCTACGACGATAGTACTCTTCAACGAATTCCCTTGCACTATTGAATGGACAGTCGTCTTTCATTTGTCTCAAGATCTTCTTGCCGTCGACTTTCAGCTCGATAAACTCATGCATCTTCCTGCTGATATTAGTCAATAATCCGGATGTTGAACTATTAGGAATATCTAGATGCTTAGCGAAGTCTTCAGTACCTATCCATTTTCCAGTCTTATAGGTTTCGTCAAAGAGGAAAGCCAAAGCTCTCATTGTTCTTTCTGATCTTTTCTTTTCAGCCATTTGTATTTTCCTCTTAAATGTGTAATCGTTAACTTCCTCTCGGCTTAAAAGTCTAACTGCACTTCGTTTTCCCCTCCTTCCTGTTCCTGGTATGTAATTAGGTTTTACACGTTTTTTGCACTTGCCCATAATTCGCAAATCTTCTTCCACTGATTCTACTACTTCATTGGAAATTACGGGCAGGTTGGTTGGATCAAGTGGCACACCCTCATAACTAATGCCTTCTAAATTTGGAATCTTTTTTTTCATCCCTAGTCTCCTCTGATGGGGGGGAAGAAAAGAGGTTACAATCCTTGTTTTTGACCACAAAGGTGTGGACCTCCGGCCACAGCTATCCTCCATTCATGCACTTTTTAAGACTGATCTGCAAAGGTTTTCCGGTACGACCAGACAAGTCTTCTCCCGCAGGATTGCAGACAGGTTAGAGGAGCTTCGTACCAACCACCTAGGTGAGGGTGGTCGCTGGGGAATAAACTGTTAGTCGAGGAATGTTACGCCAGCATTCCAACGTCCTTCAAATTCTCGATTCATTATAACGAGGTGCCAACCTCGGAGTTTAACAGTTTTATGATCTGGATGACTAACTGTACCTCTTGCGTAGAGTTCTGACACTTCAGACATCTCACGCATAATTTCATTTCCATCATTATCAAAACGACCTGTTCCAACTTGAACTGTTTCAGAACCTGTTCTTATGACCTCTGAAGCCATGTGTGGTCGACCGCCCATTCGGCCGTCAATCATCCTAACCAAAGGTTCACTCTTATGAATATGATGACCTTCTTCTTCAAAGTCTGGTTGAGGAACAAAATACCATTCGCCCTGTCTTATAACTTTTTCATCTCTCCTTTCTGCTTCTCTAACAGGTTCTCTCTTCAAACATTCAATAGCTTGTTCAACGGTCGTTATTTGAGCATCGCTTGGTAGACTTGCAATAAAGTATTCCCTCTCATCATGACCACAGAGGAGACGATCAATGACACCCGGTTCGTTTTCAACTCCAAGTACAATATGACGAGTCTCAGGTCGATACGAGAGAATCTTTATACGCTCGTGATTGTCAATGAAAAGTATAAACTTTTCAATCTTCTTTCGAGGATTGCGAATAATGTCAAAAGCGAAATCTGGATCTGGACCGCCTCCTCTGATATTTCTTATTCTTCGACCCCAGGCATTCTCAGCCTCAGATCTATCGTTGCGAACATCAATTTCCAGATTGCACCGACTGAAGTGTTTTTCCATTATTTTCTTCCAGTGGTCGTACTGCATCTGAAATCCTTTCCATTTGGTTTTCGCTAAATTTGGCCAGTCTTTCTCTGATCTTATCAACGTGTGCTTCAATGTTTACGATTACAAATGGAGCACCAGAAGGAGTATCAACTTTCTGCACGATTACATCTAACTCACCAAGAATTCTTAGAGTGTAGTCAAATGCTCGTGGACAATCATCGTACATATCTGAACTTATACTCCCATCCATCATAAGTGTATCAAATGACTCGATAACATCATCTATGTGAACTTCTGAACTATCGAGGATATTAGCATGTTCACGTATACTGAGGTAATTTTCAATCTTAAAATCACTTGGTAGAATAACTATAAAATTAACGGATGAACTATTTGTCACAAAATCAGATTTGATTTTCAACTTTTCCTCCACTATTGTGTGGATATTGATTCAAATTTAACACTCTTGAGTCTCATTAAAAAGAGATCTGACATGTCTGGTCTAACATTAATATGTTCCATAACTATGTGCTTCATATAATATGGAACATTATCATAGTCATTGAGCATTGAAGTAGAATCCTCCAACCTGAAGTTTCTGTCACTGAGCATTATAATCGTAGGTTGAAAGAATCTCATATGCTTAAAATCGTTTCGGTAACTGTAAACCCTCATCAGATTCTCCATGTACGCCCCAAAGAGATCGAAGAAACTATCGAGGGTAAAATCCTCTTCCATCTCAAGATAGAGATAGAAATTTGCAGAGCTACTATTGGTTACAAAATCAGCTTTTATTTTCATAATCTCTTACCCATACGCTATTGCGGCCCTCCTCATCCCAAACTCTCGTAAATATGTGAGTACAATTAAAACACTTGACACAAGTTGATAAATTTAAGTATAGTATTTCCCCGACAGCTTTTTGTCCACAATCAGGACACAGCCTCAAATCTGCTAGTAGGTAAGTAAGTTTATCGTGCCCCATTACAAGTTTATCACATGGACTAGAACAGTTGGCATAAACTAGGCACTTAGGACACGGAAATCCATTAGGTAATATCAATTCAATCGGAAGAGGTATCTTATAGGTGAGGGAACTCATGTCCACACTCCTTGTAGTAGCTATCATCATTGTAACTATGTGGAAACATTTTGTCATCCATATCAGAGACGGATTCATCCCTTAGTACCCACACCACCCACTTATGTTTTGTTTCTTTAACATAGTGAAGAACGTGTGAGTACAGTTGTGATTGATAATCTTCTTCCACAACCCGATCTTTAGTATGCACAATGGCATCTATGTAGGTATGTATTGCTGCCCTAATGTGATCTGTGCTGTCCCACTCTCTACCATAGGACTCCAGATATGCCTGGGCCTCCTCCTTTGTGTATATGGTATCTGGATCTTTGTAATATTTCTTCCAGTTGATGATAAAAGCAGTTGAACTGCTATTTGTCACGAAGTCTTGTTTTATTTTCAACTAGCCCTCCGATCTCCTTCACTTTATTAAGGACTTTAGACATTCCGATATTTACTACAATATTGTTACCTTCGTGGGGTATATCATACTCTGCTACTGTAAACTTAAGGTCTGTACAAATATCTAACACAACCCACATATAAATTCGACCCTCTTCCCACAAGTGTTCAATTATACATCCCTTCTGAAGAAGTACTTCAAAGAAATGTGTTATTTTTTCTACATCTAACTCAAGGTCTTGACCTATTGTGTAATGCTCGAATCTATTAAAAATTCCTCCCTTTTCCAGCATTGACAGATGGTCTTGTATATTAAATTCTGGTGGGAACATAACAACATAGCAGGCAGAAGAACTGTTGGTTACAAAGTCAGCTTTTATTTTCACTTCGCTCCTCCGGAAATCTGACAACTACGTGATCTGTTACTTCAAAAAATCCGTATTTCCCAAACCACACTTTCAACTCCTCTAAATTCATTCTTCCGTAGGGGTTTATTGGGTTAATAATTGCAATACCCCTTTCATCACAAATCTCGATCAAGCGTTTCATTAAGATTGTTCCATGACCCTTACTTTCTACTCTTGATTTTATTCTGTGAAAGAAGAATAGGGGATATGGACACTCTATTTTATGTCCCAACAAAAACTCTTTGTGTTTCTCCATGCCAATCACTGAAAGTTCACAAATTGCCATTTCATTAGTCGTTAGACAAATAACTTCGTCGTCAATTTTTTCGTGTTTTATCTCCGGTTTCATGCTTGACTCCTCTCAAAAACCGTATGGACACCTTTCTTTGTTCTCCTCTAACATTTGTCTAGTTTCCATAAATGAATGACTTAATTTCCATGCCTCCTCAATTGACATATCTTTAAGGTATATTCCATACTTATCCTTGTCCGCAAATGAGCATGGCATCAACATCATGTCTGGACTTATGTAACATGACATACGAGCGGCCTCACAAGTATCAAGAAACATCTCCTCCATCTTAGTTAGAGTTGTGGTTTGTGTAATTCGATTGACTAGGCAAGAGTCCATACCAATCTTGAAGTTTGTGTTATTTTCCAATCTCAGACTAATGAACTCTTTCAAATCTTCATTTGTCAATGCCCAGTCTATTAGTTTTTTACCCCTTCCTTGAGGTTTAAACAATAGGAAAATGACAGCATTTAATCTGTCTAGATCAATCTTTCTATCCCAAACATCCTCACCTTTGAGGATATTTACTGCTTTACTTAGAGATTCTTTAGACAAAAGGAAGTGTAGATTTGTCTTTATATCAGAATCCATGAGTCTTTGTAAAGCGCCAAATGTGAAATCCTGACCGTAATCTGATACTGCGACAGCCCCACACATCTTTGATATCTCGATGTGTTCGCTTGTCAGACCTAAACCTGACGTCGTGTAGTTGGGGACGACGACACACTCCCGAGCATGCCCAACAATCTCTCCAAAGTTTTCATGCAGGTTTGGGTCCCCCCTTCCACCTAAAGCAACTTGATTTGTGAAGACTTTAGATTCATCTATTATTCTCTTGAAGTCTTCAAGTTTCATGTTTGGTTGCTCTTCCCCACCTTGATAGCAAAACTTACACTTGTTTGGACAATGACCCATAATCCCAATGTCAATTAGATTCGGATAGTCCAGCATGAAAGGATCAGGAAAACCATGTTTTCCAAAGATGATCTCTTTGCCATTTGCTACATTAAAAATAATTACATATCGACCCGTCTCAACAATTTTCTTCGTTCCGGCTATTCGTGCAACCATCTTCCCTCCTAATAAAATATATCTGTGGTCAATACTAGCAAAATTAATCCCGATGCTAAAGTAAAAACGATACCAATTAAGTAGGCCGCCTTTTCAAGAGTCTTCTTGTAAGCCCTAACTATTAGATAAAGGCCAAACCAAAATCCACAGACTGTTATTAGGAAGAGGAGACTTCTCACAACAAGTCCAAGATCAAAGTCATACATGATTCCCTCCCTAGTGTGTCGATTCTCCTCCCTCCTTGGTTTTCCATCTTACCTTGGCCCCCAATTCCTCGAGAAACATAACACTTGTAATAATCTGTTTTTTCGCTACAACTCTTAATTCCTCCGTATCTTTTAGATTTTTACTAATTAGTATTTCGCATAATTTCTCAACTGCCTTGTGTGGAACATCTGGAAAAATATCCTCGTTAACATTATTAATATCATTCATTTAGTTCTCCTATTCAGTTTTTTGTTCCAAAATTCTAAAAAAATTCCCGGCTCTTGATTAGGAGGTTAATTGAGGTTCGTACCGTCTACAGCACATTCCTCATTTGTTTTTGAGATAGGGCCAATCTCAAAGAGCCGGGAAACTTATATTCTTTAAAAACTACAACCATATCACTTTAAAATTAATATATATAGTTATTCAACTTATTAATGAATCTGACCATCCCATTTATTACATAGCAAAGAACAAATAATAAATGCCAACTATCCATGGAGATAGCGCGAATGATGTTAAGAAGAGTTATCGAGCAACTAACCGCTGGCGGCCCAAGAGCAGGGGTCGGCAGTACAGATGCTTGTACTTGTGAAAACAAGACGTGCGAGTTATTTGGGAAGCCAGTTTCCCGGCAAGAAAATATACCATGTTCAGTGATGAAGTGTACCTCTTGTGGTCTCTCACTGGTAGATATTGAGGATGTTGGAAGTAAATATGAGCAAAGGATTTTAAATAAAATAATATCCAAAGTTAAAGAGTATGAATCTATTTTTCCTATGGACTGGCCGTATGAGAAGAAAAAGAGAAAAGTCCTTCGTGTCCCTTATCCGAATGAGCAAACTGTTGTGAGAAAGAAGAGAGTTCTTGTTGATTTAGATAAAACTCTTCACCAGTATTCTAAGGGTTGGTCTGATGGAACAGTTTATGATCCGCCCATTGAAGGGGCACGAGAAGCAATGAATGAATTAAAAGAAAGGGGATATGAGGTTGTAATCTTTTCGGTAAGGACAGGAAAGTCTAAACCCGACTGGAAAGAACAAGAGCGAATGGTGAAAGAGTGGCTTGTCAAATATGATATTCCATTCGATATGATAACTAGTGAAAAATTAGCAGCTGAATTTTATATTGATGATAGAGCAATCAGATTTGAAGGCAATTGGGATAAGACTTTACAGGTAATAAAACACTTAGAATCAATGATACAGATTGACTAAGGAGGATTTTCAATGAAATATTCGTTTGCAGAGTTAGGTCAAAATATACTCACCAGACGATTTGGCGGGACGACAGTTGGTGTTGCTGATCCATACGTCACCGGATATCATTTCGTCTGGTTTGATAAGCTCCCGCCTACTCTACCAACTTACACTGCTCAGATGAATAGTGGACTGGAGAATCTGAATGATATTAGGTATGTACTGGCAGCCTCATGTCTATCAGTTACTCCTCCAGGTGGGACTTTGGCAAAGGTGGAGTTCACCGGTCTAGGTGGAGTCAAGTGGGCAGTTCCTGGTAACATTGACTATGGAAACACAGTTTCAATTAAGTTTCTTGAGTTCAACAAGACTCCAATCTTAGATATTTTTCACGGTTGGACAAAGTTAATTCGTGACTACAGAACTGGTGTTACCGCTCTGGAAGATGGAGATGATGGTGCTGGTTACACTAAAGCTACTTACGGTTCTTTGATCTATTACTGGACCACAGCTCCAGATGCAAAAACAGTTGAATACTTTGCATGCTTTGATGGTTGTTTTCCAGCAAAAGACCCACAAGATCTTTACACCAGTGATGTTGAAACTGTTGGAAAACTTGAAGTTGAAATTGAGTTTAACGTTGACTATCAGTGGCACGAACCGTGGGTAAAGGATAAGATTGTAAATACCTTTGTCCCAACCATTGAGTCGAGTATATCAACAGTTCAAGGATATGGCGAAAAGGAATCCGGATAAATAGTTAGGAGGATAATTATGTTCACCGAAACAACAAATGTTCAGAATTCTATTCTTTTCCTCGGTACTGCAAGGGAAACTCTTTCAAATTTGATTGAGCAGACCGAGCTAGAGGGAAAAGAAAGTCTGATGAACCATATTATGAACGAGGCTTCGGACTTTGAGATTCTCCATGCTATTGTGTATGAAGAATTTCCCTCACCAGATGCTGAGCACGATGTTTTCGATGAAATGGTTCTTATGAGTGAGTTTAAGAATTCAATTCTCGAGAACTATTTACAAGTTTGTGATATGGTAAACGAGGATGTTCTAAATGAGGTTCTACACACCGTAGATACAATTACCCCTTACGGTCTCTCGACTGCTCTTCCAATAATTGAACACACAACCAAGACACAGTTTTCATTTGATGAGGCGAAATTTTGGACGAGACTCGAAGGACACTATACCTCAATTCTAGCTGAGCAGGCAGAAGATCCATTCACTGCGGCTAAAGAGATAGACCCTGTTAAGATTAAGAAAGCCCTTGCTGCTGTTGGTACACAATATGCCACACTAAAAGATGAACTTAAGAAAAGCGGAGAAAAAATATTTGCGAGCAAAGAGAATATAAAAAAGGCTATATCAGCCAAAGCTGGTGCTGCAGATCCAGCACAGGTAGCAAAAACGCGAGCAGCTCTACAGAAAGCTAATCAGACAAATCGTGAACTTTTGGCATCAAAAAAGGATCTGTTAGCCAAACAAAGTAGCCTTAAGCATAGTCTAAGTCTAGCTCTACAGAAAGCTAAAAAGGGTGCTGCTGCAAGTGCTGCTACTGCAGGTGCGAAGACTGTGGCTGCCTTACAGGCCGTTGGAGCAAAGACTGGTGCTACTGCTGTGGCTACAAAGGTTGCTGCTGCTGGTGGTTATACATTAACACCTGCTGCCGCTGCTGCTGGTGGTGGTGCTGCTGTTATAATTGGTGGTGCTGCTCTTGCTACTTTATTAGGTTATGCTTCAGTTAAGACTTATAAGAGACTCTTTGGCAAATGGGCAAAAGCGTGCGCCGGAAAGTCAGGAAAAGAAAAGACTGCCTGTATGAAGGAAGCTAGATCTAGAGCAATACAGGCACAAGTTGCTGACCTTCAGGCATCATTGAAAGGTTGTGCTGACTCGAAAGATCCAGCGAAATGCTCTAAGGGTGTTGCTGGAAAACTTGGAAAGTTGAAGGCAAGATTAGCAAAAATCAAGTAGTCTATAGAGATTAAGAAAGGAGATCAAAGATGCCGTTTAAGGGTTTTGGTGTGTCGTATCCTGAATACGAGGTTATCACACCTCAGACGAAAATGTCATTTCATGTGAGATCGCTGAATGTCTCGGAAGAAGAACGACTTAAAGGAAGTCTGGTCACACCACAAAAAGTTACAGAACATTTAAACAGATGTCTTTTTGATTCAGTTGTCAAGAAGCCCGAAGCAGTTACTAATTTCAAGTCATTTCTGGCAAACGTGACATTGAAAGATAGAGATGCAATTTTATATGGTCTCTATCACATTACCTATGAAGAAATAAGAAATTACGATGTTAGATGTCTTGCTTGTAGAAAGATGTTTCCAGTTACGGTTAAGGCTTCTAGTACATTTAGTATTAATATGTACCCGGGTAATGACATATTGACAAAAAGAGTTAAAGTTCCACTTCCGGTGACTACAGGCGTCTCAGCAATTATCAAACAACCAACACTGAAAGACGAAGAAAGATTAATGAAGGAACTTTCTGGAATTAGCCTTGACGTAATTACTGAAATGCTAATTCTTGACCAGTTTGAACAGGACGTTCCAGAGGGCAAAGAACCTAAAGTCTACAGTGAACCACAGGATATGAGAGATGCATATTTATCTCTTCCAGCAAAAGATAAAAGGGCTATCCATGATAGTTATCTGGAGGAGTTTGGCAAATATGGTCTTGATTTGAAAATGAGAACTAACTGTACATTCTGTGGTCAAGATGAAATTGTTGACGTCGATTTAGTTGACAGCTTTTTTCGGATGGTATTCGGAGCATGATCAAATCGCAAGTTATCGTAAAACTCTAGCTGAGAACATCTACGCTTGTATGGAAATGAGTGGAATGTCATACTCCGAAGTCGCTGCCATGCCCGTAAAGAAACTTTTTGACTACCTCAAATGGAAGTCAGACCTTGAGGATGAGAAAAGAAAGTTGATGAAAGAGGAGGTCAAAAGACTAAAGTAGAGGAAAATAGATGTCCACATTAATGGAAAAGTTTCAAAAGTCTGTAATTGGTTCGAGCGGAAAGATAGCAGATTATACAGCTAAGATTGCTCCATTTGGAGATTTCTACCGCGTTGAGGACCTACAGACTATCCTAACATCTTGGAACAACATACTACTCACTCCAACTCGAACATATACATATGACCCCGAGTTCGGTAGTGATTTATACAGATATGTATTTAACCCACAGGATGATGATACACAGGAAGAGATCAGAGACGAGATTATATATAAACTAAGACGTTACGATGATAGAGCAGAAATCGTCAGTTTAGATGTTGAATATTTGACAGGTGCAAAAGGTTTTACAGTTAGCATTGTTGTTGAATATCAAGGAGAAAGAGGTGGAGTATCATTTGAAATTGATGAGTCTTTATACTTCAACATTACTGGGATTGAATAATGAGACTATATTATCATGTTTATAAGAATTACAAGGGATTATTCAGAAAGAAACATAAGGGTAATACCCAAATGTTTACTATCCCCCACATCCCTTCCAATCAATATTTCACTCATGGAGTTATAATTGGAAGGATGAACGCACCGGGTGAGGAGTATGATGATTCTCTTACTTTCATGACTATAACGATGGCCGAAATGTCAAAAATGAAACAGTTTGTTGATGGACTAGGAATGGAGTTAGGAAAGAATTACGAGCTAGTTCAAGTTACTCCAGTTAAGGTAACTGATTTAGATGACCTGAATTATCAAGTGAAGGTTCTAAAGAAGGGAGAACATATTAAATCAGATCTTGACATTTTCTATGCTGACCATGCAACTAAGAAGCTAGGGAGAAAAATATTTCTGATTAAGGGTATTATTGATCTCTATACCGATAAGGTCAAAACTACTCAGATGGCCATGGTCGCAATGAAAAAGATGGCTTTCCTTAGACAACCAAAAGTTGGAATGCCGAGGGCATAATGACAGACTACTTACAAAACTATGAAAGATTATACGAGTACATTCACGAGTATCAAAAACTCGTCTATGATGTTTATAGTAAACATGCTCCCAGATTTCTTGTAACTTACTATAATATAAATAGAGAGTCTACAATTTGGGAAGATGATTATGTCTTCGGTGGATCTTACGAAAGAATTGGTGACTTAACTGGAATGAGGTGGGACAAATATCTTCTTCTTCCAATATACTGGACTGATGAAGTAGCGACTGCATTTTCAGGTGAAGATACAGGTTATATAAAGGAAGGAGAAACAAATATTACATTTCCGAATACCTACAACATCACACCCTATCCTGGTGATCTGATTAAACTTGAACAAGAATATCTAAGGCCAGTCAATGATGTCTATCCGCTTTTCATAGTCACAAACGCTGAAATATCAGCAAACACAGATAGAAGATATTGGAAACTAAAAATTGAAGTTAGGGAAAGTGAGACAACTACGAATGCCGATGAGCAAGTCACTAGAATCCTTGCATTCTTTGAATACACGAAGAAGATCTATGATGTTTCTGATGCTGCTTTTCTTACAAAAATGCTTACCAAAAACGAAACACTTAGAGAAAGATTAAAGAGTCTCTTCGATGAAAACAGTGGTTTCTACTTCGTCGGAGATGGAGCAAATCCAGGAGACTGCTAAGGGGATAAATTAAATATGGCTAATGATACAGTTTCTTCTACGGGTGCTTCAGAAACTACAATTTCTAGTCAGGTATATCTGTCAAGAGATAATACAAGAGAGCAGATTGCAGACCACTTGAAGACATACTTAGAATTAGAAAATGTTGATCTGACCAAATCATCCTTCCTTTCTTTTATTGTGAATGTAATGTCTACCCTAACTGGTAATATGATGTTTTACCAGATTTCCGCATACAGGGAGTTCTTTTTAACCACTGCCCAATTAGATGAGTCCATTTTTAACCTCTCAGCATTTCTGGGTTACAATACTAGAGAAGCTATTTTCTCCACAGTCAATATTTTAATAACAATGCCTTTTGGTTTTCCGGATGCTAATACTACATTTACAATTCCAGAAAACTTTATATTCAAAGCACAAGATATAGAATTCCTTACCTACTATAGAACCGACATTACAGTATTAAATAATCAAGCTGTTGGAGTGAAAGTAACAGAGGGAACTAATATTTACAACCTTCCAGTTGATGTTGACACAACTGCTAATTTCAACTTTAGCTTCGTCCTTCCGCTCAGACAGTACAAAGAAACCATTCAAGAATTTCAGGTTGATGAAGATCTAAAAACTTATCAGTTTTCCACAATTGATGTACCTATTGAAGGAAAAGTTGCTGGTCAGGTTGTAGAAGTCAGAGACCCAGGAAGTGCTGGTTTCGACTTATGGACCGAGTTTGAAAGTATATATTTGATGAGTGCGACAGACAAGGGGTACGTTTCAAGGAGAACTGGATTCGGAAGACGGCTGTATTTTGGTAACGGTTTGATGGGAGTACAACCTATACCTGGTTCTACTGTAAAAGTTTCTGTACTAGAAACCGAAGGTGCAGACGGAAATGTCATAGCTGGTTCAATAAGGTCAGGAGAGAGAATTTATAACGTAACTACCGCTGGTGTACAACAGATAGTTAATTATTCTGTCACAAATCCAGTCCCAGCAACAGGAGGAGAAGACGAAGAAGATGTTGAAGATATCAGAAGTAATGCAATTGCCAACCTAACATCTCTTGGACGACTTGTAACTTATGATGACTATGCCCACACTGATGTTGTACTAACAAGCACAGACGAGGATCTTGTTTCTCCAATCGCACCAAATTCAATAGCAATTCTAAAAAGATCAGACATCAAAGTCAATGAAATAATGTTATTTACTACCCTTCTATATGGTACCGAAAATGGTACAACTGAGGATGATACTCTAACAGTAGTTGATCAACTAGTTCCAATGAGAAATGCGTGGCTAACAGTCGACTCTACTTCTCCAATAACTACCGTCTATCTAGAGAGGGGAACCGTCATACCAATTGATGGAGTAGACTACTATACTCTATTCGATATATCCACTGACAATATTTATAATAGAGCTGCTTACTATCACTATATTATGGACCAAATTTCTCAAAATCCACTTCTTGTAACTGGTTACGGAGTCGAGTACAATTTGGTTGCAACAACTTTATCTGTTCAAAAGTCTGGTAGCCAAGCAATATTCAGACTCCTGTACTCCACAACTGAAATTGATTATGCTACAACAACCTGCGAAATGAAAATTCTTCAGGACTCTTCAACGTATGCAATGGTTAATGATTCAGTCAATAAATATTACGAAGTTATCATTGATCCCTATACTGATCTGCCAGAGGATCTTTTAACAATACAATTTACTCTAAGTACAGTAACTGAGGCCTTTGCAAGATATGAAAATGAATTGGTCTTTAGGCAATCTCTAGATGAATTTATGATATCTAATCTAACAGCAAATGATGCTACTTCGCCTACTCAAATTACAATATACGATATCCCAGTTATTCAAGCTGAGTATTATGATGGAATCAACCAAGCAAACTTTGAATTAGTAGTCCTACAAAATATGTTAGCTACAATGGACTTTGTAGACTATAGGATGCTAACAGACTTTACCAACCTTAAATTTGCTCACACAACTGGAACCATGAGTGGTATGCAACGAAACGAAGTCACTAAATTTCCAGTAATTGACATTGGATTGACGTCCGTACCCGTTGCACCATCATTAGGTGATAGATACATTGTCACTGGATATGAAGGTGGAGCATGGGAGGGACACAAGGACGATATAGCTGAATGTTCAGATGCTACATCAGTGACTTGGATTTTTACAGAACCTATTACAGATGATATTCTTTATGTAACAAATAAGGGTGTGAAATATATTTATACAGGCGTTGGTGGATGGGTTGTTCCAATATATGATATTCCATTGCAGATTGAAATGGAAGTACATAAGGATCCACTTTATCCAGACTCAGCAACGAAGCTATCAAATGATATTAAGGAAGCATTAATTGCAGGATTCACTGAAAGATTTGGAGTCAATGCGACAATCTACCGATCTGAAATTATAGATATAGTTCAGGAAATTGACGGAGTAAGTCACGTTCATCTCCTCCGGCCTGAATCAAACATCTTTTTTGAGTTTGATCCATATAAAGACTTTACACAACAAGAACTACTTGAGTATGGGCCAGAGTATATATTCTTTACTGACGATGATATTTCAATTGCCATATATGGTTAGGAGATATGCAAACACTATACGAAAAGTCAAAAATTAACATTCCAAAACTTAAAAGGTACATGCTACGTACCGTCGGGGATGAGATGGGTAGGTTGGTTGAACCTTGTCACTACCCCGCAGTTAAGAAACATTTCTATGAAATACTTGCTGCAGTTGGATTGAAAGAGAGAGATATTAAAGACTTCAGAAATAGATTCTACGTTGGGATAGGCCCAAAAGCTGGACTATTAGTCAAAGAGATTCAAACGAACTTACTTATATTCAGTATGTATGCTGCCTTAAAGAAAAGAGACAGAGTATTGTTTCAGACAATATTAACTTATATGGGGATTAGATATTACTCAAACTTAATGCACAGACAAATCCCGTATTGTAATCCCGACCTCTTTAAGTATGCCCTTGAGCATCTAACAAAGACTCATCTCTTTGCTCGTGAGAAAACTATTCCTAGCACCATTATGTTTCTTTCAAAAGAGATGGTCAAGAAACACACACCATTTATTCAGGAAGCAAATCCTGACAAAATAGCTGACTTTATATTAGCCTATCGGCATAGATTATCCCAAAGTATAAAAAGTTTTGCATCGTTGTACTATCATGCTGCAAAAATGGGAGTTGCAATAAAGAAACCCTATGAACCTGAAGAAGGTATGGAAGATCCTGCTGAATTGCAGAAGATGGAAAAAGCTGGAAGAGTAATTGATCAAATCGTTAAAAAGATAACAGTTTACAAAACTGTAGATAAGAAAGCAGTTGACGAAGCTAAGAAACTAACAAAAGTAAGTGCCGTACTGGCCCAGCAAATTGCGAATACAGTGATTGATTTGAAATACGCAGATGATATTAAGATGATATTACAACTCTATCTTAAGAACGTGACAAGTGTGAAACAGATTTGTGGTAGGGATTATTACAATTACGTAAAGAAGTTAATGGCTGTGAAAAGACTTGGGAATCGTGTGAGTTTCAAACAGGTGGTTGGTGATACTCTAATGAAGATAGCCGTTGACTTAAACTATGTTGATAGGTATGACAGATTCACTACTCAAACCAAATTTGTTATCAATTTATATCTCGCCTATTACATCACGATGGTCCTAAGAAATTCCGTCTGCTAGAGTCCAAGAAAACTCCTCGCCCTATCTACTAAATCATCGAAGGTACTCTTGTTCGGTCGTGAAATCCTTCGTGTAGGTGTAGTAGATGGTTCTGACCTGGTGGGAGCTCGTTGTACTGAAGATGGAGTTGGTGGGGCAATTGGAGTAGGTGCATAACCACCCTCTGGACTTCCATATACATCCGCTGTGGGTCCTTCTTCAGTCAGAATTTTAGCATATTGTTGTAATGTAGGTCTTCCTCCCTCAATTGATTTCGTCTTACCTACAACCATACTATTGTACAGACTTCCAATATCTAACCTTACATCTACAATACCCATTCTCTGATTATAAGCAATTGATTGCTGATCCCCACCTTTTATAACTGCCGTACTTCCTATGAATGATGGAGATATTTCAAATAGTCCAGGACATTTAATAGACTGTAAGAAGGGCCAAGTGTAAGTCTGACCATCCGATGTCTGAGGAGTCGCAAGAAGTAAGAGAGCAATTATTGGACCTATAATATATTTCTTGGTGGAAAATTCATTGCCCGGTGCAGGATTGTAAAGTCGTATTGTTAATTGGTATGATGGAGTAAAACCACTATTCTTCCATACTTGAGGAAAGTCAACCCTTGCACCAGCTAACATTCGGTTAATAAGTCCTACGGCCCTAGCACCTCCAGCACCCAAACCTGCACCTGAACCAAGTTTGGCTAGTGCTGCCTCAGTTGATCTAGCACCTTGGCCAGCAGCAGTTCCAACTTTACCAAGAATCGCCCCAGCACCTCCGGGTAGTTCTTTTCCAATTTTCGCTAAAACATCACCTGCTTCTCTGACTGCTCCAGTTGCTGTACGAGCACCCAATACTTGAGCTAGTTCGCCTGCACCCTGACTAGCAATATCAGTAATCTTATTTATAAAACTTTCCCCATACTCATTTGAAAAAGTATCTGTCGGAAAGTTATCAGCTAAGAATGCTACTTTAATAGAATTACTATTAAGTTTAAAACCGTGAGCATTTAACAATTCATTATACTGAGTCCACGCTATCTGGGTCTTATAGAGAGACAACCCCAAGGAGAACACCGGAATCTGAGGAGTTATGGTAGCAACGGGCATTGTATTCTTAATCATGTTGTTGCTAACAAAAGTATCAGGTGGAAGACCCCAAATAGGATCTAGTGTAACTATACCTTTTTCTCCCATCTATATCCTCCTTATGTACCATCTGCAACTATTTTATCTACAATGGGATCGTGATCCCCCATTTGCTGCTGGCCACCACCACCGCCTGTGGCAATATTCTGCTGATTGCTATTAACCATAGTGCTGACAGATGACACTACGGCAGTAGTTTGTTGTTCAGTACCTTCTTTTATTTGTTTCATAGTTTTCTTGCCCATCTCAACTATAGGTTCAGTCTGCAGAATGAAGTCCATTGCGGCACCACGAGCAAGTGATACTTTATCTGTAGTAACTCCTCTAGCTTTCTCCATAGCAGCTTGACCAGCTCTAACTGCTTTGTCTAATGCATCTTTACTCTTAACAGTTCCGGCTAGAGCCTCAAGACCAACAGGTTTATACTGTGACTTGAGAAAACCCAAGAAACGCTTTTCCCTTTCAGCACCATACTTTGCTGGATCACCAAACGGTATTTTCTTTCCAGCCACTTTACCAAATTCAATTCTAGCCTTTGAAACTTGATCAAAACCATATGGAATATAGTCACCAATATGTTGTTCCATGTATGCTTGCTGAGCAGCCTGTATGGCCATGTATCCTTCACTTCCGCCCACACCGCCCACATAATATCTCTGTCTCAACTCTTCTGCTGTCCCACCAAGGCTTGTGGCAATTCTAGCCCCATGTACTGCTTCGACTCTACCTCTACCACGACCGCCAGAAGCTTCTTTTCTGGCCCTCATACCCTTTTCAACTTCTTGCCAATCTTCTGAAATTTTCTTTTGTAATTCTTTTGAGCGTCTTTCCATAAATGGATCAACTATATATTTATTTACCAAACTTCCAACAGCAAGTCCACCCGCCCCTGCAAGTGCAACCGCCAAGGCTGGCCCACTAAATATTGTTCTTAGCAGAGAAGGTAATAGTCTTCCCAACATAGGGAACAAACTTCCTGAAAGAAACTTTGCTGCTATGCCTCCAATATTACCAATAAAACTCCTAACAAAACCGAAGGCCATCATAACCCATCTTAATGCGCTTCTACCAAAACCTCTAATTCTTCGGGAAGTCTTTTGAGATGCATCTTTTATATCCTCAGTTTTGCCAAGCATCTTCTTATACCAAGGTCTTTGATCTTCTATCATCTCAAATTGATCTTGTTGTATATCTATACCCTTTTCTCTCCACATTGCCCACTTATCTAATCCACCATAAAGATGATCAACAATATACTCTATCTTTTGCATAGTAGTCAATGGAAGTGCCTTGGTTTCTTCTTTTGTCTCAAACAATTTTTTAAATGGGGCTGCTAGAAGCTCTGTAAACCCTCGCTTCTTAGTCCAAAATTCCTTAGTCTCTTCACTAAGTAATGCACTTCTCTTAGTTGCCCATTCAATAGGAGCAGCAATAGCTCTTATTGACTTACCTGCTATTGACCATCTTTGTCTTTCAATTTCTTCAATTTGTTTATAATCTTTGCCGGTTATTATACCTGATATATCTTGTAGAGCTTCAGACGATGCTCTAGCATGAGAAATTACTTTATCAGACTGATACATCAATCCAGTATAGGTTGTTCCAGCAATTTCAACTAAATTTTCAAATGGATTTTTTCCGCTTCTCGGAAGATCGGCCTCATATCCACCCCTTTTTTTGAATAAAATAGTACCGGGTAGTGCGAACACCTTACCGATCGCGCCCACACTCCAGAGGAAGTTTCTCAAAAGTGGATTCTCATAAAGCATAGTTGATAAGGCAATTCTAAATCTATTACCAATACCAATAAGACCGAAGACAAGTCTTCTTTGAAGTCTTATCATCTGCTGTTGCCAAGGTAATTGATATTCTTCAAACGTATCGGAATAAGCGCTTAGGAATGATTTTATCAATCCCCTTCTCTCTTGTGGACCACGTCGAAGAGTGTATGCTTCAATGCTGTGTTGACGTTTCGACATAGTGGCTAGAAGACGATTAAACATTTTTACTGGTTTACCAACAACTTGGACTGCTTCTTCAGCTGGTGCTTTTAACTCGTCTATCTTTTTCATCAAGGCATCAATTGGCATTATAACTTCAGCTTTGTGAACTTCCGCTAAACCGCCCTTGCCAATTACACCACCCGCTTGGAGTTTAGGTATTGCCCCCTCTTCCGCTCTCTTCCCTTTAGCGAATAAACCCTTAACTCTCTCCATACCTGTGGTGAAAAGACCTTTAAATTTTCCACCAACCGAAGAGATGGCATCACTAAATGTAGTCTTGATTCTATCTGCAGCAGATTTGAAGACGTCAGTCTCCATGAATTTGGATGCGAAATATCCAAATATTGGGGAGGCCCTTGCAAGACCCATTGCCATTATGTTTTCTTTCTTAAAACTTATATCTTCACTTATCGCTTTTCCATATTGTCCAATAGCTTCTTTTGTTGCTAGGGCAGTTCCAACGGTGATCTTCCTGGTCCCCATTGCAACTTCCTTAATGACAGCACTTAAACTCCGAAGGACAGAACTGGTTGCCTTAGATACTTGTTCAATTCCTTCTTGTGTTCCTATATCCTTTATCTCATCAATTCTTTCTTCAATGCCTGCTTGCATTTTTGCAGCAGCGGCGTTAACTCCACCGATATTTTTTAACCTCTCTTCATACTCTTGCTCGGCGGTTTTCTTTAATTCCTCAGTGGAATCAAATTCATCATCCGGCATTTAGATCTCCTTTATTTGAACATTTTATATATACTTGACCTTATCTTTATCTCACTAGATACAGATATAACTTCAGAAACTACAAATAACTCTTGAATTGGTATAGTGTCACTTACCCCTCCAAATGTAGCTTGATACGCCTTTTGAATGGGGTTGAGAATGTGTATGTATTTACTCCTCGCTCGCAAGAACATAGGAACACTTTTTGAGTAAAGTTTCATAATAGCAATGTAATCCATCAACCTCTTATCAAATTCCTTGTCTTTTAGACCAGAGTATTTTCTTAAATGCTTATCTAAGTAATTATAATAACGCTTGAGAATAGAATTAGATAATCCTACCCCAGCAACTTTCTTCTCGACGGATGCGATAAATCTTACAATGTTTTCCATTTCTTTAACTGGTTTTCCACCGAACTGAAAAATTTCATTGAAGTATGCATAGTAAAACTTCTTCAAGTCATTCTTAAAAGTGGAGTAAAATTTGCTCGGATTTTTGTGTGCAAACATATGCATACATTCGTGAATAGTGATTTCAGCTAAGACCTTATTAGAAGCAAAACCCCATTTGTTTATATGATTATCAACTAAAATGATAACCTTATTAGAATTAGGATCGTAAAAACCAGCTATATGTCTTATTGCCCCCTTCTCATTAATTACAAATTTTCTAATTTTTCTTACCCCTTTTGTCATCCAACAAGGGATAATTGCTTTTTCATCAATAAGTTTTCTTATGTCCTCTGCAACAGGTTTAGTCATTGCAACTTTTGATATTGACTTTACAAACATATAATTTAGAGTCTTCGATCCATACAGAGGTTCACCATCTATACGTGCTACAACTTTAGGCGCAACTGGAAGTGCAAAGAATTCCTGTTGAATAACATCGCTCATACTTTTGCTCCTAACTCATGTATGTTTCTACTGTATTAACAAATGGATCATCAAGTTCTCCATCTTCAAGTTTTCTTCGTACATCATCTATAATTTTCTGATTTCCAAATGGAACATTACTACCCCCATAATTGAGGTCCATTATAGCTTCTAGGGAACTTTCCTGTACTCCTGGCATATCAATCATCAATGGTGGATCATATTTACGAACATAATATGCACACGCAGCAGCAAGTGATAAGTCATCATTACAGCCAGTATCAGCCTCGACTCTACCACTTGGTTTACTTATCAATCCAATCAACTCAAGGATTAGTCTTTGCGATTTGATGCACTCAGGAAATTCACTTATATAAGAATAAAGAGAATCAATCATTAGAGGCCTTGTCCTTGAGTTTGTATTCAAACCAGGCACAATTTGGTCTTTCCCCTTTTTCTCTTTGTACATCATTATCGAGAGATCAGTATTATTAATTGCTTCAGCAACCTGATTTCCATATGAATTATTCTCAATAACTAAGCAACCAGGATATTGAATACCGGCCATCTTAACAACTTCTGTAAAGTCAGTTACTGAGCATTTTCCTTGAAATTCCCAAACCTGTTCAAGAGTTTCGTAGTCGAATACTTCAACAGCTGATTTATCACTGCCAAACTCAGGAGCAGTATCAACTCCTGCAATATAAAATCTTCCAGGAATTGGGTCTGAAAACTTCCATATCTCTCCATTATATAACTTCATAACGTTAATTGGTTCAATCTTTATGTCCTGTAGATGCTCAATTATTTCAGCATCAAAGAAAGAACCTGTCGACGCAATGAACTTAAGTTCCAGCTCCTGTTGAATTTTTCTTTTATCGTGGCCCCAAAGTTCACACTGAGTTTTATACCAATCTGGATCCTTGGCCAACTGCGGTATATCTCCCCAGTGAATTTGTACTGGTTTAAAAATATCGTCTTTACTAACCGCTCTTTGATACCTTTCGTAAAACCACTTACCAACTCCCTGAGTCTTATTTGGAGTAGAAAGTATTATTGTACCAAATGGGACTTTCTTTTCTCTCGCATTTTTCTGATTCGTTGATAAAGCTGGTACCATTCCGGTCCACGCTTCGTCGATAAACTTAATAAATGCCGCTTCATCAATAACGAGGAAAGTGACGGATTTACCACGTAAAGTCTTCTCAGGAGCATTCGGGGCAACCGGCGAGGCGAAACATTTACAACCATTGCTTAATATGAATGTCCTTTCTGTTCTCTTAGTAAACTTGGGAGCCATCCATTTGGGCAACTTATCAATCATACTCATAATGTGGCGAGCAAAATCGGTTGCCTCAGGTGCATCTTTTGAGATGACTCCAATGACTACGTTCTTATAAAATGTTACTAACCAACAAACCAATGCTTGAATAATAGTTGAGATTCCTATCTGTCTAGATTTTAGAACGAAAACGAAATGTTTTTTAAGAATTTCCATTACTAAATTTTCTTGTGCACCATAAGGGATTAGAGGGACATCCCCACCAGGCAATTCAATTTTTACGTACCTTCGGCAAAAATAGAGAAAAGATTGTTTGCACTTCAGATATTCGGAGACATACTTCTCAGCATGGTCTTCGAGTTTCTGTGCATTTATCATTCATTCTCCTTAACGTAGTCGCATCCTACCTTTTTTATTTGTTCTCATTTTTGGGATGAGAAAACTTGCTATATATATTACTTACTAGTAGAGGATTGTTGTGTTTTTTTAGTTGAGGAAATTAAATTTATTTCTCTTCGTTGAATCAAGGCCCTCTCTCGACGAAGGGAAAAATAAAAAAGGAGGTGGTGTATGTAGGAGCAGAGAGGTCATTTTTTATTAGAGGATGTTACCTGAAAGGGGGTTTGAAAAAACCTGTACCAAGAAGAGAGAGGTAAAGAATATTGGGTAACTTGGCAAGCAAATTGGGGTCTGCCTTTGACAGAGAAGTTATTAGTAGTGGAAAGAATGCACATAATCCAGTACTGAAACTCGAACACTTCATTTACGAGGAATCAGTACCCTGCCCTGTTTGTGACAAAGGTATTATAGTAATGCCGCCGAGTCTGGAAAAACACACTCTTCCCCTTGAGGGACTATACTGCATGCTGTGTGACCAAAGGTATGAGGTCGCTAGTGTCAACCACATTCGAAAAAGGAGAAAGTGGAAATGTTGAGTACATCATTGAAAGGAGAACTCAGCAGTATAGGCAAACACAGCGAGAAATCGCTCGATACAGACTCAGACAAAGTTAATAGAAAGGTGGTGGTAAAAGATTGGCCTTTTGATTTAGATTTGTGTTTACGAGAGGATCTTACTTTTTGTAAATAAAAGTTAATGTTTCCCATTTGGGTGTAGAGGCTGTAGGCCTCTTAACACCATTCTTTTTGTATCTATAACGTCGGATTAGTTCTCATTAATCTAACAGTTGCTACAGCCTGCCATTCACCATCTCTAACAAAAACCAAATCAGAAGAACTAATTATATACTTTCCGCTTACATTAATATTTTCCGACACTCTGACGTTCAAGTTTGCGGGCTGACCGACATCTACTAGATTTAGAATACGAAGATTTCTCTCTAAAGAAAATTTAAGAGTAGAGAGATTCCTAATTAACGGTGTAGTCCTCGCAAGTGCAAATGTATTATTAGTGTCATAACCAGTGTGATCTATATGATATTTGGTTCTATCTACTACAGGGTTGTGAAATATTTGAACGCCCCTCTTAGACATTAAACCGTAATTCTTACACACTTCTTCCAAATCCAGATTAATAGTATCATACAGATTATCTCTAGGTTTCACAATGAAGTTTACACGTTTAGATTCATAGATGAATCTAGTATTAGCACTATAATCAGTTCGCATAAGTTCATAAGTATAGAAGTTTTTTCCGTCGTTACACTTCTCAATTGTGTCACTATTATCATCTCCAGAAACAAGTTGGTATATTGTAAAGGCAGTAGCTTTATTCATTCTCCTAGTTAAATTGTATATGTGCAACTTATCTCCACGAAAATTCCAACCCATTGTTCCTCTATAAAATCCAAATATATTATCTAAATATGTAATAGCTTTATTCAAAGATATCGGGGGAATAATTACTTGATCAAGTTGTTCAGTATTCAAATCCTCTTGGTCAATTTCCAGAGTCGCATATGTATCTTCAACTAAATCTCGTATTATCTCCTCTACTGTAGATGCATAGTAAACCTTATTCACAAGAGTTGATAGTGAAAACAACTCTTTCTCTGGAACAGTTAGTATACTAATGTTGGTTCTATCTGGTTGATCAGTTTGAGAAGTTGATCGTTGCATGGGGAGAGTAAAACCAGACTTAAAATGTACAAGAGTATAGTCAATTTGTTCTTTTGGGACCTCGGGTTGCGACTCGCCAATATAACGTACACTCAACTTAATTGGATCTTGTCCATAAATGTAATCTAAAATTATATCCCTCGGATCAATAAACAAATCAAGGATAATTGTTTGAAATGGTCGATTTAAAGAGTTGACAATACGAACTCTGGACAAGTCCATAGAGTAATCTTTGTCCCTTATCCTCATCTGAATATCATAACTTCTTGAAGGAACAAATGGTCTTTGGCCTGGTTTATCTGGCATACTCGATCTCCATGATATTTTTAAATTTGTTCCAGTAGAAAGACAAAAAAATAGACCTAGCGTAAACCAGGCCCATTTTTTTTGGATTTGTAACTATGCTGCTCGCCTAGCTGCTTCTAATGTGGCAACTGCATCAAACATTTGTGAAGGAATAGTTAAAACGCTTTCAGCCACATCCTCCATCAATATCCTTGCGTTCAGGTTTTTCTCAATGGAGCTAAACCTACAGATGGAATGAAACAGATTCCAGGAAGTGATATTGTTTGCACCAATCTCTTCTAGGTACATGGAAAGGGAATTCCTGCGTCTCTTACCAACTGAGTTTTCAATTACGTCGAGGACAGCAAGCATATTTTCCTCAGAGACTCTTTGGCTAAAGTTCTCCTCAATGAGGCTAACAATGTTCTGAGAAAAAATATCAATATATGCTCCAACAGCAGTTGTCATTCTTGACCTAGCATGTTGATAGTGTACTTGCCTCATCTGGCCAAATCTTTGGAATCCGAAACCGACACGTGGGTTACGCTCATCCTCACTGATAGAAATACCAAATGTGATTCGAACAGCCCTTGAACCATTGTAGCTATTCGTAACGATGATGTTTGGATATATGTCTCCAACTTGTGGATAATTTGTGACATTCTGAATCAACATCTCATTGAGCATCATCGTATAGAATTCATTCATATATGTGTGCTCAGTAAAGATTGGTGATCCCACCTCAGAAATTGATTCTCTAATTGGACTGAGGACAGCATCATTTCCAACAAATTGATACCCATCTGATACATATCCAACATATCCCCATTGCGTTGCTTCTTCATTCTCGCGTGGGGTTCTGCGAGTAAAAACTCCTAGCAACGGCACACGGAGATCGGTATTTGTCTTGAGCTCTTGATACATCACTGAACTGTGACGATCAATGTACTGGTATACTCCATCGCTGTGAACAGTTAACCCCATGTCTAACGCTCGGTCCCTAAATGCCATTCTACCTCCTTACTGTTGATGATTACGCAAGAGACCCCAAACTTATTTTTAAGTAAAGTCAGGGTCAAGACAATCTACATAGTTGTTCTATTTACGATTGGTGTTCGATTTGAGATGTTCTTTCTGTCAGTTCCGATAATCTCTCGGGTGCTATTTTTCTTATCCTGT
>Ga0255054_10000325_pt1 | contig 28424 bp, 22 predicted proteins | sample JV7_2_23_MG_FD_188634 | JGI IMG/M metagenome (GOLD analysis project Ga0255054, IMG submission 188634) | Seawater microbial communities from Jervis Inlet, British Columbia, Canada - JV7_2_23 | ecosystem: Environmental > Aquatic > Marine > Inlet | place: Canada: British Columbia | collected... | reverse complement strand
GCGTAATTCCCTTTTCCGATTGTCGGCCTCAGGTCATCTGGAACTACCATGCGGAAAACATATCCGCAAGACTGCTGAATGATGTGATTTGTCATGACACCTCCTTATGGATATAGGATTGCGTTAAAAAATGGATACTGTATCCAAAGGGGTGTAAAAATTGAGGAGACCATAAAGCGAAAAGCCCCGATTACCAGGGCTTTACAAAGGGCAAGGTGCCGAGGGACAGAATCGAACTGCCGACACGGGGATTTTCAGTCCCCTGCTCTACCGACTGAGCTACCTCGGCTCTCTGAATCTCACTGATTTTAATACTTAAATTTAAACAAAAATTTTTATTAAATACACCCTTTTTTGTCAAGATATTTTTAGCCCATATCTCCAAAAAGAAATTGCGTCAGAGTGCAGGCGGCAATCGCAGCGGTTTCAGCACGCAGGATCCGGGAGCCCAATCCGGCGACGACACAGCCAGCCGCCCGGGCATTTCCGATTTCCTGATCGGAAAAACCACCCTCCGGCCCTAGTATCAAAAGAATCTTTCGCGGGGCCGACGGCGCAGATGGTTCTATGAGAGATTTGAGCGTAGCGGATTCATTTTCATAAAAGACGATTTTCAAATCACAGGATTGACCATAGTCCAATACTTCCTCAAAGGACAGTGTCTTGATGATCTCGGGCAGCTTCGACCGCTGACATTGTTTGCATGACGCTTTAGCGATCTTGTTCCATCTTTCAGCCCGGGCAAATAATCGTTTTTCTGCGGGTCTGGGAACGGAATGCTCGGAGATAAACGGGATCCATCGGGTCACGCCGAGCTCGCAGAGATGCCGCAGCAAACGATCCATCTTCTTTTCTTTCAGCAGTGCCTGTGCCAACCCGATTTGTACGGGGGATTCTGTCCTTCCCGGAAATTTGCGCAAAATCTTTATTTCAACCCGATCGGTTAAAAATCGTTGAATGCCGGCTTCATATTCAAACCCCTCCCCGTCAAACAAGCGGATCTTATCGCCGTGCTTTAGGCGCAGAACATTTTTAATGTGGCGCACCTCGGAGCCCTCAATGACAACAGTGGGCTTCTGCAGCGCCTTGGATTCAATAAAAAAATAGCGCATAGATTTATCCTTTTGTTGCAAAAACACTCGTTTTTCAAGGCCTTCCGGGAAATAGCTTGCGATCAAATAACTTGACTTACACTATACCATATGATAATTTTTTTTAAACATAATAGTGCGTTGGTAGCTTTTCGGCTACCTTTAACTTTTTTGGACAACGGTGGAAAATATGGATGGCAATGATAAAAAACCTCCGCAAGAACAAAAAACTGATAAAAAGCTGCAGCTTGACCTGAGCGAGACATTGATTCAAGACTCCGCTGACGATGATGAAATTATCGAACTCAAAGACGAAGTCACGCCTCCGCCAATGGCAGAAGAGACGGAAATCGACTTAAAGGATCAAATGAATGAAGACATGCCGGGGGATGAGCCGGCTGCAGAAAAAATCATCGGCCTGGATGCCCTGAGCGAAGAAACCGATGACCCGCAAAGCGTCGTCCATCTGGCCGATGACCTTGCATTTGAGGAGGAAGACGAAGATGAGGCTGAAATACCGCCTCTTGTGGATGAACAACCCCTAAAAGCAGATGCTGCCAACGAGGTGGTAGAGATCACTGAATTTGAGGACATCTTATCCGAAGAGACTAACGAGATGATTACCCTATCAGATGTCAGTGAAGAATTAGAGCCCGAAGAAGAATTTCTGGAATTGATTGACGTGGGGGAAGACGACCTAACGGAAGAAGACGACGTACCGGAAACGGATAAAGAAACGGAGCGTGAAGAAATCGAAAACGAAATTATCCAGTTTGACGGTCCCAGTGCGGATGTTGAAGATGTTGAACTTGAAGACTTCATCAATGATTCGTTAGTTGAAGAAATTCGAATCGATGATGATTTCGAAGATGATTTAACAAGCTCGCTGGGAATTGAGGCCGAATCCGAGATTAATCTGGCGGACCAGGCATCTGGTACGGAAGAATTTGATTTTAATATCGATTCCAGTGAAATTTCAGAAAAAATTGACCGACTGGACACCATTTTTTTCGATGATTCCGAATCGGAGACCGAATTCGACGAAGATGCTGAATCAGACGCAGAAGCGATCGAAGCGGCTGTATCAGACACCGGCGATGAAACCGAAAATGAAGATATTGAGATCGCAGACCTCGAACCATCCGAGGAACCGCTACCGGTTTTCGGGCAAGCCGGTTTGGAAGTTGCCAGCCAGGAACATATCGAAAAATCCATCGAACGGATCATTCAGCAAAATTTTTCCGGTAAAATTGAATCCATGATTACCGAGATCATCGAAAAAGCGGTCTCAAATGAAATCGATCGGCTTAAAAAAACTTTGCTGGATGACGGCGGCGATGATAACATCTGATAAATAAAAAACTATATTTTCAAGCACGACTATGCTAATAGCAGGGGATTATTCAATAATCCCCTTTTTGCTTTCAGGGGCCACAATCATCAATTTGAGTTTCCTGTTTGAGCAGTCCGATAGAGGAACGGTTATCTAATGAGTTCAAATTTACTTGAAAAGGCCTACGAGCCGCATGAAGTTGAAAAACGCTGGTATCAATACTGGGAAGAGCAGGGTTTGTTTGCTGCCGAAGAAAAAAGCCCCAAGAAAGGCTATTCGATTGTTATCCCGCCCCCGAATGTTACCGGTGTCTTGCATATGGGCCACGCGCTCAACAACACCCTGCAGGATGTTCTTTGCCGCTACCGGCGGTTACGCGGAGACAATGTGCTTTGGATGCCGGGAACGGATCATGCCGGAATCGCCACTCAAAACGTCGTCGAAAAAAAAATGGCATCCGAGGGCACCGATCGCCATCAGCTGGGCAGAGAAAAATTTATCGAGGCGGTCTGGGACTGGCGCCAAAAGTACGGCGGCGAAATCATTAATCAGTTAAAACGGCTCGGCGCTTCCTGTGATTGGAAGCGGGAACGCTTCACCATGGATGAGGGATTGTCTCAAGCGGTGCGCAAGGTCTTTGTTGACCTCTACCATGAGGGCCTTATCTATCGTGGCGATTACATCATCAACTGGTGTCATCGATGCCACACGGCTCTGGCCGACCTTGAAGTCGAACATGAAGAACGCGAAGGTCATCTGTTTCATATCCGCTATCCGTTTACGAAAGGTGGCGGCGTTATTGTGATTGCCACCACGAGACCCGAGACGATGCTCGGTGATACGGCTGTGGCCGTGCATCCGGATGATGAACGCTACCGGGACCTTAAATCAGAATCTGTTACCCTCCCGTTGATGGACAGAGAAATTCCACTCATCAAAGACAGCTATGTGGATATGTCGTTCGGCACCGGCGGGTTGAAGGTAACACCGGCCCATGACCCCAATGACTTTGAAATCGGAATGCGCCACGGACTGCCCGCGGTTAAGGTTATCGGAGACGACGGCAAAATGACGCCGGATGCCGGAAATTTTGCAGGTCTTGATCGTTTTGAAGCCCGCAAGGCGGTGATTGAGGCTTTGAAAAAAGAAAAACTGCTTGAAAAAGTCGAACCCTATCGACACAGCGTCGGGCATTGTTATCGCTGCCACACAATGGTGGAACCGAATCTTTCAAGACAATGGTTTGTAAAAGTAAAACCCCTGGCACAAAAAGCGATTGAAGCCGTTAAATCCGGCCGGACCCGCATCATACCCGATATATGGACAAAGACCTATTATGACTGGCTGGAAAATATCCGCGATTGGTGTATCTCCCGCCAGATCTGGTGGGGTCATCAGATACCGGCCTGGACATGTGAGGGTTGTGATGAAATGATCGTTTCCATGGAAGCACCCCGGTCCTGCACCCAATGCGGCGGAACAAAACTGGTGCGGGAAACCGATGTGCTCGATACCTGGTTCAGTTCGGCCCTGTGGCCGTTTTCAACCATGGGCTGGCCGGATAAGACCCCTCTTTTAAAAACGTTTTACCCCACATCGGTCCTGGTAACCGCCTTTGACATCCTTTTCTTCTGGGTGGCGCGTATGATGATGATGGGCATCCAATTCATGAAAGATGTTCCCTTTACAGACGTGTATGTTCATGCGCTCGTTCGCGATGAAAAAGGCAAAAAAATGAGCAAATCAACGGGCAACGTCATCGACCCGTTAACGGTAATCGAGCAGTACGGCACCGATGCATTCCGCTTTACTCTGGCGGCTTTTGCGGCCCAGGGCCGGGATGTCAAAATGTCGGAAAAGCGCATCGAGGGATACCGTCATTTTGTGAACAAACTGTGGAATGCCGCCCGATTTGCACTGATGCATATCGATCAGCCATACGAGAAAATCAACTTCAAGAGCCTCTCGCTTCCGGACCGCTGGATTCTATCACGACTCAGTCGGGCCACACAGACAGTGGCCGAGGCTCTCGATAGCTACCGTTTTAACGATGCGGCCTCCGGGATCTACAATTTTGTCTGGCACGAATTTTGTGACTGGTATCTTGAGGCGATCAAACCGGCTCTGTATGAAAAAGAAGGTCCGCAAAAAAAGGAAACCACCCTCGGGGTTTTATGGCGCGTCATGCATGACACCCTGATCCTGCTGCATCCGTTTATGCCGTTTGTCACTGAAGAAATCTGGCACAAAATGCCCGGAACCCGGGGATCTATTATGAAGGCCGCATTCCCGGTAGATGGTAAGAACCGCCCTGATATCAGCACTGAAAATGCGGCAGAATCTGAAATGAATCTGTTAATCGAGCTCATTTCCGCTGTCCGAAACATCAGGGGCGAAATGAATATTTCGCCTTCCGTTAACCTGGCGGCCACGGTTCAAACCAGGGATTCCAATATCAAAACCGCAATTGAGCAGCATCGGGACATCATTATCAACCTTGCCAAATTGAACGCTTTCAGCGTCAACGAGAGCACCGCAAGGCCAAAATCTTCAGCCACGGCTGTGGTTGGCGGGGCCACCATATTTATTCCCCTGGAAGGAATCATCGATTTCAGCAGAGAAACCCGGCGGCTTGAAAAAGAAATGAATAAACTGGAAAAAGAGCTGTCAGCGGTTTCAAAAAAGCTGGAAAATGAAAATTTCCTTAACAAGGCGCCGCATGATGTGGTTGAGCAGGTGCAGGCAAAACACTCCCGCCTTGAGGAAAAACAGCAAAAATTAGCGTCCCATCTGGAGCGCATCAGAGAATTTGAAACTTCCTAACCGTAACAAAAATGATCCCTCTGCGCGACACAACGCCTACCCGAAATTACCCCGTTGTTAACACCGCAATTATCGGAATCAACGTTGTCGTTTATTTTATTCAACTTCTGCAGGGCCCTGAATTCAATCGATTCATTTATATCTACGGTCTGGTTCCGGCGCGCTACTCGATTCCCCAGATTGCCGAATATTTTACCACGGGCCAGCAGGTTTTTTCACTGGTTTCATTTATGTTTTTACATGGTAGCTTTTGGCACATTCTCGGCAACATGTGGTCCCTTTATATCTTCGGGGATAACGTGGAAGACCGCCTGGGGCCCATCCGCTACGCGCTATTTTACCTGCTGTGTGGTATCGCCTCCGGGCTTTCCCACCTGGCATTTAACCTGCAGTCGAATTTGCCGACGATCGGTGCCAGCGGCGCCATTGCCGGCGTCATGGGTGCCTATTTTATTCTACATCCCAGATCAAAAATTCTAACACTCATTCCGATTTTTTTTATTCCCTATTTTCTTAATATTCCGGCATATGTATTTCTCGGTCTGTGGTTCCTCTTGCAGTTTATCAATGCCGCCGGCAGCCAGGGAGCCGCGGGCGGCATTGCCTGGTGGGCGCATATCGGCGGGTTTGTATTCGGCATGGTGTTTTTAAAACTGTTTGCCGCTCTGCCGGAAACAGGGGTGTCCCGTCAGATGCGTAAATTCACTGTCAAAAGAAAAACACCGCGTCTGCAGGTCATTCGTCCGGCAAGTTCCGGAGAGGACCCGCACTTGTACGGCCTGATCAAGATCACGCCGCATGAGGCCGTCAACGGTACCCGTAAACTGGTCAATATTCCGTTAGGATTTCAAAAAAGGATGTTTAACGTAAAGGTGCCAGCCGGAATTCAGGAAGGCACCGTCCTGCGGCTGAAAGGTCTGGGACAGCGCTCGGGTACGCGCGAAATGGGTGATTTGTACCTCAAAATCACCATTAACGCGTAGAGGTGCTTACAAAAACAAGTGATCTAAAGTTATAAGTGATCTAAAGTGACTAAAGTTAAGGAATTCTGTCTTTTTATAAAGGACGGAGCGAAGTGACACCTTAACTTTAGGCACTTCAAACTTTAGTTCATTTTAGTCACTTTGGATGCTTCTAGGCTTTTGGTTTGGATTTTACAGGGGGTTCGGCCAGCAGGACGGAGACGCGGTTACGCCCATTTTTCTTGGAAAGGTACATGGCCCGGTCTGCTCGACGGATAAATGCGGACAATTCTTCTTTCGGAAAATACTGGGTGACCCCGACGCTGATGGTAATTTTCGCATTCTTATCGGGTGTCGGCGAAAAATTTTCAGTTTCCAGACTGGAGCGGATGCGTTGGGCCACCGTTTTGGCCTCGTCACCATTTGTTTCCGGAAGGATCACCGTAAACTCCTCACCGCCATAACGATAGGCAGAGTCATTTGTTCTCAGACAGGATTTAATGATCAGGCTGAATCGGACCAGCACCTTATCACCTTCCAGATGTCCAAAAGTGTCGTTGAATTCTTTGAAGTTATCAATGTCCAGCAGCAGAAGTGAAAGTGGATGTCGGTACCGGTTGTAACGGTCCACTTCCAATTCAAGCTGGGTGTAAAATGAGCGTGAATTGTAAAGTTTGGTGAGACCGTCCGTGGTGGCAAGTTTTTGCAGCTTTTGCATCATCCGGGTGCGTTCGGTGCTGAGCTGGCGCTCTTTAAGCACCCGCTTCAGCCTGAGCAGCAGCTCTTCAAGCCGCACCGGTTTGATGACAAAGTCACTGGCACCGGTATTGATGGCTTCCTCATAGGAGTAGTCGTCGCTGTATCCGGTCACAACAATGACATCGACCCCGTTTTTTTTCTTGATAACTTTGGTGAGTTCAAGGCCGCCCAGTCCCGGCAGCCGAATATCGGTGATGACGACGGCAAAATCTTTTTTTTCAACTAATTCAAGAGCTTCTTCAGCAGTGGCGGCTGTCAGAGAGCTAAACCCGGCATTGGTAATATATTCCTGCATCGTATTTCTGACGCTTAAGTCATCATCAACGATTAACACATGAATGTCAGAATTCTTTTTTTTCATCAGTGTCACTAAAAAGTTTGCCTGGGCCCGCCCGGAGAACCGGGGTTGACAGTATTTGAAAAAATTTGATAGGTAAGCGCTTTTATTTGATTTATTCTATTAATATATCCAGAAAGACGATTTGTGTCAACTGACTTTTAGATTCTTCAACACTTTCAAGTGCCTATCGAAATTAAGATACAACAGCGGGCTCGGCAAAAGCGACGTTTAAAATGAAAAATATTAGAAATTTCAGCATTATTGCCCATATTGATCACGGCAAATCCACCTTATCCGATCGGCTCATCCAGGCTGCCGATATCGTTTCGGACCGTGATTTTAAAGACCAGATTCTCGATACCATGGATATTGAGCGGGAACGCGGGATCACCATAAAAAGTCAGACGATTTGCCTGCCGTACACAGCCAATGATAAACAGGCCTATTTTTTAAACCTGCTTGACACTCCCGGACATGTGGATTTTACTTACGAAGTTTCGCGAGCTCTGGCTGCTTGTGAAGGGGCATTGCTGCTGATTGATGCCAGCCAGGGAGTCGAAGCTCAGACCCTGGCCAATTTATACCTGGCGCTGGAGCATAATCTTGAAATAATACCGATCATTAATAAAATCGACCTTCCATCTGCCGATATAGACCGCGTACTGATGCAGATCGACGAGGATCTGGGACTGGATCCGGAGACGGCACTTCAGGTTTCAGCCAAGCAGGGGCTTGGAATTGAACAGGTCCTTGAAACCATTGTCAGGGAATTACCGCCGCCGAGCGGCAATATTGACGGACCGTTACAGGCGCTTATTTTTGATTCCTATTATGATTCCTACCGCGGCACCGTTGTCCATCTGCGCATTTTCCATGGACAGATAAAACCGGGAGATACCCTTATTTTCATGTCCAACCGGGCCACTTACCGGGTCGAGGAAGTCGGCATTTTTCAGCTGGCACGCATCCCGATGAAAACGCTTTCCGCCGGCCAGGTGGGTTACCTTATTGCCGGAATAAAGACGATCAGCGATACCCGCTGCGGAGATACCATCACCCATAAAGATCAACCCTGCGATTCTCCCCTGTCCGGATTTAAAATAGCAAAATCAGTGGTTTTTTCATCCATCTATCCCACGGCATCGGATGGCTACGATGAACTGGCAGTCGGCATGGAAAAGCTTAAATTAAATGATGCCGCGCTGGCATATGAAAAAGATACATCGGTGGCGCTGGGTTTTGGCTTTCGTTGCGGATTTTTAGGGCTTTTGCATCTTGAAGTAGTACAGGAAAGACTGGAACGTGAATACAACCTTTCGCTTATTCTGACAGCACCATCGGTTCAGTATCAGCTGGTCATGAATGATGACTCTGAAATAACCATCGATAACCCCGCATACTACCCAGAGCCGACCCGGATTCAGACGACCAGAGAGCCATATATACGGGCGTCCATTATCATCCCGGATCGTTACATGGGTGCGGTGATGAATTTGTGCCTTGATCGGCGCGGGATCAACAAAACCTACCATTATCTCACCAGTGATCGCCTCGAAATGATTTTTGAGATGCCTCTGGCAGAAGTCATTTATGACTTTTATGACCGGCTCAAATCCATAACTCAGGGTTACGGCTCCTTTGATTACGATTTGATCGATTATCGGGAAACCGATCTGGTGAAAATGGACATTTTAATTAATGGCGAACGGGTGGATGCATTGTCGCAGCTGGTACACAAAGACAATGCCGTTGCCAGAGCGAGAGTAGCCTGTGAAAGGCTGAGACAGGAAATTCCAAAGCAGATGTTTAAAATTGCGATTCAGGGGGCGATCGGCGGAAATATTATCGCACGTAAAACAATCTCGGCCCTGAGAAAAGATGTCACGGCCAAATGCTACGGAGGCGACATCACACGCAAACGCAAACTGCTCGAAAAACAGAAAAAGGGCAAAAAACGCATGAAAATGGTCGGGAAGGTGATGATTCCCCAATCGGCATTTTTGGCGGTGCTGAAGTCCGAGTCAGATTGAATTCGGATTTCGGAATGCGGAATGTGATAAATAAGATCTGATGCGAAATCCCGCATCCTGCGGGGGTGCGGGACGCCTAGTGCCTTATATTTAGTTTGAGCATTATAATCTACAGGTTAAAAAAAACTGGTTATTTAGCAAGAACAAGTGGTATTGAATGTGGGAGCGGCTTGCAGCCGCGACAGTTGAATTCGCGGCTGCAAGCCGCTCCCACAGAGAGTTTATCTAATAGCAACTTGGACTTTCCAGATAAGCAGGTAAAAAAAAATTAGCGCTTATATTATTTGAGGACCATTATGGGTAAAACAGTTGCTGAAAAAATTTTCGATTCCCACCGCATCGACAATCCCGCCGATAATATTCACGTGTTGCGCCTCGATGCCGTTTTCTGTCACGAGATTACAACCCCAGTGGCGATCAACGATCTAATCGCGAGGGGCAAAGACCGGGTTTTTGACTCCCGCAAGATTAAAGCGGTAATCGACCATGTCACCCCTGCCAAAGACTCAAAAACCGCCAACCAGGGAAAAATTTTAAGGGATTGGGCGCGGCGTCACCGGATCCATGATTTTTTTGATATCGGCAGAAATGGCATCTGTCATGTTCTTTTCCCGGAAAAAGGTTTTGTCAGACCGGGGCATACCATCATTATGGGAGATTCGCATACCTGCACCCACGGCGCCTTCGGCGCTTTTGCCGCCGGAGTTGGGACGACGGACCTTGAAGTCGGTATTTTTAAAGGAATTTGCGCCTTCCATTATCCGCAAACCATCAGAATCGATATTACCGGCACACTGCCGGCCGGGGTGTTTGCCAAAGACGTTATCCTGTCGATCATCGGCAGGCTGGGCGTTAACGGCGCCACCAATAAGATTGTTGAATTTAGCGGACCGGTGGTCACGGCCATGAGCATGGATGCCCGCATGACCCTGTGCAACATGGCTGTTGAAGCCGGCGCCACCAGCGGCCTTTGCTATCCGGATCAAACGACGCTTGAATATCTGTGGCCGTTTATTCAGGATGAATATGCCAATAAAAGCACCGCTCTGGAGGCATTTAAGAAATTCTGGCCGGATGCTGACGCCACTTACGAAGCGGAAATTGAACACGATGTATCGCAGCTGGAGCCTCTGGTGACCCATGGATTTAAACCGGACCAGGTGCGTCCGGTAAAGGAGATGAATGCCACTGAAATTGATCAGATTTACATCGGGTCCTGTACCAACGGCCGGATCGAAGATCTGAGAATCGCCGCGCAGGTATTAAAAGGGCATAAAATTAGTGACCATGTCCGCGGAATCGTATCACCGGCAACACCAAAAATTTTCCAACAGGCGCTGGATGAGGGCCTAATGAGCATCTTTATGGACGCCGGCTTTTGTGTAACCAATCCGACCTGCGGTGCCTGTTTGGGCATGAGCACCGGCGTTCTGGCGGAAGGCGAAGTGTGCGCATCTACCACCAATCGTAATTTCAGCGGCCGCATGGGAAAAGGCGGCATGATCCATTTAATGAGTCCGGCAACCGCCGCTGCCTCCGCTATTTCCGGTCATATCACCAATTCACCACTTTTCAAGAGGAAGAAAAAATGAAAAGCTTCAGCGGCAAGGCCTTGTTTCTGGATCGAGCGGATATCAATACCGATGAAATTATTGCAGCCAGATATCTGACCGAAATCTCCAAGGTGGCTCTCGGAGCGCATCTGTTTGAAGATATAACACTGGACGGGTTTGATATGAGCCGTGATATCCCCGGCAAAAACGTTATCATCAGTCGTGCCAATTTCGGCTGTGGGTCATCCAGAGAACATGCACCCTGGGCACTGGAGGCCAACGCAATCAATCTGGTCATTGCCGAAAGTTTCGCCCGTATTTTCAGGCAAAATATGTTCAACTGCGGCATGCTGGCAGTTGAGCTGCCGGTATCTACCATCGATCATCTCTTTCAATCCCACGCAAATCAGGAAACAATCGTAACAACCCATCTGGAAAAACAGCTGCTCATCATTGAGACGGGCCAAATAAAAGAAGAGATCAATTTTCCGCTATCTGACTTTGACCGGGCACTGGTGGAAGCCGGCGGCTGGGTGGAATACGCCGATAGCCACTATTGAATACATGAAACCCGAACCCCTCATAACCTTAGAAAACATAACCGTTCGTTTGCGAGACCGACCCTATCTTCAGAACACCTCCTGGCAAATCAATTCCAATGAGCACTGGGCCATACTGGGGCCCAATGGATCGGGCAAGACGACTTTCGCCAGATCCCTTTTGGGTGAAGTCCCGGTTGTCAGGGGCAACATCCTATATCATTTTTCAAAAGAAGATCGTCAGAATCCGGCAGTTGTCGCAAATGCGATAGGATATGTTTCGCCTGAGCTGCACCGCGATATTATCGAACGCGAAAACCTCAAAGATCGATTTCGGGAGTTCAGCGGCAAAACAAATGAAATCACATCGGTAAAACAAATCATTTTAAATCGACTGCTAAACCCCGACAATGGGATTCACAATGAAAAGCGTTTGAATGAGATCTCCGAAAAAATCGGAATTCAAGCTCTGCTGGCAAGAGATATAAAGTCATTGTCCACCGGGGATATGAATACCGTCTTAATCGCAAAAGCATTAATCAAACGTCCGAAACTGCTGATATTAGATGAGCCCTTCGATGGATTGGATGAGCAATCACGGAATTTTCTGGCAGATACCATCAATGCGTTAGCCCAAACAAATATCCAGCTTATTTTAATTACCCATCGGTTCGAAGAAATTGTGCAGGAAATAACCCACGTCATGTTTTTAAAGCGCGGCCGGATTCACATGGACGGCAGAAAAGAAGATGTTTTTAGGTCGGGGATCATCGACGATGTATACGAAATCGCAGACCGATCGAATCAACCGGATGTGCACAAATTAATAAGCGCATTGCCCCGGTTTAAGGGGAAAAAACCGGCGCCCCCTCAAAATGAAAAAGCCGATGAACCACGGGTTTTAATTGAGATGAAAAATGTAACGGTCAAATACGGCCCCAAACTGATCCTCGATGGATTTAACTGGGTCGTCAGAGAAAACGAAAACTGGGCCATCCTGGGGCCGACGGCCGCCGGCAAATCGACGGTTTTAACTCTGATCCGGGGAGACAATCTGCAAGTCTATGCCAATGATATCTATCTGTTTGGAAAAAAAAGAGGCAGCGGTGAAAGCATCTGGGATATAAGGGAAAAAATCGGCTATATTTCATCCGATCTGCAGCTGCGCCAGCGCAACAATATCGACGCCTTGGATGTCGTCTGTTCGGGTTTTTTTGATTCAAACGGTCTGTTTCGACGGTGCAGTTCTGATGAACTGTCCGTTGCCAGGGCCTGGACCCGGCTTTTAGATATAGCCGACCTGGCCGACCAAAAATTCGGCCGCCTTTCCCACGGCCAGCGTCAGCTGGTTCTCATCGGCCGGGCCATGGTTAAATCTCCTGAATTTCTTATTTTAGATGAGCCCTTTCAGGGGCTGGATATCAAAAATAAATCAAAATTACGAGCCATTTTTGAATATATCGGAAGCCGCACCCCTACGAATTTAATCTATGTGCCGGATCAGGAAGCGGAAAAATTAAACTGTATCACTCACGTTCTGAGAATGAATCAAGGCAAGGTTATTGATGCAGCTTCAACCAAAAATTAATACCTGAATTTTACACGAGTCGCAGGCTTTCATCTGCAAGTGGAGCTCCTGACCGTAATAAGACCAGATGCTTCATCCCGCAAAGCGGGGTCACTTAAGGGCGGGCGTTTACGATCCGTCTGTTACCGTGTTGCTGATCGTTCCAATATTTTCCACCTTGCATTCAACAACATCTCCCGCCTTTAGCAGTACCGGAGGGTCCCTGAAAATGCCGACGCCCGAAGGTGTTCCCGTGGAAATAATGTCGCCCGGCAGAAGTGTTATGTCTTCACTGATGAAAGCGATGATGGCGGGGATATCAAATATCATATCGGCGCTGCTGCCGTCCTGCATGATTTTCCCATTGACACGCGCTGTTAATTTTAAATGTTGAAAATTTTGGACCTCATCAATGGTTACCAGTGCGGGGCCTAACGGGGCAAAGGTATCGAAGGATTTGCCTCGAAACCACTGGGAATCTGCAAACTGCGCCTCCCTGCCGGAAACGTCGTTCATCACCGAAAATCCGGCAATATATTTCAAGGCATCTTCAGCTAAAATGCGCTTGCCTTCCCGTCCAATGACAACCGCCAGTTCAACCTCCCAATCGATTTGACCGCAGCTTTGAGGCAACACGATCGGGTCAAACGGTCCGGTCAGGGTATTCTCAGTTTTACAGAATAAAAGCGGTTTTGGGGGTTTTTCAAATCCGCTTTCTTCTTTGTGATCGAGATAATTTAAACCCAGGCATATAATCTTGGAAGGCCGGCACACCGGGCAGCCGATCCGGACTTCCATTTTCTTGCCGGTGTCTTCTACGCTCTCGATGCGCTGCAGCCACCCGTCTCTAAAGAAAGCTTCACCGATATCCGGAATTTCGGGAAAAATGGATTTTAAATCCACGATTCTGCCCTGCTGCCACAGCCCCGGCTTTTCCTGACCGACGGCCCCAAATCGAATCAATCGCATCGCTTATCCTCTTCCGTTTCCAGTCCATTCTGCAAGCATTTCCGGCCATACCAGTCAATCTGTCGACAAATGCCGCGAATAATGCTCACTTCTTTGGCCCGCAGTTTCATGCGCGTGCCAAAATGGCGGATATTATTCATAAAATAATCGGGATTGTCAGGCTGAATATAGCTGATTCTGACCAGAATATCTTTCAATTGCGCATACATGCCCTCCAGTTCATGCCGGTTGGCAAGACGCGGCACAAACGTTTTAGCTTTGGGTTGATTGAAGCGCCGCAATTCATAGCAAATGATCATCACGGCCTGGCCCAGATTCAATGATGAAAATTCAGCGGTGGGGATGTTGACCAGTTCGTGGCATAAACGCATATCCGCATTGGTCAGCCCGCGGTCTTCAGGGCCAAACAAAAGCCCCACCCGATTATTCTCGGAAATGGGCGCCAGTTTTGACGCCAGCCTGAGTGCCGAACCCGCAAGCTGCCGCTGCCCCCCCAGACGGGCGGTGGTGCCGACAATATGGTTTAAAGGCCCAAGAGCAGTCTGCAGGTCTTCATAAACCTCCATTTTTTCGACCACTTCAATGGCGGCATGTGTCGCCATTTTTAGAACCCGGGACAGGTCACAATTTTGCGGATCCACCACAATCAGCTGTTCAAATCCCATGTTGCGCATGGCCCGGGCCGCCGCACCGATATTTTCCGGGTAGCGGGGCCGGCTCAGAATAATGGAAACATTCTCCCGGTTGACGGTTGCGGGCATCAGCTGACCGTTTCAAGGTTGTTGAAAAAATAGCTCATCTCAAAAACAGCGGTTTCCGGAGCATCCGAACCATGGACCACATTTTTTTCAATATCGGTTGCAAATTCTTTGCGGATGGTCCCCTCTGCGGCTTCCTTGTAGTCGGTAGCACCCATCAGTTCACGGTAGTGGGCAATGACATTTTCACCCTCGAGTATCATCACCACTGCCGGCCCGGAGCTCATAAAATCGGTCAGGCTTTCAAAAAAAGGCCTCCCCTGATGAACCGCATAAAAGCCTTCTGCCTGTTTTTTTGACAGATGAACCAGCTTCATCGCCACGATTCTAAAATCGTTGTTTTCCAGCTGCTTAATCACCTCGCCGATAATTCCGCGTGAAACGCCGTCGGGTTTAATGATTGCCAGTGTTCTTTCCATGATGAGTCTTTGGTCTCCTTTCATTCTTAATCAGTTCAGGCTGCCATAACAAACGCCCACTCGCAAGTCAACGGGCATTTATTCCGGTTGACAAGCAATGCGCCGCTTTCTATTATTTTAATATCTGAATCTTGCATGAAAATTAATGAGAAATTTAAATTAAATTTCTAGAACCTATCTCAAAAATAGTAGATCACGTCCAAGAGCCCCGCTACCCAGCGGGATTTCGCATCTGATTTTTTTAAATTAAGGCGCTCATCAAGGCGTGAGCCGACGAAAAAGCGCAGCATCACACGGGTGGTAGTGAGCATTTTAAGGAGGCTCACAACGAAGCCATTGGGCGCTTGCCCGCCTCAGTGTGGTAAAATGCATTTTTGAGATAGGTTCTAAGGAGCTGCCATGCCCATCTACGAATTCTATTGTGAAGACTGCAATACCATTTTCAATTTTTTTTCAAAATCGGTCAACACCACCAAAAAACCCAAATGCCCCAACTGCAAAACAAAGAGCCTTTCCAGACAAATGTCGGCTTTTGCCTATACCGGCAAAGCAAAAGAGGATAGCGAAACCGATGATCTGCCGTTTGATGAAAATAAAATGGAAAAGGCAATGCATATGCTGGCAGGCGAGGCGGATAAAATCAACGAAGATGATCCCCGCCAGGCCGCCAACCTCATGCGAAAGCTTTCCGATATGACGGGCCTTGAACTGGGTGCCGGTATGAATGAGGCTTTAAAGCGCATGGAGGCCGGAGAAGACCCGGATGCCATCGAGGCCGAAATGGGAGATATGTTGGAGGAGGAGGAGCCTTTTCTCTTACCTGAAAAAAAGGGGACCGCTAAAAAAGGCAAACGGCCGGCACCGATAAGAGATGAAACCTTGTACGATCTCTAAATTCTATTTCTAAATGGCTATTTTCCCAATGGCCGGCGTTCTCCGCGGATTTCGCGTCCACGACGTACTAAATGTACGCCTCGACGAAAATCCTTGTGCGGCCTTGGCCATCGAAAAAATCCCTCATTTATGAAATAGAATTTAAAAATATCTAATAAAACAAAAACTCAATATCAGTGATATATCAACAGGGTGGCCCACGACTCGGCTGCCTTCGACATGAGCTCAGGCCGAATGTAGCTCGTCAGAGTCCGTGGCCGCCGTCGCCGGTTTAGGTCGGTGCGGACTTCGACGAGCTCAGTCGAGCCGTGGCCGACCCTACAATATGAGAACGAAAAAAAGATAATCTGACAACAGTTTTAGGGGAAAAGACATGGATAAGGATATATTGGGAAAAATAGAAATCCGGCAGGGCGACATCACCCAGCTGGATGTGGATGCGATTGTCAATGCCGCCAATACGAAGCTGTTAGGGGGCGGCGGCGTGGATGGGGCCATTCATCGGTCTGCCGGGCCTCAATTGTTGGAAGAGTGCCGGACCATCGGCGGTTGCCCCACAGGTGAGGCCCGGATTACCGGGGGATACAATCTGGCGGCGCGCCATGTTATTCATACCGTTGGGCCGGTATACAGCGGAAAGCCGCAGGATAGCCAGCTGCTGACCAACTGTTATTTAAATAGTTTAAAGCTGGCCCTTGAAAACAACCTGACGACGATTGCTTTTCCGGCCATCAGTTGCGGCGTATACCGGTATCCGATTGAAGATGCCTGTAAAATTGCAGTGGAAACCAGCTATGCGTTTTTAAAGCGTAATCCGTCTCTGCAAAAAATCATTTTCATCCAATTTTCAGAAATGAATTATGCGGTATATGAAGCCTATTTAAAATCGATATCTTAGGAATTTAATTGAAATTTCTTTGCATTTTATAAAAAATTTTTTCACCACGAAAACACGAAATTTAAAAAGCACGAAATTTTTCTTATTCCCTTTTCGTGTTTTCGTACTTTCGTGCTTTCGTGATTAATTTATCCTTTTCGGTTACGGCTTGTCCGAGTTAGGGAGAATTCATTTTAAATTTGACAAATTGCACCCGCATAGTTACCATTAATAGGATCTACAAAAATGCGGCCAGATTTCCCGAGCTGAGCTGAAAACATGCAAGGAGGATAAAAATATTATGGTTGAAGTAACTGAGGAAGCGGCGAAACAAATTCAGGAATACTTTCAAGGCAAAGAGCTTACGCCGATTCGGATCTTTTTGAATGCCGGCGGCTGAGGAGGCCCCTCCCTGGCCATGGCTCTGGATGAGCCTAAGGATAACGATAGTGTCTTCGATGTAAACGGTTTTCAATTTATTATGGAAAAAGAGTTCCATGAAAAAGCTCAGCCCGTAAAGGTCGATTTTTTAGGGTACGGGTTTAAAATTGATTCCAGCATTGAATTCGACGCCGGCGACTCTGCCTGCGGAAGCTGCAGCACAACAGGAAACTGTAGCGATTAAATATCCTAACCGAGAAATAAAAAGGGCGACACCCCAGGGGGTGTCGCCCTTTTTTTCATGCGGCGCCCGCACCTGAAAAGGAGGAAAAGCATGCAAGATTTTATGGACATTATCAAGGGCAGAAGAAGCGTTCGTAAATACGAAAACCGGGAAATTCCGCAAGAAATACTAAATGAGGTACTTGAAGCGGTAAAATGGGCGCCATCCTGGACCAATAACCAGTGCTGGGAAATCATTATCGTCAAAGACCGCTCCATCAGGGAAAAGCTGCAGCAAACCCTCCCGCCAAAAGGCAATCCCGCCATAAAGTCCATCGTTGATGCACCCGTCCTTTTGGCTGTTTGTGCCAAAATGAGAAATTCCGGATTTTATAAAGACCTGGCAACAACCAAATTTGGTGACTGGTTTATGTTTGATTTGGGCATTGCCTGCCAGAACCTTTGCCTGACCGCCTACAGGCACGGCCTGGGTACCGTTATCGTCGGGTTATATGATCATGTAAAAGCCGCGGAAACATTAAAAGTGCCGGAAGGATATGAACAGGTGGTTCTAATACCCATGGGATATCCTGCTAAAATCTCCAATGCTCCCAAACGCAGGGAGGTTGAGGAGTTTACACACTATAACACCTTCTAGTGAATTCTGCAGAGCAGAATTCAGTTACTTGCTTATCTGGAAAGTCCAAGTTGCCATTAGATAAACTCTCTGTGGGAGCGGCTTCCAGCCGCGAATTCAACGGTCGCGGCTGCAAGCCGCTCCCACATTCAATACCACTTGTTCTTTCTGGATAACCAGATTCAGTTATTCGTTATTGGTTATTCGTTAATCGTTGAGAACAATGCGAACAATGATTTCCGGAAAAGTGGAAGATATCATAAATTATCACGAAGCGACGAAGCATCATTACGATCGTTATGCCAGATCTGCGGGTTCAATGGACTGGCAAAATCAGCCGAATCCGTTTCGCTCTTATAAGGGAGCGCCCGCTTTGCCCTTACCGCTGCTGGAAAATGATCCGCCGGCTGCCCACCGGGATTTATATGATCGAAAAAAAAATCCACAGCAACCGGTAACCATTGAGTCCGTTGGCGGCTTTCTTGAACTGTCTCTGGGGCTATCCGCCTGGAAAGCGGCATCCGGTTCCCGGTGGTCACTAAGAATAAACCCTTCAAGCGGAAATCTTCATCCCACCGAGGCGCATCTGATTCTGCCGCCCCTGAATTCAAAACAAAGCGGTGTCTATCATTACAATGCCCTTGGTCATGTATTGGAAAATCGCGCCGATATTCCTGCCGAATTATGGCAACGCATGCTATCGCATTTCGGGGTAGACGGATTTTTAATCGGCATCAGCAGTATATTCTGGCGCGAATCCTGGAAATACGGAGAACGCGCATTTCGCTACTGCAATCACGATGCCGGTCATGCACTGGCCTGTGTCAGCTTCTCAGCCAATCTGTTCGGGTGGCAAGTGACCTATTTGAACGCTCTGTCCGACGAGGCAATCCATGCGGTTCTTGGTTTTGATCAGATCCGCTTCCGCAAATTAGAAGAGGAGCACACCGATTTTTTATGTTTTGTACATCCGCTGACGTCATTTCACATACCGCGGGATTTGCCAGCTCAAATCATATCTGAATTTGCTGATTTGCCTTTTGTTGGCGAACCGGGCCCGTTGAGTCAACAGGGTGTAAACTGGGAAATCATCTATCAAACGGCTCGTCTGACCCGCAAACCGGCCACCGCAGAAATCACGGTTAAACTGGAAAATCGTAAATTATCCATTGGTGAGCCCGGCCAATTATCCGCCGCGGATATCATCCGAAATCGAAGGAGTGCAACCGATTTGGATCGCAGCGGTTCTATCACCAGAAGCCAGTTTTTAAGCATGCTGGATAAAACCCTGCCACGAATGCATAGCGCTCCTTTTGATGCCGAATTAATAGAACCTTCAACCCATTTGCTCCTTTTTGTTCATAACGTGGCGGGTATCGCAGCGGGGCTTTATTTTTTTTTGCGGTGTGCTAAAGATTTTGATGAAATAAAGCGCATCTCTCGCTCCGATTTTCTCTGGGAGCCCGTCGAAACAGATTTTCCGCTCTATCTTCTTTCTGGCGGTAATTACCGGCAGCAAGCCATGATGGTCAGCTGTCATCAGGATATTGCCGCATCCGGTGCTTTCTCGCTGGGAATGATCGCAAAATTTAAAGACATTATCACCGCCGCCCCTTATCGCTATCGACATTTGTTCTGGGAAACCGGAATGATCGGGCAGGTGCTGTATCTTGAAGCTGAAGCCTACGGTGTCAGGGGTACTGGTATCGGCTGTTTTTTTGATGATGCCGTTCATGAAATAATGGGCCTTAGCGACAATCACTATCAAAGTCTCTACCATTTCACCGTCGGCAAACCGCTTGATGACCCGCGATTGACCACCTACGCGCCCTACCATCACCTCAAAGATAAAAATAGTTAAAGGGTTGATTAGTTGATTCGTTAAATAGGGTAAAACAATTGGCTGCGCTTGACCTTGAGTTAGGTGCAGGAATTGAACTCCTTAATATTTTTTTCATTGCGGATGACTATTTGAGTACCTATTTTTTGAAACAGCTTTCATTTCAGTTATAAAATTGAAAGGGTCCGAAGGTAGACTTCGAAATTCGAAATTCCTTGCTCGATATTCGATATTCAAACAAAGCCGCATTAAATTAACGGCAAGGTATTACCCATAGGAGAAGACTATGGCTACCAACGAGCTAATAAAAGAAAAAAGTCCCTATCTTTTGCAGCATGCCCATAACCCGGTCGACTGGCACGCCTGGTCTGAGGAGACATTTGATCTTGCTCGAAAGCAAAACAAACCGGTCTTTCTTTCCATCGGTTATGCCACCTGCCACTGGTGTCATGTTATGGAAAAAGAATCGTTTGAAGACGAAGCGGTTGCCCGGCATTTAAACGACACTTTTATCAGTATTAAGGTAGACCGCGAGGAACGACCGGATATCGATGCGGTATACATGGCCGTCTGTCAGATGTTAACCGGCAGCGGCGGCTGGCCCTTAAATCTATTCCTTACGCCCGATAAAAAACCCTTTTTCGCAGCCACCTACATTCCTAAAAACAACCGGTTTGGCAAAGCCGGCCTCATCGAACTCTGTCAGCAGATAAACAACCTGTGGGCCTCTCAAACCGACAAGGTGCACAACTCGGCCGACGGTATTGCGGATGCCCTCGGCCGGGCCTTTAGTTATTCAGCTGCCGATGTGCCCGCTGAATCCATTCTGGATCATGCTTATGACCTGATTTGGCAAAACTTTGATTCCAGATTTGGTGGATTCGAAAGCGCCCCCAAATTTCCGACACCCCACCGCTTGCTTTTTTTGCTGCGCTGCCACCATCGTACCGGGGATGCCAAAGCACTGAAGATGGTCGAGAAAACGTTAACCGCAATGCGATTGGGCGGAATCTGGGACCACGTCGGCTTCGGATTTCACCGTTACGCTACCGACGCGCAATGGCTGCTGCCGCATTTTGAAAAAATGCTGTACGACCAGGCCCTGCTCGCCCAGACGTATCTGGAAACCTACCAGGTCACCCGGAATCCTTTCTATGCCCGGACAGCGGAAGAGATTTTCACATATGTCTTAAGAGACATGACATCACCGGACGGCGCTTTCTTTTCAGCGGAAGATGCCGACAGCGAAGGTGAGGAAGGTAAATTTTATGTATGGCGCATCGAGGAGTTTCAAAAGGTATTGAACGCTGAGCCGGCAGAAATATGGGAAAAGATGTTCAATCTGCACCCGGAGGGCAATTTTTCAGAAGAAGCCAGTGGACAAAAAACCGGCGCAAACATCCTGCACCTTGACAGGCCGATCCAGCAATGGTCAGAGGAGCTGAACCTGAAGCCGGAGGAGCTAACCGCCCAATGGGAAAAAATCCGGGAAAAATTGTTCCGGTTGCGGGAAAAACGAATTCATCCTTTAAAAGACGATAAAATTCTCATCGATTGGAACGGCTTGATGATGGCAGCTTTTTCCTTGGGCGCGCGCATTCTCAATAAACCCGAATATGCCCGGGCGGCTGAAAAATCCGCGCAGTTCATACTGACAAAAATGCACGATGACCGCGGCCGCATGTTTCACCGCTTCAGAGACGGTGAGCTCGCCGTTGAAGCCCAGGCTGCCGATTATGCCTTTTTGATCTACGGCCTGCTCAATATATATCAGGCAACTTTTAATTTAGCTTACGCTGAAGAGGCGGCCGCACTTCAGGAAAAAATGCTGAAGGATTTCTGGGATGCGGGCAGCGGCGGCTTTTTTTCCACCGCCAATGAAAGCGAAACGCTTCCGGTGCGCCCCAAGGAACTATATGATGGTGCGATTCCTTCAGCCAATTCGGTATCGTTATTGAATCTGCTGTGGTTAGCACGGTTGACCGGTGACCCCAAATGGGATACGCATGCCCACGATCACTTGCGGGCCTTTGCGGGAACCGTAAAAGCCCAACCGACAGCCTTTACCTTTTTCTTACTGGGCGTAGATTTTGCCCTGCGGCCGGGCCAGGAGGTGGTCATTGCCGCAGATCCCGATAAAACCGAGGCCCGCCAAATGCTGGCAGCATTAAATCTTAATTTCGCACCCCATAAGGTCACCCTGGTCAAATCGGACCAGAATGCGGAGCGGCTGGCCAAATTTGCAGGCTATACCGACGGCCTGCAGCTCCTTGAGGGCAAAGCCACCGCCCATGTGTGTAAAGGCTTTGCATGTAAAGAACCCACTTCAGATATCCAGGCCATGGTAGAGCACATACTTGGCAAAAAATAGTTTGCGCTGCAGAATGAAAATGGAACAGTGAACAGTGAAGCGTGATAGTATGACCGAAATCCGGAATATCCTGACCGCCCAGGAGCAATTTTTCAAATCGGGCCGCACCAAAGATCTTGATTTTCGTTTGGAAAATCTCAACCGGCTAAAAAAGGGCATCATTCAAAATGAGACCGCTATTTTGGAGGCCCTGAAAAAGGACTTTTCCAAGTCCCCCTATGAAAGCTATCTAACAGAGGTCGGCGTTGCCCTGGATGAAATCCGGCTTGCAGCCCGCCGCCTCAAATCATGGGCCCACCCCCGTAGGGTTAAAACACCGTTCTACCTGTGGTTTGCTTCCAGCCGTATTTATAGCGAACCCTACGGAAGGGCTTTAATCATCGCTCCCTGGAACTATCCCTTTCTGCTATCGATTTCACCGCTGATCGGCTCCATCGCTGCCGGCAACTGCAATGTTTTAAAACCTTCAGAATATGCACCCCACACCGCGGCTATCCTTTCTGAGATCATGGCATCTCATTTTGACAACCGCTATATTGCCGTCATTGAAGGCGCTGCGCATATCGGTGAAGCGCTTCTCAAGGAACGTTTTGATTATATCCTGTTTACCGGAAGTGTGACCGTCGGCAAAATTGTGATGTCGGCGGCTGCAAAATATCTAACGCCGGTCACGCTGGAGTTAGGCGGAAAAAGCCCCTGCATTGTAGATCAGGATGTCAATATCAATCCGGCTGCCCGACGAATCGTTTTCGGCAAATTTATCAATGCGGGCCAGACCTGTGTTGCACCGGATTATCTTTTGGTTCATCAGTCAAATAAACCGAAACTATTGGAACTTATCCGGAAATATCTGAGCCGATTTTATGGTGCAGACCCCCGCAAAAGTCCGGATTATGCACGCATCATTAATATGCGCCATTTCAATCGATTGCGTGCTTTATTGGAAAAAGGCGATGTCATTGTCGGCGGCCAAAGCGACCCGCAGGATCTTTACATTGCCCCGACAGTGATCACAGATCTATCATGGGATGATCCCGTTATGCAGGATGAAATCTTTGGCCCGATTCTACCGGTTTTGGAGTTTGAGGATTTGTCCGAAGTGATATCCATCCTTAATGACCGTCCAAAACCACTGGCGCTCTATGTCTTTTCGAACCAGCGCGAAAACTACCAGCAGGTCATTGATGAAGTCTCATTTGGCACCGGCTGCATCAATGACACCGTCATCCAATTTGCCAATCCCCACCTTCCGTTTGGCGGTGTGGGAAGCAGCGGCATGGGTTGCTATCACGGTAAAGCCAGCTTTGATATTTTTTCACATAAAAAAAGCGTGCTGAAAAAATCGTTTACTTTTGATGCGCCTTTGCGATACCCCCCTTATAAAAATAAACTTTCGATATTAAAAAAAATATTGAGATAATTTTTTTCATGAACACCACCGATCTCGAATTACTAAGAAAACAACTAATGAAATGGTATCGGGCGAATCATCGGGATTTACCGTGGCGCCGCTCAAATACCCCTTATGATATCTGGGTTTCCGAGGTGATGCTGCAGCAAACCCAGGTAAAAACAGTTTTGAATTATTACCGCCGATTTTTAACAAAATTTCCAAATATTAAACGGCTGGCCGCAGCCGATTTACAGGCGGTTCTCAAAGTCTGGGAGGGTATGGGATATTACGCCCGGGCTCGAAATCTGCACCGGGCTGCCAAAGTAGTGGTACAGGATCATAGGGGCCGGATTCCGGATAAATGGGAAGCTTTTAACAACCTGCCGGGCGTCGGCGATTATATCGCAGCGGCCGTATTGAGCATCGCCTTCAACCAACCCCATGCGGTGGTCGAGGGCAATGTCAAGCGGGTATTGGCCCGCCTGCATAAAATTCATGCACCGGTGAACCAGACAAGCTCCTATCGCCAGTTTAAAAAAGCCGCGGGCAAGCTGCTGGATTCCAGACAACCGGGGATATTCAACCAGGCAATGATGGAACTCGGCGCCTTGATCTGCAAACCTCGAAATCCGCTGTGCAATGCCTGCCCCTTAAACCACCTATGCCGGGCTTACAAGACCCGGCAGGTCGCCAATTATCCGAAACGCCAAAAATTAAAGCCGACACCGCAATATCGTATTGCCGTCGGCGTTGTGTTTAAAAACGATCGGGTCCTGATAACCCGTCGCAAGACCGAAGGGCTGTTAGGGGGATTGTGGGAATTTCCGGGCGGCAAGATTAAAGATGGCGAGTCTCCGCAGGCCGCCTGCATCAGAGAAATCAAAGAAGAAGTTAATCTCAGTGTGCACATTGACCGGCATTTAACAAAGGTTGAACACGCCTATACCCATTTTAAAATTGTCATGGAAGTTTTTTGCTGTAATTTTGAATCCGGACGCGTATATTTACGCGGACCTGTGGCTTTTCGCTGGATACGGTTGAATGAATACAAGAACTACCCGTTTCCGAAAGCCAACCATAAGTTCATACCATTGTTAAAGAAGTTAGATCACTCCAATACGCCATGACTCCATCACGCCAAGATTCAAGATTCAACATCCTGCTCATCCAACCCCCGATTCGCGATTTTTATCTAACCGCCAAGCGCACCATTCCATACGGATTGGCCAGTATCGCCGCCGGGCTGATTGAAGCCGGATTTTCCGTACAAATTCTGGATGCTTTGGCCACTCCAAAATCACGCGTTGTCGATCTGCCGCAAGAAATGTCTTATTTGCGACCCTTTTACGGCCGGCCCGATCAATCTGCCTTCGCCCTGTTTCATCACTTCAAACATTTCGGCTACAGCTTCGACACCATCGGGCAGCGGGTTAAAGAAGCGCAGCCGTTTCTGGTCGGTATTTCCTCTCTTTTTAGCGCCTATGCAAATGAGGCCGTCCAAACCGCAAAAATTGTTAAAGCCTATCATCCGAATTGCAAAATTGTCGTCGGCGGTCATCATGCCACTGCTCTGCCCGAGGGGGTTATGGAATCTTCGGCCGTGGACTTTGTCTTGCGGGGCGAAGGGGAGGTGTCGATGGCCCTGTTCGCAAAAGCACTTCGCTACGCAACGCGCTATGATGAAATCCCCGGGATGGTCTACCGCAAACCGGACGGCAGCCTGCATGTCAGCCAGCCTGTCAGCATGCCCGATCCGGATGATTTTCCCCTTCCTGCTACCCACCTGCTGAACCAGCGCTATTACAGCCGTAACAAAAAGGCCGGCATGGTAGTGGTTGCCAGTCGGGGATGTCCGCTGAAGTGCACTTACTGCTCTATCGGTGCATCCTCACCCTTGAGCTATCGCCTAAGAAGCGTTGAGTCCGTGATCCGTGAAATTGAAAATGCGGTCAATCAATACGACGTCGGGTTTATCGATTTTGAAGACGAAAATCTATCACTGGATCGGAAATGGTTTCTCAAGTTATTGCATGAAATCAGACAGCGCTTTGGTGGAAAACGGCCGGAACTCAGGGCCATGAACGGGCTGCTGCCCTCATCGCTGGATGAGCAGGTTATCGCTGCCATGCAAGCAGCCGGCTTCAGGACTTTGAACCTGTCGCTGGGCACCACGGCAAAGGCGCAGCTGAAGCGGTTTCAGCGGCCCGATGTCCGCCGTGCATTTGAACGCGCTCTCGACCTGGCCCGGACCTATGATCTCCAGGCGGTCGCTTACATTATCGTGGGGGCCCCGTTTCAAGAAGCGGCTGATTCCCTCAAAGACCTGCTCTATCTGGCCGCGCGCAGGGCTCTGGTGGGCCCTTCTGTATTTTATCCGGCACCGGGCAGTCGGGATTACATGCTGTGTGCTTCATTGGGGCTGCTGCCCCAAAACTTTTCCTGTATGCGATCCAGCGCCCTGCCCCTGTCTCATGTCACCACGCGTAAAGAATCGGTTACCCTCCTGCGGCTGAGCAGAATCATTAACTTTATGAAGTCGCTTATCGACAGCGGCCTGCCGCTGCCGGACCCTGCGCAGGCCACCGATGGCATCAGCACTTCAAATGATCGCAGAGAAGTCGGCCGGCAACTGCTGCAATTTTTTCTTTATGATGGAATCATCAGAGGGCTAAGCCCGGACGGGGAGGTGTTTGAGCATGAGATTGATCTGGATTTGAGCAAAAAATTCCTGGCCGGCTTAAAAGCGATTAATGTAATTGGATGCATTGCAGACAAGAAAAAGTTAGGAGAGGCTACAGACCGATGAAAAAGAAATTTGACCCGAGGATGCATTCAGCTGAGCATATTCTTAACCAGACGATGGACCGCATATATCAATGTGGTCGCTGCTTTAATGCGCATATCGAGCAAAAAAAATCAAAATGCGACTATCATTTAGCAAAAGTGCTGACTGCGGATGAAATTAAAGAAGTCCAATCACGCGTCAACCGGATTATCCAATCAGATTTACCGGTCGGCGAGCAGTTTATATCAAAATCAGAGGCCATGATCCAATTCAATACGCAAAAATTGCCGGATGACGTCGGGGACCGCATCCGTATTGTCAGTATCGGTGATTACGACCACACACCCTGCATCGGCCCGCATGTCAAATCAACCGTCGAAATCGGCCAATTTATCATCACCTCCACCGCCTTTGATGACGGCGTCCTGAGGATTCGCTATAAGCTCGAAAATTGAAGCCCTGCGGCATCTGAATAAATAAAGAACCCTGCTCCGTTAATTAGAACGAACCAGGGTTTTAGCCTTATGATTCCATTGAGCCGTGTATAGAGCACTAATGAAGAGTTTTGATTAGAACCCATCTCAAAAATGTGGATCAGGGATCATAGCAAGGCGCGGTTCGGCGAAAAAGCGGAGCATACACGTAAGTATGTGAGCATTTTGAGCCGATCCGCAACACCGCCATGAGCACTTAGACGCGTTTTGGAGATGGGTTCTAGAAGAGTTGGAGGCGATTTCTATACGCGTCGATCACGTCTTTAGGATCATCGGTGATAACAATGTTATCCTGGATCCAATCGGGAGCCCGGCCGCGGGTGATCATCTCATTGATCTGGTTGTCGATGCCATCCCAGAACCCCTGGCGCCCCTCGGTGTCAAACAATATGACCGGAACCTGTTCCAGGATGGACAGCTTCATATTGCACAGGGTAATACCCAGTTCTTCGAGCGAACCCAGGCCGCCCACATTAAAAATCGGAAATGATGCAACCTCGAACCATTTCTGTCGGCTATGACGGCAGGTGGATTGAAAAACCTGGCAGAAATCGACATCAGTGGTCATGGATTGATCGGTGATGTCCAGAAAATTCGCACCGGACAAAATGCCGCGGGTTCGCGCAAGGGTATTGGCCTGTTCCATAACACCGCTGCCGCCCCCGGTGACAATACCGATATTCTGGCCCCAGAACTCGATCAGCGCATCCATCAGTTGCCCCAGACGTGATTCGCCTTTTTTTGAAAGCCGCATGTTGGAGCCGTAAAACGCAAACAGCATCGATTTGTGGAAATCGGCCAGCCGCTCCGGCAGCACAAAATAGCCCATTCCATCACGCATGGTGTGCACCATCAGACAGCCGTTTAATCCGGATACCCAGTACACCTCAATCCCGAAAGCATCGTATTCTTGCAGGCGGTTGTGATCCTGCTGTGAAAGAAACGGGCCATGCTCACAGGAAGGCTCATAAAAATAAATGGCCTCTATTTTTCCGTCGCATGCCAGATTGATGATGTCGCGATGCTCGATCAAATTGGGGAAATACTTCATGGCCAGAACTGCGGATGAATTCTTGACGGCCTCACCCAGTTTGAGTGTGGCATATTCATGACTGCATTCACTGGAAGGAGAAAAGTCCCGTCGCGCTATGGCGCACAAAGCCCGGGTCGCTTCACAGGCATGGTCGGGACCGTTTAAAAAAATGCGAGCGCTCTGAATGGCATCTGTTTTATTATCGATGACGGCAACGGGTTTGTCCAGGTAGTGGCAGCTGTTGTGCTCCGGGAGGTCGAATCTTCTTTCCAGCTGGCGCATATGTTTGTAAGTAAAGAAAGCGCCGCCGCCGGCATTTTTGTTCGGCCGCACGCTGTTTTTAGATTTAGCGGC
>Ga0255054_10000323_pt1 | contig 28497 bp, 21 predicted proteins | sample JV7_2_23_MG_FD_188634 | JGI IMG/M metagenome (GOLD analysis project Ga0255054, IMG submission 188634) | Seawater microbial communities from Jervis Inlet, British Columbia, Canada - JV7_2_23 | ecosystem: Environmental > Aquatic > Marine > Inlet | place: Canada: British Columbia | collected... | reverse complement strand
CCACGACACGGTTACCGATGCCGACCGGTTCCCCACCGATGGCAACGGCTTTGTCGCTGAGGATGTCAGTGGTCCTGCGATCTGCGACGCGCTGGAACGGGCCGTCAGCGGATGGAGGGTCCCATCGCGGCGGGAGAAGATCATTGGTCGGGGGATGAGCCGTGATTGGTCCTGGGACGTTCCCGCCGGCCTCTGCATCGACGTCTACCAGGAGATCACGTCGGCTCGTTGATCACATCCTGTTTGCCGATGACCACCACGCCACCATCGGAGACATGGAACCGTGCTCGGTCACGTTCTGGATCGACTCCGATTGTCGAGCCGGGGGGCACCACCACGTTCTTGTCGATGATCGTATTGCGTATCAAGGACCCCCTTCCGACGCGGACGTCTCCGAGCACGATGCTTCGCTCGATGGTCGAACCCCCTTCGACGTGGGCCCGTTTCGACAAGATTGAACTGTCAACGCTCGATCCGGAGATGATCACACCGTTACTCAGGATCGAGTCTTTCACGATGCCGGTCACTCCGGGCTCGGAGACGATCTTGGCCGGCGGCGCGTTTTCGCTGGCGGTGTAGATGGGCCACTCCTCGTTGTAGAGACTGAAAACCGGCTCGGGGTGGACCAGATCCATGCTGGCCTCGTAGTAGGCGTCGATGGTCCCGACGTCCCGCCAATAACCACGGTCGCTTCCGACCGATCCCGGCACGTCGTTGTCAGCGAAGTCATAGACGTGAGCCACACCGGCGTCCACGGACTTCGGAATCAGGTCTCCGCCGATGTCGTGGTTCGAGTTCTCGTCGTCAGCGTCGCTCTGGACCAGGTCCTGAAGAAACTCTGCGTCGAAGACGTAGTTGCCCATCGAGGCCAGGATGAGGCCTGGATCGTCCGGTATTGGCTTGGGGTCGTCGGGCTTTTCCCGGAACGCTTCGATTTGAGTCGTGACGCCCCTCTCAATGACACCGAGCTGCGAAGCCTCCTCGATGGGCATCCGAATGGCGGCAACCGTCACCCCTGCCTTGGTCGCGACGTGTTGGTCCAGCATCTGGCTGGGATCCATCCGGTAGATGTGGTCGGCACCGAAGACAAAGACATGCTCGGGGCGCTCGTCACGAACGATGTTGAGATTCTGGAACACGGCGTCGGCCGAGCCGAGGAACCATCGCTCGCCCACCCGCATCTGAGCGGGCACCGACGTCACGTAATTGCCGAGCAGGGGCGACATCCGCCAGGTGAGTGAGATGTGTCGGTTGAGGCTGTCACTCTTGTACTGGGTGAGAACCAGTATCCGCCGGTAGCCGCCGTTGACGAGACTGGAGAGAGCGAAGTCGACGAGTCGGTATTGGCCGCCGAAGGGAACCGCCGGCTTGGCGCGGTCTCTGGTCAACGGCATCAGTCGCGCTCCGGTCCCACCGGCGAGAACCATCGAGAGAACCCGGGATCGGCGCGCTGTCATAGCCGCCAAACCTACTCCATTGGTCGTCGGGTCTCGGACGGGTAAGCCGTCCAAACCGAACCTCATCTGACAAGATGACGTCTTGATGTTTCGCCGTTCGTCAGGTGTCCTGTTACACGTCAGCAGTCTCTCCGGGCCCTACGGCATTGGCGATCTCGGTCCGACGGCGCACACCTGGGTCGATTGGCTCGCCGATGCCGGGTGCAGGTATTGGCAGATGCTGCCTTTGGGGCCCACCGGGTACGCCGATTCTCCCTACTCGTCGCTCTCGTCCGCCGCAGGCAACATCAACTTCATCTCCGCCGATCTTCTCGTTGACGACGGTCTCCTGAATGCTGGCGAGGTGGCTGAGACAAGAGAAACGGAACAGGTCGACTACGGCCGTGTCATCGAGGACAAGTGGGCGATGGTCGGCGTGGCCTCGAGTCGGCTAGCCGGTGAGCTTTCCCACGAGTTCGACCAGTTCCGGCAGCGGGAGGCGGAGTGGCTCGAGCCCTACTCTCTGTTCATGGCGCTGAAAGGCGCTCATGGGGGAGGCTCCTGGACCGGTTGGCCCCTCGAACTCCGCTCCCGGGATCCGCAGACACTCGACGCTGCTCGTCGAGAGCTTGCCGATGAGATGACCCGCCATGCCATGGGCCAGTTCATCTTCTATCGACAGCTCGACGCCCTGCGTGAGCATGCTGCGCGACGCCGGGTGGAGATCATCGGGGACGTTCCCTTGTACGTCGCTTCGGACAGCGTTGATGTCTGGATGAATCCTGAGCTTTTCACGATCGACATGACAACCGGAATGCCAAACAAGGTTGCGGGCGTTCCTCCTGACAGGTTCTCGGAGACAGGACAGTGGTGGGGCAATCCGGTCTATCGATGGGAAGCCCACCGTGCTGATGACTTTGCATGGTGGGCGCGCCGTCTCCAGGCCTTCATTCGGCAGGCGGATGTGCTCAGATTCGACCATTTCACCGGATTCGCCATGTACTACGAGATCGACGGCTCATCGGACACAGCGGCTGACGGGGTGTGGCGTGAGGGTCCGGGCGTCGTCTTCTTCGAGTCGATGCAACGCCGATTCGGCGACCTCGACATCATCGTCGAAGACCTCGGTCCGCTCGGAGATGTCGTGGAGGATCTCCGGCGTCAACTCGGGTACCCGGGTATGAAGGTCGTTCAGCATGCATTTGACGCTGACCCGGACAATCAGTTCCTGCCCGAGAACTACTCCGACGATTGTGTCGTCTACACCGGTACCCACGACAACGACACCGCCCGTGGTCGTCTCGACTCGGGGAGCGAGCGCTACCGCCAACAGGCGCTCACATATACAGAAGCCTCCCCCGAGACCTATCCGTGGGCGCTGATCTCTCGTGCCTGGGAGTCGGTGGCCGTTATCGCCATCGCTCCGATGCAAGACCTTCTCGGTCTCGGCACGGCGGCTCGAATGAACTACCCGTCGACAACCGAAGGAAATTGGCAGTGGCGTATGGCCGAAGGTGCTGCGACCTCCGACCTGGGCGGGAAGATGGCAGAGCTGAACAGGAAAAGCGGTCGCAGTCGATGACCGACGTTCCAGGTTTGCCCTGCTTAGAGTGCCCCCGTTCAATGACGCCGAATACGCCACCGACGCCGGTCGGTGGTCTTGTCTTTTGAGGAGATGACGGGTGGATTCTCGAGCTTTGCGTGAGGTGCTGCTGCGGCTCGCCACCAATTATCGGTGGACCTGGACGCCATCGTGTCGCAATCTCCTCATGTCGCTCCCCGGCGCCGATCCCGATCAACACCCTCTGGAGGCCGTGTCGGGTCTGAGCGAATCTCAGCTCCATCAGTTGGTCGATGACGACGAGTTCATGTCCGTGGTTCTCGAAGAGTCGGCCGACCTTGCCGGGCAGGTTCTCGACTCCTCACCGAGCATCGCCTATCTCTCACCCGAATTCGGGATCAGCGTCTTTGCCCGCCAATACGCAGGTGGTCTCGGTGTGCTGGCGGGAGACCTCTTGAAGGCGGCAAACGACTCCGAGCTTCAGTTGGCCGGTGTCGGGTTGTTCTATCACCAGGGGGCGTTTCGCCAGGTGATCCAAGACGGGGAGCAGGGCGAGATCTTCAGCACTGTCGAGCCGGAGAAGGTGGGCGCGATCGACACCGGAATCGAGGTTGAAGTGCCACTTCCGGGCCGTGCGGTCGGGGCCAGGGTCTGGCGGATGGATATTGGCAATGTGCCCCTGATCCTGTTGGACACCAACGTGGACTCGAACAGCGAGAGAGACCGCGCCATCACCGACCGTCTCTATTTGGGTAGCGAAGAGCACCGAATCTGCCAAGAGATGGTTCTCGGCGTCGGTGGGGCTCGAGCGCTGGCCGCTCTTGGTTGGGATATCGAGATCTACCACCTCAACGAGGGTCATGCCGGGTTCATCACTCTCGAACTGGTCGACCGGGTAATCGAGGCTGGAGATCTGACGTCGGCAGTAGCCCGAATCAGCAAGGACATGGTCTTCACCACCCACACCCCGGTGCCTGCCGGGATCACCAAACTGAATGGGGCCACTCTGGGCCCCTATCTGGAATTGTGGGCCCAACGCTGGAACGTCGAGCTGGCCGATGTTTGGAGGCTGGGCTCCGAACCGGGTGACGGCGACACTTTCAACATGGCCGTGTTCTGTCTTCGCATGTCGAGCGTCGCCAACGGCGTGTCCGAGTTGCATGGAGAGGTCAGCCGTGGTCTGTTCTCCGATCTCGAGGAGGGGAGCCGTATCGGTCACGTGACCAACGGAGTACACGCCAGAACCTGGACCGGGGATGGGGCGCAGGCGTTGTTCGACGATGTCCTCGGCGCAGGCTGGGCCGAGGGGCTCACCGAGGCCTGGGACCGGGTAGACGACATCGACGAGGAAAGGCTCATCGAGATGCGCCGGCGAGGGTCACGTCGACTGTCGGAGCTGGTCTCGTCGATGGGTGTGACTCTGGACCCGGATGCACTGATCGTTGGATTCGCCAGACGCTTCGCTCCCTACAAGAGGGCCGGCTTGATCCTCGAACAACACGATCGGTTGGTCGAAATGCTTGCCGACGCCGATAAGCCGGTCCACTTCTTGTTCGCGGGCAAGGCGCATCCTTCGAACGAGGAAGCGAAGGCGTTGCTGTCTCAGATCCTGGGTTTCTCCGAGTCGAGAGAAGCCAACTCACATTTCAGCTTCATCCCCGATTACGACATGGCTATCGCCTCTCGTCTGGTCCAGGGCTGTGACATCTGGCTGAACAATCCCATCCATCCCAGGGAGGCATCGGGCACCAGTGGCGAGAAGGTCGCTCTCAACGGCGGTCTGAATTGCTCGATCCTGGACGGCTGGTGGGCGGAGATGTTCGACGGTGAGAATGGGTGGGCCATCACCGCTAGCGAAGCGACCGATCCCGAGATTCGTGATTCGGAGGACTCCGAAGCAGTGATTGACTCCCTTGTCGCGGCGAGGGATGAGTACCACGAGTCACGGGATGTGTTCAACCGCCGGATCAGACATGCCTGGAGGACTCTCGGCCCCCGAGTCACGGCATCCCGGATGCTCCAGGATTACGAGGCCCGACTGTACGGTCCGATGCGGGGCACAACTAGCCGTCCGTTTTCTGGAGGCGATTAGGCCCGGATATGGGCCTAACTACCGGAGGTTTCCGATGCGGCGCCCTGAAGGCGGCTAGCTGACCCGGCTAGCTGACCCGACTAGAAGTCGAGCCAGGATTCTTCGCCGAGCGTGTCGAGGCTGCTCTTCATGATCCCCTTCGAAGACAGTGTGTAGACGCTGTCGCCGATGACGATGGAACGCTGAATCTGGGCTCGCCAATCCCAGCTCTTGTCGTCCCCACCGGGATGGACGACCCGACTCACCTCTTTGAGACCACCGTCGTCCTCCACTCGCAGGGCGACTGCGCCGAACCACGCCGAGTCACTCTCATCGTCCCACCTGTACTGCTGAACCGGGATCATCGCCAGGCCCGTTTCGTCCCAGTAGAGAAAGGCGTGATGGTCGTATTCGACGGCGGAGTTGGAGCCCTTGGCCAGGGTGTGCTGATCGACGCGTACCGGATTGGAGATGTCGCTCACGTCGAAGATGGACACCTGGGTTCCCTGCACCCGACCGGTGTCGGTCGCGTCCTGGCCGACACCCATGAGCAGGCCGTTGCCCAGCGGGTGGAGGTATGCGGAGTAACCGAGGATCTTGAGCTCACCGGCCACTGTGGGATGTCTCGGGTCGGAGAGGTCGACGGTGTACAACGGGTCGGTCTGGCGGAAGGTGACCACATAGGCGACATCGCCCATGAAGCGGACCGAGTAGATCTGCTCGGTCTTGCCTAGACCGTCGACCTGGCCGACCTCGACCAGCTCGCCCCCGATGTCGCGGAGGACGGTCACCATGGACTCGGACTCAAAACCGCCGCCCCACCACGAAGGACTGGTCGTGGAAGCCACCCGGAGCATGCCGTCGTACTCGTCCATGGCGAACTGGTTGAGCAGATAGCCGTCGATGACTCCGGAAGCGATGTAGGTGGTGGTCTCGGTGTCGCTGATGTCGAACTTGTGGATGTCGGTCGTGATGCCGTCGGGCTCGTCATCCTCGATACCGGACCGTGCCCACTGCCAGGTCTGCCAGTTCTGGGTGGCAACGTAGAGGCTGTCCGGCGAGGCGTAGATCGTGTCGCCGTTGGCGAGAACACCGGTCGAATCGACAACATCGAGGCCATCGCCGAGGTCGATGGTGAGCACGGACAGCATGTTGAGCCCGGAGAACTCCTCCGGATGGCTGGCACGCTCACAGTCGAAGAGAGTCCCCTCATTTGTCACGTCTCCATCGGCATCGGTGACCACGTAGTAGGGAATCCAGTTGTCGGGATCGGAGTTGCGGATGATCTCCTGGTTCTCCTCGACAGCCTTGCGCTCTGCACGCAGGCCCGACCCACTCGGGTAGGCCCACTCGAAGCCGACGGGCCCCGATGTCATGACCAGTCGGACGCTGTCGCCCACCATGCGGCCAGACAGGAACCGGCCGTCGATGGTCATGGTGCGAACGATCTCGGGGTCGTCGCTGATATCGACTTCGATGATCTGGATGGTCGGCGTCTGATAGGCCGGTGTGAGCTCGGCATCGCCCTCCACCAGTGGTTGGAATGTGGACCATTGGGACCCGAACATGAGGACGCGGTCGCCGGAGAGGAACATGCTCTGAATGGAGTGGTTGCCAACGTTGAGTCGACCCGTCACCTTGGGCTCGTCACCGGTGACGTCGGCGATGATCAGGTTCCCTTCGGAGAGGATCACGATCCGCCTGCCGTCGGTCTTGACGATGTCGGGCTCGTCGACACCTATCACCTGAACATTGGTATCGGAGTAGTTCGGGACCGAGCCGTCGCCGGCTGCGGCTTCGGTGACCACGGCCGCATCGTCCAGTGCCCTCAGGTCCCCACCGAGCCAGGGGTAGATGGTGGGGTCGTCGAGACCGTACGGACCAACTATGTCGACGGCATGGGAGACGACGTAGTCGAGGAAGGTGTCGCAGGCGTCGAAGACGACCAGGGCGTTGGAGGCGAGAACGACTTGAGGACCGTTTCCTGGTCCGTTGCCCGTTGACGGTGGGGTGTTTGGTTGGGTAGTCGAGGACTTGGTGACGGTGCATGCCGTGAGGGTGACGGCAAGGACAACAAACAGGCTGGCAAATCGTATGGGTGACAGGACATTCCGGCTGCTCATCAGGTCTCCTCCACTCGGTTGTCCTTCTTTGATGGCCGTAGGGACTGATTCGGTTCCCCAACCGAGCGAGTTTTCTTCTTCACCGTGAAGTGGGTGTCCAGGAAATGGGTGTCACAGCCTGGCGATGCGTTCCACCAGGAGGTCGAAGAAGCCGTCGGCGTCGATGTGGTTCATCACCAGCGCATTGAGCGCACGGTCGGTGACACCCCACCAGTCGACGACGGTCATTCCCTGGGTTGGTCCGGGGGCGGTCTCGATCTCGACCGCAACCTCCTTGCCACCGAAGAGCTCGGGTTCGAGGAGGTAGGCGATCACCGTCGGGTCGTGAAGCGGCCCGCCAGGGAGCCCGTATGTCTCCATGTCCCAGCGGTCGTAGAAGTCGAGCATCCCGGCCACTGCTTCGCCGGCGGTATTGCCGATGGCGCTGAACCGCTTGAGCCGATCAGGTGTGGTCAGTGCCTGGTGGGTGACATCGAGCGGCATCATCACGATGGGGATCCCGCTGGTGAACACGACGTGGGCGGCGTGGGGATCGACGTAGATGTTGAATTCGGCAGCGGGTGTGGTGTTGCCACCCTCGAAGAACCCGCCACCCATCATGATCAAGCGGTCGATCTTGTCGACGATCCCGGGCTCGCGGACCAGGGCCAGTCCGATGTTGGTGAGAGGACCCAGAGTGCAGACGGTGATCTGATCGTCGCCGGCCATCAGGGTCTCGACGATCTTGTCGACTGCGTGTTCCGGTTGAGCCCTGATCGTGGGCGGTGGAAGATCGGCCCCGTCGAGCCCGGTTGGCCCATGCACGTACTCCGCCGTGACGAGGGTCTTCACCATGGGCCGGACAGAGCCCCGGTACACGGGCACGTCGGGGCGATTCGCCAGCTCAACCATCGACAACACATTGTTGACCGTCAGGTCGAGAGGAACATTGCCCGCCACTGCGGTGATGGCGAGGACATCGAGGTCTTCGGGGGAGGCAAGAGCCAACAGGATTGCCACCGCATCGTCCTGGCCCGGGTCGGCATCGATGATGATCGGCCGTGTGATGGCTGCCAGATTACTCACGCCGGCAGGAGAGCCTCCATGTCGGTGGGTGTTGGCATCGACGTTTGAGCGCCATGACGGGTGGCAGAGACCGCACCGGCCACGACTGCCCAACTGGCCGCCTCGAGGAGGGTTTGTCCTTGACTCAAAGAGTGGGCCAGCGCGCCGCAGAACGCATCGCCGGCGCCTGTTGGATCGACGGCTTCGACATGTGGTGCCTCGACGTGGGCGACGGTGTCTCCATCGATCACCAGCGCTCCGTCTGCGCCCAACGTCACCACCACCGCACCGGAGAAACGCAAGCGTGACACGGCTCGCTCGACCTCACCGATGGTTTGGGACAGGGGGATCCCGGTCAAGAAGGCGAGCTCGGAGCGATTGGGTACCAGCACGTCGACCCGATGCAGCAACTCGTCGGGCAAGGGTCGGGCCGGTGCCGGGTTGAGACACACGAGACCTCCCGCTGCCTCGGCGGCAGCGACCACAGTTTCCAACGGCACCTCGAGCTGAGCGAGCGTCACCTTGGCTTCCGCAAGGAGAACTTGGTGCGCGGCGATGTGGTCGGTGCCAAGACTCATGTTGGCTCCTGGGCTGACAACGATGGTGTTCTCGGTGTCGTCGTCGACGGTGATCACAGCGAGACCTGTCAGTGTCTCCTCGGAGACGCCGATACCCGTTGTGTCGATTCCCTCTGAGGCCAGATCGTTGATGAGAGCGGCGCCGTGATCGTCATGGCCGACACGTCCGATCATGCCAACCCTGCTTCCCAGTCGGGCCGCTGCCACTGCTTGGTTGGCGCCCTTTCCCCCACCATCCCAGTAGTGACGAGTGCCAAGGACGGTCTCTCCCGGCTGGGGATGTCTCGAAGTCCTCACGGTCAGATCGCGGTTGAGGGAGCCGATGACGGCGATATCAATGTCCACCCTTCAACGGTAGAACATGGGCTCCTACGCGCCGCCGCGTTTGCGAAGACCGTTGCTCAGCTGACAGCTGTACCCAACACCCGGATGGTCAGCACGTTGCCCTCGATGTCAAGTCGCCAGGTCTGATCGTCCATCTGCCATTCGGCCTGATGTGACACGTTCTGGAAGTCAACGAGGGTGCCGTCGGCGAGTCCCTTCTCAAAGTAGTTGTCGATGCACTCCTGGGAGTACGGGTTGAGCATGAAACAAAGATGCAGGTACAACTGGGCGGTCGCCTCGTTGCTCAACTGGCCGGCTGCCACCAGGGCATATACCGCGTCGGTCGAAGGGTCATACGCGCCCGCCAGCCGTCCCCAGTCACCGAAGCGGTAGATGAAGCTGTCGTACTCCCCGGGCTCGGTGTTGTGGACCAGGCCGCGGGTGATCTTGGGGGGCTCGGCCAGAGAGTTCCAGAGATCGGTCATGTCAGTGATGTCTATGCCGAGCGACCCGGGCACGGCGGGTGGGGGAGCAAGGGAGGTGCTCGCGACGTTGGCACTTTGCTCGGTTGCGGGACTGTCGGCGCCCCCGATGGCACTGACAAGAACGATCACGACCACCGCAACACCCCCGGCGATGGTCACCCAGCGTCCGCCTTCCACCAAGGTCGCTCCCAACGCCGGGATGGCGACGATGGTCACCAACCACGAAAGCAACCCCAGTGAGCTGGCCAGGAGAAGAATCGCCGATGTGACCAGGAGGACTCCGAGTACGACCGGTGAGAGATCAGTTCGTAGGTCCGGCCACCGAACCCCTCCAGGCTTCTCGTCGTGGTCCTTCGACTGGCTGGGAACGGTCGCTTGATCGTTGTTTGTGTTCAAGCCGTCTCCTGGCAGGTCCGCCTGTTCAGCTACTCATCGGCGAGATGTCCCGGAATCCGAAGCCTGACCTCAACTCCCCAGCGCATAGATGAATCCGTCACCGCCGGCGATGAACACGACCCCGTCGACCACCGCAATGGCGCTGCGCACATGAAGTCCGGTCTTCCAGGTCCAGAGCTGCTCTCCGGTTTGGGCATCGACGGCGTGGACGACGCCGTCCTCTGACGCGAAGTACACAGTGTCGCCGGCGACGACGGGTGGTGCCGAGATGGGGGCCTCGGCGACTGCCACCGTTCCGGGTGCCCACAGGAAGTCGTTGGTGGCCAGGTTTCTTGCATAGAGAAACCGACCCTCGGGCAGGTACATGATGTCGCCGACCATTGCCGGTGCCACTGTGACCGGAGCGTCCACGGCATACACGAACTGGCGGTTGGCTACCGAGCCGTCACAACTCTTTGGCGGCAGTGTCCATACGCTCTGACCCAAGGTTCCCACATAGACCACATCGTCGACCACCAGGGGATTGACCACGATCGCGCTGATGGCATCGAACTCACAGATCGGCTCGGGCGTGTTCGATGAGACGTCAATGATGTGGAGGATTCCTTCTTGGGTCCCTACATACAGGGTTCCGTCGTCATAGGTGAGGTCTGCCGAGACCAGGCCGATTCCCTCATCACCATCGGGGTACTTCCATAGTTCAGTGCCTTCTCGGAGATGCAGCCCGTGGATGTAACCGTCCGTTGTCGCCACTATGGCGACGCCATCGACAATCACCGGTGAGGACCTGATGCGTGCTCCCAGTGACTCCACCCATAGAACGGCTCTGTCGCTCGTCGCGTCGTGTCCTCGCACGATGCCGTCGTCGTCGACCACGACCATGATCATCGGATCGGCACCCTGACCGATATCGAACCGACCGAAGGCGGGCGCCGTCGCGATGCGCCCCTCCGGCGTCATGGTCCATCGCTCGTCTCCCGACGTCTGGTCCAGGGCGTAGAAGGTGCCCTCCGTCGTCCCCACGTAGACGTTCTTTCCGTATGTGACGAGGCCTGCCTCGATCGGGCCCGCCGTCTCGAACTTCCAGAAGTAGCCGGCCACCTCTCTCGGTCCCTGCCACTCGAGAACGCCGCTTCGCCCTGGGTCGCCACGGTGCTCTGACAACCCGAAGAAGAAATCCACGCCGGTCGGCAAGGGGAGCTGTGTCTCCTCCAGCGTCGGGGCCACCGTGGTAGTCACCTCGGGGGCGACCGTTGTTGGTGTCGGCGTTGCTGCCACCTCCACCCTGGTCAATTCGGCCACTCCCAGGGCGGTCCCCCCGGCCACGATGACTATTCCAAGGGTTGCAGCGACAAGTTGCAATGGGTGAAATCTGCGTGATCGCCGGACCAGGCCACCGCTTCGGCGTTGGGCGGGGCTGAGCACCGTATCCGTTCCGGCGAGCCCGGCTTCCAACAGAGCTTCGTCCATGGCGGCGGTCGCCGCTTCCATTTCCTCACCGTCGGTTGGCTCCGGAGCGGTCACTGCGGCGTTCACCGGTGCCAACGCCTGCCAGGTGTCCTCCCATCCAGCAGGCATCTGTCTCCCGGCTGCCCTAACGGCGAGAATCGCATGTGCTGCGGCAGGGTCACTCCACAACGATCCTGCTTGAGCTGCCCTTGCCGCCACCATCGGGCGTCCTATGTGAGATGCCAGCCCGAGCGCCTCGGAAGCCGCACCTTTGCGTTTCCCGTGCTCGGCGATGGCACATAGCATTTCGGCTGCCCAGCCATAGAGACGCGACTGGAGCATCAGATCGGCCAGGTCCTCCGCCTCGTTCTCGGGCCACTTCGCGCCGGCAGCCGCGGTGATCTCCATACGCAGGGCCTGACAGCGGATCCGCCATCTCCAGCCATTCGCTCCTGGTGGTGTGACCTCGAGGGCTCTATCGATTTCCGCCAGTGCCTCGTCGACACGACCGAGGCGCAGAAAGACGGTGGCTCGAAGTGACCTCGCCATGTTTTCCCAGGCCGGCAGTTGCCGCTCGACGAGGTCGAGCACCCGCTCGGCAGCTTCGAGAGCCTCCTCGTAGCGTCCGTAGGCAAGGCCGCCCTCGGTCAGTGCGAGCTGTGCAAGGAAAAGGGGAGCTTCGACCTCTTCCTGCATCGCCAGCTGTTCGACAACTTCAATGGCTTCGACTGCTTCACCCGGGTGTCCGGACGCGAACAAGGCGCGAGCCCTCCATGCTTCCTTATCCGCCACCGAGGCGTCGCCTTCCAGAACCCGGGCCTCGTCACGTAGCTGGGAGAATGCGACCTCGGCCAGCCGCGCTTCTCCACGGTCGAAGTGGATCCATGCCTCGTTCACCTTGGCGGCGAACTGCTGGGCCGGGGAGCCTCCTTGTTGCAGAAGAGTTTGTCCTTTGGTGAGTGCAGCGTCGGCTTCGACGGCGAATCCGATCCGATTGAGAACCCGCGCGTGGAACGCGAGGAGAGAACCGTGCCCGGTTCCTTCCCCGAGCCGGATGGCCTCCAACTCGGCCATGGCGATCAGCCGCTCGGCGTCCTGAGGGTGCTGACTGTCGTCGGCGGCGTTCGATGCGAGCCTCAGAGCTTCGACTCTTGCCGGCCCTTCCAGGCGGGAGGTCGCCTCCTCCAGATGGATGACAGCCGAGGTAGTTCTGCCCGCTGTGCGAAGAAACCGGCCGCAGATCAGGTGCAGGTCTCCGAGTTCAGCGCTGTCGGTCAAACCGGCCTCCTCGGCAGCCTCGAGAGCGGCTTCACCCAGATGAAACGCCTCGCCGCCGGCATGCCTTGCTTCGGCGTCTTTCGCTGCTTCGCTGAGGAGGGGGAATGCTTCGGCCGGCTTTCCGGCGGCCATACGCAGCGTGCCGATCACAGCAGCCTCGCCTTCTGCTTGTTCCATCGTCGTCGCCAGCCGATCGGCGACGCGTCCGATGCGCGCTTCTCCGGCGGCAACTGCTGGCGCTCCCGGCGTCGGCACATAACCGCCTCGAGTCTGACTCAGCAAACCGCGAGCCACTAATGCCTCGCCCGCCTCGAGCAATTCCTCTTCGTCGAGGTCGAGAAGACGTGATGCGACTGGCACTGAGAGTGGTCCGGTGATCAGCCCGGCGGCGATGATCAGGTCAACATCTCGTGAGTCCAGTGCCTCGACAGGCTCAGGAGTCGAGTCTGCCTCCAGGGCGATCTCGAGGAGGTATGCATCACGGCGAGCAGCGAGGGCGAGTTGGTCGAACCACCACCCGTCGACGTCGGATAGGGGTCGGTGAGCGATGATGAGAAAGTATGGGTGTGGGCCATCTTTCACTAGACGCTGCAAGCGGCCCAGAGACGTCGGGTCGGCCCATTGGGAGTCCTCGAGGACGACGACTCCACCAGAGAATCCCTCGAGTTGGAGGTCCTCGGCGACACCTCCCACCAATGCTCGACACGAGATAGCACAGTCTACCCGGGAGTAGACCTCGACTTCTCCCGGGATGAGGCCGACGAGCCGGGACGCCGAACCGTCGGGCACTTCGGCAATGACCACTGCCGATTCGCCGGCGGCAGCTCGTGCTGAAACATCAGCAAAAGCCGCCAGGGCATCCTCATCCTCTTGCGACAGTGGGGCTGCGTCAGATGGCGATTGGGTCATCTCGTTGGGGTTCTCCTCTCCTGAGAGCGAAAACTAGTCGGGTAGGCCTACGTATGCCCTTCGGTTCTACGAGAGTTCCCAACAAGTCGAGCTCTCGTCGGCAACGGTGTCAGGCCGCCTCAACGTCGAAGACGGGTCTAGCGTGCCGCTGCGATGGGTGGATCGATCCGGCTTATGACCTCAAATCTTCTTCACGGAGGTGCCGACGTCGACGCCTATCGGCGGCTCCTGAATCGTTTGGAGCCCGATGTGGTGGTGACTCAAGAGCTTGGCTTCGGCTATGTAGAAGTCCTGACGGAGCGTTACGACAATCACTATCTCCACCCATCCGACGACTTCACCGGACGTGGGATTGCGACACACCTCGACGCCGAATTCGGTGACATCCCGATGCCGGCCCGGTTTGGCACCTCGGCAACGCTGGATTTCGGCGGCAAGCCCTGGAATCTGGCCGGGGTACATCTGCTCAACCCGATCGGATTTCCATGGTGGACCTCGGTCACGACGAGAAGCGGGCAGCTCGAAGCCATCGACCTCTGGAGTCAGACTGTGAGCGGGCCGTCGATCGTCGCCGGCGACTTCAACGCCAGCCCCAGATGGCCGGCCTACCGTCACATGGCCGAGGGCTGGACCGACCTGGTGGCCGAACATGTGTCCGAATCAGGGGAGAGACCGGAGAAGACATGGGGTTGGCGACCTGGCTGGCCACGTCTGCTCCGAATCGACCACGTGTTTGGCCGCGGAGTCGTAGCAAACGACGTTTCTGTGGTGCTCATCAAGGGATCCGATCACGATGCGGTTGTTGTGGATCTCTCACTGACTTCGACGGATCGCAGTGAATGAAGATGGAGCAACGGGAATCATGAGGGCAGCGGCTCTCAAAGAACAGACTGGCATGGGGGAGAACTCGATGCGTAGGCTCCGCAACCGCCCGACTATGTAGGGGGAGACCGGGCATAGGGTGCACACAGGGGTCAAACCAATCAGTAGATGATGTCGAGCGAGTAGCGCAAAGCCCTGTCGAGTTTGGCACGAGCGCCGGCGTCGAGTCTCCCGACAGGCTGAGGATCGAGCCGGTTCTTGCCGATGGTCACGAGATTGTCGCAGTTGATGACCGCCCGATCAGTCAGGCCGTGCTCGGGTCCGACCTCCACCTCGGACGGTATGCCCCTGATGGTGCGGGTGACCGGTGCGCAGGTGATCCGATCAAGGACCGAGATAGCGACTCCGCGAGTGAGGACGCACACCGGCCGTCGCCCCGAGGGTGGTCCGAGATCTGCCCAGATGATGTCGTTCCGAGCTACCACTCCGGGGCCGTCTCAGCAGCGAGCCGTTCCGATGCCTCGAGCAACACTGGGTCGGGTGGGTGTTTCGTGTATCCCTCGACCAACCGCTTGTCGGCTTGTGCCCACTCGTCGGCCTGGAGAATGGCCAGCGCGCCGCGACGCAATAGCTCTGACCGGCTGACCTCGGCCCTTTTCGCCAGCTTGTCGAGTCTGGCTACCAGCTCGTCGTCGAGCTGGACCAACACTTCGCGTCTTGCCATAACCATATGGTAGAACATATGACAGATGAGAGGTCGCGTCTAGAGAGTCGTCGTATCACGCGCCCACACCGACTCGGACCCTCTGCAAGCGGGGCTCCCCTGGTGTGACGCCCAGCGATCGACGACCCCCTTCCATCGGCTACCCGGCACCCGTACGTTCGGGGAGTGGCTGCTTTTTCACAAGCACAGTCCGGCGTGAGCTTCCCCGCCCGTTACCCGGACACCGTGCCGGGGTTGCGTTTGCGGATCTTCGACCAGAACGAGAATGAGGTCCCCGAATGGGTCGAGTCGGTCGAGGTCGGCGACGATCTGAGAGCAGTTGTGACTTGGGGAATCGGCGTTGTCCCCGTCGACATGTCGAGGGAGTGGGGTGTCTCGATGGATGAGCTGGTGGCCACCGCGACAACCAATGTTCGTGAGCTGCCGTTCGAGAGGAAGCCGCTCAATGACGGAGAGCCGGGTCCCGTCGTGGCGACGCTGGGGCATCTTTGGACCTCGAGTCTCATCACCAGCCTGGACGACGACGCCAAGGGGCCTGAGGGAGCCATTGTGGCCATACCGCGTGCCGACGTGATGCTCACCGCTCCCGTGGTGGGTGCAGAAACGGTCGACAGCCTGGAGGCCATGATGCTGCTGTGCGACGAGATCTACGACCCCGCCGACGCCGGCGTCTCGCCCCACGTCTGGTGGTCCTGGCATGATGGCCTCTACAGGATCACCGATCGCCGGCGGGACGGCGAGGTCGATATCGAACCTTCGATGAACGTCAGCGCCTTCTACCTCGTTCGTGCCCTGGAACATCTGGTGAATCCGTGTGAGGAGTGCGGCCGAACCGGCCCCGCCTGACCGATTCCGGAGGCCACGGGCCCACTCACCAGCCTCGCCTTGTCGTTGCTCCTCGGAGGCGTCCGGGTAGGAGGTCTCTTCTCCGGCTTCAGCCTTGTCAACCAAGACCTCGGCCTCGGCTCGCATGAGCGCCCGGACCAGGGGTGCTAACCGTGAGTCAGACAGATCGTGGGAGCTGATCTGAACCTTGTCTGTGGCGTACGGTCGATAGTGCAGGTCGGCGATGACCGACAAGAGGTCGTCGAGGGCCTCGCCATAGATGGCTTCGATGTGTCTCATGGCAGCATGAACACCGCGGCGAAGTGACAGAAAATGAGATTGGCTCTCCGGTCAGCACAGCCAGCGGCTCCCTTCCTCTGATCTACGGGAACTCCGTGTTGGCACCGGTAGGGTTGCCGGGCCGTGGACGACGACCGGATTCAGCAGGTGGTGAGGGACATGGTGGCGAGTGATCCCGACCGCGGTCAGACCGCGGAGTCGGTCGCTGAGTGGCTCACGGCGGGCGAGGGTGTTGGTGTGATCGATCTGGCCGGCGTGCAACGGTTCGCCTGGTATGTGCTGCCGGTGAAGTGGTTGGGCTCTCCCGATGAACACAAAGAGGTGCTTGCGGCCGCCGCCGAGTTGTTCGATGGCCTCGACCTACCGATGTACGCCGCGGTGTGTCGGAGCTCGGAGACCGAGGAGGTCCTCGACGCCTACGCCGTTTCGAATCAGACGGGATTGAAGGCTTTCCGCAAGGCGTACCAGCGGTCGGGTGTCGACCCGCCCGATCTCGACGACTTTGTGTGGGGCGACATCATGGGTATCGAGGAGGCAGTCGCCCAGGGCTCGGCCGAGCGGGCCCTGGAAGAGGCGATGACGCAGGGAACCATGGTCCCGGGGGCGCGGGGCTGGAAGTCGGCGGCAGGCGAGGTCACCGCCGGTGTGTTGGATTCTCCCCATCCCACCCTTCCGGGTCAGACTCACCGCACCGCAATCGTGACCGAGCGGCTCGACGCCTGGCTCAGAGAGGTCGAGGGGCACAGTCCAATCCTCCATGCTCTTCGCTCCCGTCACGTGAACCGGCTGCTGCACCCGATCCCCGTGCCCGAAGACATCGGCGAGAGGATCGAGCCGATCATCTGGTTCCTCGATCGGGTCGACCAGGGCGCCCGGCTGACCCAGGCCGGGTATGTGCCGACCGCCATGGTTCGGGAAGGCTGGGAGCGGTTCTCGTGGGATCTGGGGTGGACCGACCGTCCGCCACGCACCGAGGTGGAGGTGGCTCAGCTTCAAGAGATCCACATTCTGCTGCGGAGGCTGGGGGCAGTGCGACGACGGGGAAGCGATCTGCGGCTTTCCAGGCTCGGCAGCAGCATGCGTGACGAGCCGCAGGTGGCGTGGCGGGCCACGGCGGCAGGTTTGAGCGACGGGAAATGGTCCCGGGCGGTGGCCGAGGTATTCACTCTGCTCCTCCTCGAAGGTGAGACCCACGATCAAAGGCTTGAATCAAAGGCCAGGGCCATCGTCGCTGAAGCTGGGTGGCATACCGACGGCGAGCCGCCCGACGCCGGGGCGGTGAGCGCGACCTGGTGGGAGACCCGTCGGCCGCTCATGATGCTGGGCGGTATGGAGCGAGGTGGCGACTGGACGTCCCGGACCACGACACTGACCGGGTTCGGCGAGGCCACCCTCCTCGAACAGATCCGGGCGGAGGCGACCGGACCTCGATCACGACCGTGACAGCACCGGGCCCGTCAGAACTCGGCCGGTCGGTGGTGGTGCATTCCGGCGGCGACATTCCATCCGGGTGGGCAGAGTGCGAGCGGGTAGTGGTCGGTCCAGCCTTGTTCTCGGATCGCGATCAACTTCTCGCCGCGGTCAACGACCTACAGCGACGCTATGTGCGACGTGTTCCGACGGTGATCGAACTGGGAGTCGACAACACGGAACTGAGCGAACCCGAATCGACGAACTCGCCTCCCTTCGAGCTTGGGGGGACGTTCACCTTTCTTCGTGAGAGGTTGGCCAAAGCCGTCTGGCACAACTCCTACGACGCCAGGACCGACCAGTTGATCTGGTGGTGGGCGCAGAAAGCCGAAGCGCGTCTTCAGGTGTCGGTGGGCGGAGCGGCCGATGTCCGTCTCCCGGACGGTACGCCGGCATGGATCGACGGTGGCCCTCGTCAGGAGATTGACATCGCCGGAAGGATCATCCACCACGAATCCGTAGGACTCGGACTGGAGAGGACCTTGTCGACCCCCCAGGAGACGGTCGAACGCCTGGCCCGGGATCAGAAGGCCGCCGTGTTGCATGATGTTGGCCCGGCGCGCATCGTCGCTCCGGCTGGCTCAGGGAAGACGAGGGTGTTGACAGCCCGGTTCAGACACCTGATCGAGAAGCGTGGAGTCGAGCCCGAGATCGTCACCGCCCTGGCGTACAACCGTCTGGCAGCAGCCGAGATGCGGGACCGGATTCCGGATGGACACCGGCTCAACATCAGGACGATCCACTCGCTCGGGTGGGAGATCCTCCGGATGGCAAAGCCCCATCTGCGACTTATCGACGAGAGGGAGCAGCGGCAGAGGCTTCAGCCCATCGTCTCGGCTCCTCCCCGTGTGAATACTGATGTGATCGGCCCGTATCTCGAGGGGCTGGGCGAAGTTCGGGTTGGCCTTCGTTCTCCCGAGGAGGTCGAGGGTGAACGAGATGACATCCCGGCTTTCGCTGACGTGTTCGGTCGCTATCGGGACACTCTCGACTCCCGGGGTGAGGCAGACCACGATGAGCAGATCTACGGGGCCATAGAAGCCCTTTGCCGTGATCCGGAACTGCGTGCTCACTGGCAGGCTCAATGCCAACATCTCCTGGTCGACGAGTTCCAGGACCTCACCCCCGGGTACCTGCTGCTGCTCAGGCTTGTTGCCAGCCCGGGGATGAATGTTTTCGGTGTCGGGGACGACGATCAGGTCATCTACGGGTACGCCGGAGCGGACCCTGGATTCCTGATCGGGTTCGAGGATCTGTTCCCGGGTGCCGGCACTCATGCGCTCGAGGTCAACTATCGCTGCCCGGCGGATGTCGTCGAGGCGGCGGCGACACTCTTGAGCTACAACTCGAGAAGAGTCGACAAGGTGATTCGTGGATCGGCCGAATCGAAGGGACTGGAGATCATCCGAGCGCCGGGAGACGACCTCGGAGTCATCGCAGCCGACCACATCACCGGTCCATTGGAGAAGGGAGTAGCTCCGAGCTCGATAGGAGTTCTTTCCCGGGTGAACTCCACCCTCTTGCCTGTCCAGGTCGCGTTGGCAGTGATAGGTATCCCTTTTCAGTCGATATTGACCGCCAACGTCCTCAACCGGACTGTTCTACGAGCTGCTCTTGCGTGGGTGCGTCTTGGCATCGATCCGAACTCGATGAGCCGTGATGACCTCTTTGAAGCGGTTCGACGACCTAGCCGGGGGATCAACCGATTGTTTGGCGAGTTGATCGGGAGGAGGAGGGGACCGTTCTCGGTTGAAGGTCTTGCGGAGATCGGGCAAGACCTCGAGGGCCGGCGACTGGAGAGGTGGAGAGGGTTCTGCGACGACATTCTGGTGGCGGCGACGGCAGCCAGTTCGACCCCCCGATTGCTGGAAGTCCTCGCAACTCAGATCGGACTCGATCGAGCAGCCTCCGCCCTCGACGCGGGGCGGTCGCGGGCCGATCGTGCTTCCCAGAGTGACGATCTTGCGGCGCTGCGACGACTGGCGGCCCTGGGTCCGGAACCCGGGTCGTTCGAGCCCTGGCTCAGGGAACAGCTGTCCGTGCCGTCCTCACCAGACGGTGTGACGCTTTCGTCGGTTCACAGGGCGAAGGGGCTGGAGTGGGATCACGTCTTGGTATTCGGCGCCGACAGCGGGTCGATGCCTCATGCGCTGTCCGACGACACCGAAGAGGAACGTCGGGTGTTCCATGTAGCGATCACTCGAGGAAGAGAGTCGGTGACGGTCCTCTCCGATAAGGACAGACAGTCTCGGTTCCTGGCCGAGATGGAGGGGAAGGCCCCGGTTGTCGCTGACACCCCGCAGTCGAAGCCTCCTCTTCGTCGCTCTCGTCGTGAGGACGTTGGCCTGTCGGTGTCTCCGGGTGACTTGATTTCTGTACCCGGAGGGCACGAGGGAGTCGTGACCGAGATCGAGGCGACCGGAGTGCTGGTTCGACTCGGAGAAGGAGGGGCCGAAATGCTCATCCCCTGGGATGAGAGAATCGGCAAAGATGGTCGCACTGGTGAGCTGGTGCCTCGCCTCGACGCCGATGCCGGCGATTTGGTCGACAAGCTCAAGGCTTGGAGGCTCGAGAGGGCACGGTCTCAGGGAGTCCCGGCTTATGTCGTATTCAATGATCGGACCCTGGAGGCGATCGTTTCGGCACGGCCCTCCAGCCCTGAGGGTCTCCTCGATGTCCCCGGGATCGGTCCTGCCAAGCTCGAGGCCTACGGCGACGATCTGCTCGATCTTCTCGTCGATGCTTGAGCTTGGGGAGGAGGGAGCGTGACCCCATCATCAACTGAGCCAAACCGACCAGCGATCCTTGGCAGCTACGCCTCCAAGCAATGCCCGGTCGTTGCTCAGAACGACGTGTTGTGCCCGGAGGAGGCGCTTCCGTTCCCGGAGGCGGTCCTGCGAAGAATCGAAGCAGGTGTTGTCTTCGAAGATGACGTGCTGCCCCCGTTGCGTGTCGCCGATGACGCCGACTGGGTGGTCATCGACAAGAGGGCCTCAACAGCGGTACGAGAAGGGGCCACGATGAGAGCGATCTCCCGAGGCGCCCGGATCATCGAAGGGGGAGTCCTACCGAGGGATGAAGAGGGTGGCCGCGCCGGTTGGCCGGACTTGCTGGTGGCATACGCAGGTGGGTACGTGCCTGTCGATATCAAGCACCACCGGACTCTCACTGAGAACCCCGAAGCGTCGACGCTTGTCTCCGAGATCGCCGACCCTGATCCCGGAAAGGCGAGCGAGATCCAGGGGTTCGTTCTGAGGAAGCACAAGGGGGACGCTCTCCAACTGGCCCACTATCGACGCATGCTCGAAGCCATCGGCCATGCCGCTGACTCGTCGTGGGCCGGAATCCTCGGAACGGATGATGTTGTGAGCTGGTACGACCTCGATGAGTCGATGTGGACCACACCGGCGAAGACGAACCGGAGGCGGGCCAAACGCACAACGATGGAGATCTACGACTTCGAGTTCGGGTTTCGCCAGGACATCGTCACCGCAGCGACGAAGCACATGGCCGACCCGGCCAATGGGCTGTTGGTGGAGCCGATGCGGACAGGTGAGTGTGGCGCCTGCAAGTACCGGGGAGTGTGTGACCCGATCGTCGAACACGGATCCGGCGACGCCAGCTTGATTCCGGGGGTTCATTATTCGCTCTGGCGTGCCATGAGGGACCTGGGGATCAGATCCCGCTCCGACGTGGCTCGACTGCACTATCCGACTGCGGCCCTGATGGCAGACGGTGTGGACGCCGCCGACTGGCTCGCCCGAGCCTCTGGCGCTGACCCGGGTTCAGAGGTGGCGGGTCTTCGTCCAGGGGCGAAGAAGCAGATCGACCTCCTCGAAGGAGCCGGTATTCGTCTTGTGGCAGATCTCGCTCGCCTTGACACGACCACCGCCGGACTTGGCTCCGGCACGGCGAGAGTGATCATCGAAGCGAGAGCGGCCACGGGGGAGTGGCACGCCTATCGACGTCCGGGAGTCATCGATGGTTCGGTCCGGCGGGCGGACATCGAGGTCGATGTCGACATGGAGAACACGGCGGAAGGCGTGTACCTCTGGGGATGCCTTCTCACAGATCGCACTACCGGGGACGTGCCGCAACCGGTCTACGTGCCTTTCTTCTCCTGGACGCCGATGAGCTCTGAAGAGGAACGGGATGTCTTCGCCCGGTTCTGGAAGTGGCTCTCAGAGACTCAAGAGAACGCGAGGCGGGCCGGTCAGACATTCGCCGCCTACATCTGGTATGAGGCGGCGGAGAACACCCAGTTGCGTCGGATTTCTGAAGGGACCCGGTTGGAGAGTGAGGTGGAGGCTCGGATCACGTCGGAGGAGTGGATCGACCTGTACCAAGTCTTCACGACCAACTGGATCACGGGGCTGTCGAACTCGCTGAAAGTGGTTGCGCCCATGTCGGGCCACGCCTGGCAAGTCGACGATCCGGGCGGGGACCTCTCGATGGTCCGGTATGACGAAGCCGTCGGGAAGGATGCCCGGATCGCTTTGGCCGCTCAGGAATGGCTGCTCGACTACAACCGGGGCGACGTCGAGGCCACGTGGTCGATCCGGGAATGGATCGACGGGGAGTCCGCCAACTGGCCGCCTGTCTCGACGGATTAGGTGCTTCAAGAAGCCCGGGCTCGTTCTCTTCCGTGAGCTGACTTGGAGCTAGGTGGTCTGCGACTCCTCGTTACATCGCTTGCCTTCTCGTCCCTGGAGCACTCTCAACAGTCCTATTTGGATGGCTCGCCGCTCAACATGAGATGAGCGTCTGATGAGCGCGATTCCCACAGCGTTGAGAACAATTCTCGATGTCTACCCTCGTCGCGTGTCCAACACTCCCATCAGGGTCCTTTCGCGTGACTTGCTGCCCGCATCCATTGCGATTTTCGCCACTTCTGCGCTTGCCTCGTTTCAGGCGCTGGGTATTGCTGCCGCTCTCCCCGATATTGCTGCCGACCTTGGCGACGTGTCACTGCTGCCATGGGTGATCACGGCCTTTCTGGTCACATCGAGTCTTGCGACCGTCGTTGCGGGGCCGTTCATCGACGCTGTTGGGGTGTCACGGATGTTCCGCTTGGCCGTGACCGTATTTGCCACCGCAGGTTTCGCTGCCGCGTTCGCTCCCTCGATGGAGATGTTGATAGGTCTTCGTGTGCTCCAGGGCGCCGGCGCCGGGCTCATCCTGTCCACTGGAACCGCGGCGATATCGCTGGTGTATCCAAAAGCCCTCGTCGGTCGGGCGTTCGCGGCGAACGCGACGGTTTGGGGTGTAATGGGTGTTGCCGGGCCGGCAATGGCAGCCTTGATTCTTACCTTCCTCTCGTGGCAGTGGATCTTCTACATGAATCTCCCGATGGGCGTTGTTGCTTTGGCCGCCGGATGGAAGGCGCTTCCTGGCCCTTACGGAGAATCCGGTGGACGTCTCGACGTCTGGGGGTCGACGTTGATTGGTGTGATGACCGTCGCAACACTCTTCGCTGTTGACTCGCTGAGCGTCCAATCCTTGTTCTGGCTGGTGGGCGCCGGGCTGGCCCTCGCCGCCTATGTGTGGCATGCCGGTCGGGTGTCATCACCGGTTGTGAAGCTCGAACACATAGTTCCCCAGCCGTACCGCGGGCTGGGCCTTTCCACAGCGTTGATGTTGACCGGTACCTTTGCCATGAGCTCGTACATCCCGCTCTACGTGAGGGCGGGCAAGAACGGATCGGCGGCCCTCACCGCCTGGTCGGTGCTTCCATTGACCGTCGGCTGGACGCTTGGGGCGAATTTGGCAAGCAGGATGGCCGACAGGTATTCGGAGTCTTGGATAATTGTTGTCGGCTTCATCATCAACGTTCCAGCTCTGGTTCTTGCCTGGTACCTCGTGACTACGAATACATCACTGCTCATGGTCTTCTTCGTGTTCTTCGGCGCAGGTTTTGGGGTCGGGATGAGCACCAACGCAGCTCTGACGCTGCTGCGCACAGTCACAGATGACGCCAGGATGGGGCGAGTCGGGGCAGCTCACCTCTTTGCCAGAAACCAGGGTTTCACGTTTGGCGCAGCAATAGGTGGGGCGGTTCTGCTATTTGTCGTCACCAGCCAGCTTGGCGACGTGGAGGTGGTCCGGGAGTTGATCGCATCGTCCGACGCCCCTCCCGCTGGAGCGGCTGAAGCCGTTCGTGCCGGTTTCGCCGCCAGTGTCGCTGTCGGATTGGTCTTGTCGACCTTCGGACTGTGGGTGGCGATCAGTCTCCGCCGGTCCCTCACCGCAGCTCGTCTGGCCAAACGAACGGCCTGAAGAACGCGTTTGTCTTGCACGGCCCGGGCCCAGCCGGAACGCATCGACTATGTAGGTGTCGATCCGAAGCCGCCAGTTCACGTTCCTTCGCCTCCGGTAATCGGCGATGTCGACCTTGGAACTAGAACTGTTGGTGTCCGGTTAGAGAGGAATCAGCCGGAGAGCTACTCACGCGCCCGGAAATAGGACACTGTGATTTCAGGTCGTATGCGGACTGGCGCACCCAACTCGGCCGGATGCATTTCGTGGCAGACTCGGGGTGGAATGAGCCAACAGCTGCCAACCGGAACTGTGACCTTCCTCTTCACTGACATCGAGGGGTCGACTCGACTGGCCCAGAAGTTCGGTGCTGACTACGCAGGACTTGTCGCTGATCACTTCTCGATCATCCGCGCCGAAATCAGCCGGTCGGATGGTGTAGAGGTCAACACAACCGGCGACGGCATATTTGCTGCCTTTCCTAGTGCCGGAGGGGCGTTGAGGGTGGCCGCTGAGATTCAGCATCGGATGTACACCCAGGACTGGCCTGAAGGCGGAGATGTGAGCGTGCGAGTCGGGGTCCACACTGGTGAGGCCACAGTGGCGGACGGCGATTATGTGGGTGTTGATGTCCACAAGGCCGCCCGGATCATGGCGGCTGGGCACGGGGGCCAGGTCTTGGCAAGCGAATCAGCGCGCCTGCTCGCCGGCGACAGTTTCGAATTCAGGTCACTGGGCCGACATCTTCTACGTGGCCTCGAGGCCGACGAGTCGGTGTCTCAGCTGATGATTCCTGATCTGCCCTCCGAATTCCCACCCCTCAACACCGCTTCGGCTATCCCCAACAACCTTCCCACGCGGGTCTCGTCGATCATCGGGAGGGACGATGACATCGAGGCGATCGCCGGGTTGATCAGAGAGCACCGGCTGGTCACGATCTTGGGTCCTGGAGGAGTAGGCAAGACAAGTCTTGCCTTGACCGTTGGAAGCCGGATCGTCGATGGATTTCCCGGAGGAGTCACCTTTGTCGACCTGTCAGCTGTGTCAGAGGCTGCGCTCGTTGTCCCGTCGATTGCCAACGCCTTGGAGATCGATGCCAGGACGGTGGAAGCTACCTCTGAGCGACTCGGCGAGACGAATACTCTCTTGTTACTCGACAACTTCGAACAAGTCGTTGAAGCAGCTAACGATATCGGACGTCTCATGGCCGTGAGTGGTCACGTTCGCTTCTTGGTCACCAGCCAGGGGCCCCTGCGTTTGCCGGGTGAGCAGCGGTATGTGTTGCCAACACTTCCGGTGAACGGCTCGGCTGACGCTGCTGGCGTCAGGCTGTTCTATGAACGTGCTCTCGCGGCAGACCCCTCATTCTCCGCTGATATCGCGGATGTGACGGCACTGGTGGGACGTCTCGACGGACTGCCATTGGCCATTGAACTGGTCGCCGCCCGGGTCAACCTGCTGTCCCCGGCAGAGATGCTGGAAAGGATTGAACAAGGGCATGTCCCCTACACGGCATCGGGAGCGACTCCAGAACGGAACCGTTCGCTCAGCGATGCCCTTTCGTGGAGTTACGACCTCTTGGATGAGGTGAGTCGAACTGTATTCCGACGTTTGTCGGTATTCGCCGGCGACATGAGCTTGATAGCAGCGGAGGAAGTTGCTGGACACGCTGGCGTGCCCGATGCCTTGGCGGCGATCGGCGAGTTGGTGGATCAATCGATACTCCTTCGTAAGACCGGTTCGGCGAGCAGGTTTCGCATGCTGAACGGTGTTCGGCGTTTCGGACGCCATCTCCTCGTCGAGTCAGAGGAAGGTGATGAGATCAGGGAGCGTTTCGTGGCTCACTTCTGCCGACTCGGAGAGGAGGCTTACCCCGGGCTTCAGTCAGACAGGGGTGAGTGGTGGCACTCCCATCTTGAGGATGAGTTCGGCAACATGAGGGAGGTATTGTCGATCCTTCACGCCGACAAGGATGCCGAGAGAGGATTGGAGCTCCTCGGCAACACATGGCGCTTCTACCAGAGTCGGGGCCATCTGGTGGAGGCTGAGCTGTGGCTACAACGTTTCTTTGAGCTCCCCGGTGCCGAGATGGACAGTGCGGGGTTGGTCAAGGGTGTGATGGCCCGTGCCGCCATTCACTATTGGCGAGAGGAGGCCGATCTGGCGGTTGAGGCTTACGAGGAGGCAGTGGAACGGGCTCGTGAACTCGGAGATCAGCGTCTGACGGTCGATGCTGTGTACGGCCTGGCAACGTCGCTGATAATCGCCGATCGCGCCGACGAAGCCGGTCCACTCCTGGAAGAGGCTCGAGCTGTGTACACCGAGCTAGGGGACCTCGGTGGAGTTGCCGACATTCTGACGGGTGATGCGTTTGCTGTCATGAGAGAGAGCGGTTTTGCTGGACTAGCCCCAGCATTGGAACGCTGCACCGAACTCTACGAACAGGCTGGGCGACAGATCCAGGCGACGCAGGGGCTTTTTGCTCAGGCGGCTGTTGCTCTCACCGAGGACCGTTTGGACGATGCACGGGTGTTGGCACGGTCCGGGCTGGAGCGTGGGGTGGGTCTGAGTGACGTCTTCCTCCAAACCTGGGGTCTGGAATACGCTGCGGCCGTCGAGTTGATGAACGACAACGTCGAGGTGGCGGCCTTGCTGCTTGGTGCAGCCGAAGCTGAGCGAGAGAGGATCGGTGGCGGTTGGGGCCCTCAGACTGTTGGTGTTTACGACGCCAAGACGATGCTGGTGGAGCGGTTCGATGAGGAGCGCGCCGAGGAGTTGATCGAGCCCGGTCGACTTATCGATCTCGCCGAAGCTGTTGAGTTGGCCTTGTCCGAAACCAAGGATTAATGGGCGGAGCACTGAGGACTCCAGGGACCTGGAACTAGGTGCTGTTGGGGCGTGCTGAGGGCGATTGACTCATCTCCAATCATGTGCTACATATAGCACTATGACTAAGATTGGAATCAGGGAACTCCGCCAGAGGGCCAGCGAATACCTTCGGCGAGTTGAAGCCGGCGAGACCATTGAGGTCACTGATCGTGGTCGACCGGTTGCGCTGCTGACGCCTGTTCCACAGGTACCGCCGCTGGAGAGGTTGAGGGCTTCTGGGGACATCTATGAGGCCAAAGGGACCATGGCCGACTTAGGCCCGCCACTAGAACTCGAAGCTGATCAGGAGTCGCCTTCCTCGGTCCTACTCCGGTTGCGCGCCGATGAGCACTGAAGAAACCTGGTACATCGACTCTTCTGCCATTGTGAAACTGGTTGCCAGAGAGCCCGAATCTCCAGCACTTAGGCGATTGCTCGACCGTCGTCGAACTCTGGTGGCAAGCGCTCTTGCTCAAACGGAAGTGAGTAGAGCGGTCCTGTCTCTGGGTGAGCCTTTTCTACGCAAGGCCCGCGATGTGCTCGACCGGATCGAGCTCGTGCGCGTCAACAGGCAAGTGCTGGCCGACGCCGCTCTTTTGGAACCTGTGACGCTGAGATCTTTGGATGCCATTCACCTGGCTACGGCGGCTCTCTTCGCAGACACTCTCGGTGGCCTCATCACCTACGACGACCGGATGATGGAAGCTGCAGGCTCGTATGGGTGGTCTGTGAGCGCTCCGGCCTAAATAGCGCGCCCTGGAAACAAGTTGTGTGGCGGACCTCAAGAAGGCTGCCGATTGCTGGCCAAGGGGTTGGCGGGATCGAACCGCAGACGGGTTTGCAGCCACCGATGTCTCGGCCAGGATACCTACCGTGGGCGGTACACGTCCCGCCGGTGCTGTACCCGATGGATCAGGACGACCCTCTCTTCTTCGAAGATCTCATAGATGATCCTGTACTCGCCTCGTCTGGCGGAGTGCCATCCCTCGAGTTCGCCAAGTAGCGGCTTTCCGAGTCGTTGCGGATTCTCCGCGATCGGGCCGAGAATGGCCGCCAGTGCTGCTTCGCGCACTTTCCCCGGTAGTCGGTTCAGGTGACGAAGGCCCTCAGGGGTGATCTCGACCTCGTACACACGACTTTCCTATGTGTGGTCTTTGAGTTGCAGCCTCTCACCTCGGGCGGCTTCTACTCGAGAGCGTCGGAGGGACTGCATCAGTTCGTCATCGCGGATGATGTCCAGAGTCTCTTCGAGGGACTCGAGATCGTCGGGGCTCATCAGAACGAAGGAGGGCCGGCCGTTGCGCGTGACCAGTATCCGGTCATGCTCGACTTCCACTCTGTCGGCTAGCTCAGACAGGTGGGCTTTCACCTCCGAAAAGGGCAGCACTTCACTCATAGGTCAGAATTATGACCTATCATGAGCGCTATTGCAAGGGGGGAGTCAACATGTCCTACTCCTAGTTGGTGAACATCGCGCTGACCAGGGGTTCTGCAGCCTCGCCTCAACCTGGAATTTTCCCTGGCGACCAAAAGAAACCCAGTGTTTCATTGACTTTTCATCTTCGGGGATCTGGTGACG
>Ga0255054_10000321_pt1 | contig 28528 bp, 22 predicted proteins | sample JV7_2_23_MG_FD_188634 | JGI IMG/M metagenome (GOLD analysis project Ga0255054, IMG submission 188634) | Seawater microbial communities from Jervis Inlet, British Columbia, Canada - JV7_2_23 | ecosystem: Environmental > Aquatic > Marine > Inlet | place: Canada: British Columbia | collected... | reverse complement strand
CCATCCATGGCGCTCGTCCTGCGGGCGCACTGCGTGCGTCCAAAATCGCTCCCGGCGATTTGTGTCTGCCCCTGGCCACCATTCTTTTGAAGTTGGATTCCGGACACATAATTAATGCTTTGCAGTTCCCCCGACCTGACGGACTTTCTACAGGCTTTGATGTTTTGCTTCCCACTCTTCAATCAGGTATCGATCGTCATCGTGCCAGGGGTGGAAGTCTTTCCGCAGGAAACGAAAGTAGGGAATGAAGGCGCGTCGCAGGACGCCGGGTTTCACGAACAGGAATTTGAAGCCGCTTAACCATTCGCGCAGGTTCCAAAGCTCCCCGTCGTGTCTCAGCATTAGGCGCAGGATACGAAACGTGCCGCTAAGGAAGAACACCGTGCCGAAGATCTGTACCAGGCGCCGGTCTCTCAACGAACCACCCGCAGCCTGGTAGACATCGAACGCGACTGACTTGTGTTCGATTTCCTCTACGCCGTGCCAGTACCACAATTCCGCCATACCCGGATCCGCGCCTAAGAACGAATCATCGTGCCGCATCGTATCCGCGACAAGCACGGCGGTCAGGTGTTCGTTCGCCGCCGTACCCGCAAGGCGTCGGATTGCCGGCACATTTTTCTTGGTCCACTCCGCGCGTTTGAGTATCGGCCCTTCGATCGCCTGCAAGTCGTAGCCGCGAACCTCGCAAAGCAACTCGTTCACTTTGTTGTGCTGATGCAGATGGTTAGATTCCTGCACCAGGAACGCCTGGACTTCGGATTTAAGCTGCGGATCTTCGATCTTGTCGCGGAATTCGTTGACGGAATCGATAAAAAACCGCTCGCCATACGGGACCATCATCGATAACGCGTTGAACCAAGCTGTTCGGAAGGCGCTACCGCCGTGCCAATCGCGAGAGAGGGCCGATGCAAGGTCGAACGAGGGCTTTCTCGGACTGATTGTATGTTCTTCTGGACTTCCGCTCTGCCGCATAAGCACATTGTTACTAAGGTAGATCCACGCAGACCAGAACAATAACAAAAAGAGGTCATCTTTTTTTGTCTGTGGTTTGGTTCCGTTGCTAGTCACCGTATAGTGTTATTGTGATACGGCGCTAACGCCGTAGCGCGTCCCGGGAGTTGTAATGCTGAAGATTTGCCTGTTGTCACCCAAGGGGCCTTTGTATCGGCATCGGGGCGGCATATTCAAAAAATCCCTGCGCTACTCCCCCCTTACCTTGCCAACCCTGGCTGCACTCATTCCGCCGGAGATAGAGCATGAACTGTCAGTCTTCGACGAAGGCATCGAAGACATTCCGGCGGAAATCGAAGCTGACATCGTCGGGATCACCGTCATTACAGGAACGGCCCGGCGGTCCTATGAATTGGCGAATCAGTTTCGACGGCGCGGTATCACGGTCGTCCTGGGTGGTCCGCACGTCACACTGGTCCCCAACGATGCGGCGCCGCATGCAGATGCAATTGTCGTCGGCTATTCTGAGGACACCTGGCCGCAGCTGTTGCACGATTTTCTGGCGGGAGAGCTGAAGCCGAAGTACGTACAGGCGCCGGATCTCAGTCTTGCGGGCAGGCCGCAGGCACGCCGCGACCTGATCAAAACGAACCGCTACGCCAGAACGCATGTCTTCGAAGCGACACGCGGCTGCGTTCATCGTTGTGATTTTTGTGTTGTTCCGTTCGCCTGGGGTCGTAGCCCCTATCAAAAGCCGGTCGAGGAAGTCGTCGATGAGATTCGGTCAACGCGCGCCCGGCGGGCGATCTTTGTTGACCTTAATCTGATCGCGGATCGGAATTATGCCATGGAGCTATTTGAGGCGTTAACTCCGTTGAATCTGAAGTGGGGCGGGTTGAGCACGAGTTTGCTTGCGCGCGACGACGAGTTGCTCGAGGCATGTTCTCGCAGTGGATGCATCGGACTCCTTATCGGTTTCGAGTCGATATCCCACGCCGGACTCAAGAGGATAACGAAAGGATTCAATGATCCGGCGATGTACGCCGAGTGGATTGACAAGTTTCACTCCGCGGGGATCGCCATCAACGGCACCTTCGTGTTCGGTCTCGATGACCAGACGACCGGCGTATTCGAGGAAACCGCGCAGTTTGTTATCGACACCGGTATCGACCTGCCACGATTTGCCATACTGACGCCGTTCCCCGGCACCGCGCTCTTCAAGAGGCTCGAGGCAGAGGACCGGATCACGACCAGAAACTGGGAGATGTATGACGGCCAGCATGTCGTGTTCGAGCCGGCGCAGATGAGTGAGGATGCATTGCGCCAGGGCAATATGGCCGCATGGCGGCAAGTCTACAGTTATCGTTCGATCGCACAGCGAATGCGTCACACGCCGGTTTCAAAGCTGATGTTTCTCGGCGCGAACATGGGCTACCGGTTCTACGCCCATCGCCTCGATCAGTTCTACACGTGTGACTGGCAACTAATGTCGATGCCGCTGCAATCCCAGGAGAACTATTGACCGTGGCAGGCCGGAAATTCCGGCTGACATTGATCCACCCCTGCGTCGGGCGCTGGGCCGGAGACAAGCAGTACATCCGCAGCTGGCAGATGGAGCCACTTGCACCGGCGGTGCTGGCGGGGCTTACGCCCGACGATGTCGACGTCCGTTTCTACGACGACCGGCTGGAAAAGATCCCGTCCGAAGAGCGAACGGATATTGTTGCCATCAGCATCGAGACGTACACGGCTCGCCGTGCGTACCAGATCGCAAGCGAATACCGCAGCAAGGGAATACCGGTCGTTCTGGGCGGATTCCACGCGACACTGTGTCCCGAGGAGGCAGCCCAGTACTGCGATGCCGTGGTCATTGGCGAGGCGGAAGGCCAGTGGGACACGGTTATTGATGACGCACGCCACGGTACCTTGAAGCACTTCTATAAGCAGCCCGAACGTCCGTCGCTCGGTCACACCCGGCTGGACAGGAGCATCTATCTCGGCAAGCGGTATGTGCCGGTCACACTGATCGAAGCAGGGCGCGGCTGTCATTTTCGTTGCGAGTTCTGCGCAGTACAGTCGTACTTCAATGCGACGCAGGTGCGCCGTCCTGTTGATCACATCCTCGATGAAGTCCAGAGCACTCTAAAGCGCAACCGATTCTACTTTTTCGTCGACGACAACATCACATCCAACTTCGACGAAGCGAAAGAACTGTACCGGCAACTGGCGAAATACAATATCCGCTGGGTTTCCCAGGCCAGCATCAACACGGCCCATGATGAGGAGTTCCTCGACCTGATCTCGAGGAGCGGCTGCGAGGGGCTGCTGATCGGTTTCGAAAGCCTCAACCGAGAGACGTTGCGGCAGATGAAGAAAAAGTTCAATACGATGGGTGGCGGTTACGAAGTCGCCATGGCGAACCTCGATCGCTTCAATATCCGGCTTTACTCGACGTTCGTGTTTGGCTACGACCAGGATACGGCGGAGACTTTCGATGACACGCTCGAGTTTGCGATGCGACATCGCTTTTATATGGCGGCGTTCAATCACCTGACGCCATTCCCGGGTACTCCTCTTTATCAGCGCTTGAAAGACAGCGGTCAGCTCCTCTACGACAACTGGTGGATGGACCCCGGCTATTCCTACAACAAAATACCGTTCCGCCCCGCGTTACTGGAGCCGGAGGAGTTGCAGCGGCTGTGCATTGAAACGCGGGCCAAGTTCTATTCCGTCGCAAACATCACACGGCGTTTTTCGAATCCAGTGAACCGGTCGAACTTTTTCATGGCACGCAACTATCCGCTGATTAACTGGATGATCAGGCGAGAAGTGCACCAGCGTGACGACCTGCCGCTGGGTGACGAGGGTTGGCAAGGCGCGTTGGCGCCGCTGAGGAAATGCGCCTGAGGCTAATTTTGTGATGGCAGCGCAGGTAGACTACGAACTCGCCGACTCGCGAACGGAAGCGCAGTTTCGGCAAATGCTCCGGGAAAATTCGCTTACGGGGCGCATCAACGTATTGCTGACAAGGGATCCGAACGCATTTCACGCGGCGGCAATCTCTGGTGATGTCTACGAGTTGATGCTCGGTTATGACCGGGAGACCCGGGAACTCCTTGGCGGCGGCGCCCGCTTCGAGTTCGACGCGTTCATCAATGGCGAGGTCATGTGCATCGGCTACCTCGGTGAACTCAGGGTGCAAGGTGGTCTCAGGCAGCGCCGAGGGATGTTGCTGAACGCTTATCGGGCGATGCGTGAGCGGCACGAACAGGGCCAGGCCCCTTTCTACATCACAACGATCGTCTCGGATAATGTGTCTACGCGTCGTCTGCTCGAGGCCGGGCTTTCGGATATGCCGACCTACCAGCCGATTGAGGAGTTGCTGACCCTGACGATCCCTGTGAAGCAGGCCGCACGGATATCCTTGCCGCGGGTCGAGGTGGAAGCGTGCGGCCCGGGTCAACTGGATGATCTGGCACACCGCTTGGACACGACGGGCCGTGCCCACCAGTTTCATCCGGTATGGACGGCTGGGACGATGGCTTCGCCGGAACGATGCCGTGGTATACAGGGGTCGGATTTTTTTGTCGTCAGGAATGACTCGGACATTCGCGGTGCATGCTGCCTGTGGGACCAGCGCTCGTTCAAGCAAACGGTGGTGTCCGGCTACTCGAAGCAGCTGGCCCGGGTAAGGCCGTTCTTCAATGTCATCGCGCCGCTGCTGCGCCAGCCGCGACTGCCGCCGAAAGGGCGGAGTATCGAGAGTGCATTCCTCTCGCACCTGTCGGTCGATGCAGACGATGAGGAGGCGATGCTCGCGCTGGTAAGGCATGCTGCTCGGCAAGCGATACCGAGAGGTATCGACTACCTCATGATCGGCCTCGCGGCGAGAAACCCGTTGTGCAAGGTGTTGAAGAACCGATTCTACTGTCACGAGTACGCGAGTATGATCTACCTGGTTTACTGGGATGACGGGCGTGAGATTGCAAGTACAATCGACGATCGCATCCCACATCCGGAGGTGGCTATTCTGTGAGCGGGCCACTCGTCAGACGAAGCGAGTTGCCGGAATCAACCAGGGCGCAGATGTTCGATCTGTATTGTTCCCAGTTCGAAAACGCGTCTCGGGAGCAGTTCGATGCAGACCTGGACAATAAGAACTGGGTACTGCTGTTGCACGCTGATGACGGCAATCTGGTCGGGTTCTCCAACATGCACGTCTACAAAACCAAGGTCGACAACCGGGAGATATGGCTGGTCTACTCGGGTGACACGACGGTTGACAGTAAATCGTGGAAGGATCCGATGCTCGCCTACCACCTGATGGGTGCATTTTACTGGTTCCGGCGTCATTACGGTTGCGAGGATCTTTACTGGTTTCTGATTGTGTCGGGTTATCGAACCTATCGCGTGCAGCCTGTATTCAGCGACGCTTTCTATCCCAGGTTCGATAAACCGACGCCCGACGATGTCCAGGAACTGATGCATACCATCGCGACTGAGCGCTTCGGTGAAGAGTATGACCCGGAGTCGGGAGTCGTGCGCCTCGATGTGCCATCGATACTGCGGGAAGGGTATCGCGATATTCCCGAAAACCGCCTGAGCGACCCGAACATCGCATTCTTCGCCAAGCGCAACCCCGGGCACCTGCAAGGGGACACACTGGTTTGTTTCTGCGATCTCTCGGAAGACACGTTTACGAAGCTCGGCCACCGGATGTGGCGCAAGGGACAAACACTGTTCCCGGACGAATGATGAACGCCGGTGCTGCTATCGGTAACCTCGGCTGGCTGGCTGCGAGTTGGCCTGAGTACCGGCGATTCAGGCGGGACGCCGGTAATCTCGAAGCAACACAGCGAGCGCGACTCGAACACTACCTTCGAAGTAACGCAGATACGGCAATCGGTCGTCATTACGGCTTCGCCCGTATTCGAAGCATCGGCGAATATGCGGAGCGGGTGCCGATACAGGACTACGATGATCTCGAACAGTGGATCGGACGCATCGCGAAAGGAGAGGCCGGGGTACTCACCGCCGACCCTGTGCGCCTGTTCGAACCCACGAGTGGCTCTTCCGGGCCGTCCAAGCTGATTCCGTTCACGGCTTCCTTGCAGCAGGAAATTCGGCAAGCCGTTGCCACCTGGTCTTCACGAAATTTCCTGTCACAGCCCGGACTGTTATTGGGCCGCGCCTACTGGTCACTGACGCCGCAGATGTCCGTCCCGGGACGGCCGGATTCGGTGGTGCCCATCGGCTTCGACGAGGACAGCGCGTACCTCGGTGGCGTTGCGCAGAAGCTCATCAACTGGACGCTGGTTGCCAACCCGGCGTTACGTGACATGCACGACATGGACGAATTCTGGCGAGCGACCCTTCTGATGCTTCTGCGCTGCCGCGATCTGCGGCTGGTGTCGGTCTGGCATCCGTCGTACCTGGTGTTGCTCATCGAGCGACTGAGGGACCAGTGGGATTCGTTGCTCAAGGACTTGGAAGGTACCGATCCTCGCCACGCCGGCCACCTGCAATATGCCGGTTGCGACAACCTGCAGAGAATCTGGCCCGAACTTCGGCTGATCAGTTGCTGGGCCGACGGTCACGCCGCGGCGACAGTCGCGCAACTGAAAGCGCTGTTCCCAAGTGTGATCATCCAGCCGAAAGGCCTCATCGCAACGGAGGGTGTCGTGACGATTCCCCTCGGCGAGCAACGGCCGCTGGCCGTACGCAGTCATTTCTTCGAGTTCCTGGACGATAGCGGCAATGCGCGTGCGTCATGGCAGTTGCAAGAGGGCAGGACCTACTCCGTCATCCTGACGACCGGCGGCGGACTCTACCGGTATCGGCTTGGAGATCGTGTCGAGGTCGACGGATTCTTTCGCGATACGCCCTCGCTGCGATTCCTAGGCAGGGAAGACGCGGTATCGGATCTCCGTGGCGAAAAGATCAGTGAGGGGTTCGCCGGGCAGGTGATTCGCGACGTGCTCGCCAGGAATCACATCGAGTCGCGATTCTCGATGCTTGCGGTTGAAGACGAATCGACCACGCCGGCTTACGTCTTGTTTCTGGATATGGATACGGAAGCCCCCGGGAAACTGGCGCAACAACTCGAACGCGAACTATGCGCCAACCCGCATTACGAACTTTGCGCGCGCCTCGGGCAATTGGGCAAGGCCAGGGTTGCCCGGATTGGCGGCAGTGGCTTCGAGCTGTACTCGAAGAGGCTCTCGGACATGGGAATGCGAATCGGTGACATCAAGCCAACACCACTGAGTCGTCAAAGTGGCTGGAGTCGTTTCTTCCCAGCCACTAATTGAGCCTGGCCAAGCTCACGTTGTTGCTTCCTGTAAATTTCGCGGCGCGATATCAGGTTTGCAAGCATATACACACCGGCACGGAAAAGTGAGCGACTGTTCGTTCGACGATCGTACAAGCGACTCAGGATCGAACCGACCGTGTTGAATTGCCGGCGCGCATCGAAACATCCTCGGGTTAGGTCGTCCGCCGTCATCCCCAGCGGTCGCAACGTAGCGTCGCCGTACTTGAAATCCGGGTCCAGCCACCATTTGTCGTGCAGCAGGCGTCCTTCTGCGCGCATGCGATCGAAGAGTACTGCGCCAGGCGTCGGCGTGAGCGGATTGAAGTTCGCCAGCACGAACTTGTGCCGGATCGAAAATTCCACCGCGGTATCGAAGTCGTCCACGGTGTCGTGATCGCAGCCGAACACAAACGTGCCGTAGATCATTATTCCTGCGTTCTGGAAAACGGCGATCGACTCGTCGTACGACTGCCACTTCACGTTCCAGCCTTTCTTGATCTCCTTGAGGCTGTCGGGCTGCAGGGATTCGAAACCGATCAACGCACTGATGCACCCACTTCGGGCCATCAGGTCGACAAGATCGGGATCTCTTGCAACGTCGATCGAGACCTGGCACGACCACTTGATATGCAAGGGAACAAGCGCTTCGAACAATTCTCTTGCTTTAGACACATCCACGAAGATGTTGTCGTCGACGATAAAGATATGGCGTTTGCCGGTACGCTTAATGTCCTCAACGACTTCCTCAACAGGGCGCTGCCGCAGGTTGGCGCCGTAGAAAGCACGGATCGAGCAGAATGAGCAGTTAAACTTGCAGCCACGCCCATATTGCACGAGTCCCATAGGTGTGTACTTCTTGCCATCGAAAATGGATCGATCCGGCATTACTCCTGCCAGGTCGGGGAACGCGGCGCTCTCGTAAATCTGCTTGAGACCCCCATTTCGGGCGTCCGCGAGTACCTGCTCCCAGATTCCTTCGGCATCGCCTTTGACAACGGCATCGGCATGCTCGAGTCCTTCGTCAGGCAGGAACGTCGGGTGGTACCCACCCATAACGACCGGGATACCTCTCCTTCGATACTCCGCGGCGATCTTATAAGCCCTTCGCGCTGTATACGTCTCTACCGTCATTGCGACGAGGTCCGTGTCCTCGTCGACGGGAATCGGCTCCAGCCGCTCATCGTAAAACACTGTTTCAATATCGTCGGGTGTCAGCGACTTTAAGATCGCGAAGCACAGCGGCTCCATCGCGTCCGACGAGCGGTCATCGTAAAGGTTGGGACGTATGAATGTGACCTTCATGCTGCGAGGCATACTAACAGGTTAACGGGCTTCTCATTTCTTGCCGACGTCACTGCGGAAAACCACAGCAACGAGCGACGTATAGCAATGCTACTATCATGCTGCAGATCAAAGGGGCCATCATGTTTAGACGCATACTAATTTCCGTTGTTGTGATCATGTGTTCGCCAATGCTCGTGGCGCAGGAATCGGACGAAGCCATCCACAACGAGCTACGGGCACTGCTCACCGGTATGGAAGAGGCCGTCAATAGTGGGTCATACGGTGACCTGGCGCAGTACGTTCACGAGTCCGCATTTATCACGACCATCAACCAGGAAGTACTTTCGTCCGGTGCCGAGATCGAGCCATACTTCGACGAGTGGTTCGGCGAGGGCGGTTACCTCAAATCGCTCAGAATGGAACTCGAGGCTGATGCGCTCACTGAATTTTTCGGCGACAAGACATTCGGCATTGTGCGCGGCTCGGGTCAAGAGGACTACGTACTATCGAAAGGGCGTTTCATACCAATGGAGACCCGCTGGACCGCCACGGTTTCCAAAAACGACGCGGGTGAGTGGAAGATCCTGGCGCTGCATATCGGCACGAACTTCCTCGATAACCCGGTCCACTTAGCGACCGAGAACGCCGTGAAATACGCCGCGGCGGGCGGCGTCGTGCTGGGCCTGCTGATGGGATTCTTCGTCGGGCGGCGCAAACGGCCGGCATAGTCAGGGGGGCGGCAAGGTGGCCGGGGCGCCCATTGGCGGCGCGGGTCGCGTCCCCCCTCCCCATAAACGGAAGTAGATTCGCCAGGCCGTCGGCCGGCGGTCGTCCGGATTCACGAACTCTGGCAGATACACCCACGGTAGTTGCGGATGCCGGTGGTGTGCCAGGTGGTTGTGATAGTTGAGCGTCAGCGCGTGTGATATTGGCAATACCTTCAGGTTCCACGCACCGTTCACGATATCGCGCGCGCTGAAGGCGTGAATGACGTATTGCAGCGCAGACCAGTGCAGCGCGAATGCCCAATAGCACAACAACCATCCTTGCCAGGTCAGGTCGAGGAGCCACCACATGAGGACCTGGTAGACAAGTGCGAGCAGGCACTCGAGCCAAATTTTGCTTCCGGAGTACTCGGCGACTTCGCGAATATGTGCCTCGAAGCCAAATTGCCTCGCCGGGCCTTCGATGAATCGACGCGACGTGAACATCCACGGCGCAACGAGGTAGATCAGGCTGCTGATCGGAATGCATAACCAGTAGAAACCCAACAGGTTACCGACATACAACTGGAAATTGCGATGCGCCCTCGATTGGTCCGGCAAGTAGTAGTCGTAAAGGTCCTTGTCGGTGCGGTTACGGCGATGGTGTCCGAGATGGGCGATCCTCTGCAACGTGAATGACGTAGGAAACGTTGGTGCGCAAAATGTGCCAAACAAATCATTCCGGAACTGGTTTCGTGAAAAGACGCCATGAACAGCTTCGTGCATGAGCGAGAAGCTCGTGTTGTTGACCAGCGAGAAAGCCCAGGCTGCTAACAGCGCCCAGCCCAGCGAGCCATGGGACGCCAGCCATAACAGTCCCCAGACGCTGAGATGCATCGATACAAAGATGGCGATATTGAGCCTGTCCGGTATCGGGAATCGATCGATGCGCGTATCCGTCATGACGTTTTCCTTTCGACGGGTCGACAGCCGGAATGACCGTATCGCTTGAATGAGCGATGTCGATAACCCCAGACCGGCACCCCAATTGAAAAAATCAGGATGAGCGGGAACAACCAGGCGAAGTCGGATGCAGCGAACCGACCAGAACTGCTGAGCAATTCGGCGACGCCGATTCCTGCGCCGTAAATGGCACCGAACCCCGCGAAGAACCACGGCGCGTAGTCCATGGCAACGGATTCAGCCTGTTTTCCATCCGCCCAGGGCTGGTTATAGACCCTGAGGTGTTTGGCCTCGATTGCCTTGACGTCATACAACAGGTTCCAGAACCCGAGCACGGAGGCGAAGACGACACTCAGCCGGACGATATCCAGGAAGCCATCTGCCGGGTCGCCATGGACCAACCAGGCGATTGCCGCAGTGGCGCTGCCGAATACGAATCCGTGGTGCGGTCGAAAACGACCCAGGCGAAGGGTCGTGTCGAACTCCCACACCCTGAGGACATTCGTACCGACGCCGGGCACGATATACGCGTACAGGATCGGCAATAGCCACGCCACCAGGACCAGCCAGATGTCGCCGTCATAGTACTGCCACCACAGCCAGAAGCTCAGCGGCGTGAGCACGGCGGGGGCCACGTACTGGTACCATTCCAGTGCGCGCTTGCTCATTTCAGACCGAATCGCATTCCGTGCTTGCGGTACACCTCATTGCGGAAGATTGTCGTATAGCGCCAGTAAAGAAGGATGCGCTGCAACGTGCGCATATTCGTTTTGATATCGGCGAATCGATGCAGGAGGCCCGGGATGCTGTTATAGCGCTTGCGCGCGGTATGGCATGCGTCGGTTAACTCTTCTGCGGTCATCTTCACGGGCACGAACGCCGCGTCATTGAAGCGATATTCCGGATGCAGCCACCAGCAATCATCGTACAACAAGCGGCCTTCCGCCTTGAGCCTGTCGTAGAGCGGAGTGCCCGGATAGGGCATCAGGATGTTGAAAGCCGAGAACGTGAAGCGGTTCTCGAGCGCGAAGTCGAGCGTAGCCATCACCGAGTCATAGGTGTCGTGGTCGTAGCCGAGCGTGAACGCAGCCCAGGTTTGCATGCCGTGCTCACGCAGCACCTTGAGTTCATGCTCGTAGTTGGAGAAAGCCGAAATGTTCGGAGATTTCTTGGTCTCCTTGAGGCTTGCGAGTGAGATCGACTCGAATCCGGTGACGTTGCCCAGGTTGCCGCTGTCGGCAATCAGTCGCATCAGTTCATCGTCGTGCGTGATGTCGAGGCTCATCTGGCTGATCCAGCTGACCCGCATGGGAATGAGTGCGTGGCACAGTTCTCTAAGTGCTTTGCGGTCGGATGCGATGTTGTCGTCGACAAAGAACAACAGGCGGCGATCCTGCTCCTCGATCTCGCGAAGAACGTCATCGATGCGGCGAATGAAATGCGATCGATTGAAGTACTGGCTCACGGCGCAGAACCGGCACGTGAAGCGACACCCTCGGGAATATTGCATTAGAGTGATGGGCAGGTAACCTTTGCCCCGGTAAAGGTCACGTCGCGGCATTTCCCCACCGAGCTGGCCAACACCCGGCGGTCCGCTGTAAATCTTCTTCAGCTTGCGTCGTCGTGCATCTTCGACGACCTCTCGCCAGATGAGTTCGGCATCGCCCAGGAATATGCTATCGGCATGCTGGGCCGCTTCCTCGGGGATAAGCGTGGGATGCATACCGCCCAGGATCACCTGCACGCCGCGTTGCCGGTATTCTTCCGCTATCTCGTAGGAGCGACGTGCGGTATAGCTCTCTACAGAAATGGCAACCAGGTCGGTCGGCTCGTCGTACGGCACGGCCTCCATGCGATCGTCGTAGAGCTCAACGTCCACATCCGGAGGCGTCAGGCCCGCAAGTACGGCGAGCATTAACGGTTCCATACGTCCATGGTCGATATACAGACTGTGCTCACGTCGGCCGATGTTTGGCTTTATGAACGTTATCTTCACGGCAAATCCTTGTGGCCTGTTCAAGTTACTTTAACACTGATGGGAAACCGCAGGCATCATGAGGGCACTGAAGAAGAGAATCTCATCATGACTGGAATGGCTATCGCTTTCTGCCAGTCTTCTCGTGCGTAATATTTGCGTGTATCAGCTGTGCATCGTTATGCACAGTGATGCAAATCGAGCAACGGACGTCCCGGTAACTGGTTGAACAATAAATACAGAACCAATGGCCTAGCGTTCTGAAAATCCGCGTGTCGGCAGTTCAACCGAGGTGCAAAGCGCCGACAGGCGCACTGCGTGCGTCCAAAATCGCTCCCGGCAGATTGGGCTGCGGGCCATCCATGGCCCTTGCCCTCACTTCGTTCGGGTCGCTTCGCGCTCCAAATCGACAGTCCTGTCGATTTGTGTCTGCCCCTGGCCACCATCCTCAATGAGAGCCTCGAGCACGGTCGTCTTGCGTTCAGTAGCTACCGCAGCAACCTGCGGTAGAGAAAATGCACGAGCAGAAGCACGCCGCCGATGACTCCGGCAATGCTGTTAACAGGCGTCAGCATCATTGCAAGCATCGGTTGACTCAGTTCGATTAACGGTGTGCCGAGTACGTCTACGATGACGCCAACGGTGCTTTGTACAGGCGCTGACAAGAGCACCTCGAGCAAGACGATCAATGCAACGATGGCAATTCGGCCGAACATCACATTGCGACGACGACTTGCTACGCTCGTCATGACCTTGTCCGTAAAACCACCGTTGGGCGATTCAGCTGCCGCATCTGCAAACAGGACTTCCAGTTCCGGATCTCTTTCATTGTTCATGGTTTGTTCTCCGACGCGCCCGACTCATCGTAAGCGGATAAGAGTTCTCTTAAGCGCGCGCCGCCACGGCGGACGTGCGACTTGACCGTGCCTATCGGGATGCCCGTCAGCGCCTCGATATCGGGATGCGATAATCGTTCGTGGTAAGACAGGGCTATGCAAAGGCTCACCGGGCCGGGCAAAGTTGCCATTGCGCGATCAAGGTCCATCGCGACCGACGTGGTGTCCGCAGGTGAAGCTGGCAACGCCTCATCGCCGTCGGTGAAGCCCAGCGGGTCATTCTTGCGCGAGTATTGCAACCACTCGTTGATCGCGAGGCGTTTTATCCAGCCGCCAAAACGTGTCGCATCCTTGAGTTGGCGAATCTTTCGCCACGCCTGCATGAACACCTGCTGGGATAGGTCGTCTGCAAGGCTGAGGTCGCCGCAACAACGACGCATCAGCGTGCGGATCCACGCCTGGCGACGTCGCACGAGCTCGGCGAAAGCGTCCCGGTCGCCCTTGATGGCAAGGCTGACGACGAGTGCCTCCGGGCCCTCGGCATAATGTCCGGCTGATACCGGCATTCTTCGGCTCTAGTCCTGCTGCTGCCAGCGCTTGGTCATCATGCCGGCGACATAAATCCCGATGCCGACAATCAGCACCAGCAAGGCTACGCCGATCATGAGCTCGAATATCTTGTCGTTAAATCGCCCCAGGAACCAGCCGAGTATCGCCAATCCGGGCGAGACGAACATCGTGATGATGCCCGCGACCTTCAGGTCCCGGTCCGGCCGTTCATTGCCCCCGCTCGCCCCCAGCATCCGGTCGATGACGGCCACGTCGAGCTGCTGACCACTCTCGACGACGCGGCGCAGCGTCTCCTGCTGAGATTCGCGTTTGCGCGCATTGAACCAGATGCCCGCCACCACCACGGCCGCGAGGAATAACCAGAACCCAAGGCCTGCAAGTCCTGCTGCTGCCTCCATTTTCTTCTCCCGTTTATCGGATCAATACTACAAGAGATGCGGAATTGTGCCGGGCAGATGCACCCGGAGCGGGTTTTTTTGCCGTAGTGCTCCCACACGCTATGATCTCCGCGGCGGTAAGCCATGCTCAAAACAGGACTAACAAGCCTCGTAGCCACAGCCATTTTCCTGGCCGCCATCCGAGCCTACGACGAAATCGCAACCGACCCTGTAGCTGCCCATAACATCTTTTGGCATCCAGACGGCGATGAATTTTGTACAACGCCGCAATTCAAGGCAGCCATTCGTGAGGTGGGAACATTTAAATACTGGAAGTCACGCGGATTTCCGCCGCATTGTAAGCCGATCGGTGATGATGACTTTGAGTGCGGTCGGCCGATAGTCGAGTAAAGCAAACGGTCCCTGAGGATTCCAGTGTAGTTTCCGTGTAAACAAGCCAAGAAAAATACACAATCGGAACGATAAATTCAGAACATACACAGCAGCGGCATGGGCCAAAACCTGACGCCTATAAACCGACTTAGATCAATCGAGAACTCAGTAGACAAACTCAACTGAATACTGAAAATTCACTGGACGGTGGTTTGTTTCCTGGAAACAAACCCGTCATCCGTGACAGGTTTGGCCAGCATATAAGTCGGGGCAGTCCAAGTTCATTCGGCAGTCGCCGGCTCGATCGTCGCGCGTATCTCGGCGACGGAGTTGGCCGGAAAGCCACCTTGCTCTGCGTGTTGCCTGACCAGGTCCTCGTCCGCTGCCCGGTATACACAGTAGATCTTGTCAGCCGTAACGTAGCTGTGTATCCATTGGATTGACGTGCCGAGCACATCGAGAACGCCGCAGGACTTTTGTGATATTCCTTTGAGATCGTCGTCGGTAAATTGACCCGCACCAGGAATTTCGCGTTCTATGACATATTTTGGCATTTCGTTTGTCTCCTTTTCTTCGATTGGTCGTTGTGGTGATTAATCTACAGGCGACAAGTCGACCCAGGCTAATGATCGTTTACGTTTTTTCTCATATTTTTCTCATAATTTGCCGTGAATGGGCGGCAATCGCTCGCGTAAATGCCGGGACGTTTTATGGAATTCACAGACGCATTGACTTGATCATGAGGTAGGCCGAGTATTGGATACCGAGGTAAGATCGACGAGCATGGAACGATCATTTGCGGTGGGCGACTGGCTGGTTGAGCCGTCGATTAATCGCATCAGCACGGCGTCCGAAGATATCTATCTGCGGCCCCAGCTTATGGAGGTCCTCGTGTACCTGGCGGACCTGCAGGGGCGGGTTGCAACCCTTGAGTCAATCCATGATGACCTTTGGACTGGAAAGGTTGTCTCGAGCGGCACAATCTACAATTGTATTGCCGAATTGCGCCAGGCGTTTTCGAAAAGCGGCAAGAAGATAAATTACATAGAAACGCTACCCAAGAAAGGCTACCGACTGGCGCCTCCAATAGTTGCCATGCCCACATCGCCGGGCAATCATCGAACAGACAATTCGATCGCGATTATGCCCCTGGTCAACCGTAGCGGCGATGCTGACATTGAGTACCTGTGCGCTGGTATCTCCGACGAAATACTCTACGGCCTGTCCAAATTCAAAAGTCTGAATGTGTTTTCGGCAGCGTCGTTGAAAGACCAGGATCTGGACGTACGCGTCGTAGGCTTGAGATTCGACGCAAAAATGATACTGAGCGGCAGTCTGCAAAAGTTCGGGCAGAAACTGCGCCTGGGTTTTCGGCTGGACAAGGTGTCCAATGGGGAAACGATCTGGTCGGACCGATACGACCAGGAAATGAAAGACATTTTTGAACTGCAGGACACGGTCGCGAGGCACGTCATTGGAGCGCTGACTCCCGCTCTGAAGTCAAGCTACGCCAGTGAGCCGATGCTCGATATTGCGGGAACCAGCAACCCCGATGCGCTTAACGCGTTTCTGCTGGGCAAGTATGCGTTATCGTGGACAACGGTTGAAAGCTATGACGACGCGATCGCGTGTTTCGAACAGGCCGTCACGATTGATCCGACCTTCGCCCGTGCCCACTACCGCCTCTACCTTAGCAGCTACATGAAGCGCAGACATTTCGGGGCCGGTCAGGACGCACTGGATAAGGCCAGAACCGCTGCGGAAGATGCCAGGAAACACGGTTTTCAGCCTGCCGTGCCGTGGGTGCATATCCAGCGCCGACTGTATCGAGACACACGCCTCAATTACCAGGAGCTTGGGTTGGAGGCGATAGAAAAATTGCGTGATAAAGACCCGGAATGGGGCAGTTTTGGTTACGAGCAACTCACCTGGGTGCTATCTGCTTGCGGGCTCTTTAGAGCGACACTCGATTTCGCAAAACGAATGCTGGATTCGCCAGCGCATAATTTCGAAGACTCCGACGCGGACGAGGAGATTCCCCACTACTATGCTGCTCTGGGTCTGTACGAAGAAGCGATCCGGCAATGGTCAAGCATAATTCAAAAGGACCCTGCACGACCGTTGTTTCGCTTTGAGCGGTCTGTCTTGTATGCGCGTACGGGTCAGTTTGATTATGCACAGAACGATTTGGATGTTTTGGTCGATGGCCATCATGCATACCTGGCCCGTGCCTTCTATCATTTTTGGCGAGACGAGAAGGACAGGATCCCGGAATACCACGAGCGACTCCTTGCTTTACGATATGTACAACCTTCATATTTGTTGTGGACTTACGCCATGATCGGCGACATCGAAAGCGGCGTTGATCAATATGAGCGCGCCGTTGAATCGGCGTCCCGCAGTTACATCGATTTTGGCAATGTTCGTGCGATGTCGAGGGGCAAACTACCAATGTCCATTGTCGACGATCTGGAACAGCATTCGAGCGTCCAGGCCCTCTTGAAAAAGGAAGGAATCAACGAAGCCTGGCGAACGGAACTGATACAGCGCCTTAACGAAATAGTCGACATAACCGGGATTCACGTGCAGCCAGATGATCAGTACCGATAAGTAGCGGCAACCATTAGCGGTCGGCATTCCGCCAAACGGACAAAAAGGCGCATAATGACTGGTTACGGCCGGCAGGGCGTTATCGGTGCTATTCCGCGAAACTTGTTCCGACCCTGGTGGTCTGTCTAATTCACGGGTCGGCGGCGCGGCAACAAGAAAATCAAAAAGGTTGCGCCACCCCCGAACGGGAAACCGATGCGACGACTCAAATTACTCTCTTTATCGATATTTGCGACGGCACTGCCTGCATTCGGCCAGGGTGGCCCACCGGGCAGCATGCCCGTGTCCGTGGAGACTGCGGAGGTCCAGACGACTGAACTTGAGTCCTCGGTAAAGGCTGTTGGCACGCTGCTCGCCGAGGCCTCGGCGACACTGCGCTCCGAGGTGCCAGGGCAGATCCTCGTTGTACATTTCAGGGAGGGCCAGTGGCTCGCGAAGGGTGCCAAACTGTACTCGCTCGAGGCGACTGTGCTCGAGGCCGAGGTTAACGAGGCGCGCGCCAATGTCGAACGTAGCGATGCAGCTTTCCAGCGCGCACAGGAGCTGCATGCCAAGCAACTCATATCGACGACCGAGTACGATGCAGCGCGGGCGAACTATGACGTCGATGTTGCGCGGCTGTTGTCGTCGCGCGCCAAATTGTCAAAGACCGTCATTCGCGCACCGTTCGACGGTTTCGTCGGCCTCCGCAGGATTAACGTCGGCGATTACGCGACGGCCGGTCAGGAGCTCGTGGACGTCGTTCAGCTCGATCCGCTGCGGGTAGATTTCAGTGTGCCGGAAATACTACTGCCGAAGGTGAAGTCCGGTCAGCTGGTCGAAGTGACGGTCGATGCTTATCCGGATGAGGTATTTGCCGGCAACATCACCGCGGTCGCGCCGAAATCGGACGTGCGGGGACACAATCTCGAGGTACGGGCGAGCCTGCCGAACGGCGAGCTCAAGCTACGACCCGGATTGTTCGTGCGCGTCAAAGTGTCTCTCGGCGTCAAACCGGACGCGATAGTCATTCCCGAACAGGCGATCTGGCCGATAGGCAATAATAAGACGGTATACATCGTCGTCGACGGCAAGGTTGAGCGACGTGTTGTCAGGCTCGGCGAGCGGCGACCCGGAGCGGTCGAAGTTGTGTCCGGGCTCGAGGCCGGCGAGGTCATTGTCACTGCCGGGCAAATGAAACTTTACGACGGCGCGGCCGTGCAGTCCTCCCGCGGCCGCGCGGCCGCCACAAACTAGCGCGAGCCACCCATCGAACTTCCCGCCCTTTCGATACGCCGGCCGGTTTTGGCTACGGTGATGAACCTTATCATCCTGTTGGTCGGGCTCATCTCCTATGAGCGACTTTCTGTTCGGTTGATCCCGAACGTTGACGAGCCGATCGTCACTGTGTTTACCGCGTACCCGGGTGCGAACGCCCGGGTCATCGAGTCGCAGATCACGAAGCCGGTCGAAGACGCATTATCGGGTATCGAGGGTATCGACTACATCCGTTCGGTCAGCCGTGCGGAAAGCAGTCAGGTGACGGTGCGTTTCAAACTCGCTCGCGACGCCGACGGTGCGGCGAGCGACGTCCGGGATCGAGTCGCACAGGCGCGCGGGGCCCTGCCGGAGGAAGCGAAAGAACCGATCGTGCAAAAGCAGGAAGCTGATGCGCAGCCGATAATCTATCTTGCATTCTCCTCGGACCGGCACGACCTGATTGAAATCGCCGACGTTGCAAATCGTTTGGTCAAAGACCGAATCCAGACCATACCGGGGGTTGCGGAGGCTCAGGTCTACAGTAATCGCTACGCGATGCGCATATGGCTGAACCCTGACCGGCTTGCCGGTTACGAACTGACGCCGGTGGACGTCGAATCCGCACTGCGTGCGCAGAATATCGAAGTGCCCGCCGGGCGCGTCGAGAGTTACGATCGTGAGTTCACCGTGCTCGCCGAGACCGATCTGCGGGAGCCGCAGCAGTTCGCCGAGATCATTATCAAGGAGACCGACAATTTCCTCGTACGTCTGGGCGACGTGGCGCGAGTCGAGCTCGGCGCCGACTCCTCGCGATTTCGTGCACGCTTTAACCGGCGCAACGCGGTGCCGCTCGGCATCGTCAAACAGGCTGTAGCGAATCCGCTCGATATATCCGTAGCGTTGCGTGAATTGCTGCCGCGTGTCACGCGCTCGCTGCCGGAGGGCATGCTGGTCGAGATCGCCTACGACAGCACAATCTTTATCGAAAGGTCGATCAAGGAAGTTTACGTCACCGTGGCCGAAGCAGTGCTGCTGGTGGTGCTCGTCATTTTTCTGTTCCTGCGCAACTGGCGCGCTGTGATGATTCCGCTCGTGACGATACCAGTGTCCCTGATCGGCGTCTTTGCCTTAATGTACGTGTTCGGATTCACGATCAACACGCTGTCGCTGCTGGCGATGGTGCTGGCCATCGGACTGGTCGTCGACGACGCGATCGTCATGCTCGAGAACATTTATAGGCATATCGAGAATGGCATGGCGCCCTTCAAAGCGGCGCTGACCGGCAGTCGCGAGATCGCATTTGCGATCGTTGCGATGACGATAACGCTGTCGGCTGTGTACCTGCCGTTCGCGTTCTCGACAGGCCGCAGCGGCAAGCTGTTCGTCGAGTTCGCGCTGACGCTGGCCGGGGCTGTGTTGGTTTCCGGTTTTACGGCGCTAACGCTGTCGCCGATGATGTGCTCGAAACTGCTACGCCACGACGAGACGCACGGTCGGCTGTTCGAGTTTGGCGAGCGCGTGCTCAGAGGGCTTGATCGGGGCTATCACGCGGTCCTCAACAGGCTGCTTGACCGTCGTTTGTTCGTGGTTGGTGCCGGCGCGCTGGTAATCGTAGCCATGGTGTCGCTGTTCCTGGCACTGCCGGAGGAGCTTGCGCCGCCAGAGGATAAGGGTCTCCTTATCGGAATCGGATCCGCTCCGGAAGGAGCGACGATCGACTACACCGACCGGTATGCGCAGCAAATGGCCGATATTTTTGCGGAGTTGCCCGAGCAAGAGCGGTTCTTCAGCATCAGCGGCTTTAACGGCGTTACCAACGCGATAACTTTCGTTGGCTTGCAGGATTGGCGCGGTCGTGGCCGTAGTTCACATCAAATTGCAGAAGCACTGTTTCCGGAGTTCTCTCGCATTACGGGCATCATGGCGTTTCCGGTGACCCCGCCGCCGCTCGGCCTGCGGGATTTCGGGCAACCGGTGCGCTTCGTCGTGCAAAGCACGCTGTCGTGGGACGAACTCGGCCAGATGGTAGACCGCCTGATCATCAAGATGAGTGAGAACCCGAACCTGACCAATCCGGACTCGGACCTGAAACTCAACAAGCCGGAGCTTAAAGTAGACGTCAACCGTGAGAAGATCGCCGCCGTCGGCGCGAGCGTCGATGCCGTCGGGCGAACACTTGAAACTATGCTGGGCGGACGCAACGTGACTCGCTTCAAGATGGGGTCGGAACAATATGACGTCATCGTGCAGGTTGAAGACGACGCACGGCGCACACCCGGAGATCTCAGCAACATTTTTGTGCGCGGCGCGGGCGATACGATGATCCAGCTGCAGAACCTGGTGACGGTTACTGAAACCGTTGCAGCAAAGGAGCTCAATCACTTTAACAAGCTTCGCTCTGCGACGATTTCGGCCGGTCTCGGCCCCGGTTACACGATGGGCGAGGCGATCGACTGGATGGAAGGCGCGCTCGCCGAAGTTGCTCCGGACGCGTTGTACGATCTGGCCGGTCAGTCGCGGGAGTTTCGGGAATCGGCCTCCAGCGCGTTCGTACTGATGGGACTCGCGTTGGTGTTCATCTATCTGGTGTTGTCGGCTCAGTTCGAGAGTTTCATCGACCCGCTGATCATACTGGTGTCCGTGCCGCTCGCGATGTTCGGTGCTTTCCTGTGCCTGGTTGTCATCAACAAAGGCAGCGGCGCGGGCTGGTGGGAAATTAATACGTCGTGGAACATCTATACGCAGATCGGAGCGGTCACGCTGGTCGGGCTTATTTCCAAGCACGGGATTCTGATCGTCGAATTCGCCAATCAGCTGCGTGCACAGGGCATGGAAAAGCGCGACGCGGTGCTTCAATCGGCAAGCTTGAGATTGCGGCCGATCCTGATGACGACCGGGGCTATGGTACTCGGTGCGGTGCCGCTGGCCGTTGCTAGCGGGGCCGGGGCCGAGGCGAGACACCAGATTGGCTGGGTCATTGTCGGTGGCATGAGTTTCGGTACGCTGTTCACGCTGTTCGTCGTGCCGGTAATCTACCTGTTGCTGGCGGGCCGGCACGCCAAAATCGCCGGGACATCAGAGCCTGTGGGGGCGCCAAGTCCAACCACGTCCTGACAGCGAGAAAGAACTTAAACTTCGGGATTCTCGTAGAGCCCGGCAGCACCCATGCCGCCGCCGATGCACATAGAGACGATGCCGTATTTGACCTTCCGGCGCTTCATCTCATAAATCAATTGCACGGCCAGCTTCGCACCGGTGCCGCCCAAGGGGTGGCCGAGCGCGATGGCGCCGCCGTTTACATTGATTTTCTCATCCGGGATGTTGAGTTCACGCTGGCAATATGCGGCTTGCGCCGCGAAGGCCTCGTTGATCTCGAAAAGGTCGATGTCTTCGATCTTGAGCCCGGTTTGCTTCAAGAGTTTCCGAATAGCTGGTACCGGACCGATGCCCATGATCTCCGGCGGTGTACCAACCACCGCATAATCACGAACATAAGCCAACGGCTCGAGACCCAGCTCTTTCAACTTCTCCTCCGACGTCAGCACCACTGCGGCGGCTCCGTCGTTCATCGGTGAGGCGTTTCCAGCGGTCACTGTTCCGCCCACCTTGAAGACTGGTTTCAACCTGGCCAGACCTTCAACCGTAGTATCGGCCCGCGGACACTCGTCGGTATCGAAGACAACTTCTTCTTCTTTACCGTCCTTGAAAACCCGCGCCTTAACCGCAACGATTTGGTCCCTGAACCGACCGGCTTTTATGGCATCCACCGCTTTTTGGTGGGCCTTCGTGGCGTATTTATCCTGCTCTTCGCGAGTCACCTTGAACTGATCGGCCACGCGCTCGGCGGTGGCGCCCATATTGATATAGGCTTCGGGGTGATTGTCCGAAAGATGCGGATTTAAACTGACCACATGACCGCCCATCGGCACCTGCGACATCGACTCCACTCCACCCGCCACGACCACATCTTCCTGGCCACATTGGATTTCTTGAGCCCCATGCATGATGGCTTGTAAACCGCTGGAACAGAATCGGTTGACGGTTTCCGCGGTTACTTCCGCCGGCCAGCCGGCTCTAAATACGGCAACCCTGGCGATGTTCATGCCCTGGGTGCCTTCCGGCATGGCACAGCCCATAACCACATCACCCACATCTTTAGGCTCAAGGCCCTTGGTCCGATCAACTACTTCATTCATAACGGTCGCCAACAGATCGTCCGGCCGAGTGTTAATCAGAGTTCCCTTTTTGGCTCGACCCACAGCGGTCCGTACGCCACTGACGATAGGAACGTTCAATCTAAACGTCGTCATAGCTTTCTCCTCAGACTCTGGGGTCAATTGCGCAACGGCTTGCCGGTCATCAACAAGCTTTCCATTCGCGCCAGGCTCTTTTCTTCACCGCACAATGAGACAAACGCTTCCCTCTCGAGATCGAGATAGGCTTGCTCGTCCAACATAGTGCCCTCGGCCACCGTTCCACCGCACAACACGTGCGAGACCTTGCGAGCAATCAATCCATCATGCTCTGTGGCCCAGCCGGCTTCTACCATGCCCCAGACCTGAACATTCATCGTCTTGGCCATATCTACGCCGCCTGCCTTGAAGATCTGCGGCCTTGGCGGACGATAGCCGCCCCGAGCCATTCCCAAGGCCCTCTCCTTGGCGTGATGCAAAAGATGATCGCGATTCAGAGAAATGCCATCGGTCGGCCGTAGATAACGATATTTCCTGGCATCTTCAGCACCGGTCGCCACCCGAGCGGTAGCGATATTCGTAAAGCCTTCCGCCAGGAACGGCAGCAATGGCGCGGTCGCGACCTTACCTGACTCTCCTGTCCAACGTTCAACCATTCGCAAACAACCGGTTCCCGCCGGGATCAGGCCGGCCCCCACTTCCACCAGACCGATGTATGTCTCGGCGTGGGCCTGCGTGGCATCCCCGGCCATCGCGATTTCCGCACCACCACCAAAGGTGAATTGGAAAGGTGCGGTCACTACCGGAACGGACGAATAACGAACGCGCTGTAAATTCCTCTGCAGCTCCGAGACCACTTGATCAATCTGGTCCCATTGGCCCTGCTTCGCGGCCATAGCCACTAACATCAGATTGGCACCTGCGCCGAAGTGATCACCGTCATTGGCAATAACCAGGGCATCGTAATTTTTTTCGGCCTCATCCAGCGCGTCGCCCAACATACCAACGACGTCACCATCGATGGTATTCATCTTGGTATGGACCTCAAGGCAGAGACAACCGTCTCCGAGGTCGACCATCGCGGCGCCGGCGTTCTCCTTGACGATGTTCTTCTTGTCTTCGTGCAAGGCCGCCAGATGGATATGATGGGGATCCCTGGGCATCGACACGGGTTTCCTGGTGCCCACGTCGAAATATTTCTTGTCCGACTCGGTACCGGAATAGAAGGTCTTCTGGCCCTTTGCCAGCATATCCATAACCCACTTCGGTACCTCGGTGCCTTCTTTGGTCATGCGTTCGACCGATTCCGGTACGCCGATGGCGTCCCAAGCCTCGAACGGTCCGAGTTCCCAGTTGAAGCCCCAACGCATTCCGCGGTCGATATTCACGATATCGTCGGCAATCTCGCCCAAACGACGGGCGGCGTAAGCCAACGATTTGGAAAGTACCTTCCAGGCGAATTGGCCGGCACGGTCGTCGGCGTTGACCAGAAGCTTCAGTCTTGCGCCCACGTCTTCGACCTTTTTGGCCGCGCCCAACGAATCGATACGGATCTTCTCTTGCGCTCGATACTCGAGGGTCTCGGGATCCAGTACCTTGATCTCCTTGCCCTCTTTTTTGTAGAAGCCGGCTCTGGCTTTTTGGCCTGTGCGACCACTCGCCACCAGCTTGTTGATCCAATCCGGCATGAGGAAGATATCTCGCTCTTCATCGTCCGGCAGGGAATCATGGCAATTCTTGGCCACGTGCAGGAAGGTGTCGATACCAACGAGATCAGCCGTTCTGAATGCTGCGCTAGAGGGCCGACCCATCGGCTTACCAACGATCTTGTCCACCTCTTCAATGGAATAACCGTCGGCTATCATCGTGTGAATGACGTGCATGATGCCGTAGATACCGATGCGGTTGGCTACGAAATTGGGGGTGTCCTTGCCGTAAACGATACCTTTGCCCAAATCTTCACCAATTCGGGCCACCCGAGCCACCACTGCCGGATCGGTCTTCGGGCCGGCTACGATTTCGAGCAGCCGCATATACCGAACAGGGTTGAAGAAGTGCATAACCAGAAGGCGCTTTTGAACGTCTTCCGGTAAGTCTTCCCCGATTTCAGCGATGGAGAGACCGGAAGTATTCGAAGCGATAATGGCGTCGGGTTTGACAACCTTGGCCACCTTGCCGAACAGACTCTTCTTGATGTCCATCCGTTCAACAACAGCTTCTACGATCAGGTCGCATTCACCGAGCCGATCCAGGTGGTCATCGAAATTTCCGGGAGTAATCAATCGCGCCGCATCCGGATCATAAAACGCAGCCGGTTTGGCCTTGAGTGCGCCTTCGATGCCGTTTTCGGCAAAGCGATTGCGAGCCCTGGGATCTTTGAGCTCGTCGCCTTTCAGATCGGGTGGCACTATGTCGAGAAGATGGGTACGGATACCCGCCCCAGCGAAGTGGGCAGCAATTCCTGCGCCCATGACGCCAGCGCCCAGTACCGCGGCCGTGTCACAGCGTTCCGCCATTAGAAAACCTCCTGTTTCTGAGGAATATTGAGGCTGAACCAGTTGTGCAGTTCATGACTCAAGCTTTGCTGTTCAGTATTTTCCAGCAGCGGATTTTTCTTTCATATTCGAACAAATACGGATGCCGTCGACCTGATCGTCCCTACAAATGCAGCTCGACAAGGTCGCCATCGGAGACGAGATGGTCCGGGCCGACTTGCTGACCGTCGAACACCTCGTCACCCCACATGCGCGCAAACTTCAAGCCCTGGGCGATGTCCTTGTGCACCAGGTGCGCGACATCGAGTACGGTGTTGCCACGGCAAACTGTGAAGGGTTTGTCCATTTCTGCCGGTTTGCCGGGCGTCTTGGTGTAGACACGGACAATCTCGAGCGCGCGAAACAGAAAGGATCCGAGCTCATCCAGGCCATCACCGGTCTTTGCGGACATTGTCAGGGCCGGAAATCGTAATCCGAGCAACTCCTCGAGGATCTCGACCTCCTCGGGATCGGGATCGAGGTCGCTCTTGTTGGCAATCAGTACGGTGGGGAGATTAAGGCGAAACGGGTCGTCTGTTTCATCCGGCTCCTCCGGTTCTGTCGGGCCCAGACCCGGCCACGCTGCTGTGAGGAAAGCTTTTTTTTCGGCCAGGCGCTCAAGGATCACGGGGACCTGCTCCAGGCAGTCGGGGTCGCTGACGTCGATGACCAGCAACACGCCATCGGCCGGTTGCAGTGCATTGATCAGCCACGGCTCCATGAAGTCAGCCGACAGCGGCGGCAGATCCACGAGCTGAAAGTGGATGTCTTCGTAAGGCAGCATGCCCGGCACCGGCAGATGCGTCGTGTACGGGTACGGTCCGATGTCACTGTGTGATCCGGTCAACCGGGTGTGCAAACTGGACTTGCCGGCATTGGGCGGTCCCACGAGGCACAGTTGTGCGGCACCTTCGGGGCGCACGACATGCGACGGGCCGCTGCGGCGGCCACCTTTCTTCGGACCTGCGAGTTCCTCGGACAGCTGCTTGATGCGAGTCTTGATATCGGCTTGCAGGTGCTCCGTGCCTTTGTGCTTGGGGATGGTCCGAGCCATCTCCCGCAAGCAGTCCAGGCGTTCCCTGGGCTCGCGCGCCTTGCGGTAAGCCTCTTCGGCCTTCTTGTATTCGGGTGTGACATTGGTGGGCATACAAACGAATCTTACCTAAGCGGCCCGTCTTCTGATCATTCGAGGCGGTGTCACACCCTAACCTTCGGGATCGGACCAGTTCTCATATTCGATGTCCTGCAGGTCCGTTAGCTCTGACGGTATCCACAATACGACACGTAATCCATCCGTGAAATACGGGTCGCCGGTGAGATTTGCCCTCGGTTTCTCGATCGATGCGGCGCCGACACCGCCAACGTATGCGAGTTTGGCAAGCACCTGGTTGTAGGCGAAGTTTTCGACAAGAAATTCACGCGTCTCGTCGACATCGGGGTCGATCTTGTGCGTCGTGATTGTCTTGCGCGTGAATCGGACGCCGATATCGCGACTGATTTGGCCAATGAAGACGGGCTTGCCCTCGAACGTCATCGGCACGAGCCACAGCCGGAAGTGATTTCGCTCGTGGATGTTTTTGCGAATTCGCTGCAACGCAATATCCTGACTGCGGCCGAAGACGTACAGGCTGCTGACCGGGGAGTAACGGTACTCGCCGCCGGAGATAAACGACACCAATGTCTTGAATCCGGATGCTGCGGTAACGACTTCGGTCTCGTCCCATGCGGCTCGCAGAACGGCGTAGTAGATGTCGTTGGGCTCGCCGATGATCACAAGATTGAGCGGATCCCCCTGGTTTTTACCCTTCGCGTCGACCGTACAGCAAGGCAGCTGATTCAAAGCGTCGATAAAAGCGCCGGCATCAGTGAAGTGGGTTATCTCGTCGTCCGCGTACAGCGACTCGAAATCGACGTCATGGTGATCAACAGCCAGACCCGGAACCTGAATGAAGAATGTAAATTGCCAGGAGTTGTCATCACCGAAGATGTCGACATTGAAAGCTTTCGTGCCCTCATCCAGGGTCGTAAAAAGATACCCGGAACGCGTTTCACCGGATGCGATTCGCATATCGACACCATTGCGAAAGAAATGCTGCTCTGCCTGTCGCCGCGCCGCCTCCTTCCTATTCAACGATGCAACTTCGATGGGCGAGTGATAATCAGTATCAAGCCCGAACGGCAGGAAAGCCACCTGTTCATCCGTGGTATTCTCGATCTCGATCCACACTGGCTGAATACGCTTTTTATAAAGTGATACGCCGAACAGATCCCGGGTTTCGCTCGCACTTGGGACCGCTGTCGTGACACGAACCCCGTCCTCGATCTGCGTTACCGAGCGATCTCGAAACGGAACAGACTCCATCGGCTTGGGATCGAAGCCGCCGGCGCATCCGGACAGGCTGCTTATTAGCAGCATCGCTAGTGCGATCTGTGCCCGGGCGCGATGTTGATGAACCGAGTATTTCATCGCTTCCACCCCGGCGGAGCATCCCAATCCCTGACTTCGATATCGAGCGCCGACGATGGCTCGCCGGATAGCCACAGCACCGCCCGATAACCGTCGGTGAAGTAGGGCCGGTTAATCAGCCTTTCCCAAAATGATGTGACCGGGATGACTTCCTCTCCGGACACCCAGGCCATAGCCTGCAGCGATTGCCCGTACAGGAATTTTTGGAGCGCAAAATTCCTGGCGTTATCGACGTCCGCGTCAAATCGCCTTTTAGCCAGACCCAACGCATAGAAATGCCTGATTTGGCCGGCCCAGACGCGGTCCTGACCGGACATGATCGGTGCGAGCCAGAAGCGCATTTCATAAACGCTATCGCCGTCAACGGTCTGGTAACGAAATATTGCATCCTGTGGCCTGCCGAACAGAAATTCCGGCCTCTGTTGAGCTGCTTCTTCAGCCGAAGTCTCGACCCAGCCGCTGCGCAAAAGTGCTTTCAGCAACTCCGGGCCCACTCCGACGAGCACGAGATTTAGCGGTTCACCGGACGCCTCGCCTTGCTCGTCGCTACTGCAGCACGGCAGTTCCCTCAACGCTTCCAGGAGTTCATCACCCTGGTAGGTCACTGTCTCGTCGGCCGTGTAAAGCGAAGCGGGATTGACGTTGGCATAGTCAGGCACGAAGCCCGGCACACGAAGCAAGAACGTGAAGTGAAAGGATTCACCGGAGCTGAACAGATCTACATTGAAGCCTTTCGCACCGGAGTCGGCATGTGTAAACACGAATCCGGAACGACTCTCGCCGGGATCGATATAGCGAGGCATGGCGAGTTCGTTGAAATGCCACTCCATTTCTACCCGGGCTTCGTTGGAGAATCCGCCGCGGTTCTTGTAAGCAACTTCGAGCGGAGAGAAGTAATAGCGGTCGGTGCTGACAGGAGCGTAGCGGGCCTGCACCTCGCCGGAATTCCCGATCTCGAGCCAGACCGGCTGGATGCCCTGGTCGTACAGGTCGAGGCCAAAAATGGACTCGGTCTCGTCGCGCCCGGGCACGGCCGCAGATACCTGAATCTGGCCGTCGGACTGTGTCTCAGCACGTCCCCTGAGGCTCTCTGCGTCTATGGCTTCGTGTACATAG
>Ga0255054_10000320_pt1 | contig 28569 bp, 36 predicted proteins | sample JV7_2_23_MG_FD_188634 | JGI IMG/M metagenome (GOLD analysis project Ga0255054, IMG submission 188634) | Seawater microbial communities from Jervis Inlet, British Columbia, Canada - JV7_2_23 | ecosystem: Environmental > Aquatic > Marine > Inlet | place: Canada: British Columbia | collected... | reverse complement strand
AGTATGTTGAACTTCTCAAAGAATGGTTGTTCTTGTTTCTTAGCTTGTTGTTGAGTTAATAACTCAAGCATGGGATCTTGAGCTTGTGAGACAGACCCTGTTTTAAATTTCTTACCTAGTATCTTCTCTAGTTCTTTTCTACTTAAAGCCATAGTTATCTTCTTCCTCCAAGACTTCCTATGAAATCAAATACACTTCTAACACCACTTTGTGCTCCTAAATCAAATTCTGGCATCAAACCACCACCCGTTGAACGTGGAGCAGTTCCAGATTGCTTAACTGGATACGTCTGTTCAATAACTTTCAGTACTCTACTTCTTTGGTTTGCGTCTTTAATCTGTTTGGCTTTATTAACAGCATCAGCAAAACTTTTAGAATTGGCAATTATTGTAGCCGCGTCAGCTCTTAAACCACTAGGATCTCCCGTAGTAGCGGCAGCACCACCACCAGTCACTGCGGCTCTGTTTCTAGCTAACTGATCTATAAATTTCTGTAGGTCTATATCATGTTGCTGCTTTTGTGCAGCTAGTCTTTCTTGAGCAGCCCTATTTAAAGCCTGTTGACGTATATCTGATCTGGTGTTGTAAAGTTGTAACGCAGTACCAACTGCATCTCTAACATGCTGTCCTCTAGCTGTTGCTACTTGTTGAGCTATCTGCATTACAGCCTGTTGTTCATCTAAAGATAATCTTCCTATTTGATTACTTATATCTCTTAGGGCAGCTTCTTTTTGATACCCTGCTTCTGCTTGTTCAACACCATAAAATCTAGAAATAGGAGAAGTTTTTTCTTCTAGTGTTTGTTCAAACACACCAGAACTTAAAGGAATACCACGTCTACCAAACTCTCTCGACTGAACTTGTTGAGTTCTACCTATTTCTTCTTGCTCTCTACCCTTTAACCGTTCCATTATGGAACTAAATCTATCCTCCGTAGTTTGTTTCTCACCTTCAAGTCTTTTAGTTTCAAATTCAGTACGTTGTTTGGCAAGGGGAATACCTTGTTCAAATGCGGATACTTGCTTTTGTAAAGTGGGAGCTGTTAAAGCCTGTTGGGCTGCAAATAGTGGTTTAAATTGTGGTACTGCTGGTATTGCTTCTGCCATAAAAAATAACCGCCTCTTAGTGCCTTCTAAGCTCACACTATATGGCGGCTATATGATTCCGCTAGTTAAATAGTAATCCTTTTTGTTTATTTTGTCAATTATTCAAGCTTCGCTGTCAGCATAGCTACTTTGTATGTAATATCCTCTGTAGCATCTATTGATTCAGTCCTGCATCCTATGTCATTACCGTCTGACCACACCATCATTTCTCTATTACCTACTAACAAGTAAGGGACAAGTATGGTCTTACCACTGTCGTTATTATCAACGGCAGAAGCTACCCAAGCAGGTGTGTAAGATAACGTATGAGCACTTGTTACTTCCCCAAGACTACTTGTGTTGTTTATTGATTTAACTTCAATTACTTGCAAGGTTTCAAACAAGGTAGATAAACTTAAACCCTGGTCGTCAGCAGTAGCTACATCTTCCCCTACATCAGATACTTTAACTCCAAAGGCATCAGTGCTCTGGTCACTAGCAACTGAATCTGTACCCTCATCTACTAAAATAAATGCTTTGCAGGTAAAAGCAGTAGTGTCACCATTAACTGCGGTGACAATAATGTTACTAGCATCAGCTTTTATTTCCCACTGTAAAGCAGAAGTAGGGTCTTCACCTACGTTACCATACCATCTACTAGACACTTTAATAAAAGCTAAGTAACCAGGAATATAACCAGCATTGTGAGCTACATTAAAAGTTTCTGCGGGATTACCGCTCTTTGTAAAGTCATCAGTAACAACTTCTTTTATCTTCAATTGGTTCAAAGTAGAATCAAATACAAGATTCTTAGAATCTGTAACGGTTCCTACATTTACACTAGGTTTGGACACTTTAATCCCAAAAGCCATTACAACTCCTCATGGGTTACATAATAATGAAATATATAATCTCTGTCAGATGAGTCAGTACCACCAGCGTTAGCAGTTACAACAAAAGTGTTAGTTTGGATTTCACATTCCATACTTATTTCATCACCCGTAGCAACAAAAGGAGTACGTCCACTAACTTGATGACGTTCCGAACTACCTTCTGCTAACTGCGTATATATTAAAACCGCTGATTTATGTCCTAAATTATGGGTGATTGTTTCACTTGCAGTTAAATCTCCTAGAGGTAAGGTAAGAGTACCATCTCCCTCTTCCTTAACTTTGAAGATTGGGTATTCGTCATTAACTATTAAAAGGTCATCTGTGGCTGTACCTACACCATGACCAGCTTGCGATACTTTTATTCCAGTAGGCATTACGATAAGTTCCCAATATATATCCTATCATCTGTTCCATCATTGATAACTATTCTATTATTCTTGGCATCTAAACGAATAAAAGCATTAGACTTTGGATCGCCTATATCTATGTTAGTACGGAAAGAACCTGATGATAAACGAGAAGCACCCACCCCTTCATAATTAGAATCAAAGTCCATAGAGTTTGTAAACCTACTATCACCAGCACCTAAGCTATTTTCACCCTGATATAAATTATTTAAACCATACTCCGAGTAATCTTTAGCCATGCTACGTCCTGTCTATTACATCAGCTTCTACACTAAAACCATAAAAGTTAAACCGTGTATTCCTACTAGCTTCATACACTTTCCAGAATAATAATTTGCCTCTGCTTCTTTCTGGAAATCTAAACTCACATACCCCGTCACTACAATCTCCAATATCTATCCACTTCTTTTTACCTTTAGTATATGTATCTCCTATAGCTACCTGCATCTTGGCTTGACAACCTGGGTTAAAGGAAGCCCAAAGATACTTCCATCTCTTATCACTCTCTGGAGTTCCTAAATGAATCACACCTTCCACAACAGCATCTACTGTCGCTGTATTATCATTAAGAGCAGTTCCTGCTATCTGGTAACATTGTCCATCATCCGACCCAAAAATAAGTTGCTGATCGCTATTTTCATCTTTGAAAGAAAGCCAAGCCGTTGGTTTGTTAGCAAACTTATAATTACCCCACTCATTATCTTGATAATCATATACAGCTACAGCATCAGATACAGTTTCGTCAGTAAGGTCATCGGTAACAGTTCCAATTGTGCAGTAATAACTATATTGATGAGCTACACCAGGAGCGTTATCAAAAGTAGTTCCCGCTACCCCTTCTCCCTTATCGTTGTATATTTGTCTTTCTATTGCATTACTTAAAATCTGTGGTTTGTCTCCTCCGTAACTAAAAAAACCTAACCTATTTAAGTAAAGTCTGTTTCCTTCAATGTTTGCTATGGAAGACAAAGAGGTTGGGCCTAAGTTTGTAGACAAATCAACTAAGTTAAAAGTATCATAACGAAACATCTTACCTGAATTTTTTGTAGCAATTAATCTATCTTGGGACACAAAAGTAGAAAGTAATTTACCAGCTCCAGGAATCAATATAGAGGAAGAATCACTTGTCCAATCAGCAGGAGTTCCTGTAGTACTCCAGAATAAATCAGATGCAGTACCAGCAGCAAATATACGTTGGTTGTATTCTACTAAATCTACTGCTACAGGTGCTGGTGTTTCTGAAGTCCCATTGTAAAGATACGTACCATTGTTTACGAGATGTGTACCATCAGTAGTAAAGTGAATAGTACCCGCTCCATCTGTTATCATTAAAGTATCTTCCAGAACAGCGTGACGCATAGTTCCTCCAGTGAACGTGCCGTTACCACAAACAGTCCATGCTCCAGTACCTTGTTGTGAGTAAAATAAACTTCCTCCTGAGAAACGGTAGTTCCAAAACTGTGTACCACTTTCTTTTGTAAAGTTAAACAAGTCATCCACTTGATCGTTGTCAGGAGTTCCTAAGTAGGTAATATAACTAGGTCTTTTTCTTTTTCCCCCAAACGGAAAACTCTCCACATTTACGGATCGTAAAAGATCTCCTTCTCTATGGAGCATAGGACTTACTTTTAGATTTAATGATCCTAAGTTATATACGTTTATCTTCACGGTAATCTACCACCTTCACCACTTGTGTGTTCTACTATATCAATGTAAGTAACACCAGACTTATCTCTTGGAGCTAACTTCCTAACAAAATCTCTTTTAGATGTAGTAGCTTCTACAATCTTTCTATCATATTCTGCTGTCTTACCATCCTTAAAGAGAGCCTGTGCTAGTCCGTAGTTCACAAAGGAATCTGTGTAACTCCTCATTGGCAGAGGAAGTACATCTGTGTCATTAACCATAGTAGTACCAAACTGATAGTAAACTAACTCTATTGTACCACCATTATCGGCTGGTTTAATATCCAGAATACTATCCCCTCTCCATGAGTGATAAGGATGTGTACTTGAGAATGTTTCATCTGGTAGAAAGTCATTTATATTCTGCTTAGTGCTTCGGTATCTATCTGTACCATTGTACGTTACCCACACTCTTCTAACTTGTGAGAAGTCTGTTGTTGTAACCGTTCCTAAACCATCTGTACCAAACCCAACTTCTGTTGTACCCAAAGAATAATCTTCGTTTACAGAAACAACTTCATTAATCATCTGGTCTTTCCACTCGTTGATCCAGTCATCTATCTGTGTTTCATCTTTAATGAAACTAGCATCCCACAGTTTATCCTTTACCCGATCCCTAATCTTACCCAATGTATAGAATGTAAGACCAGCAGAAGTAATCCAAGCACTTTGGCTACTAGAACCTATATTACCTGAGCTATTTTCAAACCTACTTCTGTATCCATAAGTAGCTGCACCGCTAGTATCATCAAACTGAGTAAACTTCTGGTCTGCCTGAATAGTTACAGTACCACCAGTCAATGGTGTCGCTGTACCAGTAGTTCCTGCTGTAGCTCTCTCAAATATAATCGTATCATATTTGATGGCATATATTGGAGTATCAGCAGGATGCTCATACGAAATACCCGCAGTAACAGTTCCTGCTGTACCAGCAACCGCATCTGAAGAAAGCACCCTAACTTCTGTCTGTTCTTCACCTGTTTCTCCTAGCTGTATAGCCCAATCTTTTTGGAAACCACTTTCATTCTTCCACCGTAAATCTGTTGCGGCTGCTGCTTCAGTATGAGTAAGAAATGTCTTTGGAACATTATCTGTTCTCGGATTATTAGTTTTTACAATCATAAATCTATCACCTCCAAATTAATCGGTTTAATATCTTCAACTGTTCTACCTTTAGGTATAATACTCGCTACTAAACGGTTTTTAGATATATTCTCATCTACATCAAGCATAACTGGTCCCAAATCCTGTGCCCTATCCGAACCACCATAAGTTTGCGTGGTGCTGCTATATGTAGTATCAGAGTCACTGTAAGTAGTAGTTGTAGATTGAGCTACTGCTTTTGACTTATCTATTTTGTTTGTTGGTTTTATATCTTCAACATTCATATTTAATCAACATATTCGTGATAACCTATTACTCTAAGATTAGCAGTACCAGTAGCGTCATCTACCAAATACTCAATAATTTGACTACTATCACAACCACATATCCCACCGCCCATAATAGGTAAATTGACAATTTGTATTCTTGCCCTCAGATGACCTGAGGAAGTACCACCATTTGGTCTTACTTCCAAATCCATACCAGCCGTTCCTGAGTTGTATACCAGAAGAAAGTTAATAGCAAAAGTATTAGCTGAAGTAGCTGAAGTGCAGTCTATATCAGCAAAACTGGTGCTTAGTGTACCAGGAGTAACTTCTACATAATTAGTTAATGGTACATACCTTGTAGCTCTAACACCAGCACTGCCTATTACTGTCTGATCGCTACCATTAAGATTAATTAAATCAACATCATTACCATCACCAGAATCTCTAGCTTGATAAGCAACATTGTTATCCAAAATAATCGTACCACCTGTTATGGCTGACGTACCTATAACTGCATTATCTATAGTTCCTCCAGTTATAGCAGGAGTTCCAAGTACAGCATCATCGTAAGTACCTCCTACTATAGCTGGTGTTCCTACCACTACGTTATCCACCGTACCTGATGTAATTGCTGGAGTACCAAAAACACCATTATCAAAAGTACCTGCTAACACATCCATAGTTCCAGATACATTTGTTTGAAGCACATTAGATGTATCAGATCTGACGGGAATATCTCCCGCTACAAAGGATTTTAATACATTAGTACCACCAGTAGTACCAACAGTATCTTGCAGTTCCTCAACTGTATCATTTATATTTGTATGCAAACCTGCGTGATCTGGTGAATCCTGAGTATTAGTTCCAGCAGGATCACTGAAGGTCTGTTTTGTAGCAGGGTATGTTGTAGCCATTATTCTTCATATATTATTCCAAAAGGAATCGTTCTACTTGCTGACTGTGTACCTTCTGCCGTTGCCACTATAGTAACCGTCCCATATAAAGGAAATACACTACCAAGAGAAAATGTTGTACTTTCAGCCTTGGTTCCAGAGGCATATACAGTGCCACCAAATTCATCAACGATTGATATATCAGTAGAGTCAGAACCTTCCATATTGGCTGTTGTAAAGTCAATCCACCTGCCTAACCCATTTATTACTTGGGTAGAAGTTCCTGCTAAAGTAGCATCATCAGCACCCACTACGGTAATAGTACCTCTTCTCGTTACCATATTATGTTGTTTATCTGACATTTATATCACCTCCAAACTAAAAGAAGCTCTCTGGTTGAGAGCCTTCTAGCTTGTTCTCTTCGGCACCCCTATTGTGTGCTCATTCTTTTGGTATTAATTCTGCCTGCAACTCAGTGAACAAAGGTATCCACCGTTCCTTAACTATAACATCCATATCGAAGTTGGTCAAGATATTATCCCTACAGTCTTTAGCTACCTTTTTTGTATTTTTTTTCTGAAGACGGTACAGTGTTTCCATTTGATCGTAAACAGACTTCACGTCAGCAACATGAACGTAAGAACCGTCAGTTGCGTACCTACTGTAGCAGTTTCAGCTATACCACCAGTCACTCCGTCTATTACAAGCTCAGGCATACTCTGACACCTTTGAACTAGGGTAGGAGTACCGCAAGCTTGAGACTCTACTATACATAACCCAAATCCTTCTGTTTGTGAAGGGTGAAGTGTCACATCAAATGCACTATACTCTGTACGCATAACCTCAGATCCAGAATTATGAGTTGCTTGATAACCTTCTACAAAGTAAGCTTTCTTTTCAATTCCCAGGTGTTTGAGGAAGTGCTTAATAGGAAAACCCTGCGGGCTGGTTTGTTGAATATGGAAAAAGATAACTGCCTCTGGGTGCTTGTCGGAGAACATCTTAAACGCTTCAATAGCCTCTTGGAACCCTTTACGTGGGGGATTCTCTTTGTTAGCAGCTATCATTCCAAATACAAACGCATCTTGAGGAAGGGTCATATCTTTTCTGGCTTTAACTTTATCTTCAGCTTTAAATATATTTACGTCAGTACCTTCATGTATCATGGTAGAAGCAAAACCCTTCTTTTCTAATTCCCGTTGTCCAAACTTAGAAAAGGTAATAATTTTATACGCGTATCTTAGCTTATCAATTACACCTTCGGGGGCAGGATCTTTATCTATAGGAACATAAGGAATCCAAACCTTAATTTGTTTAAGAAAATGAGGGTTAAGCACCCATATATCTTGGAAACTCATTACAACATTAGCACCCCATGTTCTACCATGCTCTACCATCGCATCTCCTCCCCAATCGTCACCTATCTTTGGAAAGCATTTAATACCTTCCCACTCAAGCGGGTTTCCTTGTAAACCAAAGAAAGCACTACAAGCAACAGGCCAACCATCCTTGTGCCATCTTCGCAGTAAATCCCTAGTAGCTACTCCATAACCACTCATTGACCAAGGAGCATTAGAATTTAAAAGTATTTTTAAGTCTCTACGTTTGTTCATAATTTTGGTTGTTGTATAAACTTATTAACTGCATACCAGTCAAACAGCTTTTTCATGCTAGTTTTATTTAATTCAGTTTTTGGTTCCCATCCAGTTAAAAGATGGAACTTAACAAAACCACCAAGCAACTCCGTTACTTCTCCTGGTCTTGCTTCTACGTACACTTTATCTGTACTTATCATATTAGCTATCTCATTGACAGTATAGTTCTTACTGGTAGCTATGTTACATATAGTACCGCTAGGAAGATCCTTAGCTAACCATACAGCTTTAGCTACATCTTCTATGTAAACATAATCCCTCTTTTGCTTCCCATCCCCATAAATAGTTAAAGGTTTACCAGCTAAAGCTTGACTAATAAATCTAGGTATTAGTTTCTCCACGCTCTGATACGGTCCCCAGAAGTTAAATGGCCTCAAGATAACTATATCAGCACCAGTAGTCATTGTTGTCATCCTACAAGTTAGGTCTGCACAAGCCTTAGTAGTGGCATAAATACCAGCCTGAGCTTGTATTGGATGATCCTCGTTCATAAAACTACCTGGTCTTTGGTTAGTTCCATAAACTTCAGAAGTACTTATATGAATCATCTTCACATAGTATCTTCTGCAAGCGTGTATTACATTTAAAGTGCCATTAACATTGGTGCTAATGAAGTTACTTTGGTCTTCTAGATCATCGTGCAGGGAAAAATCTACGTGAGTTTGAGCTGCCATGTGAACTACTAAATCACTAACAGACACAGCTTGCTTCACCTGCTCGTAGTTCCTTACATTTCCTCCAGTTCTTCTTGAAAACAAAGTAACATCAATATTAGGCTCTTTACGCCTTAGATACTGATAAAAGTTAGTTCCTAGAAATCCTGTTCCTCCAGTCACGAGTACACGCAAGGTAACTCCTTTCTACGCCATAAATACTGATAACAGTTGTGACATAACCCTCTCGCTTCTGGTTCCCTATCGTTCCTTCCACATTTTAAACAACTATCATTTCCTCTTTTGTCCCAAGTAGTTTTTCTATGTTTGTTTGTATGACAAGGATGACATAAAACCCTGAGATTATTTAGATTATTGTTACAATGATTATTGTCTATATGGTCAACTTCTAAATAACCACTTGTGTTACACCAATCACACACAGCATGTTCTGCAATCACCACATGCCTATAACCACTACCGTTTTTATACTTAAACTCAGTTCCTACAGAGTATCGGTAACCTTTAATAAATCTTCCTTTTTTATCTCTTGGTAAAACCCTCATTTGACCAACTCATCTAGCCTTTCAATTACCTCTGGTTTAAATCTAATCTTGTAGTTCATCTTATCTGGCGAGTTATGACCACCAGCCCAATGTATAACTTTGATTGTCTTATCAACCTTATTCCATTCTTGGTTAGCTGGTAACACCAGTTCCTTTTTGTTTTTTAGTATAATTTCGGGCCAGTAGCCTTTACTTGCAAGTCCGTAAAAACTATCACCTGAATCAAGAAACTTAACTTTGTAGTCTCCGTAAAAACACATGATGTTAAGTAAATCCTGTTCCTTCATCTGATAAGAGTCGAAGTGGGACGAGTAACACAGCTTCTTCCAATGAGCAGCAAAGCTTTTGTTCTTTAACACAACTAACCCGTTGTTAATATACGAAAGAGGATGTAAGTTCCAGATAGTATAAGGATATGCTTTGTATTCTCTGGGGTTAGAATTATTAACTACCGCTACATCGTAGTCACCTTCCCATATATCTGACAGATCCCCTGCAATAATCTGGTCTGCATCTAACTTACAGAGCTGATCATATCCTTTATTAAACAGAAAGTCAGCAACGTAAGGAGTGGATCGGTAAAAGAACTGGGGATCTCTAGTTGCTTGAATATCTTGGTCCGCAAACACAACAAGTTCTTCATTCGGATGGAACTTACCCAATGAGTTCTTCATCATTGTCAGTTCTTTCTGGACGTTCTTATCAGCTATTGTATAGAAAGCTCGCTTCATTCCTTTTCTTTCGGTAAATCAACTATTAATGTATTAGTAGTACAAGCCATCACTGCCACAGAAACAGCGTTCTCTAAAGCACTCCTAGTGACTTTAACAGGATCTATAATCCCAGACTTAATCATATCTTTAATTTCCCCATCCAATACGTCTATTCCCATAGGATATTCTTTACCAGACAGTTTCTGTAAGACTTCAGCGTAGTCAAACCCCGCATTACTGGTTAGCTGCTTAAACGGTGCCTTCAAAGCTTCCCTAAGTATCTTACCACCCGTAGCCTCAAATGCACCTTCCAAGCCTCTGAGAGCCATGTAGAGCAGCGTTACCTCCCCACCTGCTATAATCCCTTCCTCAACTGCTGCTTTGGTCGCAGCAACGGCATCAATGACTCTTTCTTTCTTTTCTTTTAGCTCAACTTCTGTTGCGGCACCCACATGGATGATAGCAACACTTCCCGCTAACTTAGCAAGACGTTCTTCTTTGACTTGTCTATCATAGTCATTGGTAGATATTTTTATTTGTTCACGCAGTTCATCAACTCTTCTAGTTATATGTTTCTTATTCCCATGACCATTAAGAATAACTGTAGATTCCTTAGTAACAACTACTTTGTCAGCTTTACCAAGCTCTGTAATATTTACAGACTTTAATTCTGTTCCAGAGTCTTCTAAGATAGCGTGGCCTCCTACAAGGGTGGCCAAGTCTTCAAGTTCGTCAATCCTTCGATCTCCGAAGGCGGGTGCTTGAACGGCTACCACGTTGAGAACGCCACGCAACTTATTAACAACTAGCATTTGCATACCTTCCTCAATTAAGTCCCCTGCAAATACCACTAAGTTTTTATGACCAGTCTTTAGGAAGTTCTCTAAGAAAGGCTGTAGCACATACCCGTAGTTTAGTTTTTTGTCTGTTAGTAAAATATATGGATCGTCTATAATTGCTGCTTCCTTTTCGTGTTCGCTTACAAAGTAAGGAGATAAGTAACCTTGGTTAATCTCCATCCCCTGTTTATACTCTACTTCAGTCTCCATAGTCTTACCTTCTTCAACTGTAATCACACCATCTTTACCTACCTTCCGTAGTGCTTGAGAAACAAGATTACCTATGTTTGGATCAGCAGCAGAGATTGTAGCAACTTGTTCTATCTCGGTATCAGAAGCTATCTTCTTACTCAATCGTTTTAGTTCTGCTAACACACACTTGGTAGCTTCTTCTATCTCAGCCTTCAACACCATAGGATTACTACCAGCTTCTATGTTCTTAACAGCTTCTTTAACAATAGCCTGGGCTAGTATAGTAGCGGTGGTAGTACCATCCCCTGCCTTCTCATTAGTCTGGAGAGCTGCATCTTTTAGAAGCCTAGCTCCCATATCCTCGAAGTTATCTGGTAAGTTAATGGAACGGGCTACTGATACGCCATCATGCAGTACAGTAGGTGGTACATCTACTTCCTGATACTGGTCTACAGCCACGTTACGTCCTCTTGGACCTAGCGTAGAACCTACAGCATCAGCAACTACGTTCATACCTTTAAGTAGACTTTCTCTAGCTTGAGTGTCAAACTTTATGTCTTTAAGAAACTTCGTCATAATTTTTACCTAATAAGGAAATGAATTCTCTAACTTCTTTATCCGAAAGAATAATCCTATGTTCACAGGTAAACTCAATTAACCATGCTATACCTTTTTCTAGCCTACTCTTTTTTTTCTTCATATACCCCCATTACTTCATCGAATTTTACAAGCTTTAATTCCTTACCTTGATCCTCTACGTCTTGCCCTCCCCACTTTTTGAACACTACTACTTGCCCTTCTTTTACCTGTGCATCCCTATATTTATCATCTTCATTTCCTATTTCTGCTTCGACAGCCAGCACCTTACCCTTAGCTGGCTTCTCTTTAGCTGACTCTGGTAACACCAACCCTGACACTGTAGTATCCTCTTCTTCTATTGGTTCTATTAATATGTATCCTGGCAACGGGATTAGTTTACTCATACAAACCACCAATCGCCTTTCTTGTGGGCTAGACCATAGTCATAAAATTCTGCCATGTCATCTACAGCCTGTTTAACAAACTTATAAGTGTAATCGTGACCACCCATCCCACCATCGTCTTTTAGTTTATCCATCCAAGCTTTTATATCCTCTTTAACGTAATCAGTTTGGTGGTTTCCGTCTATATACACAAAGTCTAAACTACTGTTATCAAAATCTGCGGAGGCTTCCACAGAAGGTTTCTTAATCCAAGTGATCTTTTGTTCAAAAGCCTTCAATTTCTCTTTAGCTTCTTTCTCACTAAACTCCATCTCACTCATTGCTACGTAACTTTCTGCATCTCTGTAATCAGTATAAGGATCTACTAGATAAAGTTTCTCCAAATAGGGTAGCCCTTTTAGTATCAATAAAGCGTTGTCGCCTCGGTACACCCCAACCTCAACCCCTGTTAACTTATCTGTCTGGGGTAATGTTTTAAAAAAGTCACGCATTATTTCCTTTCTGCATAAAACATTGTTCTAACATTAACGGAATAGATTTTGTCTACTTTTCCAAAGGTCATACCTAAATGCCTAATGAAGTTCTTTTCTTTCAAGAACTTAGTTTTAAACCCATACTCTTTTAATATTTCAGGGATAAATAAAGGAGCCGCACCATCATTAGTAAAGTGTGACTCACCAATAATAAAGTCTATCTTATCGGCTACCTTAGCAAAACCAGGGCTCGCTAGTAAGGAATATTCGCTACCTTCCACATCAAGTTTCATAACATCAATGTGGTTTATCTTGTTTTCCTTAAAGAATACATCCATAGTTTTACAGGGTACTATTTCGCTACCAACAACGCTTTTATTACCTGGGTAAAAAGTCTGTGGAACGCTCTTAGAATTGATACTACAGAGTTTTAAACGGGCATTTTTATCAGCCATAGCACAGTTAAAGGTTTGTATGTTTGTAATTTCTTTAGTGTTGTTAAATAGAGCCTTGTAACATTCAGTGGATGGCTCCACTGCATAAATCATCTTAGCCCAATCCCTAAAGTATATTGACGCTAAACCAAGACAGGCACCTATGTCTAAATAAACCCCTCCCTTTTTTCTTTTTCCTAACTTATATAGCTCCTCACCAAAGATCTCATTAATTTGTAGTTGAAACTCTTTTTCTGCGATAGGAAACCAGAACGCTGTTACCTTATTGTTATTTAAAGTTTTAGTTTGAACAGTGCCTTTCATCATATACGTTTACCTACAAATAGTTGGGCATCCCCTTGTATGGGTTCAAACTTAAACCCGTTGTTTTTTAAAGCCTCCACTATCTGATGAGGATGTCTATTAGCCCACTGGTGCGTTTCGCCAATAACTACATCAATCTTTGGAGCAACCTTACGGAAACTCTCACTTCCTAGTATCTCAAACTCACTACCTTCTATATCTAGTTTCAACATATTAACGTGATCTATCTTCTGCTCCTTCATAAAAGTATCTAGTCTTACTGTCTCCACGTGCTCTTTTGGTTGAGATCCATCTTCAACCCCCATGTGGAGTGAGTACATTGTACGATTCTTATTATGGTAGAAAGGTAAAACACCGTCATTTATATAAATAGCCTTCTTAATGGGAGTTACATTATCTAAGTGGTTGAAGGCGACCATTCTATTAAGAGTATCAAAGTGTTCTAGGGCTGGTTCAAAAGCATAAACGTGCTTGGCGTATTTAGAGGCGTACAATGAGAACACCCCTACGTTAGCCCCCACATCAAAGACAATAGCGTCTTTTGTGGATTCTAAATAAGGGGCGTAGATACGTGATTTGAATATTTCCTCGAATTGATGGCCTATGTAATGATTGTCAACATCACCTGTCCAAAAGATGCCTTGGAGCGGTTCTGACATAATGGATTCCCTCTAACGGGAGGCGGGAATCCCAACCTCCCAATTAAAGAGTTTAACCGCTTTTACCACTCTTGTCAACTAAGTGCTAGAGACCAGCCATATTGGCTTCGGCATCCGCATCATGAGTTGGCTTATATAGAACTACATAAGTAGTAGTACCTACGAGATCGTCTACCGCTTTAATAGCGTGGTTGGTTGCATCGGCATAAGCACCGATAGTACCACCACCAACTGTAGTAGATACATCTGATAACGCCATAGTAAGTGCTTTTAGATCAGAAGTCCCAGCTATTTTGGTTGGTAAACCGAAGATACAGGTAGTTCCAGTGGTTCCTACGCCAAGTGAAACAGTACCATTTCCAACGGCTGTTCCAAATGCAAAAGTACCAGTGGTAACATTGGCAAAAACTTTAGTACCTACTGTAGTACCACCATTCTCTGCATTAGCAATAGCAAGATCTTCAGTAATTGCTACACCAAATTGGTTTTTACCATCAATAGTCATAGTGCCATCCATACCAGCACCAGTTCCTAACATGACACACTCAACATTTCTTGGGTAATCCAGTTGAGCATTGATTAAAACCAACGCACCTTCTGCTGCAGTACCAGCAACGGCACAAGTTCCAACCCAAGTAGCACTGTCTGTTGGACTTATAATGCAATACTGTTCGTACCTGTCAATCTCGTCAGGCGTAATTTTTTCTCCTGAGAACCGCAGACCTGGCTGCGATCGTTTAAAACCCGACATTATTTACCACCACCTTTCATATGTTTAAAATACCTAATCATTATAATTCTCTGTTTCGGTGAGATACCAACTTCCCTACACACTCTGGTAAAACTTTGGTTGGTATCAAATACCCTTTTAGCGTTTCTATTCTTTCTACCCACATCAAGCTTGTCCTTTTTGTCTTATAACTTTACCGTCACTTCCAATAATTCTTAGTTCATCCAAGATACGTTCTTTTACTTCTTTACCTTTAAGATAAGCTAAATGTTTCCTGCTAAAGTATTTGTCAATTTTACTAGCACCTCTGCCCTGCTGTAAGTTCTTTAAGTACCTAGAAGTAGCTTCAGCACGTTCTCTATACGCCTGATTGTGTTCCCTGCCTTTTCTACGCATATTAGCTTCGGTATCCCTGATAGATTTTCTAATCACCCTTCTATTGTGTGCTGGATCAAAGTCTGGGTCAGGGTCAGCAGGAACAAACTTGTAATCCATCGGGTGTATTCTATCCGCCTTCTTTTTCTTTAGCATAATGAAGAAAGGGTAGGGAATCGAACCCTACATTTGCCTATCCTTCCATGCTGCGATTGTTTTCGAGACTAATGCACAACCGCAACCAAAAGCATTTCTAGTCTGTCTTTTGAGTCTCACGCCCATTAGCTGCTGGAGCCAAACAAAAAGCGTTTGTAAACCAAACCATTACAGCTTGGAATAGTATCGAATTTTGTTTTCTCAATAGACCGCCACCGTTGGGGTCTTCTAGCCAGTCAACATCAGAAACTTGTGTAATTGTCCAAGTATCCATATCTATGACTAAAGCGTCACCGTCTGGTACATCGTAGTCAAGGAATACCCCGACATTTCCTGCACCTGCGGCAAATTCAAGTCCTGTCCAGCCACCAAGTAAATCTGCTGAGTTGACTGTTCTTCTCATCGAAGTCAAGATGTCTCCATATTTTTTATAGAGAGTCTTGTTGACCAAGATAATATATTTGTCGTCAAGTTCCGCAGTTTCCTTAGCACTTAGATATGAGTCTTCTAGTCTTGACATCGTCAAGGCTTCCGACACAGAACCAAAGTTTGGTGTCCAACCAGTCACGTTTCTTGCAACACCTGCATAAGTGCTTGTTCCTGTGGATGAGGACAAAGCTGCTCGGATACCTTGAATTTCAGAAGTACCTGCACCTTCTCCCGAACCATCTTGGATATAGATAGAGTCGTTAGCTGCGGTAACAATTGCTGTCGGTGCTCCAGAAACAACTGATGTTCCTGTAGTCGAAGTAATAGTTCCATCTGCTGCACCTGCTGTACCTACACCTATAATTTGATCTACTGCAAGATATTTAACTGGACTGATGTCTGCGTTTACAGTACCGTAACTATCGGTGTGTCGACCATCATCGATACTGGCACTAATTGCTTCAACAGCAATAGTTCCAGTTCCAACTGATCCACCTGTAGCTCGAACCATCGATACAACACCTACGCCATCGCTGTAAAGCTGACGATTGACTTGGCGAGCAAAGTCACCCGCTAAAGTCTTAGCTTGAGCTGTTAGAGCATTTTCTACGGCTAGAGTGTTTTTGGAAGCGTCAATAGCTAATTTAGAGATGTCCAAAGCTCCAGATACAATCTTGACACCAACAGTTCCGCGAGAGGTATTTCGACCACCAGATTGGATAATGTTATTGTTATCATCCGCTAGGTTGGCCACACCACCGTGTCGGGAAGTGTAAAGAGGTGCAACGAACTCATCGTTAATTAGATCAGTTCCAGCATTTCTTTTCATTTGGTCAAGAAGAATCGTTTTCTTTGGAAAGTTGTCCCTTATATAAGGAAGCAATATCTCTTTCAAAGCTGACGAAAAACCACTAAGTATTAAGTTTGCCATGTTTCATTCACCTCCTCTCAAGTTGTTTCACTACCTCGTGCTTTACTAAAATGTTCTCTTACTCTTTCCGCTAGATCCTCTTTCGTTGGCGAGGATGGTTGAGGTGGTTGTTTAGCTCCTGCTGTAGATGCTCCTTGTGTCGTTATCGCGTCTGGTCTTACTTTCTGTAGTTGTCTTTCACCCCATTTTACCAACGCATCTTTGAATTTAATTTCGTAAGCAATCTTAGGGTTTTTAATACCAGTTTCCCGCATATAGTCAAGCATTTCTTGTTCACTAACTTTAGGTTTACCTGCATCTTTTGCCTCATCTATTACATCGTTTACCGAATCTAATAATCTGTAACCCTCAACTACTTCCGATACAAACTGTTGTACGTTACCTTTATGTACCAGACCTAGTTTCTCAGCTTGTTCTATAGCCTTCGCCTGTATTTGTTCCTCCGAGAGCTGAGTTTCAGGAGTCTGAGGAGCTACCTGAGTAGCCTTAGACTTTCTTAACTCCTCTTCCAACTCAGTAACTTTTTGCTGAGATTTAGTATATTCAGGCCAAAATCGTGAAATTGGACGATTATACTTCTCCTCAGCTTCTACAGCTACTTTACCTAAACCTACTAGTTTTGAAAGTTCATCTTGCGTGAACTCTTGATCGCCGACCTTTATCTTACCTGGCTCTTCCGTTTGTTCGGTGTCTGTTTTTGGTTCTTCTTTTTCTTTATCTTCGTCACCGAAGAACTCTGTTTCAGCCATTCTTATTCACCACCTTTCAAGATGTTCTATCATTGATAGAAGTTGTTGTTAGTTGGCCAAATAAAATAGGCCAGCTACTTGCTGACCTTCTATATCTCGTCAGTTACGGCAAGCCTTATTAGCTTGCTATTGATATAGTATCATTAAAACTTAATTATTGTCAACTTCTGTTGTAACCACCAGGCCAAACATACCTTATTGCAGTTGGTTGTTCACCAGCCTCAGCTATAATCTTTACCTCAACATAATTAATAATTAAAGCATCGCTATCATCTTCATTAAATAAACAAATATATAGATAACCACTACCATCAATAAAATTTGTAAGGTTCTCTAATAAATTACCTTCGTAATTCTGTGCTGCTGTCCTTCTAATACGGAAAGTGGCAATCCACATTCCATTAGTCGAATCCCAGATACCTAACCAAGCAAAGTCAGTTGAAGCTGCTTGCTTCCCCCTTACTTTTATATAGATCTGATTTATATCAGCTGGAGTTTCACTTATAGCAAACCTGGCCCAAAACACTGTATTATCTCCAAAACCGTAGTCTGGCAGGGTCCATTCATTTGCATCGTCTGCGTCAATAAGTGCATATTGTGCATCTGATGCTTCGTTATCTTCGGGGTCGTTCCAATCATTTATGCCCGTTCTTAAAGCGGGGGTACCTGTAGTCTCGCCGTCGTCGGTCAGTGTAGTTAATTCTTTTCCTAAAATTGGATCTCCTGTCATAGGTGGAGGATCAGTTGGATCTTTCACATCCACCATAAATTCTCTAGCGACATGAGTACCGCTAGGAGTGGTTATACCTGAAAAGGTATATGTTGTTGTATCACCACTTCCTTGAGTTCTGTACTCAACCAAGGCCCAAATGTTAGAAACCCAAACATCAGGATCAGCATCAGGACTTCTTACACCAATCTCCATTGAGTCTAGATCAGAGGTTGTCCACAAACCCCCAACAAGTGGTTTTTTATAGGTAGTTAAACTGTATTGTTGTGAATGAGCAGTATCATCGTGTGTCGACCAAGTTGTACTTCCTATATCTTTGGTTGTAGCCTCCTCCACATCTCCATCTATATATATCCTGGATCTATAAGAACAGTTGCTATCCGTAGCTCCACGTACCCTTGCACCAACAGAAACTAAAGTTATGGGATCGCCAGAACTTATCCCAGCACTAGAAGACGACTCACAATTGAAGTACACATCATCATTATTATCATCCAGTACAATATAATCAACATCGCTAGGAGGTACTTCCTCTATGTCGTCCCACGTCCCAGATGCTTGATCTTGCTCTGTCCCTGCTGAATCTGGGTGCATATGAACAATTTTTCCCTCGCCTGGGAAATACATTTGTTGGGTAGCGCTAGCAACAGCATCATTTACCGCAACATCGTCAAAATACACCTCACAAGTTGCCGAATCAATAACACCTACCTCTAACCGTCGCATATTATCCCCATCTGCATGGGAGACGTCCGACTCGGCAAAAATGTCGGTTGAGTTGTTACCACCCACAGCATAGCCAGCCCTGGCATGACCAGCTTCATGGGACCATTCAATTCGATACCAAGTATTTGTAGAAAGGACACCAGAATCCGAACCTATTTGTGCGGTAGTTCCATTCCAAAGCTCCAACGTGCCGTTGGAATTAACCATAATCGCTGTACCACTTGCTTCAGCGTTATCAAGGAACCGAGCAATAGTAGTTAGGGATGAAGGAAAAGAAGCAAACCGAACGTAAATACGTGCAAAATTCTCATCGTTATCCGAAGATTGATAAGAATGTTCTATACTAGCTGTGGAAGAACTTACATCAACTTTTAGTGAAGCAGCCCCACTTCGTACAATAGTATTTTCTATAGTCGGAGATCCATTTACTGCATCAAATTCTACACCCGCTGTTACGGATTGGAGTTCAAATCCACAAGACCAACGCCTAGCCATTACTTAACATCCTCCCAAATTGTATAATTAGCTAACTTCGCTGTAGACGGCCTACTATCCCATCTCAAAACTAATACTTTTGTAGCACCGCAATTGTCAGCAAACTCATATATTTGTTCTAAAAGCAAACTCACAGGCACTTCTTTAGAGGAATACACCCCTCCACTACCAAATAAAGATAAAGGCTGCTCGTTATCTGTGCCTTGGAGCATTGTGGAAATTGTTTTGACTGTGTTTTTATTGTAGGCAATATACGTCTTTACAATGACATCTTTGGCTGAACCTTTCAAATAAATACCATTATTTCGATAGTCCAAAATATTATTTAGTTTAGTAATTAAAGACTCCAACGTAGAACGGTTATTGTTATTTACAGTATCAACCGCTATCCCAACACAAATTACTTCTGGTGGTGGTATAAAAGACATTTAAACCTCCAAACTACGCAATTTCATAAGTATTTTAACTATAAATAAAGGTTACATTCGATTGGTTTGTTATATCAGAGGTAATACCTGTTCCAAAGGCCATATTAACAGGGTAAAGGGCGGGACCTAGAGTATCGCCTTCTAGATAAATAACAACATCACCATCTCCATCTGAGGCATCATCTGAAACTTCAATTACTGATGACGCAACCGCTTTTCCAACGACAATCGCATGAAGATTCCCTGCTCCAGCTTTAACAACTACATCAGCAGAAGCTGCTGCCTGATACTTATAAGAATAGAACGGTCCTTCTGCGATAGTACCCGCATTGTGAACTACTGCTACATCAGATATTGAGCCTAATGTCCCTAGTCCAGTAACCAAATCAACTGTGCCACCTGGTAGATCATCAGCTATCGTAGTCACAGTCCCAACTGTTACAACTACAGAACCAACGGGATCGGGAAGACCCGAAACAAGATCAACTGTACCTCCTGGTAAATCAGGTAATGCAGCAACGGTTCCAGCGTTATGGACAACAGCAATATTTGAAATGGAACCTAAAGTTCCCACACCTGTTAATAAATCAAGCGTTCCGCCTTCAGTATCCCCCATTGTAGTGGTTACTGTACCCACCGTAACAACTACAGAACCGAGAGGGTCGGGTAACGCTGAGATTGCAGCGTCATCTATAGTTCCAGCATGGAGCATCGCTATATTAGAAAGGGAACCACTAGTTAGAAGATCTATAGTACCGCCTGACAAATCTCCCATTGTCGTTGTCACTGTTCCCACTGTTACTACTACCGAACCAAGAGGATCTGGAAGCTCTGCAATCGTACCAGCGTTGTGTACTTGTCCAACCGCAGCTACTGAACCTAATGTTCCTAACGTAAGTAACGTCCCTTTAGCTACATTGGCTACGTTAGTAACTGCATCTATAGTCCCCCCTGGAAGATCATCACTAATAGTAGTTACTTCAACAGAACCACTGTTTAAATCAGTTATCAGATCTATAGTGCCTCCACTAAGGTCGCCCATAGTTGTTGTTACTGTTCCTACCGTAACTACAACACTCCCTAATGGGTCTGGTAAAACGATACTATCTATTCCCTTAATCGTCCCTACATTGGTGACACTCCCTAAATTAGTTGCAGTGCCTAAACCAACTACAGTACCTATAGTTCCTGCGGATATAGTTCCTTTAGCTAACGCTGTTACTGTTCCTTTAGCAAGGTTAGCTATGCTAGTAATTAAATCTATGGTACCACCGCTTAGATCACCCATAGTGGTAGTAACCGTACCTACAGTAACTACCACTGATCCTAGTGGATCGGGCAACTCCGCGATAGTTCCTGCATTGTGTATCTTAGCCACGTTACCAACGGAGCCTAACGTACCACTTGTTACTACTACAGAACCACTATTAAGATCAGTTATTAGATCTATAGTCCCGCCTTCTAAGTCTCCAATCGTTGTTGTAACAGTTCCTACAGTTACAACCACAGAACCTAACGGGTCTGGAAGTTCAGCGATAGTACCAGCGTCATGTACTTTTCCAACGGCTGCAACAGAACCTAACGTCCCCAAAGTTAATAGTGTTCCTTTAGCTACGTTAGCAACATTAGTAACAGCATCTACAGTACCTCCTGGCAAATCTGGGAGTTCTGCAACAGAACCTGCATTATGCACTTTAGCGATATTACCCACTGAACCAATGGTGCCACTTGTTACTACCACCGAACCACTGTTTAAGTCTGTAATTAAATCGATTGTGCCACCCTCTAAGTCGCCTATGGTGGTTGTAACTGTACCCACAGTCACAACTACACTTCCTACGGGATCGGGGAGAGCTGCTACTGTTCCCGCATTATGTACTTTGGCAATATTTCCTACTGATCCAAGAGTACCGCTAGTAACTACCACAGATCCACTATTTAGATCGGTGATTAAGTCAACTGTACCTCCTGTTAGATCACCTATGGTAGTGGTAACAGTACCAACCGTTACAACAACTGAGCCTACAGGGTCAGGTAACGCTGCTACAGTACCAGCATTGTGGACCTTACCAATATTAGCAACAGAACCTAAAGTCCCAATTGTATCAAGAGTACCGCCTTCGGAATCTCCTACTGTCGTTACAACTGTTCCCGCAGTTACTATTACAGAACCTACTGGATCAGGTAAACCCGCTACCGTACCTGCGTTGTGTATTTGTCCTACCTCACCTACAGTACCAATCGTACCTTTTTCTATTTCAACAACAGTACCAGCACTAGCTCCAGAAACAGTTACGGCACCTGCTGAATCAGCTACTACTTTTACTGTTTCAGCAGTTCCCGCAGTTCCTGTGTGAGCAACCAATGCTGGAAATCTATTTCTATCTTGTTTGGCATCTTGACCAGCCATATTAAGGTTTCAACCCCTTCTTAGCCATTTCCTTTAATTTCTTTTGTGGCCCTTTTTCTACAGTTTTTGCTTTCGCCATTTTATCTAATTTATTCATTGAAGATATGAAAATTACCCTACGCCCACTACCACCAAATGTTTCAACCACTTCAGCCTCTAAACCAACAGTAGCAAAGAACTTAGATAAATCGGTTTCAAATTCAATACCTCTAGTCCAGGTATTCTCACCTGCTTTAAAAATAAATGTATATTCTAGTAAAGTAACACTTTTAGCCATATTATTTCTTCCTCCGCTTTCTTTTTCTAGGTATCCTTGCTCCAGCTTTTCTAGCTACGTCAAGAGCAATTGCTACAGCTTGGTTCTGTGGTTTACCTGAATGAACAAGCTCAGATACGTTCCTACTTATTACTTTCCTGCTTTTGCCCTTCTTTAGCGGCACGTCTAGCCTCCTCTGCTGATATATCTATACCTGCCTGAGCTGCTAATTGTACTTTACCTTCAGGCGGCAAATCTTTAAAAGGAATTGATCTGGAAGGTGGTTTCTCTTCCTGTTGCTGACCTTGACCACCTGCTCCACCACCACCACCTAAAGCCTCTACAGTCTCAGCTACCCCTACTTTAGTTTCCGATATTCTTTGTTGGCTTGTCGGTAGTATTCCTTCCTTCTGTAGTTGTTCAAATACCTCTATAATAGATAATTTCATCGCATCAAGTTGTCGCTTGCTCATACTACCCTCACCCTTGAACTGTTCAAAGGATTCCATAATTTCTTGGGTAGGCCCAAATTCAAACGCTTTAAGTATCATATCTATATATGGTTTCAACCCATCTTCACTTAGTACACCCATCTGAACAAGTTGGATCATGTAGTCACCAAGCTCTTTAGCAGCAGCCTTCCTGGATTCTTTAGTGTAACCAAGACCAGACTGTACCTCTATATCTACTCGATAATCCTTCTTAATTGGAACCACATCTCCTGGTGTTTCTACACCAACAGAATCCCTTTTCTCAATAGCTGAAGATCCAATAACGTCAAAATACTGTGGTTCTCCTTGATCTAGGAACTGAACAGTCTGAGGAGTCATAAAGAAATCATCCGCTAAATCAAGGAACTTCTGGGATATTCTCCTAACAGTCCCTTTTAGCTGACGGTTAGAAATAACCAAATTAGCAAACTCACTCTCTTTTAGAGACTCAATTGCTGCCGCAGCTTTCACTCCTTGAGGTACTTTACCTAAAGTTGTTGTTGTTACGCCCTGTTCTTCAATAAACCCTGTCAAAACGTCCATAAAGTTAAAAAGAAAGTTTGGGAGTGGTACAACCTGGTTCTGAACTGGTGGTGTAGCCTGATATTCAATTATTTGACCTCCTGCGGTGTTATCTATGTCAAATTGCTCTCCCTGACGCTTAGACCAGCTTCCAGTGACCATTGTGTGGGTGTATCGCTCAATTCTTGACGAAATAAGGTCTAAAGACTTGTTTGCAGGGATAAATCTCTCAATCAAAGGTACTTGGTAAAGTGGACCTGGTTCGAACCTAAAATCGACCAATGGGTACCCTGGAATCGTCAAATATTCATCTAAAAGGGTAACATTCCCTGCTACGAAGGTGTGTCTTATCACAGGATCACCTTTTTCACGATTTCTAAGAATATCCCCACCGTTTTTCTGCATTTTTATTCTTCCAAAGGAATCATCATCAATATATTCCTTAACAAAGGCTTCTTTTTCAATTAAACGAGCTACAGAGTCTGGATGAGCTACACCACCGTGCCTAGCTCTCATATATGCGTCTTTTATCTCTGAAGAGGCTTGTTTGTTGTCTGGAGAGATTTTAGCCGTCTTTTCAGGCTTAAATCGCTCATCAGCCTTGATTGCAGCTATTAACCGAGGCTTAGTTTTAATCAAATAAGGCGAATCGTCCAGTTCATTGACTGTTCCAAGCACATAAACGTCAAAAGCATCAAAAACTTCGGTTTTTATCTCTTCTTCAACCGCATCAGGCCACACTTGAAGGTAAGAAATACCGTGTTTAGCCGCTAAAAGCACCATTAAAGCCAATTTCTCGGTTAATTCCTGCTTTTTGTACTCTTCTTGTACCCAATGACCAGTCCCACGTGCAATTTTCTTCGCTTCATCCAATGCAGCCTTGTATTGTGGATTAGGTTGAGTAACAAATTCACCAGATTCGGGATCTTGCTGCTCAAGTGGAGGAAATGCGTTAAAATTAACCTTTTCTGGGTAAATAACAGGAATATAATCTTGGCTCATTAACAAATTAGCAATACCACGTATTTGTCTTGAAGCTTTAGGTATAGCTCTTAAAGGTGCGAATATAGTTGATCTATCAGCCAAGTCTACAATCTTATTCTGTGTCCTACTTAAATATCTAAAGTGGAATCCGTCATCAAAAAAGTTGTTATCATACCATCGTCTTTCAAAAACTCTTCTCATATCGGCAGACCTTCGCATCATATTATCTACCGCTTGACCCATCATATCCGCATCAAAACTATTTGTTGAATAGTGTCCTGGCAGATCTGTAGCCATTAACCAACCTCCTTTTCCATCACCTTAGCAAATTCTTCATCTGTAGCCTCTGCTTCTGGGATTAAATCTTGTTCTTTAACTATTGGTGGTTCAATTGGTTTAACTTTCTCGGTAAGTTCTAAATCTCGGAGTTCTGCGGCACTTTTGGAAATTAAAGCATTAATTAGCTTCGATTTCTCTTTGTTTACCTCTCTAACATAATATGCGTGATAAACTAACACAGCTACAACAATCGCTGCAAGTATTCCTAATGTAACAAATTCTATCATTGGATAATAAACCTCGCTTTGTAATAGTTTCTAAATGGATTAGGAATCCTAAATTCATCAGCTAGGTAAAAAGCCGATTCAGGATGTTTAAAGAATTTATAATTCCTATTAATAAACTTTATTCTGACTGGAACACTAAAGTGGATGTAAGCCATTCCTCCATCAGTTATTTCACTTTCTGGATGGAAAGTTCTCAAAGTAGATCTAACTTCCTTAGTTAAGTATCTTTTCTCTATTCCAATATCTATCCCATCTCCTGTAATTGGTCGCTTCTCATCTAAAGCAAGTCCTGTCTCTCCTAACGTGAGAAATGTATCTTGGAGCAAACACCGTTGCATAAGGTCAAAAACATCAAAGAAAGCACTTTCCAGCTTCTCTGTGCTAAATTCTGCTCCACTCGTCAAGCTCGTACTCTTCGGCTCTTTGGCCTTCGTAGTTCGCTTTCGCTTTTTCATAATACCTCCTTATCATAGATGGTGGTTTAATTATACGCTCTCTGTAAATTGGTTGCAATAAATGTACGGCTAGTGCGTGAGCAATCACTATATCATCATGCTGACCTGTTGGTGCTCCGTACTTAACCTTACCTGTCTCTCCTATTGTATATGTAAAGTTCTCATGCTCCAGTATTGTTTCATCTAACGGTAGCATATGCATCTTCCCCTGTTCTATCCAAATAGAGTGTTTTTCGATCAACTCTTTTTTAGTAGTCTCCGTAAATTTGTAAGGTTCTATTGGGACTCCAGCTCTCAATAAGTCATCTGCAATAGGATCTCCAAGTCCAGTAGCATCTATTAACACTAACGCATTATTGTAATGTTTAGAAAGTGCTGCTATCTTCTTCTTCTGGTAAGTCCACTCAATTGCCCTAAATCTGTCTTGGTACACTTGGCTGTTATTTGATTTATCATAAACCGCCATAACTGTGTAATTTTGTAATTTAGCCAAGTCACATCCGATTACATAACTATGACCTTCTTCTGGACGTTTAGGGATAGCGTTACAAACTCCTCTAACATTTCTAAATACGCTTCCTTCTCCCTCTAACCACTCACACTCCCATTCCTGGTTGAAGAAACTCTCGGACATACTCTTCTTGGATTCATTCAACTCATATTGGTCAATGATCCCGCTTTGAGAAGCCTTCAAGTGCCAGGACTTCCATTGTTCGTCATCTTCCTGTCCTCTAATATAAAAGTCATGTAAATGGTTCTTACCCTTCGGTGTCCCTATAAACCAAGCCCATCCGTTATTAGCCCGCAAAATTGGTTCAATAACCTGCCAGGCTTCTACTTTCATGGTGGCAAACTCATCTAATATCAATCCCTTTACATCCGCACCACGAAGGGTATCTGGATCATCACTCCCCTTCAATTGAATATAACTGCCGTTTTCAAGGTACACCACAAGTTCCTGTTCATTCCGTTTCTTAACTGCTTCAGGTGGAATAATCCTGAATAACATATTAGGATCTCTCCAGACCGCATCCTTGGCTTCAGAATACGTTGGGAAGACGCACCAGTATGCTCCCACAAGTCTTAACGCCTGTCGAGTGAGCTCTGTGATTGCGGTAGTCGTCTTCCTTGCACGTCTGTGCCATACAATAACTTTGAACCTGTGTCCATCGTCTATTATCTCTTGTTGATGCGGGAGAAGTTGCTCCCGATCTGGAAACACTTTCTTCATTACTAACCATTTACTTTCCTAATAACCTCGTTAAGTTTATTTTGAACTGCTAAAACTTCATCCCAAGGAGCTGCAACGTCCCCACCTGAAGGATGAGTGACTACATCTAGTTCTTTAATAACGTCTTTATGAACTACTGGTTTTGGTTTAGTTGTAGTAAAAGCCATACACTTCACCTCCTAACAGAAAAGACACTTTTCAGTGTCTTCTATATCACACAATTCGCCAAGCCCTATTGTCTTGGTAATTAAAGTCTATATGTTTTTCTTGTTTTTGTCAATTTATATCCTTTATGTTCACTATATTCTTCGCATCCTTATGCCATTCCCAATCTTTATTCACTATCTTCCAATTACCGTAATAAGTCTCTAACCAACCCTCTGGATCTATTGGAACACGCCACTTTCTATCACCAATGGTAATTTCTTCATAACCATCAAAATGATAAGCGGGCCAAATAAGACAATCATTGTTCTCTAAGTTAGAAAAACATATATCCCCCTTCTTATATAAAGGAAATATATCATACCTTCCATCTATATGGTGTACGTTTTGAACAAGGCTTAAACATTTAACTACTCTGTTTTCTGGCGACTCTTTAAGTTTATCCCCAACAACATAAAACCGTTCTTTCGGTATATCCTTTCCCCAACAAAGCACATCTACGTCTGGGTTAGGCATTAGCTTTCCATCACGTATTAAACCAAGTAGAACACCAAAAGCTAACCAAAAAGGCCAATTAACCGCTTCAAGAGCGTCACTACCTTTTATTAATGTGTCCAATGTTTGTTTTTCTGTAAGTAATTTCTTCATTTGGAACCCACTACTGCTACCCAATGCATATCTATCCAGTAGCCTTCTTCATCCTTTAATGGCGTAAATCCTGCTTCTTTGAATAAAACCCACACCTTTTGTCTATCTCGCCTACTTACACCTAAAGTATCGAAATAAGCATGGTTGGATTTCTCTGTGCAGATGAACTCAGCAATCTTTCTTTTCTTCAACCCAAATAGTAAATCAATGATTTCTCTGGAGAAAAGAAAATCCTTTTGTTCTGGTTCAGTCAACATAATTATCTCATCTAACATCTCTCTGTGTCTCCAATTAGCAGCTACACTCTCAACAATAAGCACCTTGTCCTTAGACACCCGTATCATCTCGTTTACGGCCTCCTGGGGGTTGTCAACGTGCTTTAGAAGGTTCCTACAGACAACAGCATCGAAATAATTAGAACCGTACATTAGGGATTCAGCTCTATCGCCACTCAAGTTCTCCCAAGGTAAAATATCCAGGGCTATATTCAACATTTCTGTTGACGTATCACATCCGTGATAATCAGAGAAGTCATCTACCAGGCATTTAGCAAACTGGCCAGTACCCACACCTACTTCTAGGATCTTACCTTTAGGCTTGAATATCTTTTTAATCTCCTTTTTGAATATGGAATTATTTATCCACTTGCGTTGATTGTATTTAGAGGCTAACTTATCGAAGTTCATTATCAATTTCTTCTAGTAACTCAACAGATCTTATGTATACTTCTGCCATAGCATTGGAGTTATTATCAACTATTCCTTGGCTAGCTTTCTTTCTTAAACCATACTTACAGTTGATTTCCGCTATTCTCATTAGTAGGTAACTATTTGTAACCATTACTATTTCTTCTTGTTAATTTTCTCCACTTCCAGCGGGTAGGAAAACAAGCTATTATTCCAGGAGGAATAAACTTACAATTAGGTCTGCTTGAAACTTCTATCTCAACTTCGCATTTTATTACCTCTTTCATTTTCCTCCTTTGTTAATACTTTCCCATTGTTCGCCAAGCCTTAACTGCGGCTACCTGCATTATTCTTAAACTTAGAGCGTTTGCGATTTCTTTTGACTTTGTTATCCCTTTGTCCAAATACCCCAAGATCGCTAATCGTTGGGACTGGTTTACCCTTACAGTTTTAATTTTATGTCACCCCCTCTTACCGACATAAATAATTGGATTACTTGCAACATTCGTTTTAATTTCGCTTGATATATCCTTCTGCTTTAAATAAAACCTTGTTTCAATTTTATCACCTGACCACCCCC
>Ga0255054_10000318_pt1 | contig 28664 bp, 21 predicted proteins | sample JV7_2_23_MG_FD_188634 | JGI IMG/M metagenome (GOLD analysis project Ga0255054, IMG submission 188634) | Seawater microbial communities from Jervis Inlet, British Columbia, Canada - JV7_2_23 | ecosystem: Environmental > Aquatic > Marine > Inlet | place: Canada: British Columbia | collected... | reverse complement strand
GGTCCCATCCGGGCAACCCTTTTCACTGCATGTGGATTACAATATGGCCACTTCTCAACTATCGGTCGAAAGACTGCCTCCTTCAAATACCGGCATACAAGCACCCGGGTTACCCACCACATCAACCGCCGGCACCGGCATTAACTGGCCCATGGTCGCTATTGTTACCGGTGGTCTTATCATAGTTGTCGTCCTGGTCTTACAGATTGTCTTCCGCCGTCCTTCGTCTAACATTGGCAAACCGATTCATGCAGGGCCTGAAAAGCAATCTCAGGCCAAATTCTGCCATGGTTGCGGCGTGCCGGTGAAAAAAGTGGACAAATATTGTGGCGAATGCGGCACGGCTTTACAATAACTCCCACAATGTGCTGACCACACTTTACAATTGATATTTAAGAATCTCAGACCATCATATCCGGTTTTCGGATAAGGGCGATCACCGGCAGTTTCGATTTAAAGGAGATCACAATGAGAGGAATAAACCTTGCGACCTATATGGAGAATACGTCAGTTGCCCATCCGGATAAGGTGGGGCTAATCTTCGAGGATAAGAAATGGACTTTTAAAGAAATTAATGACATGTCCGGTGCCATTTCGCACGGTCTTGTGGAAATGGGTGTTGAAAAAGGGGATAGGGTGAGCCTGTTTCTCCCGAATGTGCCTGAATTTTTCTTTTGGTTTTTTGGAATATTGAAGACAGGCGCCATCGTCAATCCCTTAAACGTAATGCTGAAACATAGAGAGATTGAGTACATCATTGACGACTGCGTCCCAAATGTTCTCGTTTCCACAAAGGATGTGGCTGCCGAGCCGTATAAGATCTTCAAGAAATCCGGCAGCAGCATACGGAATATGGTGGTCATCGGCGGATACGGTTATGAAGGAACTATACATTTCGAGGAATGGATCAAACCATATGCCACCGATTATGATTCTGTCCCGGTGGAAAAAGGCGACCTCGCGGCCATCCTCTATACCTCTGGGACAACCGGACAGCCAAAAGGCGTCATGCTCTCCCACAACAATCTCTGGACCAATGCCAGACATTGTGCGGATTGGGCCGAGACCACCTTCAGGGACACTACGGTTTCTGCGCTACCTCTTTTTCATTGCTACGCCCTGATCCATGTCCTGGCCGAACTTTGGATCGTGGGGGGGGCCGTTGTCTGTTTAAGTCGTTTTGATCCCAGGGCCTGCCTGGAGGCGATGGTGAAATACAAGGCGACCGCCTTTCACGGGGTCGCGACCATGTACCATGCCATGCTCCAGCTGCCGGATATTGATGAATATGCCGAGAAGATCAATTTTCGCTATTGTGTTACGGGCGCAGCCGCGACACCGGAACCGATCCTGAAATCCTGGAATGAAAAGTTCACCCCCCTCTGTGAAGGCTACGGGCTCACAGAGGCCTCTCCTGTGGTTCTTATGAATCCTTTGATTGGGAGAGGGGTCCAGAAAGCCAATTCCTGTGGCGTTCCTATTGTCCCCGAAATCGAGGTTGATGCCTTTGATAACAATGGTGATCCCGTGCAGCAGGGAGAGATCGGAGAGCTTGTAATCAGGGGACCCAACGTGATGCAGGGATATTGGAACCAGGAAAAAGTGACGGCCGAGACCCTCAAGAACGGCTGGCTCCATACTGGAGATCTCGTATATTTCGATGAAGATGGCTATTGCTTCGTCAAAGACCGCAAGAAGGACATCATCATTACCGGCGGTTTCAATATCTATCCCAAGGAGGTAGAGGACCTCATCTATACCCATTCAGCTGTCGGGGAGGCTCAAGTCATCGGTGTCCCTGATCTGATCAAAGGTGAAATTGCTGTGGCCTGCATCGCTTTAAAGAACGATACGACTGTCACAGAAAAGGAGATCCTTAACTTCTGCCGTGCAAATATTGCCAGTTACAAGGTACCAAAATTTGTTCGGTTTTTCGATGAACTCCCCAAGACGGTTACAGGAAAACTGGAAAAGGTCGGCTTACGGCAAGTGGTGAAAAAGGAATTCGAGAAAAAGTAGTTCCTATGGGGGAGAAAAAGCGCCGTGAAGATCCCATCATTTGGGTCTGCAGGGTTCTTCAATTTTTTTTGATAATACGAGATAAAAACACACCGACTATTAAATATTAATGTTAGGCAGCGCAGGGTAAGCTGTGAACCTCATGACTGCAAGGAGGAAATCTCATGGAGTTGTTATTTTGGGCAATTGTTGGCGGACTGGCAGGTACCGCATTGATGGACATCACCGGAAGCTTTACGGAGCGGTTAAAAATTACGAATCGGGGGAGCTGAGGAGGAAATCGGGCCCTCGGTCGGTGGGCTCTGGGTATCTTCAGGGGGCATTTTGTACATAGAGATATAATTAAATCCAACCCTTTAAAAAATGAATTATCCGCTGGTTGGATCACTCATTACCTTACCGGCGGCTGTGCGGCATTGACCTATCCTTTCTTCTTTCTCGCCTTTAATGTGACTACGCCGGAAGATCACCTGGTTCCTGGTCTTATATGGGGGCTGGCAACAACAGTCCTGCCATGGTTCATTCTTTACCCTGCATTTGGTTGGAGCTTCTTTGGAATTAGAGCACCTCAGGGCACAAGACCCTTAGTCGCAACTACGATTTCACATCTACTCTACGGGCTTGGATTGGGAATTGTTTTGAATATTGTCTCACAGTACTGGAGCGTTTGAGGTCAGAGGAGAAAATGGGGTGTGCTTTTATCTGAGGTCATAGCTCAGCTCTGACAATCATGGGCAATAAAGTTGGTTTTCAGTAATCCAAAGAAGATCCCCAAGCCTGTCATGAGTATCAGAAAGGTGCTGAAAAATATGGGGTGATACCCAAACCATTCACCGATATAGCCGAGAAAAATAGAACCTAAGAATAATCCCGAGTCCATGCCGCCGGTAAATACGCCGTTGATTTTGCCGCGTATGTGGACCGGTTCGTCGCGGATAGCCAGAGAATTCAGACAGGGAAAAAGAAGGCCATGCCCGCAACCGGTGATGATTCCTGAAAAGATTAAAAGCCAACTGTTCTTCACCACGGTTAAAGATAGATAACCCAAAGCATTTATGGTCAGTGCATAAGGAATGATTTTTTGCTCTCCCACCCGGTCGGCGATCCTAACGCCGAAGAATCGTGTCAGTATTGCTGCCATAGAATAAGCAGCAAAGAAAACGGAAACATTGGGGAGCTTGAGATCTTTGACGTAAGGCGATACAAATCCACCCTGTGCGGCGAGTCCAACGCCGAAAAGCATGGTAACAAGCGCAATACCAAAAATCTTTTTTCTTTTTAGCACGCTGAAAAATGAGATCTGGGTGTTTTGAAAAGATGGCAGAACATATGTTTCGGGAAGAAACAATTGCAAAACCAGAGCAATGGTGCCCAACATGGAAACCATCGAGAAATAGGCCCCAAACCCGAGATTGTGGATAATAGGTTCTGAGATGCCCGGGCCAACGGCCATTCCCACCAAGGCCGTTATTCCAAACATGCCAAGGCCTTCATTGAGTCTTTGGGGTGGACTAATATCTGCTACGTAAGTGAAAGACGACGTAAAACTGAGTGCGACTCCCATACCGTGAACAACCCGAATAGCAAAGAGAGGTGTGTAGAAATTTGAAATGGGTCCATCAAGAAGCAGGTAAACAACCGGCATAATCGTCATGATCAGAGTGCCGAGAAAGTAGCTTTTTTTGCGTCCAAACCGGTCCACCAGCTGTGAAATCCATGGACGCATAAGTATCGAAGATATCATCATGGCTGCCATCAGAATACCGATGTCGGATTTGTTGCCGCCATGCTCGTTGATAAACAGTGGAAAAAGGAAAAAACTGCTCAGATTGCAAATAACAAAAAAATTTGCTATCGAAATTAAAATGAAGGAGCGGCTGTATAAACGTGTCGTTGCCTCATAGACGAATCCCGGTTGATCAAACTCTCCCAAAATTTTCTCCTTAAACGGTCTTGTTCAATATACGTACATTGGCCGTAACGCAACCATTCATTGAACTGTAATAGCGAACGCATTCTCCGCCTTGACAATACGACCGGTTTCCAATATCTGAATCCAATCATCGGCTGTCGCGGTATGATTACTGTTTGATATTCATCCCCACTACATACTGGGATTGAAGACTCCTGCAGTCCGCCTGCGGCGGACAGGGAATCTTCCACCGCTAGGGAAATTGTCTTATTTTAAGATTCGCTCGCTAACCCCGCAGCCCCGAATGACGGAATCTTCGCTGCGCTTCGAAAAGCTACGGGGAATGCGCTCGCTGTTTCGGTTCAACCGGTTGTAGTACACAACTTCAAATTTTCCCTTACTTCGATCTCAACAAGGAAATTCTTAGTACGTCAGGTAAAGCTTTGCGAGATCCAGTTGGTCGAAAAGCCAACCCGGCAAAGTTAGCCGACCGTCAGTACCGAGTTTCGCATTTATGCGTGTAATCGTACCCTTAAATATCCTTTTTTAAGAGAAACTTAAATTCAAAGGGCCTTTTTGTAAAGCGTCAGTAAATCCTTTTCGGTACAGGGTCTCAGATTGGTCTGGTGGCACGGGTCGAGAAAGGCTTTTTTGGCCAATTCGCGGAGATGCGATTCTTTGACATCTACCTCTGAAAGGGTTGTGGGAATTCCGATGATTTTGATCAAATCGGCAACAGCTTCAATCGCTTTGTCTGCAGCTTCAAGGTCCGACAAACCAAAAGTGTTGATACCGAAGCAATCTGCTACCTTGGAATAATCGCGGGCCGCCACCTCCCTGTTGTACTTCATCACCGGTATAAGACAGAGGGCGTTTGCAAGACCGTGTTGAACATGACATACTGCCGAAAGCGCATGTGCTAGAGAGTGCACTGCACCCAAGTCTTTTTGAAATGATACCGCACCCATCATCGAAGCCAATTGCATGTATGCGCGTGCTTCTAAATCGGTGGGTGTTTTGACCGCTCTCTCAAGATACAGACTCACAAGTTCGATTCCCTTGGCCGCAATTGCATCGCACATGGGATGAAAAACAGGTGCCGTTAGGGATTCTATACAGTGGGTTAAAGCGTCCATACCGGTCGCAGCGGTCAAGAATGCCGGCAGCTCCAGGGTCAATTCCGGATCGAGCACAGCCAGAGAAGGCATCATCAGCGGGTGGCAGACCATAAATTTACGTCTCTGCTGCACGGAAGTAAGCACTGAACAGCGCCCCACCTCGCTCCCGGTGCCCGATGTGGTCGGTATGGCGATCAGGGGGGGAAGCGGGCCTTTGATTTTCATGTTGCCGCCCGTGGCGCAGTCATAATCATTGACGCTGCCGTTGTTGACCGCCAGCACCCCTACCGCCTTAGCTGCATCCATGGCTGAACCACCACCCAGACCGATTAGACCATCACACCCTTCGGCACGGTATGTCTCAAGCGCTTTGCCAATGTCTTCATCCAATGGATTGGGGTGAACCTCGCCAAATACACCGTAGGCTGTACCGGCGTTTTTCAGCATGTCTTGCACCTTGGAAAAAACGTTCGTTTTTATTAAGCCGGGATCAGTGACAACCATCGGCTTGTTAATATCAATCTCTTTTAAGTTCTCCGCCAATTGGCCAACTGCCCCAGGGCCATAAGAAATCTCAGTGGGAAAGGTAAAACGAACAATTTTTTCAAACATTATGATTCTCCCATCTTTTTTAATTTTACATTCTATCTGTACAAAATAACCCCTTGGGATTTTCGTCCATCAACCTTCATTGTCATGCTGTGACCGAGGGCTGCGTGGGCAACATAGGCGGTTTCGGTCGTTAAGGGCAGGGTCGTTAGCCACTCCCAATCGATCCGGTTCCCTTTTCTCTCATGCGCTGTCAGATAGTTAATCCCAAGAGAGGTGATATTGTGAAAAAAATGGGAACCCTGGGAAGATTCTGCGTTGAGGGTAGCATGGCTAGTTTCGACAATGGCCCCTACACCGCAAATGTCTGACCATTTGACCGGAATTCCCAGCCATCTATCAGCCGAGCCCCAACGTCCGGGTCCAATCAACAGGTATTTGCGGCCTGCTTTTAAAAGTTTTGCATTTATCTGTCCTATCTGACGCGCAATCTCAAGTGTAAAAGTCGGGTCGAAGGTATCCGGCTTTATATAGACAATATCGAACATTTCCTCGTTGATCGTGTTGCCCAGTGCATGCTGCGATATACAAAATCCTTGATTGAAGTCTTCCGGGAGGATGTCGACATTCATCATTTCCTCTCTGGCACTCATCGGCCGAATCTGCAGGATGGCAAATTGATGTTTCCCGGTTTTATCTGAATTCAAATCGACAGAAAACTCTATCTCTACCGGGCAACCCATCCCTTCCTGGCCGATGGCCATGATATCCTTTAAAATATCAGCCAGTGGAAATAGATTGTATTTTAGCACCGGTGCAAACGTTACCACCGGATATCCTTTCATATTGCCGGAATCGCGTATACGATGTTCCTCAGGAATGTAGGTACTGGACAACACCTTGACCGGTGATTCCTCCGTCGCATCGATAACCTCTCGCTTGGCCAGGGTGGCCCCATCGTTAACTCCCAGACGGCAGATCGGTTCGTTGATCTTCAGCGCATAAAAAAAACGCTGGGTGTTTTCCAAAATATCATCAACAGTGGAGCATTGGGGCAACAGCTCAGGATGGGATGGAGAAAAACGCAGGGTTCTCCCCCCCTCCATTACTGTTCTTCCGAGTCCCAAGGCGATCATGGTGATGCCGTCTTCGGGTTTCATTTTAGAAAATGGGTAATAATTGTGGGACTGAGCCAAACCCGAGATTGCCGGATAAAAATAACGATCATATTTTTTGCCCACGAGTTGCTGGATAACCACGGCCATTTTTTCTTCTTCGGTGCGGTACCCCACTCGTGTCGAAAAAGATTTTGGACCTTGAAAGTAGGTCGAGGCATAAACCATCTTAATCGCATTGACCAATTGTTCAAGTCGGCATTCCAAATCCGGATGATCGTTGGACAACATGTAAGTAACGTAAAGCCCTGCATAGGCGCGAAATTGAGAATCTTCCAGGAGGCTGGAAGAACGTACGGCCAAGGGATAGGAGACATGTGAGAGATAGGCCTTGAGTTGATCTCTAATATCAGGGAGAAATTCAGCCTGATGAAATTTTTCCACAATTGCTTCATCTTCTAAATTTTGTTTGGCAAGGATTTTGAGTCGATTATTTTCAACGAAGGTCTCAAAAACATCAGTGGCGATAACCAGGGTTTGTGGAATGAAAGTATTAATTTGCTCATACTTCTTTTCCAGCGTGGGGTTATTGTGCAGTAACGTTGACATGAAGGCCAATCCCCTTGCTTTACCTCCTAATGATCCGGTTCCGATTCTGAAAAATTCGGAATCAGCATCAAAGCCTTTGGGATCAAACTGAATCACGATACCCTTTTGCCTGCGCATGCGACGGTTATGAATTAGAGATATGAGAAACTGGCGATGACTTTCGGTACTGTCGAACTCATCATCTCTGATCGAACGAACCTGTGAAGCCAATTCTATCTCAGAGCGAGCAAACAACCATCGGGAAAAATCGTTTCGATTGCAGTGATTGATGAATACATCGTCGGGAATGGTATGAAGTTTTTTTTCCAACATTTTGAGGTTAGCTGCTCGTGCTATTTCATGGCCCGCCAGGGAGCGAAAAACAAAATCGCCAAAGCCCAAATGATCGAGGAAAAACAAGCGGATATCCGATAACAATGTCGGCGAATTTTTATCAACAAATGAGGCCTTTATATCTTCGGCTTTGTCGGCATTTTTCGGTTCCGCGCTGATGAGTAAAAGGGGGATATCAAAACGTTCCTTTTTGATCTTTTTGAGTAAATCGATGCCGGCCAGGCCATTCAGTTTGTCGGCCCGCGGAAATCGCACATCCGATACAACACCCAGGACATTGGGTTCAAACCGCCTGAAGAGCTGCAAAGCCTCTTCGTATGATCCAGCTACGAGGATTTTAGGGCGTGCCCGCATGGCCAGCAATCTGTGTTCCTGGTTAAGGCCTTCTTCCATTACGGCTTGGGTTTGTATGACAAGTTCTTTATATAAAAGAGGCAGAATCACCGAGATATAATCGGGGGAGTCTTCAACAAAAATAATCACTCGAATGCCCGCTACCGTTGTGTCGTGTTTTACGTTCATCTGATCTTCGGCACTTTTGATTATCGCCAGCAACAGATCGGTGTTTCCACTCCAGACGAATGTGCGTTCAGTCGGAAGGGTCGCTCTTTTTACAGGAAAAGATCCGGTTTGAACAACCGTCTGGTGACAGAGCAGCATAATCGGCAATTCAGGGGTGTTTGCCTTGATTTGATCGGCAATCTCAATGGCCTCCAGGTCAGTGATACGGGGCATGACGATGGCTAGATCAAACCGTTTTTGATTCAGATCGGAAAGGACGGTTTCGGTGGTCGACACCCAGTGAAGCCGGGGCGGGTGGCTGAGGTTCAAGCCGCGATATTCATTTATAATCGCTTCGGACAGGCGACAATCTTCTTCCATTATCCATGCGTCATAGGGAGATGAAATCAGTAAAACGTCACGAACCTTTTTATTCATCAGCTCGTGGAAAATTTTAAATCGCGGATCAAAATCACCTTGAAGGTTGTTTCTATTCAGCGTCATCTCTCTCTCCTTAGATGAAACGATTACAGATTATATATATCACGCTTTCGTCCCACTGTCATGAAGAAGATTAAATTAGATTTCAGGTCGATATTGATGCGGAAGGTCCAGTGTAGACAATCGATTAGGAACTCTTCGATGTTTTTCGGTGCTTACCAACACCCAATATCTTCAGCATGTCACCTGCGGGTTCGTTCATGAATAGCGGTTTTGCCGACAGAGAATATATGCGCTAACCATGCCTATCGGGGCTGCAGGGTTCTTCAAAAGAAAGCAACCACTTTTTGATTGAACGCTTCGGCAGCTTCAATGAAGAAACAATGGCGGAGGCTGGGGAAAAAGAAGAGCTCGGCCATGGGCATGAGTTCTTTGAGTATATGGGAATTCTCAGAGGGTACCAGCGGGTCATCATCGCCGGCCATAATCAAAGTGGGAACGGAGATAATATGGAGCCTGTCGGCTGTGTCGTGTTTCATACAGGCGGCGAATTGTCTCTCAAAGAACTCTGGAGGTTGTGGGTGGCGGAAGGAAATCTTCATGAATTCTTCAATTTTTTCAGGGTTTTGCTGGATAAATTCATCGGAAAAATAGATGTCCATGTTATTTTTAAGGATTTTTTCAGGTGTAAGCCCCACAACAGCCTCAAACTTCTTCCTTCTCTCCTGGCTCATGAGCACCGCCCGCTTACCACCGCAGCTGGTGCAACCCAAAATTAAGCGCCTGACCTTATCAGGATAATTAATCGCCAATTCCTGGGCAATATATCCCCCCATGGAGATCCCAAGCACATTGGCCTTTTTGATCTTTAGAGCCTCCATCAGTGCTGCGGTATCGTCTGCAAAAAGACGAATGGAGTAATCCATTTTTGGTCTGTCTGAACGGCCGGCCCCCCGGTTATCAAAGGCGATAACCTTGAAATGCTTTGACAAAAAAGGTATCTGACAGTACCACCATTCCGCATTTCTCCGCAGACCCATAATCAGGAACAGAGGGTCTCCCTGCCCATGAATTTCGTAATACATTCTGATTCCATTAGCGTCTATATGAGGCATATTATCGCTCCTGTTTGATCGATTTTAAATTGAAGGACCCTGTAGTCCCGATTGAGCGGGATCTTCGATGCGATCCGACCATCGACTGTGAATGAAATCCCTGCTTCGGTTAAACATATATAATTTTCAGTTCATATTCAAGTTCAAGTAAATGAGGACTCGGGGAGTTTTTCAGTCATCCGCTCCATGGGTCATCAGATTTTTAATCGTGTAAACTCGTCTATAAGGGTCTATAAAGGAAAAACAGGAAATTGTTCTTTTAATAACAAGTGGCTAGGATTTGGATCAGTTAATAATCCTAAAACAGTCCTTTTCAGAAATCTGTTTTTCCTTAACAGCCCCTAATAGCCTCAAACAGTACACGACTTAAAAATCTAATAACCCATTCCGCTATTGTTAATACAATGCGGTCAGAACTCTTCAACTGCTGAAGTGAATATCCCCAAGATTTATGTTGTTTACAAAAATCATTGTTGCAATTAAAATGATAAATTTCAAATCAAGTTTCATACCCCCCAAATTGACGGAATGTTACCATAATGAAATCCGGAAAACCGGTTATGAGAGCCACCAGAGCGATTATCGATCTCAACGCCATTTCCCATAATATTGCTGAAATTAGAAAAAAGATTGGAAGCAAAAGGAGCCTCATGGCGGTGGTAAAGGCCGATGGTTATGGACACGGCGCCATCGAAGTCGGTTCGACCGCCCTTCGAAGCGGGGCTGACTGTTTGGGTGTCGCCCTGCCGGAAGAAGGTGAGCAACTCAGAAATGCCGGGATAGATAATCCTATTTTGGTGCTCGGTCCCATACAACCTGAACAGGCATATAAGGTCATCGACAATCGATTGGAACAGGCCTTGTGTAGTCTTGAACTCGCTGAAGCGCTGGATCGAGAGGCTCGGAAAAACGCCACTCGCGTCAACATCCACATAAAGATAGATACCGGAATGGGCCGAATCGGGCTAAAATCGACAGATGTCCTACCTTTTATCAGGCGATTAAGCCGCCTTAAAAACATCGACCTTGAAGGGATTTTCAGCCACTTTTCGTGTGCAGATGAGTCGGACAAAGCCTTTTCCTTCAAACAGATAAAGTTTTTTAATGAGATCACCGGAGAAATAGAGGCTTCGGGGATAAAAATATCCAAAAAACATTTGGCCAATAGCGCCGGTGTTTTAGATCTACCCGGGTCATATTATGATCTCGTCAGGCCTGGGATAATGATATATGGATTATACCCTTCACCGGAGGTGAAGCGGAGCATAAAATTAAAACCAGCGATGACGCTCCGATCAAAAATTTCTCATTTGAAATTGGCTCCCGGGGGAACACCTATCAGTTACGGTAGAACATTTTACACCAATGGAGATTTGTTGGTGGCAACCCTTCCCTTGGGATATGCCGATGGCTACAGCCGTCAATTGTCCAATCAGGGTTATGTGGTGGTAAAGGGACAGCGGGCCCCTATAATCGGACGTGTCTGCATGGATATGTGCATGATAGATGTATCTAAAGTAAAAAACGTACTGCCTGGCGACGATGTTACTGTTTTTGGTGATGATCCAAGCGTTGACGATATTGCTGGACGGATGGGGAGCATCAATTACGAGGTGGTATGTTCGGTAGGAAAAAGAGTGCCCCGAATTTATTTATAGTGCGGCGAAGTAGTCACGGATCCATTATCGGTTTTTTACCGGAGGAGTGATGTTGAACAGCTGTTGATTCGAATTGTTTCAAAAGTGCTTCACTCTTTCTTTCCATCTTTTCGGCTTCTTGCTTGTTATTTTCATGGTCGTAACCCAAAAGATGCAGGACTCCGTGCACCAGCAATTCTGTCAGACGTTTTTCCATACCGATCCCGGCTTTTTTTCCTTCTTTTACAGCTGTGTCAATAGAAACGGCCACATCACCCAGAAGGGTTGGTGAGATATTTGAAAATTTGCCCTTCTGCATTGGAAAGGCAATCACGTTGGTCGGTTTACGCCGGTTGAGGTATTTTGTATTTAAGATTTCGATCTGGGGATCATCAACAAAAAGGATGGAAAGTTCTCCATCAGGGCAGTCCAAGGCGTTTAAGATGTCCTGAGCCGTTTGCCGTATTTTGTCTAGATGCAGCTTGTGCTTGGTTTGCCTGTTGTCTATCAGGACTGCCATTTTTTCCTTTTCCATTTTTAACGATTAGGTTTTCGGGATAATCGATACGATGGTGATAAATTCCGTTTAAAATTTTGTTAAAGCTTTTGGCGATATTATGCAGATCCTTTAACGTTAGCTCACAGTTATCAAGTTGACCATCCGAAAATATCTTGTCAATGAGATTTTGTACCAACCCTTGAATTCTCGACGGCGTCGGGTTCTGGAGCGTTCTTGAAGCAGCTTCCGCCACATCTGCCAGCATAACAATGCCGGCCTCCCTCGTAAGAGGCTTCGGACCGGGGTACCTGAAGTTGTCGATTTCTACCGCATCTTCTCCTTTGAGTTGCTTTGCTTTCTCGTAAAAGAAACTGATAAGGCTCGTGCCATGATGTTGTCGAATGGTGTCGATGATGGCCTGGCCCAACTTGTTTTGCTTGGCAATCTCAACTCCATTTTTTATATGCGATATCAGGATGAGGCTCGACATGGATGGTGCGAGTTTGTCATGCCTGTTTTTTCCATTCGGCTGGTTCTCGATGAAATAGAGCGGGTTTTTTAATTTACCAATGTCATGATAATATCCGCTGGTTTTTGCAAGCAATGGATTTGCGCCGATTTCGGATGCAGCAGCTTCAACCATGGAACCGACTAGGACAGAATGATGGTAGGTTCCTGGAACTTCCAACATCAGGCGCCGGAGTAGCGGCTGGTCAAGGTTTGCCAATTCCAAAAGGGTGATGTCCGTCTTGTAATCGAAAGCGATTTCGATAAGAGGGGCGATACCGGCAGTGATCATGCCCGCCACGATACCGGCTTGAAATGCAAATGCCCCGTCCCACAAAAGTTTAACTCCGGTCAAGTTTGACATGTAAACATCTAATGCAATTACAACAACAACATTTAGCAAGCCGAGTTTTACACCTGCCTTAATAAATACTTTACGCTCCCTGCAATTTTGTATCCAGTAAGCCGCCATGAGGCTGCTTAATAGGAAGTAGACAAAAAATTCAAATCGATTTTGAAACATCATGGCTGTGCTGATGGCAATGACCATTGCAAATAGGACTGCAACCTCCACCCCCAGAAACAGACAGATGGTCATGGCACCTGAAGCCAGAGGAATCCCAAAATAGATCGAAGAAGGGGTGAGGGATAGCAGGGCATTTTCGGGGAGTGATTCAGAAAAAGATGCGGAGACTTTTGCGATAAAGAGAAAAGCGATCAGAATCGTGGCAATAAAAAGTAAATTTTTTTGATGATCCAGTTTGATTTGATGGTGATTTACAAGTAAAATATACGTTATTACTAAAAAGCTTAGGATTAAAGTGGCAGCGCCCATTGTGCTTGCCAATGCTTTTTTCCATTTTGTACCGGCCTGCAGCGCTCTTAGCTTTAATAGTTGGGTTTTTGTCACCCTTTCTCCTTCTCGTAAAAGCATTTCACCCGCTTTTATTTTGTAAAGAATCGGCTTTATTTCTTCGGATGCTCTCCTTTCCCGGATTTCGGTTTCATTCCTATTTAATGTAATATTCGGCTGTATGAGCCTTTGAGAAAAATCCACTATCAGATTTCTCAGCACATAATTGACATTTTTTAGAAAGGGTTGGCCGATAATTCTAGCCATGGTTTTGGCCTGATCATGCCCATAGAATTGCTTTAAACTATGAACGATCCGCTCGGCGCCTGTTCCCACTGTTCGCAAAACAATTCCTTTTCCGATTTCCCTTAAGAGTATCTCTTTGTTTGTAACCACACCGGTTTCAAACAATTTGGTTAAAATTAAGGTGATACTATTGGAAATATTTTCTGAAAAAGATTCTTTTACGAGGATGGTAAACGCACCATTACTGATGGTAATTCCGAGTTTTTTCTCAAAGTCTCTTTTTTTTGTTCTATTTTGAGGCTGAAGTCCCCCTGGTTTTAATGGCAAATTTTCAACCTGGACTTCCTTTTCCGATTGAGACATCTGCCGGAGGTCTGCGAAAGCCCGGTTTACGCTCTGAATTAATTTTGAGGCTAGATTTAAATCATGGTCATAGACCGTCAAAACTTTACTGGTCGCCTGTCTTTGTTTTATTCCGGTTGCTTCCTTATCTTCGATAAAAAAATCTCTGGTTGCCTTGATATCCTTTTCAACAACATCACCAAAGGTATAGGATTTAATCGGGACGACAAGGTTGGGATAAAGGATAATGGCATATATGATTGTAATGCAGATCAGAATACCCCATGGAACCAGCTTACGGGTCTTGATGAGTGAAATAAACGATTTCTTTCTTTGATCAATATTCATATTATGATGGTTTCTCTTTGTTTTCCTCTAGCTCTTCATACGCCTTAATAATTTCCTGGACCAATCTGTGTCTGACGACGTCCTGCTTTGAAAAAAAGACGAACTTAATTCCACCTATCGTTTGAAGAATATTTTTTGTTTCTATCAGTCCTGAAATTTTGTCGTTCGGAAGATCTATCTGGGTGATGTCCCCGGTGATAACCGCTTTCGAGTTGAAGCCGATACGGGTCAAGAACATTTTCATCTGTTCGGAAGTGGTGTTTTGCGCTTCATCCAAAACAATGAAAGAATCGTTCAAGGTTCGACCCCGCATAAAAGCGATTGGAGCGACTTCGATAACCCCCTTTTGCATCAAATCGGAGACCTTTTCAAATTTCATCATGTCGTGGAGCGCATCATATAATGGCCTCAAGTACGGGTCAATCTTTTCAGCTAGGTCACCGGGCAAAAATCCCAGAGCCTCGCCAGCTTCAACCGCAGGCCGCGTTAAAATGATCCGGCTGATTTGCCCTTTGGAAAGCTCTGACACTGCCATTGCCATTGCCAGATAGGTTTTGCCTGTTCCGGCCGGACCGATTCCAAAAACAATGTCAAATTTTCGTATGGCTTCGATATATTCTTTCTGGGCCTGGTTTTTTGGAGCAATCGTTCTCTTTTTTGAAGTAATGTAAACCGTATCTAAAAAGATTTTTTTCAGATTAACTCGATCGTCTCTGCTAAGGGCTCTCACTGCATAATCGACGTCAACCGGATAGATGGGATATCGTTCCTCTATCAAACCGTAAAGTTGCTTTAGGATGTTTTGGGCAAGGCGAACCGATATGCTATCGCCTTGAATAAACAGCGTATTACCTCTTGCATCAATCGTAATGTCGATCGCCTCGGCAAGTCGTTTAAGGTTGTTGTTCTGCTCTCCGAACAGTTGCCTTGCCAAATCCAAGTCTGCGAAATCGAGTGTAGCCCGTGTGCTGTTCACTTTTTCTTTCAGAGATGATCGTTGATTTTGCATGTTCATCGATTATCGTCCAGTTATCCAAATAATTTTATCGATCGGGTTCCTGTTGATCGATGCAGTGATTGCCTATCAAACCATTCATTGGATTGCAAACTACATTTTATCGTTTGAACATGCAAATTAAAAATGACTTGACAAAACGATCTGCTTTGCTACTTTAACAACGTATCACCTTTAAAATATTCTTTTTATTCAGCAACTTATCAAACTTATAAAATTTGTATAAGGCTTTAAAAAGATATTTAGCCAATGAAATGATAATCAATTGCCATGAATCTTTTTGATATTGCGATTATAATAATTGTGGGATTTAGCCTGATCAGGGGTTTTTTCAGGGGCTTTATCAAGGAGTTGTTTTCAGTCATCGGATTATTTGTCGGCTTTTATGCCGCCTATACCTATTACCAACAGATTGCAAAGTTTTTATCGCAGTGGATCACCAACACTTCTTATTTAAATATATTGAGCTTTATGATCATTTTTTGTGGCATTTTCTTTATCATCAGCATTCTAGGCGTCATCATCAAGTATATCCTCAACATTTCGTTTTTGAAATGGGCGGACCGGATTTTTGGGGCCGGTTTCGGCGCCATTAAAGGGATACTGTTTGTCTCCATTCTGTTGATTATGCTCATCACTTTCCTTCCAAAGGGAACACCTATAATTAAGAAATCAAGGCTTTCTCCACATTTTTTATTGGTATCGATAAAAATGGCTTCAGTCATTCCCGAGGAGATGAAACGGAACTTTACCGACAAGATCCGGGAATTGAAAAGGGCCAGGAAACGCCGTGGGTGATGGTTGATTTTGATATGTCGATCTTGAAACACTTACCGGACTGATATCACTTAAAAATCTTTTTTCTGGCAATGATTAAACTTTTTCTTTCATGGGAAAATTGAGAGAATTATTAGATCTGATAGAAACCTTAAGGGGTAAAGATGGATGTCCTTGGGATAAGGTGCAGACCCCACGGTCCATGGCAATTTATCTGGCTGAAGAGATTTATGAGCTGATCGATGCCATTGAATCGGAGAATCCAACCGATATTTGCGAGGAGCTTGGTGATGTGTTATTTCACGTATTTTTTATTTCGACAATTTTCCGGGAAATGGGACATTTCGATATCAAGGATGTTGCCAAAAAAAATATAGAAAAAATGATTTTTCGCCACCCCCATGTGTTTGGTAACTCTGGAATTGGTGGCCCCGATGAAGTCAAGAAACAGTGGCAACAGCTCAAAGAGGTCGAAAAAAAATATAAAAACAAAGAATCAGCGCTCGATACGGTTCCTCAAGGATTTCCAGCATTAATGCGTGCTTACAAAATTTCTGAAAAAGCCGCAGGAACCGGTTTTGACTGGAATGATATTTCAGGGGTTATTCAAAAGGTGGAAGAGGAATGGGGCGAATTAAAATTTGAAATAGCAGAAAAAAATAGAAATGGGAACAATCAGGATAATTTGACCCTTGAATTTGGGGATCTTCTTTTTGTTCTTGTAAATTTAGCCCGGTTTTCAAATGTACATCCTGAAACTGCTTTATCAGGCGCTATAAAAAAATTTGAAAGGCGTTTTAAAAAGATGGAAAAAATAATTTCGAAAACCGGAAAAAACATAAAATCCCTTTCAGTCGATGAAATGGATATGGCGTGGGAAGAAGCAAAAAAATTGGACGTGTCATGATTGCCATCATCGATTATCACGCTGGAAACCTTACGAGTGTAGCCCGCGCTGTATCACATATCGGCTGCAAGTGTGTGGTTACCAATAGCCACCAACAGATCGAGGCCGCTGACCGAATTATCTTCCCAGGGGTGGGCGCCGCCGGTTCAGCGATGGAGAGTTTAAAACGCCTTGGGTTGGATACGACAATTAAAGCAATGTTCCTGGCGGGAAAACCGATTCTCGGCATATGCCTCGGAACACAGATCATCATGGGACACAGCGAGGAGAATAACACCCGGTGTCTCGGATTTGTCGATGGAAATGTGCGCGCCTTTCCATCAAAAATGCCATCGGCGAATGAGATTTGTTTAAAGATCCCGCATATGGGCTGGAATCGCATCCAGATCCTACGTTACCACCCTATTTTTTCCGGTGTTAACGAAAATGATGAATTTTATTTTGTCCATAATTTCTATCCGGCACCCGGCAAGAAAGAACACATTCTTAGTGTAACAGATTACGGGATTTCTTTTCCATCTGTTGTCGGGTTTGACAACATTATTGCGACTCAGTTCCACCTTGAAAAGAGCGGAAGGCCCGGCCTTAACATGTTGAAAAATTTTTGTACTTGGCAGCCATGCTGAGCAAACGTATCATACCCTGCCTCGATGTCCGTGCGGGAAGAACGACAAAAGGGGTCAAGTTTAAAAATAATATCGATATCGGAGACCCTGTCGAAATGGCTCGGTTTTACTATGAGGGCGGTGCAGATGAAATCGTATTTTATGATATCACGGCATCCCATGAAGATAGGGGTATAATGATTGATGTGGTCGAACATGTGGCGAAGACCGTTTTTATACCTTTTTCGGTAGGCGGGGGAATCCGTGGGGTGAACGATATGCGGCGTGTGCTGCTGGCAGGCGCTGAAAAAGTGAGCGTCAATACTGCTGCGGTGAAAGACCCTCATATTATCGCAAGAGGGGCCGAAGCCTTTGGAAGCCAGTGCATCGTACTCGGTATGGATGCGAAACATGTGGGGAAAAAAGAGAATACGCCATCTGGGTATGAAATTGTTATCAATGGGGGAAGAACCTATACGGGCATCGATGCAGTAGAATGGGCAAGGGAGAGCGAAGGACTCGGGGCCGGGGAGATATGCTTAAATTCAATCGACTCCGATGGCATAAGGGACGGGTATGAATTGAAACTGACCGCTCTTATTGCTGAAAATGTCGGTTTACCGGTGATTGCATCCGGTGGTGCCGGTAAACCAGAGCACCTCTATGATGTCCTAACAAAAGGAAAAGCCGATGCGGCGCTCATTGCTTCAATGGTTCATTACGGAACCTATACGATTTCCCAGATCAAATCCTACCTCGACGATCTTGGTGTGAAGATAAGAAAAACGTGGTAGCACACCGTCTTTAGATGGGTGATTTTTTTCGATAGGTTTTTAAAGAGGAACCGCTGATCGATTAGAGGCTTTCGTCACCATAGTATTGGCTGATAAATCGAACATGGCTCTCAAAGGCGATTGCCGGCAATTTACCATACCCAAAATATGCCACCTCAGATGCATCATCACCGGCCTTCAAGATGCCTTCGTAATTTTTCACCAGATAGCCCACCATCGTAACAGTATGATATTGGGGACTGGAATTTGCCGTCACACCGAGAAGCATGGCGCTCTTACCTAAAAGCCCTGTCTCCTCAAAGAGTTCTCTTAAGGCCGCCTGTTCAGGGGTCTCCCCCAACTCCATGAATCCACCCGGAAGACACCAGAATCCCTTTTTGGGTGAAACGCTTCGTTTGACAAGAAGCAGTCTATTACGTTGATCAACAACAACCAGGCACGAGGCCGGGATGGGGTTTTCATAAAGTGGCTGATCGCAACGTTGACAAAAAAGCCGCCTTTTTCCCTCCCATTGCTTTCGGATCAATCGATCCCCACAAAAGTGGCAATGTGTTTTTTTTTTGCATGATTAGTCGTCGAAATCTCCTGCCGGGCCACGATCTCTCTTCATGGAAGCCGCTCGTTTGATGATTTTATCAGGGGTCCATTCGTAGGGATTTTCAGTTTTGATTCCCTTTGGTCCGGGGTCCCAGGAACCGGCGGAAAGGATCTCTGCAACAGCAATCGGTGCGGTATCCTTTGCATTGAGGACGTTCACAAGCATATCATACACAAATTTCTCAACCCGGTTGATCATCCTTTCCCTGATATCTTGGGGTTGGCCGAGGAGCTTGTTTTCAAAGGGCAAATTGAGTTTTTTGTAGTCTCCGCCTTTCAGGCCATTTGCGTCGGCATCGGCAACCATTTTTCCCCACATCTCTTCGGTGACGCCTTCACCGTTTAACTTGACAAAATTTCCATCATTGTCCTGCATTGCATTCCCATAATTATTTACTTCGAGGCCCCATGAAACCATCTGCAGGGCGGTGGCAACATTCGCCTTTGTGGTTTTGGTTTTGGATGCGATTTTTCTTAATCGGTCCGAGCTGTTTCCGGATGTACCATGCTGGGCGCCTGAGATCCGGTATGTTGATAAAGCCGCATGGATTTTTGTTGTTAAATCAATTTGTATTCCTTGAGCGCTCGCCTCTATACCGTGGGTGGTACCGTTATTGAGGGCGATCCAGTCCGGAAAGATACCGTGCGCATTTAAGCCTTGAATTTGGAACAGGGCTTCATCTACTGTGGAGAGGCCTTCTTTTCCTTTGATTTCACCGACTTCTGTTTCAAGTCCTGCCCATTGCGGTACAAAGGGATACAGTTCGAGGTTCGCCAGGAGGTTTTGATCATCCGGTAGATGGGAGGCATCGATGGCAATTGATGTCATGCCTGCTTCAAACAGGGTGGGAATCTCGATCTTTGCACTTTCGACGTCTGTCTGATTCTTGATTCCATAATGATCCGCATGGATGGCCACAGGGACTGTGATGCCATACTCGTTGCAGCACGCATCGACCTGTGTGGCGAGATTCCAATAATTTACCGCACAATAGGCACCCGCACCGCCTTCAGATTTGGCGATTTCAATGATGATGGCCGCATTTGCCTGTTGGGCGGCCTTCAAGGCACCTCTTATGATAAAGCTGTTGCGGCCGTTTGCAGCCATGGCAATGGCGTTTCCATTTTTGGTCATGGCCCGGTCTATAAATTTTCCGCTTACAATAAGTCCTTTTGAATTGGGAAAACGCTTCACCACATTTGGCGGGCGGCCGATCTTGATCGCATTTTCAAAATCTTTTGCAGCAACCGACATAATCCATCCCCCTTTTTTCAATCTTCAAATTCGTTTGTGCCCGATCGAACCGCATTCAGAATTTCAAGGATTTCAACCTTGAACGACAAAGGTGCACGCAATTCCCCCCAACCTTTTTGCACCTGGAACAATCCATCATATGCGGTGTCATGATAGGAGTGAAGCAGATGCGGGATGTTGTGCTCATCCAAAATAGAATCGATCAATTGTGCCTCAATCGTATTTTCTAAAACCGCGACTTTGATAAATTCCAGGTGATCGGTTCCATTCATTTCCGAGTGAATCCTACCATGGTTTTATTTTATCATAGAATAGCAAATACACAAGAATGATCAATAGTTGGGCTCGACATTTTTGAACCGTTTCCCATTCCCTAATTACCCTCACCACGAATCGACCTGATCATGGGATGTCAAGTTTCGCACCCCCAATGGGGCACGGTGCCGCATCTGGTGTGGGTAAATAAAATTTTTTTGGAAAAACAATGAGGCAATCAGTTTAAACCGGTATCCATAAAGTAATCACCGTGCACAGGCACGCGATGGTCTGGTTTCTTTTGTAATATCAGTTGCTTTTGGAATGATAACTCTTCAAAGGTTTCGTGCCGCTGTCAAAGCGCTCATCATCAATTTTTTCCAGAAAAATTTCTTTTTACCCTATGCCTGATGCGACTTTCCTTAAAATATCAGGTGCGAAACTTGAGATGGGATGGCTTCATCCGTTTGGTCGACCAACTTAGCCTTGACACCCATCTGCAAATAGGTTACCAAAATCAATTTACCGAATTTTCCTGAACGTGTTCAGTAGGTTGAGTGGAAAAAATCTACAGGAAGGGCGATATTTCAAACCTGACCTCTTTTGACAGCTTTGGCATATTAGCACCGCAAATCACAAACACCAAGGACTAAAATGGCATTGGAACTAACAAGCGACCTTTTAAAAAAACGAAAAACCAAACTGGCAACCTTAAAAAACAACAAAATTGATCTGTTTCCAAACGATTTTATTGTTTCGCACACCGTGCAAGATATTAAAAATATCATTTCAGTTTCATCTGATCCGATCTCCGTGGATGATCAAAAATTTACCGTATCCGGCCGCATGCTGGCAATCAACCGATTCGGTAAAGCATCTTTTATTCGATTCAGAGATCGAACCGGTTTGCTGCAAGCCTATGTGAGAAAGGACAGAATCGGGGATGAGAATTACGAACTCTTTAAACAGTTGGATGTTGGAGATTTTGTGGGACTGAAAGGAGGCGTATTTAAGACCCGGACCGAAGAGTGGACTCTTTTGGTAGATAAATTGAAACTGATATGTAAAGCAACAAGGCCTCTCCCCGAAAAATTTCACGGACTCAAAGACCCTGAAAAGCGATATCGTCAACGGTACCTTGATCTCATGATGAATTCCGATGTGCGTGATATATTTATAAAAAGAACAAAAATCATCCAAACGATCCGAACGTTTTTTCTCGATCGGGATTATTTGGAGGTGGAAACGCCGATGATGCAGCCGGTTCCCGGGGGTGCAGAGGCAGCACCGTTTAAGACCCATCATAATGCGCTGGGGATTGGTCTTTTTTTGCGTATTGCCCCTGAACTCTATTTGAAGCGGCTTGTCATTGGCGGATTCGAACGGGTTTTTGAGATCAACAGAAATTTCAGAAATGAAGGAATTTCAACACAGCACAACCCGGAATTTACGATGCTGGAGTTCTATCAGGCATATGCAACATATGAGGACCTGATGGAATTGACTGAAGAGATGCTCAGGCATGTTGCCTTGGAAGTAACCGGTTCTGCACTTATTCACTATCAGGGGAACACTATCGATATGTCGGGAAAGTGGAACCGAATGTCTTTAAAGTTTGCCTTGATGGAGATTGGGGGCATGTCTGAAAAACTTTTCAGCGATAGGGAAGAACTTACCATATTTGCGGCATCAAAAGGGATCGATGTTACCAAAACCGCCAACATGGGCAAGATCCTTGCCAAATTATTCGATGTCCTAGTTGAACCGAAGCTGATAGATCCCACATTTATCACCGAATACCCGGTGGAGATCTCCCCTCTTTCAAGAAGAAACGACAAAGACTCTTCTGTAACGGATCGTTTCGAGCTCTTTGTAGGTGGGCGTGAAATTGCAAACGGGTTCTCTGAATTAAACGACCCCGATGATCAAAAAGGGCGCTTCTTGCAGCAGGCGGCTAACCGGGCCGCCGGCGATAATGAGGCGCACCACATGGATGAGGATTACATAGAAGCTCTAGAATACGGTATGCCACCCACAGCCGGGGAAGGAATAGGGATTGACCGTCTGGCCATGCTTCTCACCGATTCGGCCTCCATCCGAGAGGTTATTCTATTTCCTCATATGAAACCCAAATGATGGAAGGGCTAGCGGTAACACTAAACCGGATGTCATGTCTTTTGAATATTTTATAGGCCGCCGATATCTCAGGGCCAAGCAGAAACAGGCGTTCATCTCTTTAATTACGATTCTATCCATTTCAGGCGTTACGGTGGGGGTGATGGCATTGATTGTCGTCATTGCCGTGATGTCCGGGTTTGAGTCTGATTTAAAATCGCGTATCTTGGGTGGACAATCACATGTGGTGTTGATGCGCTACGGTGGAACCCTATCAGATTATCGACGGGTGATAAAAGATGTGGAAAAGACCCCGGGAGTTGAAGCCGCAACGCCCTTTATTTATACCCAGATTATGCTCCGTTCCTCATCCGGCATCTCCGGAGCTGTCCTAAGGGGAGTGGACCCTGAATCGGCGGGGCGGGTCATCAAGAGCCTCGACCGCATCTCCTTTCAGGATGGATCTAACGTCTCCCAGGGGCAAAAAAAAAAGATCGCCTTACCCGGAATCATTCTAGGCAAAGAGCTTGCTAAAAATATTGGGGTAAGCAAAGGGGAAATGGTTTTTCTCATATCCCCAACGGGAACCCTTTCTCCAATAGGGCATATCCCGGCGATGCGTCGTTTTAAGGTGACCGGGTTTTTTGAGTCCGGCATGTATGAATTCGATGGTTCTTTTGCGTATATCAACATCGTGGATGCGCAAAAGATGCTCCGCATGGGTGATACGGTCACCGGCATTGAAGTGCGGGTCAAGGACATCTATCAGGCGAAAAATATTTCGGAAAGAATTGTCAAACAACTCGGCTTTCCTTTTTGGGCAAAAGATTGGATGCAGATGAATAAAAACCTGTTCACAGCATTGAAACTGGAAAAGACAGTCATGTTCGTCATTCTAACGCTTATTGTGCTTGTTGCGGCTTTTAATATTGCCAGTACCCTTATCATGATGGTGATGGGAAAGAAAAAGGATATCGCTATTTTAAAGGCAATGGGCGCTACGGATAGGAGCATTCGAAAGATCTTTGTTTTCAAGGGGATGGTGATCGGTACGATTGGGACAATTCTTGGAGTGTGTCTGGGATTCATTTTATGCACCTTACTGAAACATTACAATATCATAGAACTCACCGGTGATATTTACTATTTCACGACAACGCTGCCGGTTAAACTTGAGGTTTTGGATGTATTTTTAATTGTGACGGCCACAATGGTTGTCTGTTTTTTTGCAACCCTCTACCCGGCTCACAAAGCGTCTAAATTACACCCTGTTGAGGCGATCCGGTATGGTTAACATGAAGTCCGTTGACAAAACCGTCGCCCGGGAGAAACAATATTCCAATGAAAATGAATCAACCCTTTTGATTGCCGTCAAGGACCTTTACAAAAGCTTTACCAATCATAAAGAACGAATCGATATCCTAAAGGGTGCAAATTTAGATCTTTATGCCGGAGAAACCCTGGCTGTTGTCGGGGCTTCCGGGACCGGAAAATCGACTTTTCTCCATATCCTCGGGGCACTTGACCGACCCGACAAAGGAGAAATTTTATTTCAAGGAAAGAATGTTTTTCATTTGGATGATGCAAATCTGGCAAAATTTCGAAACGAATCAATCGGGTTTGTTTTTCAGTTTCATCACCTCCTCCCTGAATTTTCTGCGATTGAAAATACGATGATGCCGGCCCTCATCAAAGGGTTGAGCAAAGAAAAATCCAAAGGTACTGCAGAGAGACTTTTGGTGCGAGTCGGACTTAAGGACCGGTTGCTGCACAAGATTAGTGAAATTTCAGGAGGGGAACAGCAACGGGTGGCTTTGGCAAGGGCATTGATTCTAAATCCGCTTGTTCTTCTAGCCGATGAGCCGACTGGGAATCTCGATAAGCAGAACAGCGAACAAATTCGTCGACTTATTTTTGAATTGAACCAGGAATTCCGCATGACATTGGTTGTTGTTACACACAATATGGAACTCGCGGCATGCACGACGAGACGGGTCACCATTGTCGACGGGCAACTGATTGAAACAGATGCCGGGGCCTTCAATTAACCGTACGCCGATGATACTCTTTAAAGAGATTTTGTATTCAATATGTTAAAACGATTAATCCTATTTTTAATAGTCCCCGTATTTCTGATTCCTTTTCCAGGGTTTGCCAAAAAGCCGATCCATGTTATCGTTTTGCATTTTACCATCCATTCTCCTGGAGAATATTCCTATCTGGAGACTGAAATTCCCGGTGAAATTAAAAAACAGCTGTTACAAGAAGGTGCCCGGGTATCTGTTTTGAATATCGGGGGTCGATCTTTTTCAAAGGGAGAAATCAGCCACTTTGATCAAATTCGAAAATTCGGTGTCAAAAAAGAGGCTGAGTTCGTGATTTGGGGGAGCCTGACACGAATCGGTCAAACATTCAGTTTGGATGCAAAAATGATCGAATCTCATTCCAAGAAGCGACCGAGCATTTTTATTGTTGAGGGTGAAGGCATCGAAAACCTTTTGGGTTCAGTGAGACAACTGTCCCGGGATCTGAGCATAAGGCTCTTTAAACAAGAGAAGATCGCCGACGTGGTTGTTTCCGGCAACAAACGGATAGAAGCGGTTGCCATAAAGAGAAATATTAAAACATCTCCAGGGGATCTTTATATAGCCAAAAACTTATCCGAAGATCTGAAGCGGGTCTATTCCATGGGATATTTTGAAGACGTCAGAATCGAAGCTGAAACCGGTCCGGGAGGAAAAACCATCACCTTCTGGGTTAAAGAGAAACCGACCATCAGGAAGGTTCGTTTTAAAGGCAATCGGATATTTGATGATGATGAACTTAAAGAGGGTTTGAACATGAACACCGGTTCAATCCTGAACATATTCAAAATTCGCAATGACATTGAGCGGATGGAGAACCTTTATAAGGAAAAAAATTATCAAAATATCAAAATTTCCTTTGATGTGTTTTCACTTAAGCGAAATCAGGCTGATCTGGAATTTACCATTATAGAAGGGCAAAAGGTTCGGATAAAACGCATCATATTTATAGGAAACAGTGTATTTACCGATAAAAAATTGAAAAAAGTGATGGAGACGTCAGAAAAGGGCTATTTTTCCTGGTTGACATCATCGGGTGAATTGAACCAAGAGGACCTCACCCAGGATATCGCCAAAATAGCGGCATTCTATCACAACGCCGGCTATATCAGGGCCAGGGTGGGAGAGCCGGAGATAAGATATGAGGATGCCTGGATATATCTGACCATGAAAATCCATGAAGGAGACCGGTTCAAGGTTGGGAAGGTTGATATGAAGGGTGATTTGCTTTTGCCGGCCGAACAATTGGGAACGCACCTGAAAATTAGGGGGGAAAAGTTTTTTAACCGCGAAGTGGTTCGAAACGATATCACCGCCCTGACCGATCTTTATTCAGATGAAGGGTATGCTTATGCAGAAATATCTCCTACAATCGATCGGGATTTAAAAAAGTTAACGGTCGATATTACATATGAAATTAAGAAAGGGAAACGGGTCTATTTTGAAAACATTGTTATCGACGGAAACAGAAAAACCCGGGACAAAGTTATTCGTAGAGAACTCCATGTTTATGAACAGGAATATTTTAGCGGAAAACGTTTAAAACGAAGTGTTCGAAACCTTTATCGATTAGATTTCTTTGAAGATATTAAAGTGAATACCACAAAGGGAAGTGCGGATGATAAGATAAATTTAAAAATCGAAGTAACGGAAAAACCGACAGGAACATTTAGTATCGGTGGTGGTTACAGTACGGTCAATCAACTCTTCGGCACGGCCTCCATTTCGCAGAGAAATCTTTTTGGACGGGGTCAAATTGTTCGCCTAAATAGTGAGGTAGGGGCGAGGACCACCAAATATAACTTTAGCTTTACAGAACCATGGCTGTTCGATATTCCTCTTTCTGCGGGCTTGGATCTCTATAATTGGGACAAGGATTATGATACCTATGAAAAAAATAGTTTAGGCGGCGGGATAAGACTCGGCTACCGGGTATACGATTTTACGAGGGCGTATATTTCATATGTCTATGATATAGGAGATATTTCGAATATTGATGATGATGCCGCATCCTCGATCAAGGAGATGGAAGGAACAAATATAAAAAGCAGCATATCCTCCAGTTTGCGCTACGATTCAAGAAACAAGATTTTTAATCCTACAGAAGGGTCAGAACACAGGATATCTGTGGAATATGCAGGGCTTGGAGGTGATATCGGCTTCACCAAGTATTTGGCTGAAACCGGATGGTATTTCCCCTTATTCTTGAAAACGGTCGGCTTTCTCCATGGTGAAGCAGGTTATGTTACCCAGAATGGTGATGGAAAGCTTCCGGACTGGGAACGGTTTTATCTGGGGGGCATCAATTCGTTGCGTGGTTTCGACTGGCGCGAGGTGCACGCTGAGGACGAAAACGGCGACGATATTGGCGGAGATAAATATATTCAGCTCAATATTGAATATTTGATACCATTGTTTGAGGAAGCAGGAATCTTCGGGGTCATATTCTACGATACCGGTAATGTATATGGCGATGACGAAAGCATTGACCTCGCAGATTTGCGTCAAACAGCAGGTTTTGGGTTCCGGTGGTTTTCTCCCATCGGTCCAATTCGTCTTGAGTACGGCTATATACTCGATCCCAAGGAAGGTGAAAGTACAGGTGGGCGGTGGGAATTTGCCGTCGGAACTGCCTTTTAGACAAAGAGAAAAAGTCGATGATCGGATGGGCTTTATAAGGCCATTGGTATGAAATTAGGAATAAAATGTTCAGATAGAGGAGGAAAAATGCGACTTGAAAAAATAACCCTGATTTTAACAGTTATGTTCTTTTTTTCAGTCCCTGGCTTTTCTTATGGAGCCGTGATTGCCAAAATAGGGGTGGTCGATTTTCAAAAAATTCTTTCGACATCAGATGCGGGAAAATCAGCACAGAGCGAGATCAACAAACAGGGGAAAAAGATGGAGGCTGGTTTAAAGGAAAAAGGCGATGAGATTGAAGAAATCAAACAAAAGCTCGAGCGCTAAAGTCTGGTGATGAGCAAAGAGAGCCGAAGCGAAAGAGAGAGGGAAATCAGGATAAAGATCAACGACTTCAAGGCCTTAAAAAAAAGGTTTGCCAACAATTTCAAATTGCTAGAAAAAAAGCTCGTCAACCGGATACAAAAAGATATTTTCAAAATTGTAGAGGAGATAGGGAGGAAAGAGGGGTATCTTCTGGTGATTGAAAAGCGGGAGGGAGGTGTTTTGTATTTTCCAAACACCATCGATATTACCGACAAACTCATTCATCAATACAATGCCGAGCATGCGCTCAAATCTGAAGCAGAGAAAAAAAAGGAATAGGGTTTGAGGTGGGAAGGTTGACGGTATCATGGAAATGACTTTAACCCAAATTGCAACTCGGGTTGATGGCGAAATTATTGGCGATGGAAAAAAAAAGGTACACGGTGTATCGGCTTTTGACCAGGCGACGTCCAACGATATTACGTTGGCTGGTCTCCCAAAGTATCTGAAAAGAATAGACGAAACAAACGCCGGGGCTATTATTGTCCCCGATGATTTTGAGGGTTCTTCGAAGATCCTGGTGCAGGTAAAAAATCCCCAAGTGGCCTTTGCTAAAATCATCGCAATTTTTCACCCACGACCAAAGACAGCACCCGGTATATCAGCGAACGCGGATATCGGAGAAAAGTTCATCTGTGGTAAAAAATCGACTATTTCTCCATTTGTTGCGATCGGCCATAACGTGACGGTTGGAGACCGGACTTTAATTTTCCCCAGTGTGGTCATCGGAGACCATGTGGTGATTGGAGATGATGTTATTCTCTATCCCAATGTAACGATTCTCGAACGTTGCAGAATTGGCAACCGGGTGATCATTCATTCGGGAACCGTAATCGGAAGTGACGGTTTCGGTTTTGCTCCAGATGGCGAAAATTATGTTAAAATTCCGCAAACCGGTATTGTTCAGATTGACGATGATGTGGAGATTGGTGCAGGGAACACCATTGACCGGGCGACCTTTGGAAAAACATGGATACAAAAAGGGGTGAAAACAGACAATCAGGTCCATCTTGCCCATAATGTGACTGTGGGTGAAAATTCGATCCTCGTTGCACAGGTGGGGATTTCGGGTAGTGTGTCTGTCGGAGAACACGCTGTGCTGGCGGGTCA
>Ga0255054_10000317_pt1 | contig 28700 bp, 26 predicted proteins | sample JV7_2_23_MG_FD_188634 | JGI IMG/M metagenome (GOLD analysis project Ga0255054, IMG submission 188634) | Seawater microbial communities from Jervis Inlet, British Columbia, Canada - JV7_2_23 | ecosystem: Environmental > Aquatic > Marine > Inlet | place: Canada: British Columbia | collected... | reverse complement strand
TCGTGGAAGAGGGGATTCTCGCGCAGGATGATCTGCAGGCCGTGGGTCTCTTCGAGCTCACGCATGAGCTCACGAAAAGGACCTTGAAGGTAATGAGAAATTGCCGGGTGGACCACGAGGGCGACCGGTTGGCCGATGTCAGCCGCAGCCACTGCGAGCAGCTCACGACGGATCTCGAGACATACAGTCGGTAGCGCTTTTATACGGCCCGATCCATGACAGTAGGGGCACTCTCGGCTGAGGGTGCGCTCCAGGCTCGGGCGGGTGCGTTTGCGGGTCAGTTGGACCAGGCCGATGTCGCTCATCGGCAGAAGTTGCGTTCGTGCAGGGTCGCTGACGAGCTCCTCAGCCAGGGAGTCAAAGACCAGCTGGCGGTGCTCGGGATCTTCCATGTCGATGAAATCGATAACGATGATACCGCCGAGGTCGCGGAGCCTTAGCTGGCGAACGATCTCGACCGTCGCTTCGAGGTTGAGAGCGAACACCGTGTCTTCGAGCGTCTGGGTGCCGACGTACTTGCCCGTATTGATATCAATTGTCACCAGCGCCTCGGTCTGGTTGATGACCAGATATCCTCCGGATTTGAGCCAGACCTTGGGTCGCAGCGCCTTCTCGAGCTCGCGGTCGATGCCGAACGAGTTCATCAGATCGGTTGCTTGTCGAAACAGCTTGACCCTGGGCACGAGGCTGGGATCGCTTTGCTCGAGAAAATTGAGGACCTCCTCGAAGCTCTCCTCGTCATCGATCCACACCTCTGAAATCGCGGGAGTGAAGAGGTCCCTGATCGCACGCAGCACAGCGCTCAGCTCGCGATGAATCAGGCTCGGAGCTCGCGCCTGGTTGGCGATGCCCTGGATGCGGTCCCACATCTGCAGAAGGTACTTGCGGTCGGCATCAAGTTCAGTCGGGCCCTGATCTTCTCCGGCCGTGCGGACGATCCAGCCGCCGGGCGCGTCGAAGGTCTCGACAATCTCCCTCAGCCGCGCCCGCTCATCGTCGTCGGTAATGCGGCGTGAGACGCCATGGTGGCGAACGTTGGGCAGGTAGACGAGAAATCGCCCGGGGAGGCTGACGTGTGTTGTCAGGCGCGCCCCCTTGGTGCCGATTGGATCTTTGACCACCTGGACCAGAATTTCCTGACCTTGGCGGAGGAGGTCGGAAATATCGGAGTTCGATATATCGGGCTGCAGCGTCTCGCCCTCCTCGGCAAGGAAAATGTCCGTGAAATCATCGAGAATACCGCCCGCTTCACGGACGTAAAGGAACGCGTTGCGAGCAAGCCCGATGTCGACGAACGCCGCCTGCATTCCCGGAAGGACCCGGTTGACCCGACCCTTGTAGAGGTTGCCGACTACCGACGATGTACGATGCCTTTCCGCGCGGTATGAAACCAGGCGAGAACTTTCAAGCATCGCGACCCTGTTTTCAAAGGGATTCACGGAGAGATAGAGCACCGAATCGCTCATTGGTTCACCAACCGATGGCGCCATACCGATTGAACGACACCGAGGGCGGCGCATGTCGAAATGAGAGACGACCCACCGTAGGAAAAGAGCGGCAGCGTCACCCCGGTGGTTGGCAGCCACCCGAGCACCATTCCGATGTTAACGATCACCTGGAAGACCAACCACGCTCCGATCAACACTGCCAGAATCAAACCATGACGATTGTCGGTGGTGAGAGCTACCTTGGCGATCCGCGATAGCAGAAGCGCATACGCAAGCAACAGCACAGTGCCGCCGACGAAGCCAGTTGCCTCCGCCCACACAGCAAACGCGAAGTCCGTGTGCTGGGCCGGGAGGAAGCGAAGCTGCGACTGACTCCCGCGACCGAGGCCCTGGCCGCCGGTTCCACCGGACCCAACCGCGATCTTCGACTGACGCACCTGGTAGCCGGCGCCGAACGGGTCACGTTCGGTTTCGAAGACGGTGAGCACGCGGTCCTTTTGGTACGGTTTCAGCACATATTGCCAGGTCGCGTGGAGCCCGAGAACAGCGAGCAGAATGAGCATGATCCACACCCAACGAGGGAGGCCGCCCAACACGAGAACCCCAGCAAGCACCGGAAGGTAGGTCAGGCCGACGCCGAGGTCGGGTTCGAGCACAACGAGGAAAACGGGGACGGCGACAATGGCAACCGCTATCACGACGTCGCCGACCCGCAGGTTCCGCCCTCCGCGGTGGGCGAGCCAGGCCGCGGCCAACAGAATGGTGGCGAGGCGGGCGAACTCGCTCGGTTGAATGGTCACGGGGCCGATGGCGATCCATGCCTTGTTGCCGCCGCGCGCCTCGCCCACAAACAGGACCACCACCAGAGCGACGATGCCGAAACCGTAGAAAAGGGGAGCCAGCCGTTCATAGATGTCGAGCCGCACCAGCGACATCAACCACAGTACGAAGAGCCCAACCATGCCCCACAGCAGCTGTCTCAGGAGTAGATTCAATCCGACCACGCGAGAAATGCTGTGCAAGGTCATCAGCGATGCGCCGAGAATGCCGACCACGGCAAGCATGAGCCACGGGTCGATGCGATGCTCCATAGTCGATTCTATCCTGCGCCCTGAGGACTGTCGGGAGTCCGCACGGGGGGCGGAGTCGATTGCGGGTCCGGTGGGGAAACAGGTCGCTCCAGATGCGCCTCGATGACCCGGGCTGCCACCGGTCCGGCCGTCGAGCCACCGTCACCACCATGTTCGACGATGACCGCTACCACCAGTGCGGGCTCGTCCAGAGGCGCCCAGCCCACGAACAACGCGTGGTGACGCAGCTCCGGCGCAAGCTCATCCGCATCCACGCCTTCCTGGAGGCGGACAACCTGGGCGGTTCCGGTCTTTCCCGCCATCGGCAAGCGCGCGAATCGCCGGGCGGTGCCGGAGGGGCCGTGCACCACCTCGGCGAGGGCGTTGTTGACCAAGGCCAGATGATCAGGGTCGATCCTCTCAAAAGCGGGTGTCCCAGATGGCGCCGCCACCATGTAAGGTGTGACCGGCTCTCCCCGGTTGGCGAGAAACGCGAACGCCCGGGCGAGTTGGATGGTGGTGGCCAATACAGGCCCCTGACCAATCGATACCGATACCGCCTCGCCCGGGTACCACGGGGTTCCCCGGACTTGGCGACTCCATTCGGGGGTGCCGATGAGCCCCGAGGCCTCGAACAAGAGATCAACGCCAGTTCGCTCACCAAAGCCGAAACGGTGGAGCCATTTGGCCATTCCCTCGATGCCCAGGCGCTGACCGAGGAGGTAGAAGTAGACATCGCAGGACTCTGCGAGGGCGCGCTCGAGGTTGACGAATCCGTGACCCCCGCGTCGCCAACATCGGAACCGATGGCCGTAAAGAACCACAGATCCATTGCAATACACGGTCGCGTTGGGATCGATCAATCCCTCAGCCAGGCCGCCCAGGGCGAGGAACGGTTTGATGGTCGAGCCCGGGGGGTAGACTCCCTGCAGACATCGGTCCTGAAGTGGATGAAAAGGATCTTCCCGGAGCGCCTGCCAGTCGGATCGGCTCAGCCTGCCGCCGAACACGCTCGGGTCGAAACTCGGCGCGGAGTACAGAACCCGCACGGCACCGCTCCGCGGATCGAGAGCCACCACGGCGCCGGACCGATCTCCGAGGGCCTCGGCGGCGGCCCTTTGAAGTCCGACATCGAGAGTAAGACCGACGTCATGCCCGGCCCTTGGGGCGATCTCGGAAACCACGCCGAGCTGCCGGCCCACAGCCGAAACCATAACCCATCGTTCTCCTGCGCGGCCGGAAATGAAGGAGTCTTCAGCAATCTCGATACCGGTTGCCCCAACCATGGTGTCGGGCTCGAGCCCGGGGTCAGCCTCTACCGCCGCCTTGGAAATCGGCTGCAGATGCCCAACAATGTGGGACGTGAGTTTGCCGTGTGGGTAATGACGACGGAAGCGGCTGACAACCGTCAATTCAGGGTAGTCGCTCTGGTGGGATCGGATGGCCGCGACCTGATTCCAGCTCAAATCCTCGCCGACGACCAATGGCGCCATCCGGCCGATTCGCCGCTCCGCGATGCGATCTTTAAAGGTTCTTACGTCGGTCACGCCGGCCTGGGCCAGAAAAAGCCCGGTGGCGTCGAGGTTCTCTGCCTCGTCGGGGAAAAGCAGCAGTTCCCAACTCGGAACATTTTCTGCCAGAACCTCGCCACGGCGATCGTAGATCCAACCCCGCGGTCCTGGAAGCGGGAGACGGCGGAGGCGATTGTTCTCAGCAAGGTCTCGCCACTGGGTCCCGTGCACGAGTTGGAGGTCCGCGAGGCGCAGATGAAGGAGGCCGAGAGCAGCGAAGACCAGCAGAAAGAGAAATGCCGTGCGACGACGCAGTGGACCGATGTCCTCTCGCAACTCCATAACGATCACCGGAGCGTGCGGACCTGATATGCCCGCCAATGTTTGCCGAGATCGAGTGCCAGAACCGTGCCCACGAATCCACACCACAGGCCGGTGAGGAGCGCTGACCACGCGAGCTGGCCAAAGGTCAAGAAACTCGCAAGGCCGAGCGGCATCACAGCCAATCTCTGCACGAGAATGACGACCACGGCCCCGACTGCACCGAACGCTGCCCAGGCCCTCGGCGATCGGTCGGCGACCACCGATGCGAGCCCGTACAGACTCAGGCAGGCAGCCGTCCACGCAATGCCGCCGGGCCCGACGACCGGCCCAAAAAGGAGGTCCCACGCGAGCCCCAGGAGAAGGGCCTCGTACGGCCAGTGCCGCTCTTTGCGAACCAGGGATGCGGCCACGATCCAGATCATCGGCAGAATGAGATGGCCAAACCACGCCGGCATCCCGGGCATACCCAGGACCCGCTGGAGGACCAGCGTGACCGCGACGAGGACCGCGATCTTAAACCGCATATCTCACCGCCACTGGTCTCACGGCAAACCTCCGCTTCCCGCCGGCGCCCATTTTGGGAGTATCAGGACCATTCGAGTGGCGTGAAGATCAGCGGTAGAAATAGCGGTTACTTCGAGAAAAGGCCCATCGCTCTCGCGAATCCGCGTCACGCGAGCAGCCGGAATGCCGGGCGGATAGATGCCGTCACCACCGCTCGTGACCAACAATGCACCGCGTTCAAGCGCGGCCTGGCGCGGCACGTATGCAATGGTCAGGGCGTTACTGCCGGTGCCCAGCGCGAGGCCATGGACGAGCGAGTCTTCAGTTTGCACGGCGACTGCGGCGGCGGCATGGGTGAGAAGCTGAAGCCAATGCCGACGCCCCTCGCTCCTCAGGACTCTTCCCACCAATCCTTTGGCCGAAACCACCGGCGTGTCGTGCGCCAGGATGAAAGACCGTGCAGTCCTGACCTCCATAGTGCCCGCAATGAGATCTCGATATGTACACCGACCAAACAGAGCGCCGGCGTCAAACTCGGCATTGGGTCCTGCAAAATCGCCGATCTCACGGAGGGCGGCGAGATCCGCCTGAAGGAGTATCTGCCGTGCGCGAAGTGTCTCGAGGTCGATCCGCATCTGGCGGTTTTCCACGATGGCACGTTGAAGACCGCGAGCGCCGAGACCGAGGTCAACGGCCAATGCAACGGCTCCGTGGGCGACCATGGCCACGGGCTCGACGGGCGTGCGCAACCATGAGAACAGAACCGGACCACCCCCGACTGCCGGCACCTGGAGCGCTGCCAGGAGCTCGAGCAGGGTCCATACGAGAAGTGTTCGGAGCACGTGAGTCCGCGACATCTCAGGCCTCTACCCAGCGGAGGCCACCGCGCACGCCCGGGGACTGACTGGTGTGGGTGCCGTAAAAGGTCATCACGCAATCATACTCCGGAAGAGGTCAACACGAAGCGAGTCGCTCGATGTGGGTTTGAGGCACAACCGAGAAGGCGGAGAATCTTGGCCTGATCGGGATCGGGATCGGGACGGGAGAGCTATGCGATAGCTATTTTTCTCAAGAGATCGATATTGGTCAGCATCATCCCGGTTCCGCGTACGACGGCCGAGCCAGGCTCCTCGCAGTGCGCTACCGGCAGACCGGTTTCCTCGCGGAGACGCTTGTCGAGGTTCTTGAGCAGGGAACCCCCGCCGGCGAGGATGATCCCCTTGTCGATGATGTCCGCCGACAGCTCGGGCGGGGTTTGCTCGAGGGCGTTCCTGACGGCGTCGACGATGGTGGACACGATTTCGGTCAGGGCTTCACGGATTTCTTCGTCTGTGATGCTGAGGTTTTTGGGCACCCCTTCGACGAGATCCCGGCCCTTGACCTCCATGCTCAGTGGTTCGTCTAGCGGGTAAGCCGACCCGATCTCGATCTTGATCTGCTCGGCGGTCCGCTCTCCAAGGAGTAGGTTGTACTTCTTCTTGAGGTAATGAATGATCGCCTCATCCATTTCGTTGCCGGCGACTCGCACAGAACGCGAGTACACCACACCGGCGAGAGAGATGACCGCCACATCGGACGTCCCACCACCGATGTCAACGATCATGTTTCCGGAGGGTTCGGTGATTGGCAGGCCTGCGCCTATTGCTGCCGCGGTTGCCTGTTCGATCAGGTACACCTCGCTCGCCCCGGCCTTGAGAGCGGTGTCCTTGACCGCTCGCTTTTCCACCTGGGTGATCTCAGATGGCACCGAAATGATGATCCGCGGCCGGACGAGGAACGAGCGGCCGTGCGCCTTGCGGATGAAGTGCTCGAGCATTTTCTCGGTCACTTCAAAATCTGCGATCACTCCGTCCTTCATCGGTCGGATTGCCTGAATATTGGCGGGCGTTTTGCCAAGCATCTCCTTGGCCCTGGCGCCAACGGCTTCGACCCGGTTGGTGATCCGGTTGACCGCTACGATTGAGGGCTCGACGACTGCGATCCCACGCCCACGAACATAGACCAGGGTGTTCGCGGTGCCGAGGTCAATCGCGAGATCGGAGGAAAACAGCCCGAGAAGGCTGGAAAAATGCATCAATAGACCTCCACGAACACGCGTTCGGTTCGTTCTGTGCGGTTGCCCGAGGGATCTATCGCGACGATCACGATGTCGATCCAGCCGTCGTCGAAAATTTCGACCGTCTTGCGGAACCGGCCATCGGCGTCGAGCTCGACCTTTTCGCCGTTGATGGTGACGGTAGCGCTGATCTCGGTTGCGCCCTCGAATATGAACATATGGCCGAGTTGCTGTGGTTGGTTGACGATCAGCTCTGGTGGGGTGGTGTCTTTGAGGAGATGTTCGGATGAGGTCGAAAAGACCCGGAAACGACGAACGGCGCTCCACTCGGAGTGGGCTGTTCCGTCACCAAGGGCGGCAACTCTCCAGAAATAGGTGCCTGCCGCCACCAGCCTGAGGCGGGCTTCGTCCTTCGCCAGGCGGGGTGCGTCAACGTCGAGCTGCGAACTGTCGAAACTCTTAGAACGGCTCACCTGGAGGTGGACGGTGCCGCGCTGAGGCCGACCGCGCCAGGCCAGCTCGATCATTGGGTTTTCGCCGAGATCAAACCCGGCGTTGTTACGCGGCTCGACCGGGAACGGCTGGGCGGGAATCTCCTGCTTTTCGGTCATCGTGCCGCTGGCCATCGCCGCGACGGCTTCCCGCTCGCCGATCACGACCTCCTCGCCGCGGTTGCTGCGCACCCGGGCCGAGCCCTGGAACGCGGCCACGGTTGTCTTCTGGTCATCCGCTGCGACGTCGACGGCAACTCGGCTGTCGCGATCGATCTCGGTTTCGGCCGTGTCGGTGGTGACCGTTGAGGGCGCTCCCGATGTGTAGACATTGATTCGCCCGGCCACCATCTTGACGGTACCCGGAGACTCCTGCGACATCTCGTGGTGGATCTCGAGCAGCGAGTTCGGAGAGATGCGATAGAGGCTGCCATCCGCGAACAGGATCTCGGCATTGCCGTCACGACCGGTGCGAATATAGTCTCCGTTAAACACGGGGATATTCTGGTGGGCGTTTTCCCACTCGGTCTGACCTGCCCGCTGGAGCTGCACGCGACCCTCGAGGCTGAAAAACTGGCCGACGCCGACCAGCTCCTGGTCGCCGGCGCCCGCAAGGGCTTCGAATCGTCTGCGTGCGCTGTCCGCCAGCGTTTCAGCGTCCTCCCAGTTCTGCTCGGCGTACTCCGACCGAGCCATGTTCAGCTGGTCGCTTGCCTGCTCGAGCTCATCCAGCCAATGGGCGGGGAGAGGCTGGGTTTCGGCGTGAGCGAGGGCTACGTCGGCGCGCTCGATGGCGCGCCTCGCTCGCGCCTCGGGCGAGAGATTGAGACTCTTATAGGCCAGGAAAACCAGACCCGCAGCCACCAACCCGACGATCACAACCGCCAACACCTTGCGCAGCGGCTGCACACGGATAACGACCCAGTCGAGTTCCAATCCTCGTGCCACCTTGCCCACACCTCCCCAATTACCGTAACATGAGTGTATTCAAGCGGCAAGCGCACCTCGCGGGGTCCACGACGGGGGTCACAAAAGCGGCATCCCGAAGTCATCACAGCCCCTCCTCGACGACCACCGGCTTGCGCGAGTCTCAGCTCTTCGATAGACTTCGCTGTCCCGTTTTCGGGGCAGGTGGAGGACTGCAATGGCTCTCAAGTGGCTGCGAGATAATCTGCGTCACCTCAAGTTCATTCTCTGGGGCGTGGTACTGGTTTTCGTGCTCCTGGTTTTTGTCGATTGGGGGGCGGGCCGTGCCGGTGGTGGCGGAGGTGGAAATGCCGCGGTTCGGGTTGGCAACAGGAGTTTCTCAGAGACCGAATTTCTCGACGAAATGCGACGTCTCGATCAGCGTTTTTCGCAGATCTACGGTGAGCAGTGGAACGAACTCCGGGGCCAAGTCGATCTCGCACGTCAGACTGCGAATATGTTCATCGATCGTGAGCTCCAACTCATCGAGGCCAGGAGAATCGGCCTCACAGTTACTCGGGAAGAGCTCCAGGATGTGATCTTGGAAGATCCGTCGTTCCGCGATGAGAGCGGCGCATTTGTCGGTACCGAAACATACAAACGGATCATTCGCGCGTACTTCCGGACAACCCCGGAGACATTCGAGGAGCGCCTCACCGAGGATCTCCTGATTGGGAAGCTCAACACGTTGGCCGAGCGCAACGTGTGGATCAGTGATGATGAGGTCGATCGTGAGTTTCGACGGCAGCGGGAACTCTCCGATATTGACGTTATCCAACTCCGATACGAGCCATTCCTGAGTGAGGTCGAGATCTCTGAAGATGATGCTCGTGCAGCATTCGAAGCGTCCGCCGAGGACTACCATCGAGATGAGGAGCGAACGATTCGTTACCTGCTCGTGGAAACCTCCCGGTTGCGACGCACCCTACCGGTCGATGAGGTAGACCTCAGGGCGTACTACGATCAGCACGTGGACGAATTCCTCGAGGGGGAGCAGGCAAGCGCCCGCCACATTCTGTTCCGCCTGGCTCCTGATGCGACGGAGATTCAACGGGGCGAAACCGAGCTCCGTGCCAACGGTGTCGCTACCATCGCCCGCTCAGGTGGCGACTTCGCGGTCTTGGCCTCCGAACACTCCGAGGACCCCGGGTCCAAGGATCTCGGCGGCGATCTCGGGTGGTTCGGTCGTGGGCAGATGGTGCCGGAATTCGAGGACGTCGTTTTTTCGGCCAAGCCAGGCGACATCGTCGGTCCTGTCAAGAGCCAGTTCGGCTTTCACGTCATCAAGGTCGAGGGTTTTCGGCCTGAGCACCAGCAACCATTCGAGGAGGTCCAGGAGCAGATCCGGTTTCGAATATTGGAGGGCCGAGCTGTGGCTGAGGCCGAGGCCCGCGCTGGTGTCCTCGCCCACCGGCTGAAGTCGGAGGGCCCCGATTCCCAGGACCAGTGGCAGGCAATAGCCGACGAGGACGAGACAGTCGTGCTCAACCAGAGCCCCCCGTTTTCGGCTGGCGAAGCCATTGCCGGCGCGTCAGATGGACCGGAGTTGGCGGACACGGCCTTTGCCGCTTCGGTGGGCGATATCACGGGACCGGTGGCTGTTCCACGCGGATGGGTCGTCTGGCAGCTCGCCGAGGTTCGGCCGGAGGGCGTACCTCCCTTGGAGGACGTGCGAACGGAGGTCGAACAGAAGCTCCGTCGGGAGCGCGCAGTTGAGCTCGCGACCGACCAGGGGCGGCGGCTTGCCGAGCGCTGGCGAGGGGGAGAGGGCGGTTCGACACTGGCGGCCGAGTACGGCTCGAACGTTACCGAGGCTCGCCAGCACCGGCGCGGACAGGTTGTCGGCACTCTCGGGGTGATGCCGGGCCTCGATGGCGCGGTCTTCACGGCGAGCGAGGATGAGGTAGTTGGACCGATCACAGCCGGAATCGCTGGCGGGGTTGTCGTGGCGAGAGTCAAATCGCTGGATCTGGTGGATCCAGTCGAGCTCGTGAGCTCGCGTGACGACCTTCGCGCCCGCCTGATGACCGAGCGTGGCGCCCAACTCATGCGTTCCATCCTCAACGAGCGGCGGAGAGATACCGTAGTGACGGTGGACGACGAGCTCCTGCAGCGATTCGCACCTACCAGGTCATGATCGGTCGACTCGAGGGACGTCTTCACAGGGTGGACCCGGGCACAGTTCTGATTAATGTTGGAGGCGTCGGGTACCTGGTTTCGACCACTCTGCGTGCTTTTCAGGCCCTGGCCGGCCGCGAAGAGGCGGCATTGTGGATCCATACCCAGGTACGGGACGATGCCATCGTCCTCTTTGGATTCCCTGATCGTGAGGAGCTCGAGGCCTTCTCCAAGCTCATAGCGGTCGCCGGAGTGGGGCCACGGACGGCGCTTGCGGTGCTTTCGACCTTGACTGCCGACGAGCTCGCGGAGGTCGTCAGTGCCGGGGATCTCGCCCGTCTTCAACGCACCCCGGGCGTTGGACGGAAGACCGCCGAACGGATTCTCCTCGAGCTGAAGGACCGTCTGGTTGCGGCCTCGCCCGGCGCCGGCGACCAGCGAGGGGACGCGGTGTCGGCGCTCGTGAATCTGGGCTACTCGCAGCGCGACGCCCTCCGTTCGGTGGATGCTGTGTGGTCCGACGTCTCGGAAGGCGATCTCGGTGAGCTCCTGCGGCTCGCCCTGCAGAAACTGACCCGCTGACGCTCCGCCCAGCCGCCCGATACTCGATCCTCGATTCTCGATACTCGTTCCCACGCTCACCCCGAGTTTGCCCGCAGATGACGCAGATAACGCAGATAAAGACCCGGTCATTTTGTGATGTTATCTGCGTCAATCAGCGTGATCTTCGGGTTCCTTATGGGCGGGTGGGTGGATCGAGCATCGAGTATCGAGCATCGAGTGACCGATCAAACCTCGATGTTCTGCTGGCGACGTACTCCCGGCGCTTCCGATAGGGTAGAGTCGAAGCGTGAGCGATGAGGTCCTGACCACCGAGCCGCAGCCGGAGGAACGTCCGTTCGAGGAGTCTCTGCGCCCGCGCCGCCTCGCCGATTTCGTCGGCCAGACCCGTCTCACCACCAACATGGGAGTCTTCATCAATGCCGCTCGCGACCGCGGCGAGGCGCTCGATCACACCCTGTTCTTCGGCCCCCCCGGTCTCGGCAAGACCACCCTCGCGCACATCATCGCTAACGAGATGGAGGCCCAGGTCCACATCACCTCGGGTCCGGTACTGGAGAGGGCCGGTGATCTCGCGGGGATGCTCACCAATCTGCAGCCTGGAGATGTCCTTTTCATCGATGAGATCCATCGCTTGCCGGCAGCTGTGGAGGAAATCCTGTATCCGGCGATGGAGGATTACGAGCTCGATCTTGTGATCGGGCAGGGCCCTGCAGCGCGCAGCGTACGTCTCACGTTGCCACGTTTCACGTTGGTCGGCGCGACCACTCGTACCGGGCTTCTGACCGCCCCTTTGCGTGACCGTTTTGGCATTGTCCACCGCCTTGAGTTCTATCCTGGTGAGGACCTGGCAGTGATCGTGGCCCGCTCAGCAGGCATCCTGGAGATCGATCTGGCGGACCAGGCAGGCGGCGAAATCGCGCGGCGTGCGCGCGGCACACCACGGGTCGCCAACCGTCTCCTGCGCCGGGTTCGTGACTTCGCCCACCACCTCGGCAGCGATGCGGTGACCCTCGAAGCCACAGAGTGGGGGCTTGAGCAAATGGAGGTCGATGCATTCGGTCTCGATCACCTCGATCGGCAGCTGCTCACCACAATCATCGACGTCTATGATGGCGGGCCGGTGGGCCTCAAGGCCCTCGCGTCGTCGATCGGCGAAGACCGTGGGACCCTCGAGGACATCCACGAGCCGTACCTGCTGCAGATCGGGTTGCTGCAGCGCACCCCCCGCGGGCGTACGGTGACCGCTGCCGCTTACCGTCACCTCGGGCTCGATCCGACGGGATCGCCGAGAGACCTCTTCGACGAACGGAATCCCGAGTGACCCCAATCCCGGTCATCCTTAACCCGATCGCGGGTGGAGGTCGGTTGCTGCGCGAGCAGGGCCGTCTCCAGGCCGTTGCCACCGACCGCGGGTCTGAGCTCGACATCTGGATTTCCGAAAGCCCCGCCCACACCGTCGATCTTGCTCAAAGGGCGGCCGCCGCCGAGCTCCCTTTGGTGCTCGCCTACGGCGGTGACGGCACCTACAACGCGGTGGCGCGAGGTCTTCTCGGCAGCGCGACCGCCATGGGTGTCCTTCCGGGCGGCACGAGCTCGGTCCTCGCTCACGAGTTTGGGGTTCCACGGCCGGCGCGGCGAGCGGTCCAGGCGCTCCTCGGGGGCGAAGACCGGGCGATGCGGGTGGGGCGCACCGATGATGACGAAATCGTTCTGTTGATGTTGTCGGCCGGACCGGATTCGCATGTGCTGGAAAGGTTGCGCCCGTCTTTTAAGCGGCTTGGCGGGCGGGTCGGTGTCGCTTTGCAGGCGGTGGTTGAAGCGATGGCGGGCGAAGCATTGCCGCGGATCCGGGTGGCATCCACCAGCGCAATCGATGAGGCAGGTTGGGTGATTGTCGGAAACTCACGGTGTTATGCGGGGAAGTTCTGCGCGACCCCCGGGGCCGACCCGTTTAGAGACGATTTCGAGGTCGTGGCGCAGCGGAGCTGCGGCCGCCGCGCAGCGATGTCATTCCTCTTCGGAATACCCTCGGGTCGGCACGTCAAACGCGACGATGTCGTGCGCGAGGTCGTAGATCGGGTCCGACTGGAGCCGGCCACGCCGGGCGATACCGTGCCCTATCAGATCGACGGCGACGTCGTGGGCGTGTTGCCGGTGGAGGTCAGCATCGACCCGAAACCCCTTTGGATTCGTCTGCCGGCGCAACGCTGATCGTTCACCGGACTCAGAGATCGGCGAAGAGATCGGTCGAGATGTAGCGTTCAGAGCTCGATGGGGCGACAAAGACGATGAGCTTGCCCTCCATCTCGTCACGGGCTGCAACCTTGAGTGCTGCGGCGCATGCCGCGCCGGTGGAGATGCCCCCCAGGATTCCCTCCTCACGGGCGAGACGTCGGGCTGTCGTAAACGCTTCGTCATTCGTTACCGTGACCGCCTCGTCGATCAACGAGGTGTCGAGGTTGTCGGGCACGAATCCGGCGCCGATGCCCTGGATCTTGTGGGAGCCCGGCTCGCCACCAGAGAGCACGGGCGAGTCTGCCGGTTCGACGGCGACGATACGAACTGATGGGCGACGTTCGCGCCACACCCTCCCAACCCCGGTGATGGTGCCGCCGGTTCCAACACCGGCGACAAAGACATCCATCCTTCCGTCGGTGTCGCGCCATAGCTCGAGGGCGGTGGTCGTGGCGTGAACATCAGGATTGGCCGGGTTGGAGAACTGCTGCGGCTCCACCGAATCCGGGATCTCCGCAAGCAGCTCCTCGGCGCGGGCGGATGCCCCCTGCATGCCGTCAGCAGCCGGTGTCAGAAAAATCTCGGCTCCGAGCAGGTCGAGCACCTTGCGCCGCTCGAGAGACATCGAATCCGGCATCGTCAAGACACAACGGTAGCCGCGCGCAGCGGCAACCATGGCGAGGGCAATGCCGGTATTCCCCGAAGTTGCCTCGACGATCGTCGAACGACCGGGCACCAATCGCCCTTCGCGCTCCAGCGATTCCACCATCGCGACCCCGATGCGGTCCTTCACCGAGTGGGCGGGATTGAAGAACTCGAGCTTGGCCGCCACCTGAGCTTTGGACTCGGCCGCGATGTGGTTGAGTCGCACCAGTGGGGTGTTTCCCATGAGTTGGGTGATGTCGGAGGCGATGTTCATGGCTGCTCCCGTGCTGTGTGATAAACCACATAACCCTTTTCGACGTTCGTTCCTTCCCGGTGGCCGTGAAGCTTCCTGGGTTACAATAGCTGCCGGGGAGGAGTTGTGGGGTTTCTTGAACGGCTCGAGGCCCGAGCTGCGGCCGTTGGCGGTCGGGTCGCGCTCGCTGAAGGGCACGATGAGCGGATCGTCGAGGCTGCCGGTGAACTGATTGCCGGCGGCGGGTGTGAGGTGACCCTGATCTGCCCCGGGGACCAGCGCCAACCAATCCATGATGAGCTCGCTGAACGAGGTGTCGACGTAGCAGACCCGATGGCTGATCCACGCCGAGGAGAGCTCGCGGATCACCTCCACCAGCGACGTGCAGCGAAGGGAATGTCGCGCGATGAATCGCTGGCTGCGGTAGAGGATCCACTCTATTTCGCCTCCCTGATGGTAGCGACAGGTGCCGCCGATGCTTCCGTTGGCGGGGCCGTCCGGACGACCGCTGACACAGTGCGCGCCGCCCTCCACTGCATCGGGCCCGCGCCCGGGCTGCGGACGGTGTCGTCAGCGTTCATCATGATCCACCCCGACCCAAGATGGGGCGATGACGGGGTCATGGTCTTTGCCGACTGCGCGGTGCTTCCGGACCCGGATTCGGTGCAACTGGCCGAGATCGCACTTTCAGCCGCCGCCACCTTCCGCTCCATAGTTGGTGGCGAGCCGAAAGTCGCTCTGCTCTCATTCTCGACCAATGGCTCGGCCAAGCACCCGCTGGTGGACAAGGTAACCGCGGCGCGAGCCGAACTCGAAACCAGAGGCGCGGATTTCGTCTTCGATGGTGAACTGCAACTGGACGCAGCGCTGCTTCCAGGCGTCGGAGAGAAAAAGGCGCCCGGGTCGGCTGTGGCCGGAAAGGCGAACGTGCTCGTCTTTCCAGATCTTAACGCAGGCAATATCACCTACAAGGCGGTGGAACGATTGGGTGGCGCGCGTGCCCTGGGCCCACTCATGCAGGGGCTCGCGAAACCCGCCAACGACGTCAGCCGCGGCTGTTCCGCGGGCGATATCGTGCAGACCAGTTATTTGAGTCTGCTCCAGGCGAAGGGGTAGTCACCCATGCGCGTACTCGTACTTGGCTCCGGTGCCCGCGAACATGCCATCGTCCACGCCCTGCGGCGGTCTCCGGGCGTGGACTACCTCTTTGCCGCTCCGGGCAACCCGGGGATCGCTCAGGCAGCCGATCTTCTGCCGTTGTCGGCGAACGACCTACCTGGAGTCGCGGAGGCAGCAGAGGATCTGCGCATCGATGTCACCATTGTCGGCCCCGAGGTTCCTCTGGCGATGGGTGTGTGCGACGAGTTTTACCGCCGGGGATTACGGCTCTTCGGACCACGGCGCGCCGCTGCCGAGCTCGAGTCGAGCAAGGTCTTCGCCAAGGAATTCTGCCAGCGGCACGATATTCCGACCGCCAAGGCGGAGGTGGTACGCACCGGGGATGAGGCGGTGGCGGCCGTTCGCGACCTCGGAATGCCGGTCGTCCTCAAGGCCGACGGCCTTGCAGCAGGCAAGGGCGTGTTGATGATTCAAAACGATGACGATCTCGAACAGGCGATTGATGCGTTTTTCAATCAGCGCCGCTTTGGCGATGCCGGAGATCGAGTGCTGGTCGAGGAGTGCCTGGAGGGCGATGAGGTTTCGTATATGGTGATCTCCGACGGCACCCGCGTGGTGCCCGTCGCCACCTCTCATGATTACAAAAGGGCAGGCGAGAATAACGAGGGTCCCAACACCGGCGGCATGGGCGCTCACTCTCCGGCGTTGGTGATCCCGCCCGGTACGAGCAAGCTCATCCTTGAAACCGTCGTCCGTCCGGCAATTGCGGGCATGGCGGCAGAGGGTCGAGAGTATCGTGGGGTGCTCTATGCGGGTCTGATGATGACTTCGGATGGGCCCAAGGTACTCGAGTTCAACTGCCGCCTCGGTGACCCGGAGACCCAGGCCACCTTCTTGCGGCTTGACGACAACTTTGCCGAGATCGCCCGCGATGCTTCTGAGGGTGCTCTCAAGACAAGCCATTTGAATTGGCGCAAGGAGGCGGTGGCCTGCGTCGTCCTCGCGGCGGAGGGATACCCTGGAAGCCCGCGAAAGGGGGACGAGATCACAGGCATCGACGAGGCCATGGCCTTGTCCGGAGTGACGGTCTATCACGCCGGCACACGCCTGGAAGACGATCGTCTGACTACCTCCGGGGGGCGCGTGCTTTCGGTCTGCGGACGCGGACAAACCCTGACAGATGCCCTCGATGCGGCATACGGTGGGGTGTCGAAAATTTCTTTTGACGGCATGTGGTATCGATCGGACATCGGCCGCGACACCCTGGTCAAGCTCGGAACGTAAATGATTGAATCGAACTCCCAGGCGAATCCCGAGGTTCTGATCCTTATGGGGTCGGCGAGCGACTGGAAACACCTGCGGGGTGCAGTGGAAGTGCTCGATGGACTCGGCGTCAGCTTCGAGGTTCACGTGTCCTCGGCTCACCGCACCCCTGAACGTACGGTGGATCTGGTGCGGTCGGCCGAGGCCGGCGGCTGCCGCGTCTTCCTCTGCGCCGCCGGCATGGCTGCCCACCTCGCTGGCGTGGTTGCGGCCCACACCGTGCGTCCGGTGCTTGGCGTGCCGCTACCGGGGGGAGTGCTCGACGGGGTTGACGCGCTCCTTTCGACGGTACAGATGCCTGGCGGTATCCCGGTAGCGACCTTTGCCGTCGGTTCGGCCGGGGCCCGCAACGCTGCCTTCTTTGCCGCCCAGATCATCGCAGGCGAACGGCCCGAGGTGGGCGCGGCTCTGGAAGATGCACGACGCATCGGGGGGGAGAAAATCGAGGTCGCAGATCGTGAGATCAACACCGACCTCGGGGCCGGAAGCGACGGCTAATGGCGGAGCTTGTGCAATGCACCGTTACGCCGCGCCTGGAGGATTGGGTGCCGGTGATGGTCGATCCAGATCTGCCTCCGATGCCCTGCCGTTCCGGCAAGCTCGAGCTGGACCACGGAGAATCCATCGTCGTCGACACTCCGGATGGGAAGTTTCTCGGCAAGGTCACTGCGTTTGCCGCTCCGTCGGTCAAGAAGCCTCGTAGGCATGCGGCACGCGTCGTCCGTCGGGCAACGCCCGAGGACGAGAAGCGTCATGAAGACACGGGCCACCTCGAGCGGGAAATCGAACGCTACCTGCGACGACGAACCCATGAGCTCGAGCTCGATCTCCACCCCTTCAAGGTGCGACTCCCGCTTTCAGGCCGCAAAGCGGTGATCTATTTTTCAGCCGAAAAACGGGTTGACTATCGACCTCTGCAGCGGGATCTGGGGCGGCGCTATCGGAGGCGAATCGAGATGCGTTCGCTTGGGGTGCGCGATGGCGCCCGTCTTTGCGGCGGCCTCGGGCCCTGTGGTCGCTGTCTGTGCTGTACGACCTTCATGGATCGTTTTCATTCGGTGACCGTTCGGATGGCAAAAAGGCAGAATCTGAGCCTCAATCCGGCAAAGATTTCCGGCCTCTGCGGACGGCTGATGTGCTGTTTATCGCATGAGGTCGAGCTATACCCAACCAACTCACGAAGCCGCCGCGGAGATCCGCCCGGGCAATAAGTCCAGGTGCGATCAGGGAAGACACCCCACACCGAATCTGTTAACCTGATCACAGAACCTACCGACTTCATGCTTCCGGAATCCTGTGGCCGCACAGCATGGGGCGCGAGGAGAGCTTAATGTCTGATCGTAAGCTGATCCGACCGTCAATGAATGAGATGATGGATAAATTCCCAACCCGGACGACCGGCCGCCGCAAACAGGTGCCCGCAGAGCAAACAAACGCCGAGAGCTTTTACTACCTGAAACAGATGCAGAACCGCACCGCGATGGTTGTGGTGCTGACCGACGGCACCGAGCTCAAAGGCTGGATCGAGTGGTACGACAAGAACTGTCTCAAGATCAATCGGGTCGATGCTCCCAATCTCCTCCTCTTCAAGCATTCCATCAAGTTCATGTTCAAGGAGGAGGAGCTGCGCTCCCGCCGTCGCCGGCGCCCCCCCACATCGCGCTGAGACCTGGCCGGCGGTCCGCCTCAATCCGCTGACTGCAACATCTGAAGAATCCGACTGATAACGAGGTCGAGTGCCACGGTATTGAACCCGCCTTCGGGGATGATCACATCCGCCCAACGTTTCGAAGATTCGACGAACTCCAGGTGCATGGGCCGTACCGTGGCAAGGTATTGATCGACCACACCATCGACCGTTCGCCCACGCTCCGCCATGTCCCGCCGGAGGCGCCGGATGAACCTCAGGTCTGCATCGGTATCGACAAAGATCTTGATGTCGAGAAGCTCCCGAAGGGGAGGGATTGCGAGGATGAGGATCCCCTCGACGAGAATCACTGGCTGCGGATCGGCCCACTCAGTAGCGGCCACGCGAACGTGGCGAGCGAAGTCGTAGACCGGCAAAGGGGCGGCCTCGCCGGCTTTGAGTAAGGCGATGTGCTTCTCCAATAGTCTCTCTTCGATCGCATCGGGGTGGTCGAAGTTGTGGTGCGAACGCTGATGACCGTCAAGATGGGCCAGGTCGTGGTAGTACCGATCCTGGTTGACGATGACAATCCGGTCCCGTCCGAGCCGGCGCACGATCTCGTTGGCCACTGTCGTTTTGCCAGAACCGGTTCCGCCTGCCACGCCAATGCAGAGAGTCTTCACCGATCCGCCCTCTCTGTTCGCTTCGGTTCAAAGGTATTTGATCGTTTCCTCAGCAGTTGATGCCAGCGGCCCATCGGGAGCGATCTCGAGGTACATCTGGAGATGTGTCTTGGCCCCCTCCATGTCGCCCGAACGAAGCAGGAGCATGCCGTACTCGAAGTTGCATTCCGGAAAGTGGGGAGCGACATGGAGACATTTTTCTAGAAGCGGTCGCGCTCCCTCGTCATCCAGATTGTTGAGGAAGACCGCGGCTTCATTAAAGAGGATTGTCGGGTCATCAGGATTCAGTTTCTGGTAGCGGGCAAGGTATTCGGTGCGCGTGGCCTCGTCGCCGAGCTCCCCGCTGGTGTTGATGGCGATGGCCAGGCACTGGATCGAATCCGGGTCCACTTCCAGACAGCTTCGCGCGGCGGCCAGCGCGCCGGCCATATCTCCGCCGCCATAGGTGAGCTCGGCGAAGCGTGCGTGGGCCTCCTGGAGATCCGGCTTGGCCGTGATGGCCTCCGCGAACTTCGCGCGCGCGGCCTCCTTGTTACCGGCCGCGAGGAGCTCTTTACCTTCCTCCAGCTCTTTGTATCCCGGTTCCTCGAGTTTTCTGATGCCCCTGGCGGCAGCCGCCTGGCCTTCGGTCTGGAGCTTAAACTCAAAGAAATTGTCGGTCGAGCCGGCGCCGACCTTGAACGGGCTCTCCTCTGGCTGGAATCCTTCGGCCTCGACCAGGAAGTTATAGCCGCGGGTGGCGTCCAGGATGAGGGTCTGAAACTCACCGTTTTCGTCGGTCGTGATGACCCTCTGATACGTCGAGACTTCGGCTGTCGTGATGGTGACGGTCGCGGCGGCAATCGGTGCTCCCCTCATGTCCGTCACGCGGCCTTCGATCTTGGCCTGGGTTCCGGCGTGAACCGTTGTGCCGATGACCAGCAGGCCGACGACTGCGACACAGGTCATGAGATGACGGTGCATCATTAGGGGCCCCCTGCGCGCGGATGCGCGCAACTGAGCATACCGTCTTTTGAGGGCGGTCTCAACGACGGCTTATCGGTTACCGAAACATTGCCCGGACAACGTGATGGGCGACGGTGGGATTCTCGCGCAGCCGCCGTATCGAATAAGGGTACCAATCCCGGCCGTAGGGCACGTAGACCCGTAACCGGTGACCGTTGGACAGGATGATTCGCCGGAGCTCGGGGTCGACTCCGAGCAACATCTGGAATTCGTAACGGTCGCGATCGAGCCCAAGGCGGTCGACGATCTGCATCCCGGCCCATACCAGGTGTGGATCATGGGTGGCGATGCCGACATAGGCGCCGGAGGAGAGGAGTTTCTCGGTGGCGAAGATGAAGTTGGCGCGGATCGTTTCGAAGTCCCTCCAGGCGATCTCTCTTGGTTCGCGGTAGATACCTTTGCAGATCCGGATGTTTGGAGCGAGGGGCAGAAGGTCGTTGATATCGGCAATGGTGCGGTGGAGGTAAGACTGCAGTACGACACCGACCGTGGTTGGGTGCTTCTCGTGCATCTGGCGGAAGAGTCGGATGGTGTTGTCAGTGCAGGTATGGTCTTCCATATCGATTCGCACGAAGTTATCGAAACCAGCCGCGCGCCCTACGATGCGCAAGAGGTTTTCCTCACACAGGGTCTGGTCGATGTTGAGTCCGAGCATGGTCGGTTTGATGGAAATATTGGCGTCGAGTTTTTCGTCCTCGATGCGGTCGAGCAGCCGCAAGTACTCCGCTACCGCGGCAGTCGCTTTGACCGGTTCTCGCACCTCCTCACCGAGGATGTCCACCGTACCCATGGCCCCTTCTTCGTTGAGTGCGCGCAAAGAATGGGCCGCGTCGTCGAGGGTGTCGCCGGCAACGTATCGCCGAGCGACTCGGCCGACAATTACCTTCGGCACGAAAGGCATCCCGTATTTCACCAACGTATCGAATAGGCTCATGAGATTCTCCTCGGATCGGGGGCATGGGCGCAGACGCCGCAGTAGACGGCATTTGCCCCAGCATGGCGGAGTGCTTGGGCCGCCCGCTTGAGTGTTGTTCCAGTAGTCGTCACGTCGTCGATCAGTAACAGGGTTCGGCCATCGGCTTCTGTTCGCGCCGAAAAACTCCGTTGGGGCAACTCGAGGCGACGGGCTCTGGAGTGGCCGGTCTGACGGCCGAGGCCATGCCGCCGCAGAAGCCGAATTGTCGGTCGGTCGAGCCTTCTGGAAACCACCTGGGCGAGCAACTCGGACGCTGCCCATGGTTTCTTCAGCCGTCTCCACGGGTGCGAAGGGATGGGCACGATGCAGTCGATCAGTGATGCCCACGACTCGGCCGCAACCGATGCCGCAAGGCGATCACCGAGAGGTGCGGCAAGTTCGTCACGGCCGCCGTGTTTGAGCGCCAGAATGATGGTGCGGAGAACCCCGTCATATTCGCCCCACGCCACCGTCGCGGATTGCGGAGGAGGTGCCTGGAGGCAGGCCAAGCAAGGCTCGGACGAGTCTTCGGTTGGGACGCCGCAGTGCCGGCAGGCGCTGCCGGCTCGAGGTACGGTTAGCGACCAGCACGAGCCACACAGACCACGGTCGCTTCCTTCGAGTGGATGATCGCAGTGTGGACACATGCCGGGAAGCAGGGCTTCAATTGCCGCGGCCAATGCGCCCCCCGTCTGCACGGCGCTTATCCTACCAGAATGTCGGCCGAGCCTGAAGACCGGTGACCCCTTTTGAGTGAATTGACTCGGCCGTCGCGTTGGCGATTTTTCGCAACCCATAACCTGGTTATACTCTGCTCATGGATGTGACCCAATACGAATTCGAGCTCGCGAGCGACGGCCACGGGCACGTCTACGATCTGACCGAAGATGTGGCGGCCTGGTTGGGGTCCATCGCGGCATCCGACGGCCAAATGACGGTTTTTGTGCCCGGTTCGACTGCCGTGATCACCACCATCGAGTTCGAGCCCGGCGCCGTTCGGGACCTCGTCGAAGCTCTCGAGCGAATTGCCCCCTCCGATCGCTCCTATCACCACGATCTGCGGTGGGGAGACGGCAACGGGTTCTCACACCTGCGTGCCGCCCTGTTGGGTCCATCTCTGACTGTTCCCGTGGCCAGCGGACGATGTGTTCTCGGTACCTGGCAACAGATCGTGCTTGTCGAATGCGATCTCGCACCACGGCGCCGTCGGGTGGTCCTGTCATTCGTTGGTGTCTGCGATCAGGAGGCGTGATGCCGCACGTCACTCTCTCCGGAACGTTGGATCTCGAAACAGTTGCCTCGAGTCTCGATGGAGAGGCTCAGCGCTGGCGGGCGGCGGTGCTCAAGATCGAAGCCTCATGGCGTCGTTCAGATGGCCTCGCAGTTCTGGTCGAGGGGGTGGTGATCGAGCATTCGCGCCCACTGCATCCGGTTGCTGTGATCACCCAGAGCCACGGTGACACGAGCGTGAGACTGTGGCGCCTTGCGCCGGTCGAACGCACCCCCGCGGTCCAGCGCTGGCTGGCCTCGATCGCGGGTGAGCTGCAGCGGCTCGGTGCTGGCCCAATGAAAACGACGAACATCGCCGACGAGCTGTTGCACGACCTCGATTTGGATTAACCCGCATATCTCACCAGCTTTTATCGCGAGGCCGGAAAAGTGTTGTGAGATGTGGGCTATTGCCGGTTGAGCTCTTCGTCGAGCTCCTGATAGCGCTCCTGCTGTGATTGCTGGAGGTTGTCGAGCCGATCGCGAACAGCATCGGTGGCGAGACCCGGGCCCGGGCCTCCCGGCCCGGTGCCGGCGAATTGGATTGCATCGGACGCGACATCAAGGTATCGGCGGGCCCGCATCAGGTGAACGGTGGAAGGCCTCGTCGCCTGCCCCCGCAGCTCTCCGGCCGCCTTCCGAATGGCCACCGCGGCCCGCAGCTCGGAGCTTGGCGACGGTGCCGCGTCCGCCCAGGCCGCGGCGGTGGCGGAAAAGGTCTTGAGATCATCGATGTGGTCGGGAATGGTGTCGGGTGTGTCCAGCAGACCTTCCATCGCGTCGATCATCTGCAGGGCGAGGTCGCGATCGAGGGCCCTGCCTGTCACCCCCACTTCGCGGAGATCGGTCGCGACCTCGGCTACAGCGTCGAGGCTCGCAGTTGCGTCACGACCCGAGAGGTACAGCATGTAGCCGACCGCGATCAGGATGGTGAGGAACAAGGCGCCCGAGATTCTCAACAAAAACCTCCACTCAAAGTATAGATGACGGCGGACCGGAAGTGTCCCCCGCAGTGGACAGCAACTATTGGACGATGACCCGCCGTCGCTGTGGGTCACGGTTCAAGCATGGCACGATCCTTGCGCTGTCGATGGGCGGAGGTCGACATGCGAGAGAAAAAGGCTGTATTTGGCGCGTTTGGGCTGGCGGTACTGATTACGGCTGTGGCACCCGTGCCGATCGAGGCGCAACTCGCTGCGGACTGGATGGTTCCGGCGGCGGCTCACAATCGCGGTTCGAAGGACACCTTTTGGAGAACGGATGTCTCGCTTCATAACCCACACGAGTTTGACCTCCCGATCGTGGTTCAGGTGCTCCCGAGCGATACGGTGAACTTCGAGGTGCCGACCCTGACTTTCACCATCTACCCGTGGGAGACAATCAACCTGTGGGATGTGCTCGGTCCGGATGTGTTTGATGTGGAGGGCGCAGCAGCAATTCTCGCCTACGCCGATCCGACGCTCCAGTGTGATCCGATCGAGGACTGCCATTTCCTGGTGACATCGCGGACCTATACCCCGGAACAGGGCGGCAATGGTGAGTACGGTCTGACGGTACCCGGCGCAGCGATTTCGAGCGCCACCGACTGGTCTACCTTCGGTTATGCGGCCGGTGTGCTCAACGATGGTGACTTCTTCAGGTGTAACGCTGGTGTGGCCTCCTGGACGCCTGACTGGACCAGAGTGCGCCTCGATATCCAAGATGCTGACGGTCAGATTGTGACGAGCGAGGTTTTCGACCTACCGCCGTATGGCCATGTTCAGCGTCGTTTGCTGACGTCCGGGTATGGGGGCTCTCTCGTTTTCTACCTCGAATCAGGACCCGGCGACGCCCTGGTTTTTCCCTATGCGACGGTGATCAACCAGCAGACCGGAGATGCGAGCTACTTCTTCGCCTCATCATCGGTGGTCGGTGCGTCGGTCGCCAAGACCTTCATTCCCCTTGGCGGCCGCCCCGGGACTCCGGCGGCCTCCACGCGGGTGGTCGCACCGGTGCGCGGGAGTAAGCGCCCGGAAATTCGCCGGTAAAAAATCGCCGCTGGACCTCCCTCGATGTAGAATTCATAGTGGGGCGTCTGTCCCTCGTCGGGAGGCGAATGGTCCAGTTCGACAACCAGCACCGCCAGATCAAGATCAAGATCGTGTACTACGGCCCCGCTGTGGGCGGCAAGACGACCTGTCTTCAGTACATCCACCGCGTCACCGATCCGCAGCGCAGGACCAAGCTCTACTCGCTCAATACCGCCGCCGACCGCACCCTGTTCTTCGATCTCCTGTCCTTGAACCTTGGGCGGATTCGAGATTTCCGTCTGGCCCTCCAGGTCTACACGGTTCCAGGTCAGGTCCAGTACGACGCGACCCGCCGGACGGTGCTTGCAGGCGCTGACGGCGTGGTCTTCGTTGCCGATTCCCAGGTCTCACAGCGGGAGGCCAACCTCGAAAGTCTCGAGAACCTGTGGATCAATATGGCCGCGATCGGCCTCGATCGGAAATCGGTGCCGGTTGTCCTGCAATACAACAAGAGGGACCTCGATCCGATTCAGACAGTCGAGGAGATGGGGGCCGCTCTCAACGCCGACAAAAATGCAGCCTTCCAGACCGTCGCGATCTCCGGTGAGGGCATACTCGAGGCCTTTACTGCCATCGGCGAAAAGACCCTGGCATCGGTAGCCGACAAGCTCGGGGTCGGTACCAGTCCGCAAGTGATCGCGCGCCTCCAAGAACAGATGCGCAAGGCAATGCAACCCTTCCTGGTCGGGGAGGGCGAAACACCACCGGTCGCCGAGGATGTCGAGGTGACGGTCACCGCGCCTGATATCAAGCCCGGCGAGGTGCTGAGCGAGGACGTGCTGGTCGGCGAGGCGGTCCGCGCCAACCTGGCCATGACCGACGTGACGACTCGCCTCGACATTGTCAGCCGCCAGCTTGAACGCAAGGTGCGGGTGATGGACAGCATCTCCCAGTTCGGGCACTCGGTGAGCAATCAACGCGATCCCGCCAAGGTGCTGCGTCTGCTCATCACCGAAGCGATCCGCCTGCTCCAGCTGCAGGGGGCTTCGGTGATCGTCATCCCCGGCAGCGGGCGGGTACGCGAAGCGGTGGTTCACGGTTTCAAGCAGGATCCCCTTCTGCACGCCGCGGACTCGACCGGGGCGTCGGTCGCGACCGCGATCCTCAAACATGGGATACCGCGGCTCTTCGTGCGGGAGCTCGGTGATGATGGCGACGGCGCAGCCCTTGCTGCGGTCGAGGGGGCGGGATTTACGTCGGCGCTCGCGGTACCGATGATGACTCAGGAAAAGATCGTCGGGCTGCTGACTGCGTTCGGCGACACCGAGCGAGCCGACCTCGACGAGGACGACCTCCAGCTTGCCACTGTTCTCGCCTCCACCGCGGCCATGGGTTACGCCAACGCCATTTCCTGGCGGCAGATGGAGGACTTCAGTAAGGGTCTGGAAGCCAAGGTCGAGGAGCGGGCGGGTGAGCTCAAAAGAAGCCTCGTCGAATCCCGCCGCCTTGCCACCGACCTCGAGGAAAAGAAAAACCTTCTCGAGACCGCCCATCGCGATCTCGAGGCGCTCGACGGGGTCAAAAACGAACTCATCAATCGGTTGTCGCTCGACCTTCGGACGCCGGTCACCTCACTCTTCACTGCCGCCAAGATCATTCGCCGCGAAAAGGATGTGCCTCCGGAAAAGGCCGATCGCCTTTTGAAGATCATTTACGATGAGGGTGAAAAGCTCATGGAGATCGTCCAAAATGTATTCCAGGCCTCGGTGATCGCTGCTGGTGCGCGAGAACTCGAGCGCAAACCCGTGCCGCCACAGGAGCTTTTCCGCAAGGCAATCTCACCTCTTCGTGATCTGGCAACGGATCGTGATGTACGCATTCAGGTCCTCATTCCGAGTGGTCTCGAGACTATTTCCTGTGAGCGGGAGAGTACTGAGGCCGCGTTGCGCGCGGTGATCAAGAACGGCATAGAGTTCAGTAATGGCGGAGAGGTGAAGCTCGAGGTGCGGCGGGTCATGCACGACGGGAACCCGTGGTTGCAGCTTCGGGTGAGCGATTCGGGATCCGGAATTCCGGAAGAGGATCTGGCGCACGTTTTTGAGGCCTTCTGGCAAGGTGACGATTCGAGTGTGGGGAAACGCCACGGTATCGGCCTCGGTCTCACCATTGCCAAAAGGGTTGTGGAGAACCATGGTGGGTTGATCGTCATCGACGGCGGGGCGAACGGGGGCACCGAGGTGGTGATGTCGATACCTCAGGACGCGGCGCCCGCCTGATCTCAGCTCGAGACGACGTTCTCGTCAAACGTTTCCGCGACCTCACGAGCGGCGTCGGCAGCGAGAGCAAGGGCCGCCGGCGAAGCGATCTCGAGCATCGTCTCGGCTCCTCCTGGAATCGTAGACGGCCAGGTCGCCGCGGTCGATAGACACTCCCTGCCGAGGTGGAGGCAGGCGCCGAGTGGCGTCGCCGAGCGTGGGTCCAGCACTCTGCGGATCTCGGACGGAAAGTCGGCGAGATGCGCGAGTCTCGAACCGACCCGCCGCGACAGATGTTCGAGCAAGGTCTTTCGCAGGCGCTGGTGTGGCACTGGAAGGGATGTGAGAGCCCACAGCACGAGGTCCGTTGGCACGGTCACGAGGTGAACTGCCAACGACGCTGTTTCAGGGGCCACATCGAGGTGAGGCGCTGCAGCCGCGGCGGTCTGTGACCAGGCGGCAACCACCTGTCGAATGAGCTCGTCCAGCTTTGCCGCCTCGGGACGCTTTAGAAAACCGCTGCCGATCATCTCTTCCCACAGGCCGAGATCGGTTGCGATCATCTCGAGTTCGGCGAGAGTCAACGGCCCTGGATCGCTGCGGTTTCGAACCGTACAGGCGAGCACCATCTGGTTCCACGCGGCGTGGGGCCGTCCCGGTAGATAGAAGGAAGGCCCGTCCTCCGCGGGCGCGAGGAGACCCTCGATCTGCCCCGCCGGCAGAGGGACCAGGCCGGGACTCGAGGACAACCACTGTGCGAGCGTAGTGACAATGTCGCGCACCAGGTCGTGGAGACGGCTCAGTTGGCCGCCATCGATCGCATCTTCTCCCGATACCCCATCTCGAATTATCTGCCAGAAGAGGTCTTCGAACGCTTCGCCAATAAAAGCGAGTTCATACGAACGTCGTTCCGCCTCTCCCGGCGGGTCCTCGTCGGACCGCCGCGCAGCCTCCATCAGAAGGTGGCTCGGCTCGACATTGAGGCTGAGACCGAGAATGTCGAGGACCGGGTGGTTGGGAATGAACTCGAAGCTGACTTCGGGTGATATCAGAATCCTGCTGGTAATGGCCTCGGCAAGATCGGTCAGGCTGGCTTGGAGGTCCTCTGGTGAGACGCGGCCCTCGGCAATGAGAAGGTCCGTGAATAAGGCGCGGCGGAGCATCGAAGTGGCGAGGATACGGCGAAGCTCGCCAACCGGAATGAGACTGCGCTTGGTGAGCCAGGTGGCGAGTCTCTCCTCCGGAATCGTCGAAGAGGCGTAACAGACCCGACCGTCGATGAAATCGAGCCGGCGCTCCCCACGAGCATCCTTCAGAATCAGGCGTCCGCTGACACCTCCCATCTGAAACCACTGCAGGAGGTCTCCAAAATGGAGACGGTCGAGGTTCCCCTTGATCATCTCCCCAGTATACCGACGCTGCATGAGTAACTGCGCTACCATCGGTGGATGCGTCTCCTGCTCTTGAGCGCTCGTCCAGATCTGCGTACAAACACGCGCCTCTCCGAAGCGGCTGAGGAGCTTGGAGTTGATCTTGAGTTGGTCGACGGCGTCGCCGCTTCGGCGTCACTCGTCGATGGTGAATTGAAACCACTGGGAATCGACACCGATCGCAAACTCCCCGACGCCGTCCTCGCGCGGGTCGGTAACTGGCGGCCGGAGAGCTTGCTCGCGGTCCTCGAGGCGTTCGTCGCATGCGGCGTGGCGACGCCCAACCCTCCTGCCGCTATCCGAATGGGCCGCGATCATTGGGCGACAGCCGTGGCCCTGGCCGTGGCCGGTCTGCCGGTGCCGCCGACCCTGGCCGGCGCCGACCCGGAAGCTCTGGCGGCAGAAGCGGCTCGTCACCTGGGACTGCCGGCGGTCGTGAAACAGAGGCGGTCGCGGATGGGTGTCGGTGTCATCCGGTGCGCGACCCGCGATCACCTCGAGGCGGTTCTCGACTCGTTGTGGCGTGTCGGTGATGAGATCGTCGTTCAGCGCTGGCTGGCCGGAGGCGAGCACAGCCTCCGTCTTTTGGTGATCGGAGGGGCGGTTGTCGCGGCGGCGCGTTTCAGTGCCGCCGAGGGTGAATGGCGATCCAACTCTGCCCGCGGGGGATCTGCCGAAGCCCACGATGCGTCGCTCGACGAAGAGAGGCTTGCGGTTGCCGCGGCAGCAGCACTTGGTCTCGGCCACTGCGGTGTGGACCTGGTGAAGGGCGATGCGGGACCGGTGATCCTCGAGATCAACCCCACCCCGGGATTCCTGCGCCTCGAAGAGGCGACTGGG
>Ga0255054_10000316_pt1 | contig 28707 bp, 30 predicted proteins | sample JV7_2_23_MG_FD_188634 | JGI IMG/M metagenome (GOLD analysis project Ga0255054, IMG submission 188634) | Seawater microbial communities from Jervis Inlet, British Columbia, Canada - JV7_2_23 | ecosystem: Environmental > Aquatic > Marine > Inlet | place: Canada: British Columbia | collected... | reverse complement strand
CGGCGCATACCTGCTTGAACTTGACATGACCCCATCCTCTCAGGAAGTGGAGCCTCCGGAAGACCCGGACCGGTTCAGAACAGCTCTTTGGTGCCGTCATCGCCAAGACGTGCCAGCAGATCCGCGTACGTTGATGCATCATCATGGTGGGCCATCGTGTGGTCTCCTCTACGAGTTCGTGCTTGAACTCGCTGAGAGTCACACGGTGGCCCCTCAAATCGAAGGACCCGCTCCCAATTTCCACCACTTCACGGGACGCCTACGGACATTCGGCCCTGGCAGACAGCGGTTGTAGCGAGCAACGCTGGGCATCTGCGCGCAAGGGGTTCTGCGATAGCCTCCCCGTGCCGCCGGATCGAAAGGAGCTGTTCTTCATGGGGTTCGTTTGGGGTGTCGTCCTCGTGGTGCTGTCGTCGATATGTTGGGGAGGACAGGCCATTTCATGGCTGGCATCGCCAGTGGCGATGAAGCTGACACTCATGGAGGGCGAGGACACCGTCGAGCCGGTGTACTACGCCGATGTCCGGGGCGAGGCACGGTGGGACACTCTCACACTGTGGACGATGCTCGTGGCGGGTGTCCTTCTCCTCACCGACAACCCGGCATGGGCCTACTTCGGACTGGTCGGCGGCGGCATGTACCTCTACTTCGCGGGACGCGGCATCTCCACCCGACTGGAAATTCAGCGCCGCGGGTACCGGATCGGCGCTCTCCAGAACGTCCGCGTCGGCTACGTCTTCCTCACGGTGTGGGGCGCGATGGCCCTGATCACCATCATCGCCGCTGTCAAGGCGCTCCCCACTACATGAACCCCAGTGTCGAGCGCTATCGAGAGGAGAGAGGTGAACGATGGAAGTCACCGCGTTGACTTGGGTCGTGGCCGTGATAGGTCTGGTCCTGATTGTGGTTCTCGGCAGCCTCCAGCTCGTTGCCGCGATCCGGCCGCGAGCGGAGTGGACGATCAAGAACGTCTACGGAGGCACCCCCGATGCGACCGATCCAACCGCGTACTTCGCACACAACCAGGGCTATGCCTGGGCCGATCCGTTCTTCTGGGCACCTTTCCAAATCGCAGGGAGCATAGGAATGCTCCTCGGGCAGAGGTGGGGATTCCTTCTCGCCCTGGTCGCATCGGTGCCCTACTGGTACACCGCAATCACGATCTTCATCTGGGACCGCGACCTTGGCTTTCGGCAGAAGACGATGACCTACTGGGTGATCATCTGGGGCATTTGGCCGGTCTTCGGCATTGCCTCCGGTATCTACTGCTTCGCTCGGCTCATAGCGTGACGCCGAGCTGGCGAAGCGCACTGAGCGACCGTTCCAGACGCCGCTGACCAGGTAGATGCTTCTATGTCTGTCAAGTGGTGGTTTCGGGTGGTGTTTGGTGTTCGAGTAGTCGCCAGACTCGGCGGGCGATGTAGCGTTTGAGGCAGCGTCGGATTTCTCGATCGGTTTTGCCTTCAGCTGAGCGTCGTGTCTTGTAGTCCTGGGTTGGTGGGTGGTATCTGAGTCTGGTGACCGCGACCTGGTGCAGCGCCTTGTTGAGTTGGAGGTCTCCGCGCCGGTTGAGTCGGTGACGGTCCTGGGTTTGGCCGGAGGTGACCGGGATGGGCGAGACACCGCCGAGCCGGGCGTAGGCGGCTTCGTTGCGGCAACGGCCCGGGTGTGACCACGCAATGTAGAAAGCGGCCGCGGTGATAGGACCGATCCCGACCTCGGCGACGAGCTGGGGGGCGGCTTGATCAACGAGACTGGTCAGGGCCTGTTCGTGGATGGTGATCTCTTCGTTGAGGTGCGTGATCCGCTGGGCGACGGCGCGCATCGCGGCCCGGGTGCAGGCCTGGTCAACCGAGCGGTTGGTGCTGTGGCGGAACCCGGCGCACCGTTTTATCAACGCCGGGGTCCGTAAACCACGCAGCTCGCTGCGGAGCGTGTCGTCGGCGGTGACCACGAACGCTTTCAGTTCGTTGATCGCCGCGGTCCGTGCCCGCACTGCGGTGTCTCTGGCCACGGCATGGACCCTGAGCGCTTCACGGAGCCCTTGATGAGCACGGGGCGACGCCAGCTTGGCGCGCCCTAACGTTTCGCGTCCGGCTCGGATGGCGTCGAGCTCGTCGGTCTTCGAGCCGTCCTTGGCGGGTTTCTCTTTGGCCCGGTCGAACTCGATCACCCACTCCCCGCACCGACCCAACGCGGCGGTCAGGCCCCGCCCGTAACTCGCCGTGCCCTCGATCGCCCAGGCTCGTTCGGTGTCTGTCGAGTACTCATCGGCCCACGCCACCACGTCGCGATAGCCGACATCGTTAGCGGGGAACCGGCCGGTGGCAACAACCGCAGCGGTGCCAGCCTCGAGAACCGCGGCGGTGATCCAATCCCGATCCGGGTCGATCCCAACAACATGATCCACCATCTCACCAAGCATTGTGTTGCCTCCTCGTATCCGCCGAACATGTCCGTGCCGGTCCGGGGACAGAACTGCTACGACAGGACTGTGATGGGTCACACCCCCAACAGGGTGGACAGGCTTCTGATCAGGACAGCACCAGCGGCCCGGGCCGGCATGGCAACAACAGCGGACATATCTACCCGAGTGCACCCCGCCACAAGCAGAGGCAAGCGCATAGGTGGGTCACGCTGTCATCACCAACACCAACCCTGGTCGATCCCAACAACCGACCAGTCGATACTCACAGCGCATAACCGGCTGGGAGGGATGATGTGGCTGGTGTGGCATGCACCGGTCGGGCGGTGGAGCACCGGTTGAGCTGAAAGAATCAGCTCGGTTGGGTCCGTCCGCCGTCGCGGTGGTGCATGCCACCCCTTCGCCTCTATCGAGTGAAGGGGGCGGCTGATGTCGATGGTACGTACTGTGATCGGTGGTGTGGATACCCACGCAAACTTCCATGTAGCAGCAGCGATCGATTCCAACGGTGGCCTGTTGGGGATCGAGTCGTTCGGCGCCGACGCGGCGGGTTATGAAGAGCTGCTGGGTTGGCTCGCGGCGACTCCGCAGACGGAGCTGAGATAACGGACGACGCTACGTAGGGGCCTCTGCGCCGGCAAGCTTTGAATGCTGCTCGGACGGATTTGGAAGATCGCTGTGTGACGCGCGGTTACCGGTGTGATGACTCGTGCCATCTTTCTTGGTGTTGCGGTGGCCGCGGTCCTGGTTGCGGGACTCTTCGTCCTCTTCGGCCGTCAGCCTTCCGCCGGTACCGACGACGTGTTGCGGCCCGTAGATCCGTCCTCCGTCTACGACCCGATCGTTGGCGGCGAGGCGTTTCCCGGCGGCATACGGTGGGTCATCTCCCGTGATGGGATCCATCCGATCTACGACCCCACTTATGTCACGGCAGATCTTGTGAAGTGGGATGACGGCGATCTGGTGATCGGTCTCGAGATCGACGGCGAGGCGCGCGCATACCCGATTGGGTATCTGAGTCGTCGGGAGATGGTGAACGACACCGTGGCCTCGGTCCCGATTCTCGTCGCGTGGTGTCCGCTCTGTGGCACGGCGACGGTGCATCGGCGGGAAGTCGACGGAGAGCCTGTGCTCTTCGGCAATCAAGGTGCTCTCTGGGGCAACGCCATGACGTGGTGGGACCACGAGACCGGCAGCATCTGGAGTCAGCCCCTCGGCGAGGCGATTGCCGGACCGCTGAAGGGCCGCACGCTCGAGCTGCTTCCTTCCACGTTGACGACCTGGGTTTCGTGGCGAGACGCCCACCTCGACACGCTGGCGCTGTCTACGCCGACCGACCGATCCGCCCTTCAGCTTGACTCCACCGCCATAGTCCTGGATTCCGGCGTCCTCGGTCTCGGCAACGACGCCACCGCGTACCCAGTTCAAGCGGTACGGGAAGCAGGCGTCGTCAACGACGTCGTCGCCGGACTCGAGGTTGCCGTCCTGGTCGACCCAACCGACGAAGACCGGTGGGCTGTCTTCTCCAGACGGCTCAACGACCAGGTCATCACTCTCTCCGTCCAGGGAGACGCGGTTACGGACGTCGAGACGGGCTCGGTCTGGGACGTCGCGACGGGCCGGGCCATTTCCGGCCCGCTGGCTGGTGAAGTTCTCGAGCCACTACCTGCTTCCACTGTCTTCCCCAAGGACTTCCTCACGTTCTGGCCCAACGGGACTCTTTGGGAACCGAACAGAGCACGCGAGTAGGTGCCGTCGAGCTACCGCACGAGCAGATTGGAGTGACGCTCCAGACCGGCGATGACGGCCTCGATGTCTTCTTCCGAGTTGTAGCAATGGAACGACAGGCGGATGTTGCCGTCACGGGCCGACGTCAGGATGCCGTCCTCCTTGAGGGCCGCCACCATCGCATGCTCGTCGGTCGTCGCCACCGCGATCATGGGTCCTCGCTTCTGCGGATCGCGTGGCGTCACCATCTTCGCCCCGATCCGGTCGAGGCCTTCGATGAGCTGGCTGGTGAGGCGGGCGACGTGTTGCTCGGTCGCGTTAATCCCGATCTCGTGCATGAGGTCCATGCCGGCGATACCGGCGTAGATGTTCGGGATCGGAGGCGTTCCGCTCTCGAACTTGCGTGCTGTTGCCGACGGCGAGTAGTCGTAGATGTCCATCTTGAAGATGTCCTCGTCGGCGAACCATCCCGTCACGGTTGGAGTGATCTGGGGGAGCAGGTCGGCCCGGCAGTAGAGGAACCCCAAGCCGGCAGACCCGAGAAGGTACTTGAGGACGCCGCCGGTGACGAAGTCCGCGTCGAGGTCGCGCACGTCGATCGGCACGGCTCCCACACCCTGGAACGTGTCGACGAGCACCAGTGCCCCGACTTCGTGGGCGAGGCGGATCACGTCCTTCACGTCCGTCTTGGAGCCATTGCGGAAGCAGACGAGCGTGATCGCAACCAGTCCTGTCTCGTCGTCGATGGCTTCGGCCAGACGTTCCAGGGGGATCGTGACGTCTGGCGCTGCGGCCACGTGGTCGACCTTGCGCCCGAGCAGCTCCTGGGCGTGTGTGATCTGACCGATCGTCGGGAATTCGAAGTCGCTGATGACGATCTTGTTGCGTCCCTCCGTGTGGCGTAGCCCACTCAGCAGGCTGCTGACCCCCGCCGACACCGATGTCGTGACCGCGATCTCGTCCGGAGTCGCGTTGAGGAGACGAGCGAAGCGGGCTCGAGCCCCCTCGGCTTGCTCCACCCACAGTTCCCACGGAGCGCCCCTTTCGTCCCAGTCCGCCAGGTATTGCTCGTAGGCCGCCCGGACCTCGTTGGACAGGGCGCCCTGAGAGCAGCTGTTGGTGTAGACGGCGCGGTCGAGGATCGGAAAGCGATCCCTTATCGAATAAGGGAGTTCTGCGGTCATGAAGGCTCCTGGAAGTGAACGGTGCGGTCAGCGCCCAAGGTAGGCCTTCTTGAGTTCCTCGTGTTCGGCCAGGGCAGCGGCATTGTCCGAAAGCACGATCCGTCCCGTGGCCAGCACGTATCCGTAGTCGGCGATCGAGAGCGCCATGTTGGCGTTTTGCTCGACGACCAGTATGGATACGCCAGCCTGGTGGATCCGCTGGATGGTCTCGAAGCTTTGCTCGACGAGGATCGGCGCCAGCCCCATCGACGGCTCATCCATGAGGAGCAGCTTCGGTTTGGCCATGAGCGCCCTCCCCATGGCCACCATCTGCTGCTCGCCACCGGAGAGTGTTCCTGCAAGCTGGCTCTTGCGATCGGCCAGGAGCGGGAACAGCTCATAGACATCCTCGAGGTCTTCGGAGTAGTCGTCCTCACGGAGGTAGGCCCCCATCTGGAGGTTCTCCAGCACGGTCATCGGGGCGAAGAGGCGACGATTCTCGGGCACGATCGCCATGCCGCGGGCGATGCGATAGCTGGTGGACTTCGCCGTCACGTTTTCGCCGTTGAACTCCACCGTCCCGGTGCGTGGGCTCACGATGCCGAGCGCCGTCTTCAGCGTGGTCGACTTGCCCGAGGCGTTGCCGCCGAGCAGGCACACGAGCTCTCCGGGGCGAACCTCGAGGGAGACATCTCGGAGAATGTGTATCTGGCCGTAGTAGGTGTTGACGTCGCGAAGCGCGAGGAGGGGGGCCTGGTCGCTCACTTCCTCGTTGCTCCGGCGCCGAGGTAGGCCTCGATCACCCGCGGTGAAGCGGCGACGTCGTCGAATGTCCCTTCGGCGATCTTCTCGCCGTAGTCGAGCGCGATCACCCGGTCGGAGATCCCTTCGACGACATGCATGTCGTGCTCGATCACGAGGATCGAGTACCCGGACTCCACCCGCAGCCGACCGATGAGTTCGGTCATCTCGTGTGTCTCCGCAGGGTTCATGCCGGCGGCCGGCTCATCGAGAAGGAGGAGTGTCGGGTTGATGGCGGTGGCTCTGGCGATCTCGAGGCGACGCCGATTGGCGTACGACAAGCTGTAGGCCGGCTGATCCCAGCGATACCCCATCAGCCGTTCGCCGAAGAAGGCCAGCTTCTCTTCAGCGACCTCTTCGATGCGTTTCTCTTCTCGGCGGGCCTTTGGCGTTCGTAAGGCCGACTGCCAGGCATGTGCCTTGGTGGCCCCGTACTCGGCAGCCATCACGTTCTCCTTCACGGTCATGTTGAGGAAGACACGCAGGGTCTGGAAGGTGCGGGCGATGCCACGATCGGCGATCTTGTGCGGAAGGAGACCGACGATGCTCTTGCCCTCCATGACGATGTCGCCGGTGTCGGGGACGTAGACGCCGGTGATCATGTTGAACAGCGTCGTCTTACCGGCTCCGTTCGGTCCGATGATGCTGATGATCTCTCCCGATCCGACGACCAGGTCCAGGCCCTGGATCACCTGGAGGCCGCCGAATGCCTTGTTGAGCTTGCGGATCTCGAGAACGGGCGTCATGTGATCTCCACCCGCTTCTTTCCGAGCAGACCTTGTGGCCGCACCGCCATCATGATGACGAGCAGTGCTCCGAAGAGCAGCTGGCGCGTGAGGCTCGGCTGGAAGACCAGACGGTTCTCCCAGACGAGGATGCCGAGGTAGATCGTCGGGATCAGCACCGCGACTTGCCACCAGCCCTTGACCACCGTCACCGCCAGCGCACCGGCGATCGCGGCAACGAAAGCAATGTTCGTGATGATCTCTGCGTGTTCGCCGAGGATGAGCACCCAGCCGTCGAGGAATCCCGAGATGAGCCCTTCCGCAGCCGTTCCCGTGGTGGCTTCCGGCCAGACGGCCTCGGCGATGAACCGCACGGCATAGCCGAACACGACGACGCCTCCGATGACGGCGACCAGCCGCTGCCACGGCTTGAGGAGGACCACGAGGGCAACGAGGAGGCCGAAGTAGAACAGCCACCCGGCCAGGCGGGGGCTTCGCAGCAACTCTGGGAGGTAGCCGATTGCCAGTGCGCCGAGCAGCACGCCGGGTATGGAACCCGCGCCACCGAGGATCACTGCCGCGTAGATCGTGATGAGGAACACCAGGGTGAAGCTCGTGGGGAAGACACCGACCGTGACGGCAGCAAAGATCGTCCCGGTGAAACCGGCGATTGCCGCCCCGGTGGCAAAGGCGAGGAGTATGAGGTTGTTGACGGGAATCGTCATGTGCTCGGCCGCGAGTACGTCGTCGCGCAACGCCCGCCACGCCCGGCCCGTGCGTGAGCCGTTGAGATTGTGGAGGGCGACGATGAGGAGCACGAGGAGGACGAGGAGCAGGTAGTAGTGGCGGTTGAAGGTGTTGATCTCGAACCCGAAGAAACTCCACGGATCGACGCCGGGGATGCCGTTCGGGCCGCCGGTGAGGTTGAGGTCTTCGCTGACGAAAGGCAGCCGCTGAAAGTTCCGCACGATCTCTACGAAGATGAGCGAGAAGAACAGCGTGAGAATGGCGAGATAGTCACCGACGAGGCGGCGTGAGGCGAGGCTCAGCAAGACGCCGAGCGCTCCTGAGAAAAACACGATGATCGGAAGGGCGACCCAGGTGGGCCAATGCGCAGGGAGCTGCTCCGAGGCAACGATGGCATAGAAGTAGGCGCCGAAACCGAAGAACGCGACGTAGCCGAGGTCGAGGAGACCGGCCCAGCCCACGACGACGTTGAGGCCCAGCGCCAGCATGGCCAGGATCAAGATGCCTATGGCGATGCGGACGCCTCCGGGCTGTACCAGATACGGCACCGTTGCTGCTGCCGCTGCAACGATCGCCAGGCGCCACCCCGGCTTCAGATTGTCGAATGCCCGCCTTGCAGGAGCGGTGAACCCGCGGTGGCCTTCGCGACGCTCGTCGGACTGCTCGACCCACTGGTCGACCCCGATTCCCGATGGAGGCTCGCCTCCTTCTGGCGGTGGGCGAGATTCCGGTGGAGGAGATTCGGGCGGACGAGAGGAGCCGGGCACGCTACACCTTCACCAGTTGAGGCTTGCCGAGGAGCCCGGTCGGCTTGATCAACAGCACCACGATCAGCAGACCGAACACGATGAGGTTCTGGAAGGTGGATGAGATGTAGCCGGTCGTGTAGGCCTCGGCCATGCCGATCAGCAAGCCTCCCAACATGGCCCCGGGGATGCTCCCGATGCCACCGACGACGGCGGCGGTGAACGCCTTCAGGCCCGCGATGAAGCCCATGAAGTGGAAGATCCGGCCGAACACGAGCGCCGTCATCACGCCGGCGATACCGGCCAGTGCCGAGCCGATGAGAAACGTGACGACGATCACGTGGTTCACGTTGACCCCCATCATCTCCGCAGCCTCACGATCGAAGGAGACGGCGCGCACGGCCTTTCCCGTGCGGGAACGATTGACCCAGAGGGTCAGCACCACCATCAACACCGCGGTGCCGACGATCACCAACACCCGCACCAGCCACACGCGGATCGGCCCGACCGGGATGCCGGTCGAGATGTCGATCAGCTTCGGCGTGTCATAGGTCCGAAAACCGGCCGTGAACAGGTAGAGCGCGGAAGCCTGGAGAAAGAACGAGACGCCGATGGCGCTGATTAGTGGCGCGATGCGCGACGACTTCCGCAGCGGCCGGTATGCGAATCGCTCCATGCCGACACCGATCGCGGACGACACCACCACTGCTCCGAGGAACATGAGAATGAGCAGGAGCCACACCGGCACGACGGGCGACGCTGGTCCACCAAGCAGCGTCAGCACGCCGTAGCCGGCGAAGGCTCCGAACATATAGACCTCGCCATGGGCGAAGTTGAGCAGTTTGAGGATCCCGTACACCATCGAATAGCCGATGGCGAGCAACGCATACACGCTCCCCAGCGTCAAGCCGTTGAGCGTCTGCTGGAGGAAGAACTCCATATGTGCTGCTTGGGCTCCTTACTCAGCCGCCGACTGGGGTCTTTGTTCCATCCTCCTGGATCTCGAAGAAGAAGAACCTGCCACCGATCAGGTCGCCGCTCGGCGCAAAGCTGATCGGCTGACCGAGGATCGACGCCGGGCGGTTGATCGCCTTGATCGCACCGAGGACGTTCTCCCTCGTCAGTTCGTTGCCGGACTGGCACAGGGCATCGATCGCCTCGAGCTCCGTCGTCACCGCGGCGAACACCGGAGGCCCGAAGGTGTTCGTCTCCGGGTACTGGGCGAGGAAGCCCTCGAGCAGGGGAACCGACTCGGGGATCCCCGCGATGTCACCAGCGAAGGCCGCAATGATCGAACCGGCGATCGTGAAGTCCCCGGAGTCCATGCCGTCTGATCCGAAGATCGGCATGTTCTTGCCCTGCTCGGCCATCTGGTTGCCGAAGATCTGGCCGTTGGCTGCCACCTGCCACGGGAGATACACCCAGTCGGTGTCATCCGCAATGGTGGCAACGAGCGCTGAGAAGTCGGTGACATCCTGGCTCACCGACTCTCGGCTCACCTCGACGCCTGCGGCTTCCAGCGCAGCAATTGCCACATCAGCGAGCCCGGTCGAGTATGAGGACTGGTCGTCGACCACGAAGATCTTCGTGGCGCCGCTCTCGACGAAGAAGGCGGCGGTCGACGGACCCTGATCGGCGTCCGTGGGAACGGTGCGGAGCATGCCCGTGTACTTCTCGGCAATTCCAATTCGCGTCGACGACGGCGAGATGAACGTCAGGTTCGGGTCGCCGGCGTCGAACACCGCACCCGCGGCATCGACCTGGTCGCTGCCGGCCGGGCCCACGACGGCGAGAATGTCCGTGTTGTCGATGAACTGGGCGGCCACAGTCGCCGACTGGGCAATATCGAACTGGTTGTCGCCCTCGATGAGCTTGACGTCCCAGCCCATGCCCTCATTCCACACGTCGACCGCGTACTGGGCCCAGTTGCGCTGCACCTCACCGATGAACGCCACCGGTCCCGTGATGGGGGCGATCAGACCGATCGTTGCCTCACAGACGACAGCGGTCATCTCCTCGGTCGTGGTCGTCTCGGCTGCAGCGGTCGTCGTCGCGGCTGCAGTCATGGTCGTCTCCGCCGCCGTCGTCGTGGCGGCCGCGGTTGTTGTCGTGGTGTCCGATGTGTCGTCGCTCGAACATGCCGCGGCGACGAGGCCGAGCACGGCGACCAGGATCACTGCGTTGAGCAGGAGCCTTCTCTTTCCCTTTTTCATCGATTGGTTCCTTTCTGGTTCCGTCAATCGGTGTCTTCGTATGCCTCGGAAGCGCTTCCTGCGGGGTGAAACACCCCGAGGACGCGCAGAGGGATTGGGCCGGTGTTCTCCAGGCAGTGCTGGGTCGGCGGGGGGAGATAGATGCAGGTGCCCGCTTCGATCGGCGTGTCGGGCTGCCCATCGATGTGGAGCACACCCTCCCCATCCAAAACGTAGATGACCTCGTCGTAGAGGTGATAGTGCGTCGGGGCACGACCCGGTGGGATCATGCCGACGAACTGGGTGACGTCCGCACAGCCGGCGTCGGGGTTGATAACGAAGCGGAACTCGCGGTCTTTCCCCGCAGGAAGCACGGGCTGGTCCGCCACACGCACTGTGACCTTTCGCGTGTATGGCAACTCACCGCTCGGCTCGGGCGCGGTCACCGAGACCACCACGAGATCGCTTCCTCCGGTGTTGTCGATCTCGTAGGACTCTCCGGCACGGACGTAGAAGCCCATGTCGGGCTCGAGCTGGTGCGACTCCGCATCCAGAGTCAGCCTGCCGCTCCCCGAAACGACGTAGCCGATCTCGTCGCGCTCTTCGGCCACCCTCGAGCGTGAACGACCCTGCCCGAATCGCATGACACGCTGCAGGAGCTGCTCGGCACCGGCCGATTCGTCGATGGTGACGGAGACCGAAACCGTGTCGTCAGGATCGCGCTCGACCGCGACGTCTCGCTCTTGAACGCTGTATCCAGCCATGTGTGCCTTCTTCCCGCGTCGCGCGCGCCGTTCGTCGAACGAACAGCGGGCAAGTCTGGCACAGTAGTGCCCCTCTTGGCGACGCCACCGTCTCTGAGTCGTGTTGTTGGTCAACGGTCGCAGCGATTGTCGGTGGTGCCGTTTCCCGCTCTTGCCGCTTCGCGGCGGGCCGCTCGGGCCACGGCGCAGCCGATCGCTGTTCATGAGTGTCACGACCGCGCACTATCAGCTGCGCCTCTGGTCTTCCTGGGAGAGAATCCGAGTGAGGGCGGTGATATCGATGTTGCCGCCCGAGACGACGCACGCCACTTTGCCGGTCCCGGCGGCGCCTGCGAGAGATACCGCCACCGCGGCTGCCCCCGCTCCCTCGGCCACAATCCGGTTCCGTTCGACGAGGAGACGGATGGCCGCCGCGACCGCGTCGAGGTCGGCGACGAGTGATCCTGCGAGCAGGTCGCTCACGAGCGGCCACATCTCCTCGAGGACCGAAGTAGACCCGATCCCGTCCACGAAACTGGCGATGTAAGGAACCTCGACGGGTTCGCCCGCGGCGAGCGCGGCCGCCAACGGCGCCGCGGTGGCAACTTCGGCCGCAAAGATGGGGATCTCAGGTCGTATTGTCCGCAGCGCCGAGGCGATGCCGCTGCTGAGCCCACCTCCCCCATACGGCACCACCACCGTGTCCAGATCGGGGAGATCCTCCAGGAGCTCGAGGCCGATGGTGGCATTGCCTGCGATCACCGCCGGATCACTCACCGGATGGACGAAGAAGCCGTCCAATCCCTCGAACTCGTGCGTGATGATGACCTGCCACCAAACGTCGAACGGGACCTTGACGATCGAGCCGCCGAGTCGCTCGATCGCGGCCAGCTTCGTGGCCGGAGCGTGGTCGGGGACGACGACCGAGAACGGAACGCCGAGCCGGCGCGCCATCCATCCCACGCCCTGCGCCATGTTCCCCGCGCTGGCGGTGTAGACACCGTTCTGGAGCGCCTTGGGGCCGGCCAGGGTGAGGGCGTTGGCAGCTCCCCGGATCTTGAAAGATCCGATCGGCTGCAGGTTCTCGAGCTTCAAATAGATCTCAGCCGGAGCGTCCTCGATGTTCATGCGCACCAGCGGCGTGCGAATCGCCGCTCCGGCGATGCGGGTCCTGGCGGCTTCGATGTCCACGAGCGAGATCGCTTCAAACATGGCGCAGACCGCCGATCGCGATCGAAGTGCCCATCCCGGTGGCCTTGGCGTTCTCGTAGACGACGCTGGCGGCGGCGATGTCCTCGACCGCAAGGCCGAGCGACTCGAACAGCGTGATCTCGTCGAGACTCCCGCGTCCGGGATGGTTCCCGGAGAGCAGCGCGCCCACCTCGGCGACGATGTGGTCCCCGTCGATGAAGCCTTCCTCGATCGCCATGAGGAAGTCCCCGGCCTCGTTCCGCGTCGACTCGGTCCTGTCCACGAACAGCATCGATCGCGCCATCGCGGGCCCGTCGAGCTCCCGGGCAAAAGGCACGCTTGATCCGACTGCGTTGATGTGCATCCCCGGCTCGAGGAGATCTCCTCGCAACACCGGTTCTGTAGACGCCGTCGCGGTGCAGACGATGTCAACTCCGGCGACTGCGTCGGCGACTGAAGCAGCGACCTCGAAGGTGAGATCGGGATACTCCGGTGCGACCGAGGCGACGAGGGCTGCAGCATGGTTCCTGTTCCGGCTCCACACCGTCACGTGGCGCACGGGACGGACGGCGGACATGGCCGTGATGTGCGATCGCGCCTGCACGCCGGATCCGAGGATCGCCAGCACCGAGCTTTCAGGCCGAGCGAGAGCGTCGGTCGCCACCGCCGACGCCGCGGCGGTGCGAACGGCCGTTATCTCCGTCGCGTCGATGATCGCCAGCAGCCTGCCGTGCTCGTCGTCGAACAGCATCACCGTGCCCTGATGGGAGTCGAATTCTGTGCCGGCGTTGCCGGGGAAGACGGTGATGGTCTTGACGCCGATCATCCCGTGCGAGGCTGAGTAGCCCGGCATCATGCCGAGGGCTCCGACGTGTTCCGGCAGCCACATGACGGGTCGCAGCGGCTGCAGCGCCTCGCCGGCATCCAGTTCGAGCAGAGCGCTCCGCACGGCGTCGATGCACTGGCGCATCGGGAGCAGGCGCTTCACTTCCTCTTGGGTGATGATCAGGGTTTCGATGGCTCGTCCTTCTCGCGAAAGATCGAGCCGATGGCCGTCCACTCCGGCTCGCTCAGTTGCAGGCTCATGGCCTCCTCGACGGGGCGGAAGTGGTCGAGGCGTCTCGGACCGACGATCGTCGCCGTGACATCCGGGTGCCTGGAAAGCCACACCAGTGCCAGTCCGGCGGTGCTCACGCCGAGGTCGGAGGCGATCGCGGAGAGGCGGTGGATACGGTCGAAGGTTGCCTGGTTCCAGAAGCGCAGATACGGCTCGGGCCGCAACGTCATGCGCGAACCGGAGGGGTAGTCGGCGACCAGGTCGTACTTGCCGGTCAGCAACCCGCCGCACAGCGGGCTGAAAGGGGTGAACCCGAGACCCAGGTCGCGACACACCGCCAGCATCTCGTCCTGGTCCGCCTGGTCGATGAGGTTGAGGGAGTTCTGCACCCAGGCAAAGCGATGCTGGCCGCGGTCGGCGCTGATCCACAGCGACTTCATCACCTGCCACGACGTCAGGTTGGAGGCGCCGATGTAGCGGACTTTCCCCGTGCGCACCACCTCGTCCAGGACGCCCATGGTCTCTTCGAGCGGTGTTGTGGGGTCCGGTTCGTGGACGAGATACATGTCGAGGTGACCCACGCCGAGGCGGGTGAGGCTGGCGTCGACCTGGCGCAAGATGTGGCGTCTCGAGAGGCCGTGTTCATTGGGTCCATCCCCGACCGGATTGCCGACCTTGGAGCTGATGAGCAATCGGTCACGAACGGCCCCGTCCTTGGTAGCGAGCCACTTCCCGATCGTGGTCTCACTCCGGCCCCCGCCGTAGGCGTCGGCGGTGTCCAGGAAGTTGATGCCGAGTTCGACCGCTTGGTCGAGCAATGCGAAGGCTTCGTCCACGGACTCGCCCATGCCGAAGAACTCCGGGGCGCTGCCGATGCCGCCGAAGTTCCCGCACCCCATCCCGAACGCGGAAATCCGTAGTCCCGTGCTTCCCAGTTGTCTGTACTCCATGCGGCCGCCGACGTTACCCGGACCCCCTCCGCCTCGCTGTGCTCGGAGATCGACCCCCTCCGCCTCGCTGCGCTCCTCCTGTCATCCCCCGCGACCACCGCCCCCTGAGGGGGAGGCAAGGAAGAGGGGGAGGGGGGTCTCCGTCTTCGGGCGTCGGCGGTATGGATTTCGATGCGTTGTTCAGGCAGGCGCCGGTCGGTAGGTGGCTTCAGGAACTGGCCGTCCCTCGGCGCGAGCCGCGTCGACCCAGGCTTCGATTGCCGTCCGAACTTCGGCCACCGCTTCCTCGGGGGTCTCTGCGAACGCGGAGCAGTGTTGGAGGTCCGGCACGTCGGCAATCCAGCCCCCGTCATTTTCGCTGAAGAAGAGATTGATGTGGTAGGCAGGCATGGTCAATTCACTTCCAGATCATATTGCCTGACGAGGTCGAGGAGCTGGCGGATCTGGTAGGGCTTTGCTTCGCCTGCGACGTCCTGAACGTTGAGCTGCTCGCTGATGCGCTGGAGTAGACGGCTGGGGCGCATGCATCGACCGTATTGCTCGCGTGTGACGAGAACGCGCTCTCGAGTGCCCTTCTCCCCGGCCACCGAGCTGGCAATAGAGAGATGAGACCCACCCCACCAGACGATCGACCTGTCTGGCTAGGGTGACCGACCGATGAGCGACGAGACCAGCGAGAAACCGACGGACGAGTACGCGCCGATTCTTCCCGGCGCTGCGCCGAGCGACTACGAGCGCTATCTGCGCACCGATGAGCTGTTGGCGCTCCAGAAGACCGCAGCAGAACGGGTGCACCACGACGAGGTGTTGTTCCAGACGGTGCACCAGTCGTCCGAGCTCTGGTTGAAGCACGCCTGTTTCGAGGTGGCGACGGCGACCGACGAGATACGCGAGGGCAGCCTCTCCGCGGCCATCCGGCTGTTGCGGAGGGCGACGTTCGGCATGCGGCTGATCATCGCCCAGCTCGAGATGCTCGAATACATGTCGCCGTGGGAGTACCAGACCGTCCGTCGTGTGCTCGGCCATGGCAGCGGTTTCGATTCTCCCGGGTTCCGCAACCTCGCCGAGGAGTCGCCGCGACTCGGCGAAGCCTTCTCCTCGTTGCTGGACGCCGCCGGTCTCGACGCCGTTGAGCTGTACAAGCGGGGGAGAGAGTTCGAGGATCTCTACCAGCTCGCCGAGCTGCTCGTCGACTGGGATGCCCGGGTGAGCCTGTGGCGCAGCCATCACTACAAGGTGGTGGAGCGCATCATCGGAGCCCACGTCGTTGGAACTCAGGGCACCCCTGTCGAGCTCCTCCAGCATCTGCCGAACAACCAGTTCTACCCGTGGCTGTGGGAGGCGAGGACATCACTCACCGAGGCGGCCAAGCTCGAGGACTGAAGGCATGGACCGCGGACACGACCACTGGATGGCCGAAGCCATCCGCCTCGCCGAAGAGGCCGCCGAGCGGGGCGACGAGCCATTCGGAGCACTCCTGGTCGTCGACGGCGTATCGGTCCTCGAGGCCCGCAACGCGATCCACACCTCGGGCGATCTCACGCAACACGCCGAACTCCGGCTCATCAGCAAGGCCAGCCGTGAGTTGCCGGCCGACGTCGTGGCAGCGGCGACGCTCTACACGAGCACCGAACCGTGTGCGATGTGCTGCGGGGCGGTCTATTGGGCGGGGATCCGCCACGTCGTATTTGGTTTCCCGGCGGATCGACTCGAGGAGATGGTCGGGGGAAGCGGCATCCACCGCTCTTCGAGGGACATCCTGGGAGACGCGACCGGTGATGTCCGCATCGACGGCCCCGTGCTCGAAGATGCAGCCGGGGCCGTGCACGCGCGCTACTGGTAGCAGGGATCCTCACCTGCACTAGATTCAGCTGCCCCAACCGCATGGAGGAAGCATGCCCGCCGCCAGCCCCGACCAGCTCCACCGACTCTTTGAAGAGGCGTTCAACGCCGGCGACCTCGATGGGCTTCTCGCCCTGTACGAGCCCGGCGCCGCCCTCATTCCACAACCGGGAGTCGTGGTCTACGGCGCCGACGACATCGGCATCGCGTTACAGGGATTTCTCGACCTTGGGGGGAAGATCGCCCTCGGCGCGACAGCGGTCGTGACGGTCGGGGACCTGGCGTATCTGAGCAACCGCTGGTCGCTCACCGGCACGAACGAAGACGGCACTCCGCTCGAGATGGGAGCGGTGACCGCGGAGGTGGCGCGACAACAGGGCGATGGCAGCTGGCTCTACGTGATCGACAACGCAGTCGGCGACTTGGCATCCGGCGAGTAGTGAGCGTTCCATTTCGCGTCGGGGTGATGCAGCTCACGATGGAGCCGCTCAGCGAGATCATCCACCACGCCGGCGTGATGGACCGCGCCGGGTTCGACACCATCTGGCTCGCCGAGGCCTACCCGTGGTGGCGCAAGCACGGGCACGAGGCCCGATCGGCAACCGCGATCTCCGCGGTGCTCGGTCGGGAGACGGAGCGCGTCGCCATCGGCTGGGGCATCATCTCGCCGTACACGCGCCACCCGATTCAGGTGGCCATGGAGGCCAGGGTGACCCAGGAGGCGGCGGGAGAGGGCCGTTTTTATCTCGGTTTCGGGGCGTCGAAGATCCTCATGCACGAGGTCGGCGATCCCTCGCTGCCCCTCACCGCGGTGCGGGAGAGCATCGAGATCGTGCGGCCCATCCTCGCCGGAGAGGGCCTGGACTTCGAGGGCAGGGTCTTCACGGCCCGGGTGCCGCCGATGATGCCGGAGACCGAGGTTCCGCGGTTCCCGGTCCCTATCTACTTGGCCGGCACCGGGCCCAAGATGCAACAACTCGCCGGAGAGATCGCCGATGGGCTCCTCACCGCCTCGATCACGACGCCCGGCTTCGTTCGCTATGCGAGAGAGAACGTGTCCGTCGGCGCCGAGCGGGCCGGTCGTGACGGGGCGGACATCGACGTGGGTTGCACGATCGTGGCGTCCATTGATCGCGACCGGGACCGCGGTCGCGACGGCGCCAGGGAGATCGCCGGGATGTACCTGGCGAACAAGGTGCAGAATATTCGCGGTTCGGCAGACGTGCTGTTGAACGAGGCGGGTCTCACGTTCGATGAGATCGCTCCGATCGCCGAGGCGATGGAGCGTGGCGGTCGTCTGGCCGCCAAGGAGATGGTCACCGACGCCATCCTCGACAAGTGCAAGCCCATCGCCGGCACGCCGGCCGACTGCATCGCCGCCATCGAGGAGTATCGCGAGGCGGGATGCACGCACATCATGCTCGAGTTGTGGGGTGCCGATCGTGTCGGTCAGCTCGAGTTGTTCGGACGAGAGGTCTTGCCCCATGTCCGTGGCTGAGGCAATCGTCGCCGCAGTCGACGTGGATCGACTCGTCGCGACGGCGACCGACCTCGTTGCCATCCCCAGCCCAACAGGGAGTGAGTTGGAGGCCGCAACGTACTTGCACGGCGAACTCGCCGGACTCGGTCTCGAAACGAGGTTGCAGCACGTCGAAGAAGGTCGGGCCAACGCAGTCGGCAGGCTGTCGGGTACCGGTGGCGGACCCAGCCTGATGTTCAACGGTCACCTCGACACGTCGTACTCCGGAGACGAGCCGTGGCTGACCGGACCCGGGTACAAGCCCGATCCGATCATCCGCGACGGGGCCATCCTCGGGCTCGGCATCATGAACATGAAGGGCTCGATCGCCTGTTACCTCGAGGCGGTGAGGGCGCTCCTCGACGCCGGGGTGAGGCTCTCCGGCGACCTCGTCGTCGCCGGCGTGGCAGGCGAGATCGAAAAGGCGCAATGGGGCGAGTACCAGGGGGCCGAATACCGTGGTTACGGGGTTGGCACCCGCCATCTCGTGACACACGGGGTCGTGACCGAAGCCTGCATCCTCGGCGAACCGAGCGAGGAGAAGCTCGTCCTCGGCCACTGGGGGACGATGTGGGCCAGGATCTCCACGAGTGGGCCCTTCTTCCACACCGCGTACAGCCTGGGCCGCCTCGACGAGAACGCGATCCTGCGGATGCCCGAGGTGATCGAACGAATACGCCCCTGGATCGCGGAGTGGGAGAAGCGCGGCGCTTACCGGAGCGAACCCGGTGTCGTGAACATCGGTGCCATCCGCGGCGGCTTTCCCTGGCGGGTGAGCAGGACGCCGGCCTCGGCCGACCTGTTCCTCGATGTGAGAGTGCCGCCCACAATGCCGATGACCGACGCCGTCGAGGCGTTCAACGATCTTGTTCGCGAGCTGGACACAGAACATCCCGAGTTCGGGATCACGTCGGAAGTCTACGTCACGGCCGGTGGCGCCGAGATCGACGAGAACCACGACCTCGTCTTGGCTGCTGCCGAATCGCATGCCGACGTGTTCGGTTCGGCTCCGGAGCACAGCTACGTGCGCTGGGCCTCTGATGCATCGACGTTGTCACGCTACGGGGTGGCCTGTCTCAACTATGGGCCGATCTCGAGTGCGCTCCCCGGTCCGGAAGGCGAAAGCGTCCCCATCGACTCGCTCGTCAACATCGCACGGTCATACGCATTGACCGCCGCCCGATTCTGTGGGGTGAAATCATGAAACTGGCAACGTTTGAAAACGCCTCCGGCACGACGCGGCCCGGTGTCGTCGTCGGAGACGTCATCCTCCCCATCGACGTACCCGACATGCGGTCGCTCTTTGAGATGGGCGACGCCGGCCTCGCCCTGGCCTCCGCAGCCGACGGTCCGGGTATCCCGCTGGCAGAGGTGCGGATTCGGGCACCGATCATCCCCAAGAAGTTCTTTCACACTGCAGGCAACTTCAAGGAGCACGAAGAGGAGTCGAAGCGGGTCAACTGGTCCCATGAGATCGCCCCATGGATTGTGTTCTTCCAGAACGTCGACGCCATCATCGGCACCGACGACGCGATCATCTACCCGGACCACCTCACGAACGAGCTCGACTACGAGCTCGAACTCGCCGTCGTCATGAAAAAGTCGGGGAAGCACTTCACCGCAGAGGAAGCGCCGGAATACATCGGGGGTTACGTGATCTTCAACGACGTCACCGCTCGAGACATCCAGCGCGAAGAGATGCGGTCGGGAGTATTCAGCTTTTGCAAGGCGATCGACACGTTCTGCCCCCTCGGGCCGTGGATCGTCACTCCCGACGAGATTGGCGACCCGCAGAACCTTCGTGTCGAGCTGCGGGTGAACGGGGAGTTGCGCCAGGAATCGAACACGAAACGGATGTGGCTGACGATCCCGGAGATCATCGCTCATTACTCGCCTTTGGGTTACAGCGCAGGCGACGTCGTGTCCACGGGCACCGTGGCGGGCGTCGCCGCCTTCCGGCCCGACGCCCAGGATTTCTACCTCAGGCCCGGGGACGTGATCGAATGCGAGATCGAGAACATCGGCGTGTTACGCAATCCCGTCATTTCGTGGGAAGAGGCCTACGGGAAGCCGGCGCCGCAGGTTGCATCATGACCGGCGCCCAGACGTATCCGGTCGACGACGTCAAGCTGGAGCGGGTGCGTTCGCTGATGGCCGCCGAGGATCTGGATGTCCTCGTCGTGCGGGCTCCCGACAACGTCGTGTACCTCACGAACTACTGGCCGATGAAGGGCTACGCCATGGCCATCTTTCCCAGACGTGGTGAAGCCACCCTCGTGGTTCTCGAGCCCCAGGAAGGCGAGGGCCTCGACCAGGCATGGACCAGCGACGTCCGGCCGTTTCGGTTCTACGACCCCTCCGATCCGCGACCGCCGTCGGCACGGGCCATGGACAAGACGATCGAGGTTCTGCGAGAACGGGGACTGACGGGGCGCGTCGGCATCGAGCTGAGCCAGGGAAGCCAGAGCGCCGACCGTATGTTCGGCGAGCCGACCGTCTTCACGATGGAGTATTTCACGAGCCTCATGGATGTTGCCAACGAGACCGTCGATGCCGTCCCGTTGCTGTCGCGGGCCCGCATCACGAAGACCGCACAGGAAATCGAGCGGATGCGGATGGCCAACGAGGTCGCCGCCCTCGCCCTCGAAGCGACCCGAAAGGACATCCACCCTGGGATGTCGACGACCCAGGTCGGTGGCATCTGGGAAGGCCATGTCCACTCCATCGGCACCGGATACGACAACAGGGTGAAGATGGCCAGAGGTATCTCGCTCATCTGGTCGGGGGACGGTATCCAGACGTTCACACCCACCAAGGGTGAGCCCGTGGCCGATAATGAGCCGACGCTCTTCGAGATCTGGGTGTGCGTCGACGGGTACTGGAACGATCTGACGAAGAACATGGTCTTCGGGGAGCTCGAGCCGCGGTACGACCGGCTACTCGAGACCCTGCTCGCGATCTTCGCCGAGGCGATCGACTATGCGAGGCCGGGAGCGACGTTCGGCGGTCTCGACGAGCTCATCAGGGCCAGAATCGTGGAAGCCGGCTACCTCGATCCGTCTCATCCCGTGTCTCACGGCGTCGGGGCGCGAGCACACGAGCCGCCCTGGCCGCACCGGGCCGCGGTGGGCAAGATGGAGGAGGGCATGGTGCTCGCCATCGAGCCCGGTACCTATTTCTCGGGAGGCGGCGGGCTCCGCCTCGAGGACAACTTCCTCATCACGGCCGACGGTGCCGAGCAGCTGTGCCGCTACCCGGACGACTTCCGCTCATGATCGACCGTTCCCTCATCTGGACCGGCGACATCAACGAACGCACCGTCGATACGAGCCCGTTCGAGGGGCGTCGGATCGGCCTCTACGACACAACGCTGCGAGACGGAGAGCAGACGGTCGGCGTGGTGCTCGGTCCCGACGACAAGCTGGCCATTGCCGTCGCCCTCGACGGATTGGGTGTCGACCGCATCGAGGCCGGATTCCCTCGGGTGTCGGCCGATGACGTGAAGGCCTATGAGCTGATCATGGCCGCGGGACTGACCGCCGAGATCTGGGGCTTCTCGCGGGCCGTGCCCGCCGACGTCGAGCAGTTGCTCGAACTCGGTGTGACGTCCGCCGTCATCGAAGCGCCCCTGAGCGACGGCAAGTTGGCCGCCTACGGCATAGATCGGGAGAAGGTGCTCGGGAGGGTTGTCACCGCCGTCGAGCATGCCGCTGGCAATGATGTCACCGTCTGTTTCTTTGGCGTCGACGGCACCCGGGCCGACCCGGCGTTCCTTGCCGACGTGTATCGATCGGCGGTCGAGGTGGGAGCTCAAGAGCTGGCGCTCGTGGACACACTCGGCATTGCGGCTCCCGAAGCTGCCGCCGCCATGATCAGGGAGTGCAGAGCGTGGGTCGGACCCGACATCCCACTGCACTGGCACGGGCACAATGACTTCGGTCTGGCCGTCGCCGGCGCACTCGCCGCGGTGGGCGCCGGTGCGGACTGGGTCCAGGGGGCCATCAACGGCATGGGCGAGCGGGCCGGCAACGCCAACCTCGCCGAGTTCGCTCTGGCCCTGGAAGCTCTCTACCACGGTGCCACCGGCCTGCGCTTCGATCGCATCGCCGAGGTCGCGGAGCTGGTCCGGGAACGCTCCGGCTATGCCCTCGAGCCATACAAACCTGTTACCGGCGAGAATCTCTTCGTCCGCGAGAGCGGAGCGGTTGCCGCTCAGTTCCACGACCCGCAGGCCATCGAGCCGTACTCGTCCGCGGTGACGGGTGCTCGCCGTGGCATGGTGCTCGGCAAGAAGAGCGGCCTCGCCAGCATCGAGATCAAGCTCGACGAACTCGGCATCGAGGTTGCCGAGGATCGGCGCGCCGACTTGCTCGCCGCGGTCAAGGCCCTCGGCACCGCCAAGGAAGCCATCGTCACCGACGACGAGTTTCGTGAGCTCGTCGCCGAGGTCGGCGCGGGAACCTGACGTGTCGGTCGAGCGGGTCTGCGTCATCGGTGCCGGCGCCATCGGCAGCCTGTGCGCCGTGCACCTGGCTCGCCGTGTCGACGTCTCGATCCTGGTTCGTCGCGAGGAGCACGCCGCCGACCTCAACAGTCACGGGCTCGCGGTGTCGGGGAAGTCGAACTTCACATCGGAGGTGTCTGCGACCACCGATCCCGGAGAGCTACCGGACTTCGACCTCGGGATTGTCGCCACGAAGGCGACCCAGATGGACGACGCCATCGCTCCCTTGCATGGACGATTCCCCAGCGCCGTCTTCATGACGATCCAGAACGGCATCGGCGCCGAAGAGCTGATGGCTTCCTATGGCGATTGGCCGCTCATCTCGTCGGTCACGTTCATGAGCGGGATCCGCCACGGTGACCACCACATCGAATACGAGCTCGACACCGCCACCTGGCTCGGGCCGTATCACCCGGGTGCGGCGACGCTGGAGACGGCAGAAGAGGTGGGGGAGCTGTTCGTCGGCTCAGGCCTCAAAGCAGAGGTACTCGCCGACGTGCGGCCTGCGCAGTGGTCCAAGCTGATCTTCAACCACGCCGTAAACAGCGTCGCCGCCGTCACCGACCTTCCTCACGTCGCCCTCTATGCCCGCAAGGAGCGGAGGTCCGATCTGGGATGGCTCGTCGAGGGTCTCATCGACGAGGGAAAGGCGACCGCGACCGCCGCGGGGGTAAAGCTGTTCGAGGACCCATGGGAGATGAACGTCGAGGCGGTGACGACCGGACAGACCGCTACCGAGGACTACGCCCATGTTCCCTCGATGCTCGGTGACATCCGGGCCGGGCGCAGAACCGAGATCGAGTTCATCAGCGGTGCCCTCGTGCACGAGGCCGATCGCCTGGGAGTGGACGTGCCGCTGAGCAGGGCGATGTATCAGCTGGTGCGGGCCAGGGACCGCTCGTACGACGACTGAGGAGGAGACGCAATGAGAATCGGGGTCATCGGATGTGGTGCCGTTGGCAGCCTGTTCGCGGCCCACACCGCCCAGCTCGACGACGTCGAGGTCTGGGTCTACGACGTTTCCGCAGAACACGTTGCCGCGATCAACGAGCACGGTCTGCGTCTCACCGGTGTTGCCGAGATCCATAGCCGACCGACCGCTACCACCGACCCGAAGGCGTTGCCGTCCCTCGACTTCGGGATCGTCGCCACGAAAGGGATGTTCACGCGGTCTGCAATCGAGGCCGTGGCTGACGCGTTTGCCGACGGCGCCGTCTGTTCGGTGCAAAACGGTGTTGGTAACGAGGAGGTCATCGCCGAGTACGTGCCTCGTGTCATTCGTGGCACGACATTCCCGGCGGGGCGCGTCACTGCCCCGGGTGTGGTCCAGTTCGACACCGCAGGCGCCACCTGGATCGGACCGTTCGAGCCGAAGCCGGCTTCGATGGAAGAGGTGGAGCAGCTGGCAGCGCTGCTCACGCTTGGCGGCATGGAGACGATCCCGCTCCGCGATGCCCGAGGTGCCCAGTGGACCAAGTTGATCTTCAACGCCGCCAGCAATGCCCTCTGTTCCCTCACTCAGATGCCGCACGGCCGAGCGGCGAGCAATGAGCAGGTTCGGTGGGTCATGGATCGGGTGATCGAGGAGGGCAAGGAGGTTGCCGCTGCGCTCGGCGTCGAGATGGAGAAGGACCCCGCCGTACTCCTTGAGGAGAGCATCCCGGTGGCGCTCGACCACAAGCCGAGCATGCTCCAGGACGTACTGGCCCGCAAGCCCACCGAGATCGATCAGCTCAACGGCGGGATCTGCGCGTTCGGTGACGAGACGGGTGTTGCGACGCCGATGAATCGGTCGGCCTGGTATCTCGTCAAGGGACTGGAAGCGTCGTGGAAACTGGAGGAAGCATGACGGTGAGCCAAGCCGAGATCGAGCGCCGCTACCGGGTGACACGTGAGGCTCTCGAGCGTGACGGCCTCGATGCCCTGATCGTCGCCGGCACCGAGTACACGGGGTTCGAGGGAGCCATCCGCTGGTTGTCGGGGTTCCGGATGGTGCACCGATACGCCTATGCCGTCCTCCCCGTCGATGGTGATCCGATCGCGGTGTTTCCAACGGAAGCGCGCTGGGTGGGAGAGCACGCCGAGTGCTGGATCGAGGAGAAGGTGTTCGTCGACACCCCGGGTGAGTGGATGGCCGAATACGCGGCGCACGCGGGCTGGAAGCGAGTCGGGGTGTACGGCTACAACTTCGCCATGCCGGTTCGCGACTACCGGGCACTCGCTGCCGGTGACGTCGAGATCGTCGACTACGACCATCCCTTCGACCTCGTGCGGGCCGTGAAGAGCGAGGAGGAGCTCCCGCTCGTACAGTCCAGTTTCGACCTCAACGAGGAAGGCTTCTGGAAGGTGCTCGAAGCCTACGAGCCCGGCAAGACCGAAGCCGAGATCATGGCACCGGCGGAAGCGCTGTTCGTCGCCAACGGTACGACGCGAACGACGATGAACATGGTCTTGTCAGGCCCCCATGGCAGCGCCGGACCCGAGTTCAAGCACCCGAACCCGACCCGGCCGGTCGAGCCCGACGACCTGCTCCTGTACTCGATCGAGATCGCAGGGCCGAGTGGGTATTGGGCCGAGTTTGCGCGCCCGATCATCCGCGATGGACTCAGTCCCTTGTCGGCCCGCATCATGGAGGCGTATCAGGAGTGTTTCGAGCAGGCGCGTACCTCGTTGCAAGCCGGCGCCACGGCCCACGACGTCCACATGAACGTGTTCGGGGCCTTCTCCGGTCTCGACGTCAAAGCCGGCCACGTGACCGGGCACTCGATCGACATGATCATGGTGGCCCATCCCCGCATCGGCGAAGGAGTCGAAACCGTGTTGGAAGAGAACATGATCATCTCGATCCACCCCCACGTGGTCACCGGAGACGACCGCCACTGCCTCTACATGCAGGAGACGTTCCGGGTGACGCCGACGGGTGGCGAGCAGCTCTCCAGCGTCCCGATCCAGGTGTTCGACGGCACCGAGCGCTGACGGCCGGCTGGGCGCCACCTCCCCGTTGTGTCGGGGGTTGGATCGGTCTCTAGGTGTGCTCTTCGGGGAGGTTGTCCTGGATGACGCTAGATGGGGTGGACCATCCGAGCGCTCCGTGGGCTCTGTGGTGATTGTAGAAGTGGATGAACCCGGTGTATGCCCGGGCACGCTGGGTCTCTGATCGCCAGGGCCGGATGTAGGCCCATTCCTCGAGCAGGATCCGGTGGAAGCGTTCGACCTTACCGTTGGTCTGGGGCCGGTACGGGCGGGTCTTCTTCACCTTCGTGCCGGTCTTGTTGCAGGCCTTGTGCCAGAGCCTCGACTTGTAGCAGCCGCCGTTGTCGGTGATCACCCGTTCGGGTTTGATCCCGTGGGCCTGGAACCACTGTGCGGCACGCAGCCAGAATCTGGCTGCTGTTGCGCCTTGTTCGTCGTCGAGGATCTCTGAGTAGGCGATGCGGCTGCGGTCGTCGAGTGCGGTGTGGATGTAGCGGTACCCGGCCCGCCCGTGGTGTTTGCTGGACTTCTCCCGTCGATATCCGCGGCCTCGGGTCTTCCAGCCTCCACCGTCAGGGATCCCGGCAATCTTCTTGATGTCGACGTGGATCAGCTCACCAGGGTTCTCACGCTGATATCGCACCGGCTTCGTGTTCGTGTCGGTGGCGCGGTCTCCCCGATTCAACCGTCCGAGACCCGTCTGGTTCAGGATGTTCTGCACCGTCGATGCGGCGAGACCGACCTCGTGGGCGATGTGATCGGCGCCCCACCGCCGTTTCTTGCGTATCCGACATACCTTGCGACGCATCTGACGCGGGGTCCGGTGCGGTGACCTGTGCGGCCGCGACGACCGATCCTGAAGCCCAGCGTCGCCCTCAGCGAGGTACCGGTCCCGCCACCTACGCACCGTCTTCGCGTCGACCTGGAACCGATCAGCTGTCGCTTCGATCGTCCAGCCTTGGTCCAGAACACAGGCGACCATCCGACGCCGGCCCTCCGGTGTCAGCGGCGCATTCGGATGCTGCGGCAGGCTTGTACCGTTTCCCATGAGCCCTCCTTCGAGCTGCGAGTCGTTCAACCCACAGTCTCGTCGGAGGGCTCACCCAACAATCAACCGATCACACCATCCCGCCAGGGACAACCTCTCCGGTTGTCACATCTAGGATGCTCCAATCCGAGAGGGAGGGATTGCGGTGCGCAAGGTCTTGATCGTCGGCGCCGGCCAGGCCGGCTTGCAGGTGGCCCTCGGGCTGCAAGAGGCGGGCTACGAAATGACGGTCGTCACCGATCGGAGCGGCCCGGAGGTAGCCACCGGCCGGGTGCTGTCCAGTCAATGCATGTTCAATGCTGCGCTGCAGAACGAACGCGATCTGGGCATCAACTTGTGGGAGGAAGAGTGCCCCGATGTCGAGGGCATCTCGTTCACAGTTCCGACTCCCGACGGGAGCGGAAACAAGGCCATCGCGTTCGCCTCCCGCCTCGATGCCTACGCCCAGTCCGTCGACCAGCGAGTGAAGATGCCCGGATGGATGGACGCGTTTGCCGAGCGCGGCGGCACCCTCATCATCCATCCCGTCACCCCCGACGATCTCGATTCCTACACCGCGGAGAACGACCTCGTCATCGTTGCCGCCGGAAAGGGTGATCTGGTCAGCATTTTCGAACGCGACCCGGAGAAGTCTCCATATGACGTTCCAATGCGGGCTCTCGCCCTGACGTATGTGAATGGGCTCGAACCGCGCCCCGAGTACAGTGCGGTGGCGTTCAACCTGGCCCCCGGCGTAGGCGAGTACTTCGTCTTCCCTGCGCTCACGACGACCGGACCCTGCGAGATCATGGTCTTCGAAGGCATTCCCGGCGGTCCGATGGATAGCTGGGGGGACGTCACCTCACCGGAGCAGCATCTCGAGCACTCGGTGCAACTTCTGAAGAACATCTTTCCCTGGGAAGGGGCTCGCTGCGACAACGTATCGTTGACGGACCCGATGGGGACATTGACGGGTCGTTTCGCGCCGACGGTTCGCTATCCCGTGGCCACGCTCTCGTCTGGACGCCATGTCCTGGGGCTCGCCGACGCCGTCATGCTCAACGACCCGATCACCGGCCAGGGATCCAACAACGCCTCGAAGGCGGCAGCCATCTATTTGAAGAGCATCCTCGAGCGAGGCAACGAGGCGTTCGACGTGGCGTGGATGCAGGCGACGTTCGATGCTGCCTGGGACGAGATCCAGTATGCCGCCATGTGGACGAATGCTTTGCTCGTCCCGCCGCCCGATCATGTGCTGCAGATGCTCGGGGCGGCCGGGGGGTATCAGGCGATTGCGCACCGTTTCGTCAACGGCTTCGACGACCCGCGCGACTACTTCGACTGGTTCATGTTCCCGGACAAGGCCGAGGCCTACCTGGCAGAGGTGGCCGGGTCGGCTTGACGCCCTCGCCTTCAGGCATCGGAGTCGCGTTGTTTCGCCGCTGATGCGCAGGGGTCCGTCGAGTTGAGCCAGTCTGTCGCTGCTTCGAGGACGGCATCGCCACGCCCGTCGGGTGCGACCAGGACGATCTGGTCCGGTGGGAGGGTGATGCGCTCAAACCGTCGCCCGAGGCGATCGTAGGTCGCTCCGGAGGGAACATCGAGCTGGGCCCCGTCCGGGAGGACGAAGCGTTCATAGATGAGGGTGTTCGCACCTGTTGGCTCTCCGAACGCGAGGGTGTGTGGTCGTCCGGCGAAGGCGACGACGAGGAGCGTGCCGGCGCGATCTGTGTATGACGAGGTGAGTATCGCCACTGGAGCGTTGGGGCGATGCACTGCGTATCCCGGTCCGGCCTTGGCATCAGTTGGTTCACCGTCGATGAGCAACTCACCTCCGTCGATGGTCCACGCTTCGGTGCCGTCGCTTCTCTCGACCCCGAAGACCGTGCCCTCTCCAAGAATCGGGTTGAGGGCGGCGATCTCGCCCGGGAGATCACCGATCGGCGTCTCACGCAGATCGATGACCCACCCGCACACCGGATCGCGGTCGATGAATTCGACGAGGCGACGCACATCGCCGGTGAACGTTTCGAGGTTGTCGGATCCAACGGCGAAGTCGAGGTAGCCGATGTCGCCGGCGAGGCGTCGTCCGCCAGGGGGCCTTGACGGATAGAGGAGATCAGGGCGTCGGTCCGCCTGGAGAAGGGCCGCCGGGGCGTACGAGGAACCCGTTGCCAACGCCGCACGGCGGACGCCTTCGGATGCGTTCGCTTGCGAAGGATGCTCTGTGACGAGTCGTATTGCTCTAGAGCGGATGTCCACCCAGTCGAAGTCGGCGCGGCGGTAGTGGTTGGCCTCCATGAAGCCGATGGCGTCTTCGACGGCAACCACCCAGTCGGTCTCCGGCCCGGTCGACCCGGCCACCGACGTCGAC
>Ga0255054_10000315_pt1 | contig 28722 bp, 27 predicted proteins | sample JV7_2_23_MG_FD_188634 | JGI IMG/M metagenome (GOLD analysis project Ga0255054, IMG submission 188634) | Seawater microbial communities from Jervis Inlet, British Columbia, Canada - JV7_2_23 | ecosystem: Environmental > Aquatic > Marine > Inlet | place: Canada: British Columbia | collected... | reverse complement strand
GACCCCTTTTTCATTTTTGGCGCGCCCGGAGAGATTCGAACTCCCGACCGCTCGGTTCGTAGCCGAGTACTCTATCCAGCTGAGCTACGGGCGCAACGTCTGGTTTTCAGCGGACCGGCCTCTTGGCCGCCCGCGAGGGTCGCACATAGTACTGTCCCGGGGTGGTTAGGTAAAGCGCCAATCCGGCCTCAGTCTACCTTACCGCCGGGGCCCCGGTGTCCAGCCGGGAGCGAGAAGAACTGCAGTTCCTCGAGGTCGCCTTCCAGCAAGGCGTGTGCAGCCGCCGGCTCGGCCCTGAGGCGCTCAAGCCATCTTTTCGCCTCGGTCATGTAGTGATCGTAGAGTTGCTTGCGGACGGGCAATGACAACCTCGCCGGCTCGCCTTCGTCTTTGGCGAGTGCAGCGTCCAGTGAGAAATTCGGCAGATTCGTCGGCATCTGGCGGTGCTCCCAGGTACCGGTACACAGATCGAAGTTGTACAGCGCCAGGAATTCGTGGCCATGTCGCGCCATGAAGTGGACGGCCTCGATGATGTAATCGACTTCGGCGTCGTCCATGACCCAGTGCAGCCCGACGCGGCACCAACCCGGCTTGATGCCGCAGTAACCCTCTTGTACGGCGTCTCGATAGCGATCCGACGTCTCCTCGTCGATGTCGAGCAGGCGATGGCCGTATGGCCCGGCGCAGGAACAGCCAGCACGGGACTGAATACCAAAAAGGTCATTGAGCAATGCAGTCACGAATTTGTGGTGCAAGTACTTGCCGTCCGGTGACTTGATATTAAAAGAGATGATGCCGACGCGGCTGTCCGGATCCGGGTTGCCGAGGATCTCGATGCCATCGTTGCTGCGCCAGCTCTCCATCGCCCGAGACGTGTATTCGTGCTCACGCTCGTGGATCGTGTCGACGCCAACGCGGTCCTTGATCTGGAATACGGCCGCCGCTTTGAGCGTTTGCAGCACGCCGGGAGTTCCGGCTTTCTCGCGCTCCTCAATTCGGCCGATGAAATCCTGGTCCGTCAGACCGACGTAGTCGACGGTGCCGCCCGCGCTGACGCTCGGCGGCAGGTCACGGTGGTATATGCGCTGATTAAAGACCAGCACACCGCTCGATCCGGGCCCGCCAAGAAACTTGTGCGGCGAGATGAAGATGGCGTCGATGCTCGGGTCTTCGCCCTCGCCTTCGGGCTCGGGATTCATATCGATCCCGATGTAGGGCGCACAGGCGGCGAAGTCGAAACAGGCCATGGCGTCATGCTTGTGCAGCAGGCTCGCGATGGCGCTTACGTCGCTGCGAATACCCGTGACGTTCGATGCTGCCGAGAACGAGCCGATACGTTTCCTGCCTTGATACTCCGGGTCTTCGAGTAGTTCCTCCAGATGCGCGAGATCGACATTGCCACCGGCGTCCAGGCGGACTTCGACCGTCGTCGCGAGCGACTGTCGCCACATGATCTCATTGGAGTGATGCTCGTAGGGCCCGATGAAAACCACTGGCCCTCTCCGACTGATCATTTCGCGAACAACTTCGCAGTCGACCTCGGATTCGGGACAGCCGATGGCGGTAAACAGGGTCTTGCGCGTTGCGGGCGCAAGCGCCACACCAACGATCTGTTGCAACTTCTCGATGGCGCCGGTCGCGCCGGTGCCACAGGCAATGATGCGTCCGTCCGGACCGGCATTCACCGAGTCTTTGATCGCCGTCTCGGCCTCGTGCAGGAGTTGCGTCATGCTGCGGCCGGTGATGTCGTCCTCGGTGTGTGTATTGGCGTAGACGCGCTGCAGGCTTTGCAGATAGGACTCGACGAAACGCAGGCAGCGCCCGGACGCCGTATAGTCGCAATAGACCATAAGGCGCTCGCCGAATGGCGTCTCGAACGTCGAATCGACGCCGACGATTTGCTGCCGCAGGTAGGCGGGGTCAAGCCGTTGATTACTCATAGTGAGTCGAATAGTACCTGACCCGAGTAATCAACAGCGAGCGTTCTGCCCGACTCGAACGACCTACTCCTCGGGGGCAGCGAGGGCCGCCTCGATCGAATTGGCGATCTTGCTCGGCACGTTCATGTTAGCGGTGAACGCCCGGTAGCCTGAGTCCCAGAAATACAGTTGCATGCGCCACATCTGGCCGTAGTGCAACACCTGCGTTTTGTCGGCTTCCTTGACGATCAGCACGTCGGTCGGCAATGCGGCGACGTGGTCGACGCCTGGATATGGCGCGAGGTCGCTCTTGTCCTTACCTCGAAACTGGGAATTGATGTGGACCATTCTGTTCTCGATGTAGGGATTGGTCAGGCCGATGTAAACAGCATCATCTCGGACCCGGATCAGGGCGAGTTTCTCCCAGCCATACGGGAACGTCTCATCGGAAATCTCGCCCGCCTCGATTCTGGCAACGACCTGATCGACCACGGCATCGAAATTTTCAGCCGTATCTTCTTCGATCAACAACTGGCTCTTCTTCCAGGTTCTGAATTTGGCCATCATTCGTGCCGGCCCGTCGCCTTTGTATTTGCGATAGTGCTTCTCGGTCCTGAGCGGCTTCATTTGCCGGCTCACAGACTCGCCGGGCACGACCGACACGAGCTGGCGGACCTCTTCGGCCGCTCCCTGGGCAGCGGCGATCAGGTCATCGTAGTTCGGCGACTGCGAATAATAGACCATCGCGTGAGCGACCGGATTGGCCATGTTCACGTAGGTTTGCTGCTCGTCGCCCCAGGTGAAGACGGCAATCCGCAACACCTGGGCGGAGATCGTGCGTGGAGCCTCGGATACGGCCGCCTGCACATACCGCGGCGAGGTCAGGACGTAGACCTTCGCCTGATGAGCGCCTTCCGGCACACGAACATGGTGCGATCCGTGCAGAACAAGCCCGGAATCAGCGAAGGCCGATTCAATGGCCTCGTTGGTCTCGAGGAAGGAGACCGAGGATTCATGAATGGTCTCGAATATGCCGATCTTGTCATCGGCCTGCGATGGCAGTGTGTAAAGCACCGCCATCGCAACTACTATCAACTTTTTCATAGCCAGTCTGCCATCAGAACCGGTACGCGACTTCAAACTCGAATTGATCCATCGTGAGCTCGATCGTCTGTGTCGGATCGAACATGTTGGGACCGGTCACCGATTTTTCCGGTGCGTACATGAACGAGAAGTTCCAGAGTTTGCCCCCGCTCGTCTGACGCGTCAGCCCGAACGTGATGTGTTGCTCCATGACGCCCGGTGCCAGGATGTTGAACAGCACGTCGGCAGCCTGGATCGGCTGCTCGCCATAACTGTAGCCGAAGCGCCAGGTGTTGCTCTCACTCTGTGCCCACTCGAAACCGATCTTGTAGGTTGTCATGTCTTCCCAACCAAAGCCGGCTCCGTTTTCGCCGCCGAGGCAGCTCTCGAGATCCGTACCGCCAAATGGCAGCGTCGGGCACGTCACCATGTTCGCCATCGGATTACCGACCGAGTCCACTTCGCTGAAAGCGGTAAATTCGACATCCAGATTCACGCGCAGCGCGTCGGTCGCAAGAAATGACAGCCCGGCCTTGGTACTGGATGGAATGTCAAAACCGCCACTTTCCGCGAACAGGTCCGCGTAATCGTCAAACTCGCCCATCGACATCTTCGACTGGTAAGACAAACCAAAGCTGACCCGGTCGCTGATACCCCACCACAAACCGGCACCAAACCCCCAGCCGAAGGACGTGTCGTGGCCGTTGTCCGTCAGCGCCGTCGGAAACACCGTACCTCCGGACTCCGCAAAGGTCTTCGTTATAGGCGTAAACGTCGCGATGCCTTTAGCCTCGAATACCTGCGCTGCGAGGATGGGTCCGATGCCCCAGGAGAAATTATCATTTACCTGCGCCGAGTAGTTCACGGCCAGGAATGCCTGGCTCAGATCGACACCGGCAACACCGGCACAATAGGGCCCGGGCCCTACAACGGCCGCCTGGCCCGTCGGATCACAGAAAAACGATACCGCGGACGCATTGGAGTCATCCCAGTCGGTGTTCATTCCGCCGCGACCATAGAATGCACCGGTGATGTTGGCATCGTTCGCGAGGCTCCAGTTCTTCGCGACGAACGGTATCGGGAAGAACTCGCTGCTACTGTCGATCTTGCCCTGAGTGATCGTGAATGAGGGAAGGAAAACGCCCCCACCGAGGTCGATCAGCGCACCATTCAGCTGGCTCGGACCGGCCTCGAAGCTGCGCCTTGGGCTGAATATTGCGAGGCCGACTTCCCAGCTATCACCCGTGAACACACCGAGCGCGGGATTGGAAGCGGTCATGATCGCGCCCATATCGGCATTCGAGCCGATGCCCGTTCCAGCCATGCCCTTCGACTGCGTGCCGACGCCGTGAGTGAAGTAGCCATTCGTGGCCATTGCTGCGCCGCTAAACACCAACAGCACTGCCCCCAACAGCCAGGCCGTTGTATTTTTGATCCTGCTTTTCATTACTATCCCCCTCCGCCATTTGAGCCAATACGGCTCAGGCAATTCGTGACGGCAAGTGTGCCCCCTGCACACACGCCTGCTAACTAACTATCCGTATCGCGCGACCCGCAAAACAGGTCGTGCAACGTTTGCATAACTTTCGTCGCATCGTCGCCGGCGAGGGAATAACTCACCGACTGTGCGTGCTTTCTCGCCGAGACGATACGCTCGCGGCGCAGTATGGCGAGATGCTGCGACAATGCCGACTGGCTCAATCCGAGCAGGGTCTGCAGTTCGCTGACGGTCTTCTCACCTTCCGACAGCTGGCAGAGAATCATCAGACGCCATTCATTTGCCATGGCCTTTAATAGCTCACATGCATGTGACGCCATATCATGAAGCTCCGTAAGTTCCCGGAAGTCTTCCGGCGTCATCGCGCTTTGGGTCTCGTCCATAGGCCTTATCTACTGAAATCTCCTACTCGCAGCCGCCAAAGCCCTCGGATTCCATCTTGGCTTCGTACGTTGCAGCAACATCACTTCCCAAAACCAGCGAACCCGCCACCGAATCCCACTCTTCGGGTTTCAGAATGACCAGCCAGCCGGCCTCGTACGGGTCATCATTGATAATGCCCGGATTGGCAACCAGGTCGTCGTTGACAGCGACCACCTCGCCGCCGGCCGCCGATTTCGCCGGGCCGACCCACTTGCCGGACTCGAGCGTGCCGCAGGACTTGCCGGCCCGGACCGAGCGGCCAGCCTTCTTGGGTGTGAATGCGACGAGCTTGCCGGCCATTGCCGCTGCTATGGCCGTAATGCCGATCTTTACCGTACCGTCGCCCTGCTCCTGAAACCAGACGTGATTGTCAACGTCGTACAGAAGCTCATCAGGCAGGTTACATCCGCGAACAGATGGCATGGTTTTCCCCCCTCGGATCGGCTTGCATGTCCTGAAATATATCTCCCTGCGTCGCCTAGTAAGTCATGACCCTGCAATCTTCTTCCATGACTTCCTCAATGAGGCGAGCGCCACCGACGATACCCTCGCATTCCGGGATCAGATCATCCTTGGTCATGTCGAAAAGTTCGAGATTCGGCGAACAACAATAGAATTTGACGCCGGCCTCGTGGGCGTCCTGTATGAAGCTGTAGACGGACTTCGGCGAGCCTTCCTTGACGAACAGTTTCTCGGCCACGCCCTTTTTCATGAGCCGACCGGAGGTCGCCGTGCAAATGACATCGACCTCGTAATCCATCGCGGCTGCAACAGATGCCTGAAAGATCGGGGCGCCGAGCTCCTCGCCATTGCGGGGATCGCTGTTCGCCATCACGATGATGAGTTTCTCAGCCATTGTTATTGTCCCTAGTGCTGCCAGACCACCGTCGGAAATTTTCGGCAATTGTCTAACAGTTCATTAGCATATACTAACTTACTGGTTTATCCAATTCCGCATCGCTCGATTCGAGCGCATTCATAATCGATGCGTGAAAATCACCCGGCGCCACACTCAACATATCGAAGACGCTGTCCTCGAAAAACTGCCCGATCGCCGGCTGGAGCTCATCGAGCCGGCATCCCTGCAGGTGTGCCTCGAGGTCGAACACGATCCGCGGCGGTGTGATAAAGAAATCCCCACTGATCAGCACGCGTTGAAGTGTTCCTTTGGTCGGGCCCTCGAGTTTGACGAAGCTATCTATCGTGCCACCGGCGCCTGTGTGACTGCCCACGAGGACCTCGGTGTCGGTGGCCGGGCTATCGATCTCGGCGACGAATTCGTCCGTACCGATTTCCTCCTCGAAATACTGCCGCGCAAGCCGCTCTTCGCCCTCGGTGATGTCGCCTTTCCCGGTGCCAATTCCGAGCCCCTCTTCGAAGCCCTTGATCAACGCATACTGGATGACTTCGAGGTCGGGCAAGTCGGGACCGAGCAGTTCCTTGAGCGTCACAACGCGATCGGCAGCCGAATCGAGCTTGCGTTTCGCAAGCTTGTTTTGCGGGACCCGCAGTGCGTTGACCATTCGCCGCGGATTGAGGTCAACGAGCACCGTGCCCTGATATATAAGTATATCGCCGTCGTAAAAACCGCCCGTGCCACTGATCTTCCGACCATTGACTTCAATGTCGTTGCGCGGTCGAAAGCGTGCCTCCACGCCCAGTTTGCCGAGGCCTGCCGCCGCCGCATTGCATATCTCCCGTGCGAGATCCGGCAGCGCGGCAATTCCGAGTGAAGAGCGGTGAAATACGAGCTCCCAGCCCAGCTGCCCCTCATCGAGGTAGATAGCGCCGCCGCCCGTAATTCGTCGCACGGTGCCAACCCCGTTCGCGGCGCAATAGTCGAGATTGATCTCCCGGCTCAGATCCTGGTGACGACCGATCAGCGCTGTCGGCGGGAAGCGCAGGAAGCGAATGGTGTCAGGCACGCGATCCGCCTGCCGTTCCTCGATGAGCGCGGCATCGAACGCGATGTTGGCGCGTCCCTCACGAACGCCCGTGTCGATGATTCTGAATGATCTGGCCATAGGCGGTGTCCGCCGGATCGATTACTCGACGCGTACCGGGATATCGAGTTGTTTGCGGATCTTTTTCAGGTCCTTTTTCTTCGGCCGAAACGGATAGCTCGCGATGTCGCTCGGCGGTGAGTCGCCGTACGGCCGGTCACACGCGGAAATATCGTCCTGGAACTTGCCCGGGCAGCCCGAAGTGCGAAACGCGATGCCCTCGTCAATGATGTCTGCGAGCTCGCTCTCGGGTATGCCGTAGTGGCTGACGCGACCGAGATCGTCGAAACGCATGTGCTCGACCCGGACGCCACGGTAGTCGATCAGGTATCGCGCGAGCTGCACGCGTCGCCACTGGTCTCGCGGCGTCGCCGGTAGATGATCCATGAGCGAGCCCTGTTCCGGGAAGAAACAAAACATGTGGCTGTGTCCGCCGAGATCGACCAGCTCCTGCACGAGTTTCAGCACCTCGTATTCGGTTTCACCCATACCGACGATGATGTGCGCGCCGAACTTCTGTGGTCCGAATATGTCTTTCGCGTCCTTCATGATCTCCCAGTACCTGGACCATTTATGCGGTGACTGCACACCTTTGCCGCGGGTTCTGTCGAAAACTTCGGGGGTTGCGGCGTCCAGAGCGACAGTGAAGATATCGGCGCCGAGATCGCGCGTCTTTTGCACATCGTCACGTGTCATCGTAGTCGGATTCGAGAGTATCGATACCGGTATGGCATCGGGATCGATTTGATCGGTCCACTGCTTTAACACTGTGAACGTGTCGTCTTCCGAACGCGGGTGCGTAATCATCGAGATGCACATGCGATGAAAAGGACTCTCGTCCGGATTCCCGGCGACGATATCGACGATCTCGGCCATCGGCACAGCCGGCCAATCGACGCGAATGAAGTTGCGATCAGCGTAGTCGCGGTTGGCCTCGCGGTGTCGTGCCAGCCCGCAATAAGCGCAGTTTGCACGGCAGCCCTCAGGATAGGTCAGCAACAGGTTCAGGCAACGCGTGCATTCGCAGCCATACATACGACCGCCCATGATGCCGAGCGTAATCGCGGCCGCGGTCGACAGTTGCACGTAGTCGGGCGACTTCATGTGCGGCGCAAGTATGTTGTTGTTCGGCAGGTACACACCTTGAGGTGGTATGTCGTTCGCCTTCACATGGCGGCCATTCCTGCGTTCGGTCGGTATCTTTTCGGGGAAGCGCGGCTGCATGACGTCAAACGGGTTGTGGTCGCTTCCTGTTTGGTTGCCAGCTGGTACCGGATTGGATTTCTGCTCGATACAGCTCATCGGATTGTTACCCGCCTCAATTCTATGCCGCAAACGATCGTTGCAATGGGACGTTCATGTTGCCGCCCAGCTTGATCGAGCAGCAGGAGTGCGCCTGTGTAAACGGCCGGCCGATCGTATGCGCTACAGACACCGCACCGTCAGCCGGGAATGCGATGCCGTCGAGGCCGGCCATGATGGCGTAAGCGTCGGTCACACGTTTGTGCATCCCGGGGGGCCGTGCACAACCGAGCAAGACCTGCTGATCCGGCAAGCGCTCGCGTGCTTCGCCGAAGATCCGGCCAACATCAGTGGTGTCCGGCGTTACGAACGTGCCCGGCTTCGCGTAGAACGGCATGATGACGACCAGCACCAGTGCGTTAACCGCGTAGCGACTCACCATGTCGAGCGCGTTCGCCTCGCCGAGGATGTGTCCATAGTGCAAGCCAATAACAATGTGCGGCGTGACTTCCATTGAGGTCGTGCACAACGCCGCCAGTGTTGCCTCGAAATCTTCAACAGGCCGGTCCAGGTTATAGACTTCGTTGATCGTCTGCTGCGCGCCGATGACGTCCATCATTACAGTGTCGACTCCGGCCGACTCCATCTCTTTGGCGCGCTTCCCGTCGAGTAGTGCACTGTGAATCGCAATCTTGAGCTCCGCGAAGTCACGCTTCAGTCGTTCGACGACCGGCAAATAACGACCGTAATTAATTTCATTCTTGTCGTTCGAGCCACCCGAGAGCAGAAATCCATTCAGCCCTTCGGTTTCGATTAATCGTCGTACCTTGCTGTCGAGAATTTCGGGTTTCGTTGCCGGGATCATCGGCTCGAGTATCTTTTTCTGGCAATGGTCGCAGTTAAGTCCGCAGGCGGCCGCCGTAATAGAGAACGCCGGAAAGCTGTTCTTGTTGCAGCCGCTGAGTTCCGTACTCGAATACTCTTTGAATGTCGGCGTGGAAAAACGGATCGGTCGCGGCTCCCGGTCGAGCGCTCGACGTTCGAACTCATCGACAAGAGCGCGATCGAACTCGGCGTCCTCGAGGTCTTCAATGTCAGCCAGCGCTTCAAGCCATGCCATGTGTCATTCCTCTTCTGCGTACGGATGGTACGCCAAATTAGGGTACGCCATATTAGGGCGCGACTGATTCAGCCAACGATTTTATCGGGTCGCGGACCGGCCCGGGGTACGGACAATCCGCGATGGTCGTGCACCACGCTGGATCGACATCCTCCTCGTCCACGAGGTCGCAGTCCATTTCACTCAGCAATGTCACTGCGGCGTCTGGCAATTGGTCAGGAAATGCCTGACCACTGATACGACCCCACATTCCCGCCCAGTAGCGGGTAACGGTCCACGGGTTGTAGCCGCCACCTCCCACGATCACGGTGGGCAGGCCAAAGGCAATGAGTTGTTCAACTGCATGCCACAACGCCCGATTGGACAGCATCATGGTCGACAGAGGATCCCCGGCCAGGCAATCCGCACCGCAGCAGATAACGATGGCTTTGGCAGAGCTGGATCGAGCCAGTGGCAGGACCGCATATTCCATCAGGTAATCGAGTTCGCTGTCGTTAACGCCTTTCGGCACGGGTAGATTGAACGCCCTCTTACGCGGGTTTGATGTGCTGCCGCTGTAAGGCCAGCGATAGTCCTCATGTATTGACAAGGTAGTGACGCGTTCCTCGTCGAAAAAAGCGATCTCGACACCGTCGCCATGATGCGCATCGAGATCAACGTACAGGACTTGATCGAGGCCCGAGCTGAGCAGTGTCGAGATAGCAAACACGGGGTCGTTGAAGTAGCAGAAACCACATGCCCGGTCGCTCCTGCCGTGATGCGTACCACCCGAGGGGTGAAATACGACGTGGCCTTCGAGCGCCAGTTCGGCAGCGAGGATCGAGCCGCCGACGGTCGTCGCCGCACGTTCAAACAGACCCGGGAACAACGGGTTTTCGAGAGTACCTATCTGGTAGCGCGTTCGAATGTCAGGCGCAACACGGCCTTCGGAGTCCGCATGTTGAAGCGCTTTGACGTAAGCGCGATCATGAAAATCGAGCAGTTGCTCGACCGTGGCCGGCATACAGGTGTAAAAATTGTCTTCCGTCAGCCAGCCGAGTATTTTGGCGAGGTCCATGACGGCTGCATGACGGATGATATTGAGCGGGTGATTGTCACCGAACGCGGGCCGGCGGAAGGCGTCGCTGCCGACGAAAATTGGCGCTGCCAAGGCCGGATCGCTGCTGATGCTGCTCACTGTTTGAAAATTTTGCACGCCTTTATAACTGAATGTGAATAAGCTTAGGCTCAACCGTTCGAGAATATTCCATTCAACTAATAAAGACAATTATGATATTCTAATACGATTCGCGACGCTACAAAGTGAAGTTTTAAGAGGGGGTAAGCCATGTCCACCGAAGCACACACCGTATCCAGTGAAATGCACACCACCGCAAGCGAAGCGCCAGTCGCGGTTCCCGAAACCAAGAGCATGTCAATCATCGTGACCAAGGGGTCACTCGACTGGGCGTACCCGCCATTCATCCTTGCGACGACAGCCGCCGCGATGGGCCTCCCTGTGACGATGTTCTTCACGTTCTATGGCCTGCCGTTGCTGTTCAAGAAACTCGATCTGCAAGTGACAGCGGCCGGCAACCCGGCGATGAAAATGCCGATGATGGGCGCACACATGGGATTGCCCAACCTCCTGACGGCGATCCCCGGAGTCGATGCGGCCTGTTCGGTGATGATGAAGAATCTGATGAACAAGAAGGGCGTTGCATCGATCGAAGATCTGAGAGAAATGGCCATCGAAGCCGATGTGCGCATGATCGCCTGCCAGATGACGCTGGACCTGTTCGAGTATTCGCTCGACGACATGATCGAAGGTCCGGAACTCGGTGGTGCTGCAACCTACATCGAATGTGCGACGCAATCAGACATCAATTTGTTCATTTGACCTGCCAGCACAGTAAGCAAACAGACGGAGCAATAAGAAATGGCGGACCACACGCTTGATGCAAAGGGACTGAACTGTCCATTACCGATCCTCAAGGCACGCAAGGCGCTGAAGGAAGTACCGGCCGGAGGCACGCTCGAGATTCTCGCGACGGATCCCGGATCCGTCGCTGACTTCGAGGCGTTTTGCCGCCAGACAGGAAACAGACTCCTGGAGCACTCTGTCGACGACTCGGTATATCGGTTCCTGATAGAAAACACTGCGGCGTAAGACCTCAAAGTGAAGGGCGTGCGGATCGATATCCTCACGCCCTTTCCTCATGCACGACGATAATGGGCATCGAATTCGATAAATGGCCGTTCTACCTGGATTAATCCTCGCTCTGATCATCGCACTTGGCGGGCTGTTTCTTTCCAAGCTGATTGGTATCGACTTGATGGGCCTGCCCAAGAGTCCGATCAGTGCCATCATGATGGCAATCCTGCTCGGCATGATCGTCCGCAATACGATCACACTGCCGCAGATCTTTCGGCCCGGCATTCGATTCGGCCTCGAGCGAGTACTCAGAATCGGCATTGTCCTGCTGGGCATTCGGTTGAGTCTCGGCGAGGTTGGTGCGATCGGCCTTAAGAGCCTGCCGGTTATCATCGGGGCTGTCGTGACGGCACTGATCGTCGTCACCGCCCTGTGTCGCAAACTCTGCCTGACGAACAGGCTTGGAACACTGATTGCTCTCGGCACGAGCATCTGCGGTGCAACGGCAATCGTCGCAACGGCACCGGCCATTGCGGCCGAAGACGACGAAGTTACCTACGCGGTCGCCTGCGTGACCCTGTTCGGCATCATCGCAATGCTCATTTACCCGTTCGCAGCACACTGGCTGTTTGCGGGCGATCCGTTCAAGGGCGGTCTGTTTCTCGGCACTTCGATACACGAAACGGCACAGGTCGCTGGCGCCGGTCTCGTGTATCAACAGTATTACAACGACCCGCAGGCGCTTGATGTTGCGACAGTGACCAAGCTCGTGCGCAACCTGGGCATGATCGTCATCATTCCTTTGATGACCATCGCCTATCACCGCAACCACGACGACGGCGGCGAAGCGCCCAAGTGGTGGACGATGATTCCGCTGTTCGTCATCGGTTTCGCCTGCATGAGCCTGGTCCGTACAGTCGGCGACATGGGTGACCAGGCGTTCGGGTTTATTGCACCGGAAACCTGGAAGGAAATCGTGTCCCGCACGAAAGAGGCTGCTGAGTTCTGTCTCGGGATAGCGATGGCCTCGGTCGGGCTCGGCACGAGCATCAAGAAGCTCATACATATCGGAGTCAAGCCGCTGGTTGTCGGGCTGTTCGCTGCAGTAGTGGTTGGTGGTGTCAGTGCTACGCTGATCACGGTGCTGTACTAATAAAAATTCCCGGACTCACCGCAATACTCGACGGAGCGATTCAGTGTCTGAAAAAAAACGCGGAATTCACGAGCTCTATGAGGCAGACCCGGCTGTAGCCGATGAGCTTGTCTGGGGACGCAAAAGTGACCCGGTTTCGAGGCGTGGCTTCCTGAAGAATGGCGGGCTCGTCGCGATGTCGTCGGCTGTCGGCGCGTCCATCCCGTTCGCACACCTGATGCCGGGTGGCCTGATTCCAGCCGCCCTGGCCCAAGCCAGCGAGCCATTCGAGATTCCGGGCAAGGAGGGGTTGATCGTCCTCAACGATCGACCAATCAACGCGGAGACACCAGCCCACCTGCTCGATGACAGGATTACGCCAGCGAAGTATCTGTTCGTGCGCAACAATGGTCGCGCACCCACGATCGCAGACATCGATGCACAAAGCTGGCGCCTCGAGATCGGCGGCGAGTCCGTGACTCAAACCGCTTCGTTTTCTATTGGCCAGCTCAAGGGCTTGTTCAAGCACTACACATACCAACTGCAGCTCGAGTGTGGCGGCAACGGCCGCAGCGAATTCGTACCTCCAGCCTCGGGGAACCAGTGGTCCAACGGTGCGGTCGGTTGCCCGGAGTGGACCGGCGTACGCCTGAAAGACGTGCTCGAACATGTCGGCATCAAGGATGACGCCGTTTACGTCGCCTACTACGGCGCCGACAAGCACGCCAGCGGAGACCCGACAAAAGTGCCGATATCGAGAGGTGTGCCACTTGCCAAAGCGCTCGAGAAAGAATCCCTGATTGCCTGGGCGATGAATGGCGAAGACATTCCGCATATGAACGGCTACCCATTGCGGCTCGTTTGCGGTGGCTGGCCTGGTTCCGTTTGCGGCAAGTGGCTCAACAAGATCGTCATCCGCAACCAGGTGCACGATGGTCCCAAGATGACCGGCACTTCCTATCGCGTACCGTGCAAACCGGTGGCACCGGGTAGCGAAGTTCCCGACGATCAGCTCTGCATCATTGAATCGATGCCCGTGAAGTCGCTGATAACGTTTCCGAAGTCAGGACTCGAGCACGCCCTTGGCGAGAAGCTCGCTTTGCGCGGGCACGCCTGGGCCGGCGACAACGCGGTCAGCAAGATGCATGTCTCAATCGACTTCGGCGCAACCTGGCAAAAAGCGAAGCTCGAATCGCCGGCCAACCGCCTGGCCTGGCAACATTGGACCGCTGCCGTGAGATTTCCCGAGGCGGGTTACTATGAGATCTGGGCCCGCGCGACAGACGATGCCGGTCGCGCACAACCCATGGTGCTGCCAGGCTGGAATCCTAAGGGCTATCTGAACAACGCCTGCCATCGCATTGCCGTACAGGTGGCCTGATGCGCAACAGGCGCAACGTCATTGCCAGCGTGCTTGCTGTCATGCTTACCGGCGCAAGCGTTGCGGCCGACGAACCACAACTGGACCCACTCACGGGCCTCAGGATGGCAGGTGACTGGGAAGTCGTTCGCAACAATTGCACAGCCTGCCATTCATCCAGACTCATTACACAACAGAGTGGCAGCAAGGCACAGTGGCTGAATATGATCCGCTGGATGCAGAAAAAACAGAATCTATGGCAGTTCGACCCGGCAACCGAAGAGAAAATTATTAGCTATCTCGCCGACAATTATCCACCACAGGCCGACCGGCGCCGCGCGCTAATTCCGCCGGACCTGATGCCGCCCAATCCGTACGCACCCGAAACGGTCGAGATCAAATGACCGTTCGGAGCTGGAGGAATCAAAGATGCTAGTGTCACCCGCCGAACTCGTCGGCCGCGTCAAAGCAACCATCCGGGAGTGCTCCGTCACCGACGCTCACGACTGCGTAAATTCGGCCACCTTACTCATCGACATCCGGGAAGCCGCGGAATTTCAACGCGGCCATATCCCGGGTGCCGTTCACCTGCCGCGTGGGATGCTCGAGTTTGAGATCCACGGCCTTGTCGAGAAAATGCGCGTTGATCAGAACACTGCTCCGGAAGACCAGCCCATCGTGCTCTATTGCGGCACGGGCGGCCGCTCCGCGCTGGCCGCCGAGACCATTGCGACGATGGGATACCGCAACGCAAGATCGATGTCCGGTGGCCTTGTGGCCTGGACCCAGGCGCAACTGCCGGTCGACGTGCCCGGATAACATCGGCGCCGCTTATAACCAAAAGAAATAACGGCATCTCCCATCAGTCTGCCGGATTCATTGTCTATCCGCGTCGTGTCGATAGACTCTGCACTATGACTACGAACACACTGACACGACAGAAATCTCCCTGGAACCGCGACGGCATGGCCAGTGCCGCGTACGCGACAGTCACGGCATTGAGGCAAGATCGGCGGCCCCCGGGGCCAGCAGCTCGCCGAGTCTATGACAGCATCATCGACCTCGCGCCCAACCCGGACAATCCGACGCCCATGGTTCGACTCAGCGAGCGTATGAATCCTCATGCCGGGTACGAGGTGCTGCTGAAACTCGAAGGCATGAATCCGTTCGGCTCCATCAAGGACCGCACTGCGCTTTTCATGTTGAACGGTCTGCACCTCGACCCCGAGCAGGCGCTGGTCGAGCCATCGGCCGGCAACACGGGCATCGCACTGGCGGCAATGGCGAACGCGCGCAATACGCCGGTCGAGATCGCGGTTCCCGACGGCGCACCGGCAGAACAAAAGGCGCTGCTGCGTTTTCTCGGCGCCGAGCTGATCGAGGTGGAAGACGAGCTGTGCCCGCTTTTTCCGACCGAAGGCGCCCGCGGCGTAGTCAAGAGTATGGTTGAAAGCGCTGCCTACGGCGGCAAGTATGTGAGCCCGAATCAATACGAGAACGAACTCAACGTCGAGGCGCACTACCGGAGTACCGGCCCGGAGATCTGGAAGCAGACCAATGGCGAGATCGATCGCTTCTATGCGGGCATCGGTACGGGAGGCACGATCAGCGGCGTTGGCCGTTTTCTCAAGGAGCAAAACCCCGATATCCGCATCATCGGCGTCGAACCGGCCAGCCGCCAGCACCAGTTGTCGGGGCTTAAGCGCATCTCCGGTCTTCCGGATGAGCACTTCCCGAAGATCCTGGATCGCGACCTGCTCGACGACGTCATTTCGGTCACCGACGAACAGGCCTACCGCGCCGGAATCGAAGTGGCGCGTAAGGACGGCATCATGGTGGGTCCAACCACAGGCGCCGTGTTACACGCAGCCTTGCACAGCGACGCACCGAAATCAGGTAAAGCTGTGCTTATCTCGGCCGATAACGCCGCGAAATACGTCAGCGCTTACGCGCAATACCTGGCCGACGAGCGCTAATCAGTAACGACCAGGCAGTCCAGGTCACCGGCGACGGCAATCGTGCCGTCGAATCCTTCTCGAACGACGTCGGTGTTTTCTTCCAGGTTACGAAGACTTCGCGCCATGAAGTGGCTGAGAAGCAAAGTCTCCACCTCCGCCTCATTTGCAATACTGGCAATGACACTTGGCGGCGCGTGTAACTGCAATGCGCCTCCCGTCGCGCCCTCCGGGATCGGCATGTGCATGACGAGCACGTTGGCATTTTTCGCGAAGTCGATGAACGACGGGTCGCCGCCGTTCTGGTCGCTCGAAAACACGATCGTCGCATCGCCAACGCGCACGCTGAATCCGAGCGCCGGTACGATACCGTGTGGCACCGGCATCGTATCGATCTGCAAGTCGCTCTCATCGTCGCCGAAGACCGTCACCGGCTCCGGGATGTCGCGGCTGATCTCCACAGGCTCGAGCTTGACCAGCCCGCCGCTGCCATCGAGATAGCCGGACAGGTAACCAAAGGCGCCGGCATCGCCGTCAATCAGGCTGGTGAGCCATGCATGCAGCCCGGGAAACGGGCCACCGGCGCCCGGTCCGGCAATAGCCAGCGGTCGCTTCCGTCCGGAAAAATTGCCGGACTTGAGCAGGGCGGGAAAATCCGCTGAGTGATCCGCGTGGAAATGACTCAGACCGACGAAATCGAGCGACGTAAACTCCGCTTCGGCTTCGCCAAATCGCAGGAACGTCCCTCCACCGGCGTCAATGAGTACCCGCGCCTCACCGTCGACCCAGACGATGTAACCCGTCGATGCCCGCCCGTCATCGGCGATCGGCCCGCCGGAGCCCAGAACCTGCAGCGCGACCCCGCCCTCCGGAGGGCATACCGCTACTGTCTCTGCACAAGACGTCGACGCGAACAGGCCCAGTAACACGATGCACAGATGTCGGGAGCGATATGTCACGGCTTTCGTCCTCCTTTGGTCTATATCGGTACAAACCAGTATTGGCGCACCGTAGCACACGCATTAGTTTTCTCTAATAAATCATAATACCGGGGCACTCCAAGATGATTTCGATCGCGGTGGTGGGGATAGGTAACAACCTTCTCCAGGACGACGGGGTGGGCGTTCATGTTCTGAAGCACTTCGAATCACACAATCCAGACGAGACGGTTAGCTGTCTCGACGCTGGGACCGTCGGTCTGGCGCTCATGGACAGGCTCGCCAACCTCGACGGCCTGGTTGCCGTCGACGCCATGCGACTCGGTAAGCCGCCCGGCACAATTACAGTCCTGCAAGAAGAAGACATGGACGCGCATCTTCGCAACCACCACGGCAGCGTCCACGAACTGGGGCTCTCGGACATCATGGATGCACTCAGGCTTTGCGACGATTTGCCGTCCAATCGAGCACTCATTGGCATCGAACCCGAGGACATGGACTGGGGCACCGAACCTACCGAAAAAGTGGCCGCGGCTATTCCCGGCGCGGTGAATTGCGTACGCGATCTGATCCGCGACTGGCGCAGCCAGCCTGTAACGGAGGCAAGAACATGAGTTCCATTGATGAAATCACCTCACCCGTGCCCTACGTGCGCGGCAATGTCGAGCCCATACTCCACGAAGTCGTTCATGCACTCGACAGGCTGCTCAAGGAACAGGAGCCAACGATCATAGACCTGGCAAGCCTGCCCTTTGCGCCCGGCGAACTCGAGACGCTCGAAAGCTATCTCGGCAGCGGCGAACTGACGGCCGAGCTCGAGGCGCTGGGCCCCAGCCAGATCCGCGAGACTGCCTATCCAGGAGTCTGGTGGCTGGACCATCGCAATACCGATGGCGAGGTTGTCGGTCGCTACCTGGAAATCACACGCATACCGGAAATCCTGATGTCACAGGACGCCGACATCACCGCTGGTCGCGCAAGGCTGGGCGAGAACCTGGAAGGTTTCGAATCCGGCAGGAGTAACGGGGCTGACGCTTAACGTCGGACTCTGACCTACATAAGGAGGCAGGCAAGTGAAATACACACCATCGCTGGGAGATATTCTTCAGGCGCGGGGAGTTTCGCGACGGGGCTTTCTCAAGTATTGCGCAGCGACAACGTCGCTGCTCGCGCTGCCACCGACAATGGTGCCGCGCATCGCCAATGCTCTGGAGCAGGCACGACGACCCTCGGTCATCTGGCTGTCCTTTCAGGAGTGCACGGGTTGCACCGAGTCGTTGACCCGCTCGTCTTCGCCGACACTCGAGGGCCTGATCTTCGATAGTATTTCGCTCGACTACCATCACACGCTGCAGGCAGCCTCCGGCGAAGCCGCGGAAGCCGCCCGGCACGCGGCGATGGAAGAGAACATGGGCAATTACCTGGTGTTGGTCGATGGTTCGATTCCGCTGGGGAATCCCGGCTTTTCGACCATCGCCGGAATCAGCAACTACGACATGCTCATGGAGACCGTCAAGGGCGCAGCGGCAGTCGTCGCAATTGGAAGCTGTGCGTCTTTCGGCGGCATCCCCGGCGCGGACCCGAATCCAACAGGTGCAGTTTCCGTTAAGGACCTGATCACGGACAAGCCGGTCATCAACGTACCGGGTTGCCCGCCGATTCCAATGGTCATCACCGCGGTCCTGTCACAATATCTGACCTTTGGTCAACTGCCCGAACTCGACCATCTCGGCCGTCCGGTTGCGTTCTATGGCCAGACCATCCACGACCGTTGTTATCGCCGGCCGTTCTACGAGCAGGGCCTGTTTGCCGAAACTTTCGATGACGAAGGCGCGCGCAAAGGCTGGTGCCTGTTCAGGCTGGGTTGTAAGGGCCCGATTACCTATAACGCCTGCGCCACGATGAAGTGGAACGGGGGGACCAGTTTCCCCATCGAGGCGGGTCACCCGTGCCTCGGTTGCTCCGAACCCGGGTTCTGGGACAAAGGCGGTTTCTACAATCCGGTATCCACGACCGATATCGGCAGCGGAGTGGCCCTCGCTGGCGCCGCCGCAGCGGGCGTAGCGATCGGTGCCGCAGCAGCGGCCATGTCGCGTCGCCGGCAGAAGAAAACCATACAGGAGGGATGAGATGGACCTGTTGGATTTTGCACGAGGACCTGCAATGCAGGTCGCAATTTATGTCTTCCTTACCGGGTCGCTGTGGCGCCTGTTCGGCATCTTGTTGCTGCAAAGAAAGCCCGATTACTCCGAGCTCAGAAAGACGGGCAAGCTACGTGCTGCCCTGAAAGTGATCTGGAATCGCGCTTTTACAGCACCCGAGTTCAGGATGGCGACGAGGTACACGAGAATCGTCGGTTACACGCTGCACTTCGGGCTGTTCGTCACGGTCTTTTTGTTCGTGCCACACATCGTCTTCTTCAAAGGCCTGATTGGCATCGATTGGCCCGGACTGCCGAATAACGTGATTTTCTTCGTCGGCGTCATCACCGTTGGCGTGGGTATTGCGATACTCATACGACGTATGACACACCCGGTGTTGCGGCTCATCTCCAATTTTGATGACTACTTCAGCTGGTTCGTGACGATGTTGCCCGTCATTACCGGACTGATCATGCCGATTCGCTTCGGCATCCGCTGGGAGACGCTGCTCGCGATACACATCCTGAGCGTCGCATTACTGCTGATATGGCTACCCTTCGGCAAGCTCGCACACGTTTTCCTGTTGATTGCCTCGCGTGGTACCACCGGCGCAATTATTGAGCGCAGGGGGGCCAGGACATGAGCACCAGCGAATTCGACCTCGAGAGTAAGCGTCTCAGCATCAAAGAGCCGGAGATCCGCTACGACACGCAGGGCGACCTGAGTGATGAGGAGCGCGTGCAAAAAGCAATGGCGCACTTCGCCAAGAACTTCGGCACAACCGCTGCCATCTATCTCGACAGTTGTATCCATTGCGGAATGTGCGCCGACGCCTGCCACTACTATGTGGCCACGGGCGATCCGAAGTACACGCCGATCTGGAAACTCGAACCCTTCAAACAGGCTTACAAACGTGAGGTTAGTCCGTTCGCATTTCTCTACCGCCTGTTCGGGCTGAAAAAGAAAGTCACGGCCGAGCAACTCCAGGAGTGGCAACACCTGCTGTATGACAGCTGCACCGTTTGCGGGCGTTGCTCACTGATTTGTCCAATGGGCATCGACATTGCTTCTCTCGTCGCCATGGCCCGCCACGGCATGTTCAAGGCGGGACTGGTACCGCATGAACTGCATGCCGTTGCCGAACGTGCCGAGGTCGACGGTAGCCCACTTGGCGTAACGCCGCAGCTCTTCGAAGAACGGCTCGAGTGGATGGAGGACGAGCACGAAGTCGATATCAATATCGACAAGGAGCAGGCGGACGTTCTTGCCGTCATGTCGTCCATCGAGATTCAGAAATACCCCGCCGCGATGGCGGCCACGGCGAAGATACTCAACGCCATGGGCGAGAGCTGGACGTTCCGCACGGATGGTTTCGAGGCGACGAACTTCGGAATGATGTCGGGCAACGTCGAGTGGCAGAAAAACACCAGCATGCGCATCATCAATGCGGCCATCAAGGTCGGCGCGAAGATGGTATTGCTGCCCGAGTGCGGCCACGCCTACATGGCATTGCGCTGGATGGGCGCAAATATATATGGCAAGCCGTTACCCTTCAAAGTGCTGCATGTATCCGAGTATCTCGCCGATGCGCTGAATTCCGGCAAGCTGAAAGTAAGAAAGGTCGACAAATCCGTAACCTTCCACGATCCCTGCCAGATATCCCGCCGCGGCGGCGCCACCCGGGCACCGCGCGACATTCTGAAGCATCTCGCCGTCGATTTTCGCGAGTTGCCAGGTGGCGGCGATTACAACTGGTGCTGCGGAGGCGGAGGTGGTGTCGTAACGATTCTTCGTGCCGACGAGCTGCGCTACAAGGTATTCAAGCTAAAGATGGAACAGGTGGAGGCAACCGAGGCAGAGACCCTGCTGTCGAGTTGCTCCAACTGCCGACAAAATTTTGACGATTGTCAAGAGCACTACGACTGGAAATACACGATGGAGAGTCTCCTGGATCTGGTCGCCGATAACCTTGAGGAGGATGAGGCATGAACGCAAGAGTCGTTGTCGATCCGATTACTCGTATCGAAGGCCATTTGCGCATCGAAGCGCAGATGGAAGGCGATCAAATCGCGCAGGCATATTCGTCCGGCACCATGGTGAGAGGCATCGAAATAATCCTGAGAGATCGTGATCCGAGGGATGCATGGGCTTTCGCACAGCGCATCTGCGGCGTATGCACGCTCGTGCACGGTATCGCGTCGGTGCGGTCAGTCGAGAATGCCATCGGTGCAAAGGTACCCCCCAACGCCGAGCTGATTCGCAATCTGATGATTGGCGCACAGTACATTCACGACCACGTGATGCATTTCTATCACCTGCACGCACTGGACTGGGTGGATGTCGTATCCGCACTATCCGCCGATCCTGCGAAGACGGCGGAACTCGCGCAGTCGCTGAGTAGCTATCCGCGCTCGTCTGTCGGCCACTTCCGTGATGTACAGAAGAAAGTCGCCAATTTCGTCGAGTCGGGACAGCTGGGAATTTTCGCCAAGGGCTACTGGGGACATCCGGAATACCGGCTGCCGGCCGAAGCAAATCTCATGGCCGTGGCCCATTATCTGGACGCACTGGTCTGGCAACGCGACGTCGCGAGATTGCACGCAATCTTCGGCGGCAAGAACCCGCATCCGAACTTCCTGGTGGGGGGCGTGCCCAGCCCGATCGACCTGAACTCCGATTCGGCCATCAACAGCAAGCGGCTCGCGCAGGTCCAGGAAATCATCAACAGCATGAAGACCTTCGTCAACCAGGTCTACGTTCCCGACACACTGGCCATTGCGAGTTTCTACAAGGACTGGTTCTTCCGTGGCGAAGGTCTCGGCAACTTCCTCTGCGTCGGGGACCTGCCCGGTAACGGCATGGATGACCCCGATTCGTTCCTGTTCCCTCGTGGCGTTATTCTGAACCGTGACATTTCGACGGTACATGACCTCGAACTGGGTGACCCGCAGGGTATCCAGGAATTCGTGGCCCACTCCTGGTACGACTATTCCGGTGGCAAGGAAGCCGGTCTGCACCCGTGGAGTGGTGAGACCAGCCTGAACTACACCGGTCCCGAGCCGCCTTACGAGCATCTCGACGTCGAGCAGTCCTACTCATGGCTGAAATCGCCACGCTGGAACGGCAACGCCATGGAAGTCGGCCCGCTGGCACGAGTACTGATGTTATACGCCAAAGGCCACGAGCCGACGCAAGCGCTGGTCAATCAAACGCTCGCCACGCTGGACGCACCGGTAGAGGCTTTGTTCTCAACGCTGGGACGGACCGCAGCGCGCACACTCGAAACGGCGATACTCGCCGACGCCATGCAGGGCTGGCTCGATGCGCTCATCGCGAACATCAAGGCCGGCAACACGCGGACCTTCGACGAAACACTGTGGGAACCCTCGAGCTGGCCGAAATCCTGCCAGGGCGTTGGTGTCATGGAGGCGCCTCGTGGTGCACTGTCACACTGGGTCGTCATCGAGAACGGCAAGATCGCGAACTACCAGGCGATCGTGCCGAGTACCTGGAATGCCGGACCGCGGGACCCGAACGGTCAGCCCGGTGCTTATGAGGCCGCGCTGGAAGACAGGCACGTGATGTACGATCCCAAGCAACCGCTCGAGATCCTGCGCACGATCCACAGTTTCGACCCGTGTATAGCTTGTGCGGTCCACGTGACCGATCCGAACGGCGAAGAATTGGTGCAGGTCAAGGTTAATTAGAGCAGCGAGTGCGACGGCCTAAGCGGCCGTCGCGCTCAGATCTGCCAGGTAGCTTCTGACCTGGTCGCGCAACACGTTGTGTTCCTCTTCCCACCGCTGTAATGCGCTTCTGATTCGCTCGTCCGCGACGATATCCGCGTATTGCGATTGCGATAGTGCCTCGCGCCAGCGCAAGTTCGTTGTGACCGGCTGCGAGAGTACAGATTCCAGCGCCGTTTTGATGGCTTCGTCCGTTTCGCCACGCAGGGCCTGCACGCCCAGTTTGTTATTCGGGTCTTCGAGCGGATCGATTCCGAAGTCCAGCGCATACTGAAGCAAATCGTCCAATCGTCGCAACAATTCGTCCCGCGGCAACGTCACGTACCATGCATCGAAGGCTGCGATCTGTGCAGCGCGGTATTTCGGCGGCACTGAATCCGCATTGATATCGAATAACCCCGGTGTGCGTTGTTCAAGATACGCCGTGGTTTCTTCCACTGTGCCATTAGCAGCCGCCGTTCTCATTAATTGTTGTACGGCGTCGCTGAAGGCTGACTGGCGGTCGCCGACATCATCGTCAATCGCGCGCCTCGCACTTGCCATACTAGCCGGGATATCCCCGGTGCTGATTGCCCGCCGCAGCTCTATCTGGTAGGCAATCTCGCTGGTCGGGGCAACAGCGAGTACCAGGTTGCGAAAATCATCGCCCTCCTCGATCAGCCCCAGGTCATACAGGAACAAGGCAAGACTGCCCGGCAACTCGTGATCTTGCGGATCGATCTCATAGGCCCTCAACAACTGCCGGACGACGTCGACACCGTCGCCCAGCTGTGAGCTCACCTGCGCCAGCTTGCTGTACGCGTTCGGCTGCCGCGGCTCCAGTTCGAGCGATTTCGTGAGGGCTGCACGCGCATCCTGCGGCTTTGCGAGCAACAAATACATCGAGCCCAGCTCGTAATGAATACGTGGATTGAACGGGTCCTGTTGCAAGGCCTCGAGCTGGACAAGCAGTGCGCGATCGAACTGCTGCACGCTCTGTAGCAGGCGCGCCAGCATAAGTCGAACCTCGTAGGTGGCGGGGTTTTCGGCAACGAGAACCTCGAGCTCATCGATCGCGTTGAATATATCGCCTGGATCACCGGCGTTCATATTGTCGACATAGAGGCGAGTAGCGTTGGCAAGCGGGTCATCCGGTCGACTAGCGAGCACTTGCTTGGTTATTGCCGTGCAATTCCGCATCGCCTCGTCGCGATTCATGAGGCCCGTCTCGAACTGGTGCAGGTAATTCACAGCCAGCTCGGACTTGGCATCGAGAAAATCCGGGTCTGTTGCAAGCGCACCCTTGAGCAGGACCTCCGAAGTCTGTAATCCGTCGTATGAAAAAGTCGCCCGCTCACCGAGCGCCTGCAAATAGAGATCGTAGGCGTCGGGACTGCCGGTGCCGACGCCGGCAATCGCCGTATCCTGGTCGGTGCCGAGCAGAGAAGCGGAAAGGGCGTTGCCGACTTCCTGCGCAATCTCATCCTGAATATCAAAGATGTCGACGAAGTCGCGGTCGAAGCTTGATGACCACACGTGAAAACCGTCTTCAGCCCGAATCAGCTGTGCCGTGATGCGGACCCGGTTGCCAGCCAGTTGCACGCTTCCTTCGAGAATGTGTGCGACCTTGAGGGCTTCTGCTATTTCGCGCGCCGTAACGCTCTTGCCCTTGAACGCGAAACTGGATGTACGCGCGGCAACCTGCAGGTCCTGTATCTGCGTCAGCATGTGTAGCAGCGTCTCGGTCAGTCCGTCCGAAAAGTACTCGTTGTCCTTGTCACCGGTCATGTTGACGAACGGCAGAACCGCAACAGACGCATTGCTAACTACCGCCGCGGACGTTTGCGACTGGTCAATCGTCGTTCGGGCACCCAACACCGCCACGACTACGATGAGTACGGCTATCGCGGCAATCGCCACGTAATCGAAGGTCCTGCTGCTGCCCCGCACATCCTTGCTGTCAGCAATCTCCGATTCTCGCTTAATGCCCTCCGGGGTGAGCTCGTATATCCAGGGAAGTACTATCGCGGGCACGAATCCGAGGGCAAAAACGAGGATGACCATGCGCGAGGCCCATGGCGGCGCGCCGAGTTCCGGCAGGAGGGTAGTCAGAACCTCAGTCAGGAGCCAGCCGACAACGAGGTAGGCAAAAACTACCCGATATACGTTTCGACGCGTGAGTTCGCTGACTAGTGACATGGTCTTAAGATTACAACACTATCGCCCGGATAGATTAGATGGTTGCCGGGGCCGGTTGGTTGGCTTGGTCGAGAGAGGGATTGACTCGCCTCCTTCGGAGGCTCGCCCTTCGGGCGCGCTGCGCGCGTCCAAAACGCTGCGCGTTTTGTCGAACAGGGTTCTCATCCGGACTCTCTCTCCGCCAGATACCAAAAAGGCTCCTGTCGAGGAGCCTTTTTGGTATCTGGCGGAGAGAGAGGGATTCGAACCCTCGAAGGGCTATCAACCCTTACTCCCTTAGCAGGGGAGCGCTTTCGACCACTCAGCCATCTCTCCGTACATCTTGTGTATTCGAGTCCAGCGCAAGGAGCGCTTTGACTCGGGGCATCCTGCCCCTCGCCCTGCGGGCGCGCTTCGCGCGTCCAAATCGGCAATCCTGCCGATTTGTCGACCACTCAGCCATCTCTCCGTACATCTTGTGTATTCGAGTCCAGCGCAAGGAGCACTCGGACCCTGGGCATCCTTCGCCTCACCCTCCGGGGGCGCAAATAGTACTTTCAGGGATACTGCAGGTAAAGCCTGCAACGAGCCTAGTCGCCCCCTGCGGCTTTCTCGGCTTTCTCGGCGGCTTTCTCGCTCTGGATTCTTTCGTAGATCTCTTCACGGTGCACAGCTACTTCTTTCGGCGCATTAATGCCGATACGTACCTGATTGCCTTTGACCCCCAGGACGGTGATCGTAATATCGCTCCCGACCATGACCGTCTCTCCAGCGCGTCGCGTCAGAATCAGCATGACTTCCTACTCCTGCCTTGCGGGGCTCCTGCCCCGTTCTTGTACGCGTCGTACATCCTAAACTCTTGTAATACTAGCTGATTCTGGGCCCGGATGCCCACAGATGCTCAAAATCGAGCATCGCTCATCGTCCAAAATTGGACAGTTAGCTCAGGTCAGATGTTCCGCAACCCACCCGGCAACCGATCCCAGGGCCTTATCCAGCGCCGCCGGATTGCTGCCACCGGCCTGTGCGAAGTCGGGACGCCCGCCTCCTTTGCCGCCGACTTGCTCGGCGACCGGCTTGATCAGGTCGCCGGCACGGATACGGTCCGTATTGTCTTTGGTCACGCCAGCCGCCAGGCGCACCTTGCCGTCATCCACCGATCCGATGACAACCACAGCGCTCTGCAGCTTGTCCTTGAAGCGATCGACGGCGTCACGCAGCGTTTTTGCGTCGGCGCCGTCCATGCGTGTCGCCAGAACCTTGATGCCGCCGATTTCCTGGACATTCTCGGTATGATCCGTCGCTTTGCCGGTGACAAGGGCCTGTTTCGCGGCCACGAGTTGCTTCTCGAGATCTTTCACGCGTTTCTGCAACTGCTGGACCTTCGCGGCCGCCTGCTCCGGCTGACTCTTCAGCAGCCCGGCCAATTCCTCGAGCGCACGTTCCCGGGTGTCGATCCAATCGAGCGCGCCCTTGCCCGTGACGGCCTCGATGCGGCGCACACCGGACGCGATACCGCCTTCCGAAGTAATCTTGAAGACGCCGATGTCGCCCGTGCGATCGACGTGTGTACCACCGCAGAGCTCGACGGAAAATGCTCCAAAATTCAGCACGCGGACCTTGTCGCCGTACTTTTCACCAAATAGAGCAACAGCGCCTGTGTCAATGGCTTCCTCGTAGCTCATTGAACGAGTCACCCCGGCGACGTTGCTGCGGATCTCGTCATTGACAAGCGCTTCGATCTCGGCAAGCTGTTCCGCCGTCACTCCCTCGTAGTGTGAGAAGTCGAAGCGCAAACGGTCGGGTGCGACAAGCGAGCCTTTCTGTTGCACGTGCTCACCGAGCACTTGCCGGAGCGCGGCATGCATCAAATGCGTTGCCGAGTGATTGAGACGGATCGCCTGACGGCGGTCGTCATCGACAATTGCGTCGACGCTGTCGCCAACCTTGATATCGCCCTCTTCAACCGCGCCGTAATGAATGATCGCGTTGCCACTCTTTTGCGTATCGACGACGTGAAATAGTTTGCCAGTCTCGGCGAGTATTCCGGTGTCACCGATCTGGCCGCCGCTTTCCGCATAAAATGGCGTTGTGGAGAGAATCACCGCACCTTCGTCCCCGACCGATATTGAATCGACAGCCTCGCCGTCCTTGTAAACGGCGACAATTTCTCCGGCCGCTTCCGTGCCCTCGTATCCCGAAAACTCGCTTATCGCATCGGTCTTGATAGCATCATCGCTTACCGCGCTGAACTTGCTGGCTGCACGCGCACGATCACGCTGCTCTCCCATTGCGGCCTCAAAGCCTTTCTCGTCAATAGAGAGACCACGCTCGCGGGCGATGTCCGCCGTCAGGTCGAGCGGAAAACCGTAGGTATCGTAGAGCTTGAAGACGATCTCACCCGGAATCTCGCTGCCATCCAGTGCCCCGATGGCCGATTCGAGGATCTCCATGCCCTGATCGAGCGTTTCGGCAAAACGTAGCTCTTCTTTTTTCAGCACCTTCTCGACGTGCGCATGTGCCTTGAGCAGTTCGGGATAGGCCTCGCCCATCTCCTTCGCCAGCGGCGCGACGAGTTTGTACAAGAACGCGTCGTCAGTACCGAGTTTCTTGCCGTGCCGAATCGCGCGACGAATGATACGACGCAGAACGTAGCCCCTGCCCTCGTTTCCCGGCAGAACGCCATCAACGACCAGGAACGCACAGGCACGTATGTGATCCGCGATGACGTTCAACGAACTGGAGCCATCATTTTTGACGCCCAGGGTCTCTGCAATCGCATCGATCAGATTGGCGAACAGGTCGATTTGGTAATTGCTATGCACACCCTGCATGACCGCAGCGAGACGTTCGAGGCCCATACCAGTGTCAACGGATGGCTTTGGCAAAGGCGTCATCTTGCCGTCCGCCGAACGATCGAATTGCATGAAGACGAGATTCCAGACCTCGACATAACGATCGCCATCCTCGTCCGGCGAACCCGGGGGTCCGCCTTCGACATCCGGGCCGTGATCGTAGAAGATCTCGCTGCAGGGACCGCAAGGACCTGTATCGCCCATCGCCCAGAAGTTGTCTTTCTCGCCCATGCGCGCAAAACGTTCCGGCGCGATCTTGATCTCCTCGAGCCAGATGTCGGCCGCTTCATCGTCGTCGTTGAAGACGGTTACCCAGAGCTTCTCGGGCGCCAGGCCAAGCGTTTCGGTCAGGAACTCCCACGCGTATTCGATGGCATCCCGTTTGAAGTAATCGCCGAAACTGAAATTGCCGAGCATCTCGAAGAAGGTGTGATGCCTGGACGTATAGCCGACGTTTTCGAGGTCGTTATGCTTGCCCCCGGCCCGCACGCAGCGCTGTGATGTGGCAGCACGGTCGTAGGCGCGTTTGTCATCGCCGAGGAATACATCCTTGAATTGCACCATTCCGGCGTTCGTGAATAACAGGGTCGGGTCGTTTCCAGGCACGAGCGGCGAGCTCGCGACGACCTCGTGATCACGATCGGCGAAAAAGTCCAGGAAGGCCTGGCGCAGCGCGTTGCTCGACATGGATTTCATCGGTGGGATTCTAGGCGTTCTGGACGTCCACGGAAACCGCAAGCTGAATTTGGTCGGGCTCGAAGCCACGATACTGCAGAAAGCGCATTTGCCGCGCCTTTTCCTTGAAGTCGACAGGCCTCTCGCCACCGAATTTCTTCGCGCGAACTTCGCGAGCCAGTTCGTACCAGTCCTGGCCGGTCTCTCCGAGAACCTCGTCAACAAGTACTACAGCAATACCGCGCTCACCAAGGTCTGCGCAGATACGCACCGGGCCCTTGCCCTGGTTGATGCGTGACTGGACGAAGGACTCGACAAAACGCCGATCGCTCTGCAGGCCC
>Ga0255054_10000307_pt1 | contig 29040 bp, 17 predicted proteins | sample JV7_2_23_MG_FD_188634 | JGI IMG/M metagenome (GOLD analysis project Ga0255054, IMG submission 188634) | Seawater microbial communities from Jervis Inlet, British Columbia, Canada - JV7_2_23 | ecosystem: Environmental > Aquatic > Marine > Inlet | place: Canada: British Columbia | collected... | reverse complement strand
TAAAATAATAATCCAATGCCTATTTACGAATTCACCTGCAAAAAGTGTAAAAAGCACTTTGAATGCCTAGTTTCAATAGGAAAGGAGAAAAACGTCTCCTGTGATTTGTGCGGGAGCAAAAATATACAAAAAATTATTTCTTCCTTCGGAATAGGAGGAGGAGGGAATCGTATTAGTTCTTCTTCTGGAACCTGCACAACTTGTTCCGCCACTACATGCGACACGTGTAAATAATCTAACCTAATCTATTCATAAGTATATCTAAAAAGATCAAAAGGTGGGCTTGATAAATCAAGCCCCTACGAAATAAAACAAAGCAAATACAGAATAAATTAAATCCCTACTTCAAATAAGAGCGGGCTTGATGAATCAAGCCCCTACAAAATAAAACAAAGCCCCTACAAGAACATTGTGATTTGACTAATCAGGCCTTTACAAAATAAATCAAGCCCCTGCAATATCTTATCCTTGACTTTGCTCCAGCCTTGAAGATAAATATATCCTTAATGAAGAAGGAAGTGCGAATTGGAGTTGACACAGGGGGAACATTCACTGACTTTGTTATCTACATCAACGGCAAAATTGAAATAGATAAGATCCCTTCTACGCCTAAAGATCCTTCTCTTTCTATCCTTAAGGGAATAAATAAAATCCTGAGAAGTAACCTTTCTCCCATGGTTATCCATGGAACAACCGTTGCCACTAATTCTCTACTCGAGAGGAAGGGAGGGCGAATTGCCCTTATCACAACAGAAGGGTTCGAGGATATTCTATTTATCGGACGCCAGACGAGGCGCGAGCTCTACAGCCTCAGGGGCGAGCGAAGAGTTCCACTTCTCCCTCGCCATCTTTGTTTTGGGCTCGAAGAAAGAACCTCAGCCTCTGGAAAAGTCGAAAAAAAAGTTTCATTATCTCGTCTCCGAGAAACACTCGAAAAAATAAAAAAATTGAAGCCAGACGCGGTGGCTGTTTCTCTTATCAATTCCTACGCGAATTCCTCTAACGAGAAAACCATCTCCAGGGAACTGAAGAAGGAAAAATTACTGATTTCTGTCTCAAGTGAGATATTACCCGAATATCGTGAATACGAGAGAACAGCGACAACTGCTGTGAATGCTTATCTCATGCCTGTTATCAGCCGCTATTTGACAAAACTGGAGAAAAAATTGGAGAAAGCAGAGTTTCGAATCATGCAGTCAAATGAAGGATATATTCCCCCCGCCAAGGCAAAAAGAGAACCTATAAGAACAGCTTTCTCAGGACCAGCAGGAGGAGTTGTTGGCGCATTCCACTTGGGAAAAGCAGCGGGCTTTAGGAATATCATCACTTTTGACATGGGAGGAACCTCCTCTGATGTTTCCTTAGTGGACGGCGAGATTAGGAGGACAAGTGAAAGCGTGATCGGAGACTTCCCTATTCGAATTCCTATCATTGATATCCACTCGGTCGGAGCCGGGGGTGGATCTATCGCCCATGTAGATAGGGGTGGCTCTCTGAGAATTGGCCCTCAGAGCGCAGGATCTGATCCTGGTCCAGCTTGTTACGGACGCGGAGATTTGCCGACTGTCACAGATGCCAACCTGGTTTTAGGGCGCCTTATTCCCGAGTTTTTCCTCGGAGGCAAAATGGAACTTTTCCCAGGAAGAAGCCGTGAAGCTTTGGAAAACCTGGCCAAGAAAATCAATAAATCCCTCCTAGAAACGGCTGCGGGTGTTATAGATATTGCCAACGCAAACATGGAAAAAGCCATTCGAGTGATTTCAATCGATAGAGGCTTTGATCCAAGAGACTTTGCTCTCTTTTCCTTTGGAGGAGCTGGAGGAATGCATGCAGCTGATATTGCCTCCCATCTTAAAATGCCCAGAGTGATTGTTCCTAAAAATGCCGGCGTTCTATCAGCACTCGGGCTTCTTATGGCAGATTCTATCAAAGATTACTCTAAATCAATCTTGAAAACAGTAGAAAAAACAAGTATGGGGGAGCTCGAAAACCATTTTAAGAATTTAATAGAAAAAAGCATCAAGAGCATGAAAGAGGACGGTTTCCGGGAAGATGAAGTCACGATCTTCTCTTTTCTCGACCTCAGGTATCAAGGCCAATCTTATGAAATAACCATTCCTTACAGGAATAAAATAACTTCTAATCTCTCTTTTGTTTCCGATTTTCACAAAGCTCACAGAAAACTCTATTCTTATCACCACGAACAGAGAGCCGTTGAGATTGTCAATATCCGCGTTAAAGCTGTCGGAATGACCAAGAAAATTAAGCTGAAAAGACTTTCCTCTAAAAATACAAATCCCGAAAGGGCTTTCATGAAAAAACAAACCATCCATTACGAAGGGAAAACATGGCAGGCTTCTGTGTTTAAAAGAGCTCTCCTCGCTACAGGTAATAAAATAAACGGCCCTGCCCTTATCGCGGATTCCGAATCGACGACGTTCCTCCCCCTTTCATATAAATTAGAAGTAGATGGCTTTCTGAATTTAATTATTCAAAGGGAAAATTAACTCTATGTTTGAATTCGACCCTATTGAGCTCGAGCTTTTCAAGAATATATTTGTATCCATCTCTGAAGAGATGGGTGCTGTCCTGGGACGCACTTCTCTCTCTCCCAACATCAAAGAAAGAAAAGATTTTTCTTGCGCTCTTTTTAACCAGAAAGGAGAAACATTTGCCCAGGGATCTCATATTCCTGTTCACTTAGGAGCAATGCCGCTCTCTGTTCAAGCCTGCCTTAAAACAATCAACTTTGATGAGGGTGATTTAGTGATCCTCAATGATCCCTACAGGGGAGGAACACACCTCCCTGATATCACCTGTATTTCGCCTGTGTTTATCAGCAAAAAACTGGCTTTTTTTGTTGCCAACCGGGCCCACCACTCTGATGTGGGAGGAATGACTCCTGGTTCAATGCCTCTTGCCACAGAAATCTATCAAGAAGGTTTGATTATCCCGCCTTTAAAAATAATCCAAAAGGGTAAATTGAACAATTACCTCCTCAATTTTATCCTGGCCAATGTCAGGACTCCTGATGAGCGCCAAGGAGACCTACTGGCTCAGATAGCTGCCAACAGCAAGGGAAAACAAAGACTGGAAGAAATAATAAAAAAATATGGACTAAAAAAGATTCTTCACTATACGCATCTAATCCAGCTCTATTCAGAAAGAATTTTAAGAAAAACAATAAAAGACATTCCTGACGGCACCTATGCTTTCACAGATTATATGGACGATGACGGGATTAGGGATAAACCAATAAAAATAAGCGTCAAATTGACTGTCAAGAAAGATGAAGTCCTTATTGATTTTAGCTCCTCGTCCCCTCAAGTCGAAGGGGGTGTAAACGCCAATTTTGCCGTGACTTATTCCGCAGTTCTTTACGTCTTCCGCTCCCTTATTGAGGAAGACATCCCTTTTAACACAGGCCTGATGAAGCCTTTGAAAATTAAAGTTCCTCGAGGATCGGTTCTCAATGCCCAGTCTCCCGCAGCAACAGCAGGAGGAAATGTGGAAACATCCCAGAGAATCGTTGATGTTCTCCTGGGTGCCCTCTCCCGGGCTATCCCAGAAAAAATCCCAGCAGCAAGCTCCGGCACCATGAACAATGTTGCTTTCGGCGGCTATGATCCTTTTAGGAAGAGAACCTTCGCCTATTATGAAACAATCGGAGGAGGAATGGGTGGAAGCTTTGACTCTCCTGGCCTCAGTGGAGTCCACACTCATATGACAAATTCTCTCAATACACCCCTGGAAGCTCTTGAAAATTACCTGCCTCTGAAAATAAAGCGTTACTGCCTGCGGCGGGGTTCGGGCGGAGAAGGGCGTAATAGAGGAGGAGAAGGAATTATCCGTGAATATGAATTTTTTGTACCCGCACAAGCGACTATCATTTCTGAAAGGCGAAAATTTTCTCCTTTTGGAGCACAGGGGGGAAAAAACGGCAAAAAAGGAAAAAACACCCTTCTTTCCAAAGGGAAAAAAATAGCCCTGAATTCCAAAGTCAACATAAAAATCCTGCCTGGGGATGTGCTGCGTGTAGAAACGCCAGGAGGAGGAGGTTATGGCCAGAAAAAATAAAAGATCCTCTTTTGGCCCTGGCTTCCTGGTGGCGGCAGCTTTTATCGGCCCTGGAACCGTGGCCTCTTGCTCTATGGCAGGCGCGCAGTTTGGCTATGCACTGATCTTTGCTCTGGTCTTCGCTACCGTAACTACCATTATCCTTCAGCAGATGACCGGAAGGCTCAGTTTAGGCTCAAAACATGATCTCGGCCAGGCCCTAAGAGAATTCCCTCAAAGCCGTCTGACAAAGGGCATTTTCGCGACCCTTACCCTTTCTTCTATCACGTTTGGCTGTGCTGCTTATCAAGCCGGGAATATTATCGGCGGTTCTCTTGGTCTTGAGATGGTCACCTCAGTCTCTCAAAAATACTGGGTTGCTATTATCTCTTTGATAGCTATTTTCATCCTCAGTAGAGGAAAATATAAGTTGGTAGAGAAGTTTTTAATTTTTTTAGTTTTTCTAATGAGTGTCTCTTTCCTGACCACACTCGTTATAATCAAGCCTAATTTTCTCTTAATCTTAAAAGGAATCATTCCTTCCTTCCCAAAAAATTCACTCTATCTCGTCCTTGCCCTGGTGGGAACTACGGTCGTTCCTTACAATCTTTTTCTTCACTCCTCAGCAGTCAAGGAAAAATGGAAATCCATCGCCCATTTTAAGGAAGTCAAAAAAGACCTGCTTCTTTCTATCACGTTGGGCGGCATAATTTCAGCCTCGATTGTTATCACCTCAGCCGTTGCTTTTTATGGGAAAGGGGTTTCTCTGGAGAACGGAATTCAACTGGGGCAGCAGCTCAAGCCTTTGTTTGGTTCCTTCACTAATATCCTTTTTGGCCTGGGCTTCTTTGCAGCAGGTATGAGTTCAGCCCTGACAGCTCCTTACGCGGCGGCCTTTGCCTCCTCTGGAGTTCTTGGCTGGAAAGGAGGTCACAATTCAAAGGGATTTAAAGGAGTCTGGCTGGGAGTTATTGTAGCAGGACTTATCGTCGCCTACCTGAGAGCTGCTTTCAATATCAACCCTCTCTCAATCATCATATTTGCTCAGGTAGCCAACGGATTCGTTCTGCCGGTGGCTTCTATATTTCTGCTTTTTGTGCTCAATAATCGTCAGAAAATGGGAAAACTGGTCAATAACATCAAACAGAACATACTGGGAAGCTTGATTATCCTTATCGTCTCTTTCCTAGGCCTCTGGAATATCATCAAATTATTTTTAAAGTAAGAATAAGAGATTAAGTGGGGTTAGGTATTGCTTTTTTTGTTGAATTTCCCTATAATTTATTAGCGCGCCTCCTATATTTAAATTTTTCCCATGAATAAAAAGTCAAAATGCAGACACGCACATGAGGTGCATTCCATCATTACATTAATTATCTCTATTTTTGAATCTTTTTAAATCCTATGAGCACTGAACCTCAAGACAAAGAACTTCTAAGCCTTTTATACACCGACGAGTTAACGCAAATATTCAACCGCCGGTATTTGAAAGAAGTAATCCCGGGATATCTTCTCCAGGCGGAGAAGGAAAAGTTTACCGTAGCCTTCTACATGCTCGATATGGACAATTTTAAGGCCATCAACGATGGCTACGGACATAGGGTGGGCGACCGAGCACTGAAGCATTTTTCCAAAATTATGTCAGAAAATATCAAGGACAAAGGGATTGCGATCCGTTATGCGGGTGATGAGTTCATACTCATTTTATCGAAGCTGACCAAGAAAAAAGCCAGGGATATTGGGATGGATATTCTGCAAAAAATAGCGGCGTCGCCTCTCAAGGTTAAAGACAAAAAACTCAAGATTAAATACAGTGCAGGCGTTTCCCTCTTTCCCAAAGATGGAAAAACCTTGAAGACGCTCTTCAGAAAAGCCGATGAGGCCCTCTATACTGCAAAAGACCGAGGGAAAGGAAGAGTTGTTGTCTACCCCGATAAGGGTAAGCTTCTGACACCTTCTAAGCTCGATTCCATCCTTTCTTATCCCCATATCGTGGGCAGAGATGATACGATTAAGTTCTTAGATAAGCATCTCTCCGGGAAAGAGAATCCTATGGTGTTTCCTGTACTTTTTGGGGATGATGGAACAGGAAAGTCAAGGCTTATGGAGCACGCCCGAGAGACTACTCAACAAAATTTCGAATTCACCCTATTCGCCAAGGGCTACCCCTTTTGGCAGACAGATATGTATAGTGGAATATTGTCAGCCTTAGGATTACTTTTCGAACAGGAACCAACAATCTCTGAAGATATATTTTCTAAGCTTGAGGACAGGTACAAACTCATCCTCAAACCGCATATATCTTTATGGGATACAAAAGAGGTGGAGGAAAAAGAGGAAGTCGCCTCATCTGACAGAATGGCCCTTTTTGAAGCATTGACTCAGGTTTTCATTATTCTCCGTGAAATGGGCAATGGCGCTGTCCTGCTTGACAATGCAGACCAAATTGACCAGCCATCATTGCAATTTTTCGATTCCCAGTTCGAGCAAACAGAGGGGAGCAAACTGTTCTTCCTTTCTTCGATCAACAGCCCAGATTTAATTACAGGGGAAGACAAGCTTTTATTCCTTCTCCACTCGATGCCAGAGGTGGCAGCAAGCAGCGATATCCAAAAATTTCAGCTTGAACCATTACGCTTAAAACATGTCCATGAACTCGTAGCCAAACAGTTTGACGGAAAAACATTGTCTGCTGAATCAGAAGTAGCCCTCTTGCACAACTCTGATGGAAATCCGCTGTTTATCCTGGAGGCCTTATCGTTCCTTCTTATAAAAGGTAAGATAGAAGCCGTGGGAAATGAATGGGATCTCTCCCTTGTCAAGCCTGAGGATATTCCATCAAGCCTCAGCGAAATGATCAAAGAGAGACTGATGCGCATGAGTGAGGAAGCGGTAAATGTTCTCAAACTGGCCTCACTTCTTGGAGATAAGATCAATGCGAATCAGCTTGCAGAGTTATCAGAACTCAAACTAGAGCAGGTTACGGACATTCTTCATAACGCTCAAAGACAACTTTTTATCGAGGAAACACCAAATTCTGATGAGTTCGTCTTTGCTCACAGGATGGACCGTTCTATTTTTTATTCACTCATGAATGAAGATGAGCGCCAGCAGCTTCATGCTCGTGCAGCAGAGATAGAACAGAAATTTTCTGCTGGTTCCCTCGAACGTGTTGTTGGAAAACTGGCTTACCATTTCCAGAATACTGGTAATTTGGATAAAGCGGCAAAGATGTTTTCTATTCTTAAAGATAAAATGGATGCAGTGTTTATTTCAAGAAGTGCCCAAAAAATCCTGAAAAAGAGGATACTTACAGCATCTTTAGCCAAAGAATCTCCCCTTGAACCTGAGGACCTCTCCAGCGCCATCGAGGCAGGGAGGGCTTTCAGGACCGCCCTGAATAATATACGCCTCTATCCTAAAGATCATGAGAATGTAAAGAGCTCGGTGGAGAGGATCCTGCAACTTCTGGAACCATTTCTTGCTGAAAAGACGGAAATCCTTTCTATTTCGGTAACCCCGGAGATAGTACTTTTTAACGGCATGCCTCCGCCGGGGAAAGCGATTGATTCGCAATTGATAGAAGACCTGTACGGAATTCTGAGCAGCTACGGACTGCAAGGAGTGTTATTCGTGCGAGGGCTTGCACGGGATGAACTGGAGAGATTCTTGGAGTTACTCACCAAACCTCCTGAAGAAGTAGCTGGTCAGTGGGATACGCTTGTGCAGGAACTCGAATTATCACACATATTGCCTGATCGAAAGATGTTTGTGGCAGTAGGCGAGCGCAAAATAATACTCGACAAACAAGAGCTTCTTGTCCAAGCCCCCTGGCAGGAAGGCCAGAGTGTACCATCCGCAACTCCGAAAGATGCCTCACCCATACCCGATGATCAGATGGAGATTTTAAGAGATATGTTGGAACAGTTCTCAAAGGATAAACAAGAGCTGCTCTCGGCAGTTCAATCTGGACAGGCTGGCAAAGAAGAATTCAAACACCTTATAGATCTTCTTCAGCAGACGGACATTTCAGAGGTAACCAAAACTTTGTTGGAGTCTGAAGGAGTCTCCCCTCGCAGTGAAGGGGTTGCACCGGAAGAAGTTCCTCCTGGAGAAGCACCCGGGGAAAAAGATCCTACCGGGCGGTATAAATATGCCGATGTTATTCCAGATGTAAAGCATGTGGAACAAATAGAAAAGGATCTTTCTCTGGCCTTCGAGGACCTTGATGTTGCGGACGCAAGAACTAAAGGGAGAGCAATGGCTTGGCTGGCAGAACAGGAACCTGAGAAATTAGCCGAGGCTGCCGTGAGGAGAATAACATCTGATATATCGCTCAAAGCTCGACGATTGGCTGCAGGAGCTATCCAGAAAGCTGGAAGAAATTCTGTGGAAGCATTTTTTGAAGAAATAAATCCTGATAGACCAGTTACACAGCTTATTAAATTGATCAATGTCATCGACATGTTTGTCGACCACCCCAAAGTGATCCCCGTGCTGCGCGATATAACTCTTTCAGGACCATCTGAAACAGTGCAACCTGCACTGGATGTTTTGGAGCAACTTCCTGGGAAAGAAGTCGATTCGGCTCTCCTCGATTTATATGATTTAGCCGCGGGAAGAACAAAAGTGCATCTACTCTATTTACTTGCTAAGCGCAAAATTGTGGATGCTGTGCCTGTGCTTTTTGATGTAATAAAGCCGAAGTGGATCTGGGAGAGAGAGACAAGAATTTCGTTTCAATCGAAGGCCTGCAGAACTCTGGGCCTAATCGGTTCGCCAGAAACAGCAGAAAAACTTATTGCTGTTGCGACAAAGCCCAAGCTATGGGCCTTTAAAAAAACAAAGCCTGAACCTATAAGAGCGGCTGCAACTTGGGCTTTGAGAAAATTGCCGGGTAACGAGAGAATTAATACTGTTCTGGAAGTTCTGAAAAACGACAAATCTCTTCGGGTAAGAAAGGCTGCCAGGTCATAAAAAGCTCCTCAAGGGGGACCCTTGCTTATCTTTATTTTTCCAGTCGAATAATAACCAAGGTCAGATCTTTGTGACTTAATGCTTTCCGGAAGGTTCCTTTTAGTGTTGAATCTAAGTCGTTCTGGCCAGAAGTATACACATGTTTCACGCCACAGGCCATAGCAATCTGTTTAATGTCTAAAGCTGTCACTTCTTGTCCCATGGCACCTCTCCCTACTCCAAGATTAACCTGGAATCCCGAGGTGGCAGTGGTTTTATTATCCAGGACGACCATCAGGATTTTGCTTTGGTTATGGACGGCATTACAGATGGCAGGAATAGTCGTATGGAAAAACGAAGAGTCGCCAAATAGAGCCACAACACGTTCATCAACTCCGGCTTTGCTCATACCATCGGCTGTACTGACCGCAGAGCCTAAAGCATACTTAGCATCAAGCCGGTCTGCTACCGTCACCAGACAGCCGGGATCTCCGATAAGCACTGGCCTTTGTCCTAAACTCTCTGCAGCTTCCTCCAGCTTGTCAAGGATTTCATCATAGTTACAGTCTGCACAATAATCCTTCTTTATTGGTTTTTCTTCATCCTCTTTCTCTTTCAAATATTTTCGCCTGGGGACAAACTCCGGGATAAATTCAGTTAGAGCTCGCTGAATATGCCAGCGAAATAATTCACCTTCCCTGCTTAGATGGTTACTCTGTTTTCCGCATATTTTCGCAGGGCAGCCATTATCATGGGCAATAGCCTTGATATGGGTTTCCACATAAGGCTCGATCTCTTCAACAATCAGGACTTCATCACAATCCCGCAGAAACTCTGTAATGGTCTTTCTGGGTAAAGGATAAAGGACGCCCAGTTTAAAAAGGCGAAGTTTCCCAGGATGTTCATGGCCCAAAACATCGAGAAGTTTGGCATGAGCAAATCCAGCACCTAGAATTCCTTTTACTCCAGCACCAGTCGCCCTGTTAAACTGAGAGCTGTCAGCCCACTCGCTCATAGCTTCAATTCTTCGATGTAGATCCCTATGCTTTATCACTGCATTTTTGGGGACAGGAACGAATCTAAAAGGTTCTCTGACTAGACCGAGGTTGACTTCCCGGTAAGGCTCGTCAGAAACAGGGACGGATTCCTTCTGCTGGGTGAAGCTTCGAGTCTCCCGAATTATCACTGCCGTATTGAACTCTTCTGAAATATTAAAGGCTTCTCGCATCATAGCATAACCTTCAGCCGGACTTGATGGCTCCATCATCGGCATTTCCAGCAAAGTCGCCAGGGATCGTGAGTCCTGGTCATTTTGAGATCCGTATGCACCAGGATCATCCCCTAGAAGAATGACCAGCCCTCCATGGACCGGAGTTAAATTAAGAGCCATGAGCGGATCTATCATCGCATTCATGCCCACGCTTTTTGTACAGACTAAAGCACGGCACCCTGCTATGGAAGCACCGATACCCATTTCCAAGGACACTTTCTCATTACTCGACCATTCCACATAGATTTCATGCTTTTTTGCCAGGCTAACCATTGTCTCAACCGTCCCTGAACTCGGTGAGCCAGGATAGCTTGTCACAAGTTTTACGCCACTGGACAGGGCCCCAAAAGCCATGGCCTGGTCTCCATTAAGCATTTTCAAACTCATAAGGATCCTCTTAAATTAAGGTTTATAGCTGTATATCATTCTACATCCCAACAGCTCAGTAAATTAGAAGAAAAATCACCATTTTAATATTGATCAATTTTAAATTTTTATGTCAGAATTCTTTTTCTCCATCCTGGTGGCTTTTCCTCTTCTTCGAACCCAGTAGAAGGCAAACGGGATTCCAGTAACGACAAAAATAAGATCCACGGCAGAATTCTGCCATTGATAAACAGTTCTGAGGACGATCAGACCTATGATAAACAAGAGAGATAGAAGGGGAAGGAAAGGATAAAGCGGGACACGGAAAAAATTTACTCCTCCTATGTGGTCTCTCCTCATTTTGAAAAGCGCCAGAGTAGAAAGCCCGTAAAAAATCAGGATGGTAAAGACCAAGCCGGTTGCAATTGCCTCGAATGTCCCGCGGATAATGAGAATGGCTCCCCCCCAGATGCAGTGAACGACAATCGCCCGGGAAGGAGTTCGGAATCGGGGATGGATGTGATCCAGCCATTTAAAGAAGAGCCCGTCTCTGGCCATGGCATAATAGGCCCGGGTCGCAGTCATCATGGTTCCGTTGATGCTCCCGCTTGCGGAAATTATCACAAGGATGGCAATGAGCGCAGCGCCGACAGGACCGATTAACACGGTCAGGACATCCGAAGCGACGATCGTGCTCTCCCTTATTCCCTCCATTCCAAGGATCCTATGGTAGGTTAAATTTGTTAAGGCATAAAGCAGGATAACTAAACCAATTCCGATCACCAGGCTCAAGGGGATGATACGTCTTGGATTTTTCATTTCTCCGGCTGGGTACCCGATCCGTTCCCAGCCCGTGTGGGAAAAAATAATAAGCATCAGGGCGGCGACAACACTCCCCATAGGGCTCAATAGCCCTTCTGGCGCTGCTCTGGTAGAAAGCAAGTTTTCATGCCCCTTGCTGAAAACAATACCGACGATAACAATGGATAACAGGGCCCCCACTTTCAGCATCGTGGAGAATTTTTGGTAAACACTGGCCCTTTGAATCCCGATATAGTTCAGGGCGCCTAACAGAAAAATGACGGCGAGTGCGATGATTATGCGGCTGACTCTATCCAAGGCGACAAAATAGCCAAAGTAATCCGCTACGATCAGGGCCAGGCCTGCGGCTGCGCTTGTTCGGATGATGAATAGCTGCGCCCATCCGAACATGAACCCGGCAAAGGGCCCGAAGCATCGGCTTATGTATACATATTCTCCTCCCGTGTTAGGCATTCGTGTTCCGAGTTCGGCGTAGATCAACCCGCTAGTGAACACAAAAACTCCGACCAGCAGCCAGAGAAGAATGATTGAGTCGAAGGAGGCGATGTAGCCAGCAATGATCTGAGGTGTGGAATAGATGCCGGCACCTATAGTGATCCCTACCAGGATGGCAATCCCGTCAAAGACGCCTAGAGCCTTGCGGAGAGAGGGCCCTGAAGAGTTGGCCTCATTTGCCATGGTGCGTAACATATAGCATAGCAATATTTAGCGGTCAAACGCTTTCCGTTAAGTTCTATAAAAAAATGTTTAGCAAAGAGGAAAGACTACTTTTTCTCCCTCCAGTCTTTTCATGCAAAAAATAATTATGGAAGCATTTCCAAATCCTTGATAACTGATCGCTAAGGAATAGGTTTTGGGAAACAGCTGCAGCGACCATATAGGGATTCGGACAGAAAAGGATTACCTTAAAGCAGGATTAAAGCTCATTGATGAAACATTAGAGGAAATCAGCGGAAATTCCTCTGTTTAAAGGATAATTTAGATATTTTTTCTAAACTCCATATTTATAAACAGAGCTAAAAGGTGGGCTTGATAAATCAAGCCCCTACAAAAAAAGACCCCTACAAATCTATCCTTACAAAATAAATCGGTGGGCTTGATAAATCAAGCCCCTACAAAAAAAGACCCCTACAAATCTATCCTTACAAAATAAACCGGTGGGTTTGATGAATTAAACCCTTATAATATGATTCAGAAGATTCGTTCATCCTTTATAAAAGCTCTGGATGGATGAAACGATGAAATCTTGCTGGTCTGATGTTAATTCTGGGTAGATGGGCAAGGCCAGAACCTCTAGTGCTGCTTCTTCAGCCACAGGAAAATCTCCCTCCTTATAGCCGAGATAAGAAAAGCATTTCTGAAGGTGGAGCGGCAAAGGATAATAGATGGCAGTAGGGACATTCTTTTCCTGCAAGAATTCCTTTAGTTTATCCCTTTTTTCCGCTCTTATGACATATTGATGATAGACATGGTAATTCTTAACACCTTTATCTTTGTACAGGGATTCAGGGATTTTTATCAGCCTTTCTTGCCCTAAGCCTGATTCCTTGAATATCCTGTCATAGTAGTAAGCTTTTTCTATCCTCTTATTCTGCCAGGTCTCTAAATATTTGAGCTTGACACTGAGTATAGCAGCCTGGAGCGCATCGAGGCGGAAATTGCCGCCGAGTATTTCATAAAAATATTTATCTCTGGATCCGTGCACTCTTAACACCTTAAGCTTCCGGGCTAGGCTTTCATCATTCGTCAGAACCATTCCTCCATCACCAAACGCACCTAAATTTTTCGAAGGGAAAAAGGATAGAGCGCCAAAATCGCCCATGGCACAGGCTTTCTTTATCCCGGAAGGCGACGGATATTCCGCACCGATTGCCTGAGCTGCATCTTCAATCACTGATAAATCATACTTACTGGCAAGATTCATGATTGGAGTCATATCAGCGCACTGCCCGTAAAGATGGACGGGAATAATTGCCTTTATTTTTAGACTCCGATGTTCTTTTAATTGATTTTCGAGCAATTCTTCAAGCTTCTCCGGGCTTATGTTACAGCTCGTTTTATCAATATCACAGAAAACTGGTCTCGCTTTAAGCCTGGCAATCGCGCCAGCAGTGGCAAAAAAAGTGAAAGGAGTGGTGATGACAGCATCTCCCTCCCCTGCATCAAGAGCCATTAGAGAAACAATAAGCGCATCAGATCCAGAAGAAACTCCTGTTGCGAATCTCGTTTCGCAGTAGGCAGCTATTTCTTTCTCCAGGTTTTCAACCTCAGAACCTAAAATGAACTTTTGGGATGAGGCTACTTCTAAAATCTTTTGATTGATTTCCTCTTGAATGCTCTGGTATTGAGCCTTCAAATCTAAAAATGGAATGTTCATTTTTTACTTCACCTTTTTCTTTTTAACCTTGTGTCCATTGGAAAATATTATTTAAGAACCTTTTTCAATTTTTCCTTTTCAATTATCAATTGGCCTTGATAAGTTACATAATTGAGAAGAATGATCACTCTTTCTTTTGCAGTGAGTTCTTTTTTAAACATTCCTCTTAAACCTTTCAGAGGGCCTTCCATAACTTCAATCTCATCGCCGACTTCAGGTTCTTCTCCGTATTTGTAAAGCTCAATAAGGCCGTCTATTTCCCTGGATTTGATCTCACAGATTACTTCTTCAGGAATAGTGGTGGGAGCTTCCCTGCTTCCGACCACTCTTTTTACCCCTCTTGTGTATTTCACAAGCTGGTATTGTGCGGGAAAATCAAAATAGACAAATCCGTAGCCAGGAAAAAAAGCCTTTATTTTATTCTCATCCATGTATTTGGGATTGTAAACCTCAATTCCCCCCTCAGTAAATAATTTCTCAACTTGAAATTCCTTTTTAGGCTTCGTATTAATGACAAACCAGTTTTTCATCTCTTCCTCATCTCTATTTATAATTTAGCATTGTCTCAAAGTTGTTTGATCCCACGTCATTGCAGGCGACCGTAGGAAACGTGGCAATCTCAAGCAAAGTTTCTTTCAGAAAGCATATTCTACATTCTTTGTTAAATTAATCAAGCAGGTCAAAAACACGGTAGAAATCAGGGCGCCTATCCTGGAGGAAGTGTTTTTTGGCCTGAGACTGGGGTATCTGCTGAAAATCGCAGTCTGCATACAGGATATGATCCTCTTCCTTCGGGGCCTGGGCAATGACACGCCCATGAGGATCGACAACAAAAGATTCTCCTGCGAAATGAACAACATCTTCTTTCCCGACACGATTGACAAGGGCAGTATAATATCCATTCTGAAAAGCGGCAACCTGAAGTTCCGCTTCAAAAATTCCTTCAGTCCATTCTCCTAGAGCTCCTGCCTGAGGAATAACTACAATTTCAGCTTCTTTAAGGCCCAAACACCGCATATATTCGGGAAAATGACGGTCATAACAAATAGCTATTCCGACTCGTCCTACCTTTGTTTTATATACAAAATTTATATTCTCTCCGGGAGCATAATACCCCTTCTCATAAAATCCAGGCCCTTCCATGATATGGACCATGCGCGTTACTCCCAGGAGTTTTCCATCTGCATCAATCACCGGAGAAGCATCATAGGTTCTCTCCCCGTCTCTTTCAAAAAGATTCAAAACAACAACGACACCATATTTTTTGGCAAGCTTGGAAAATTGTTCTGTTGTTGGACCAGGAATGGGCTCGGCCATTGCTAAATATTCTTGATTTGAGGGGATTTGGGGTAAAAACGTTGAAAAAGCTAATTCTGCAAACGCTACTAATTTTGCTCCAGAGCTTGCGGCCTGATGGAAAGAGTCGATTCCCCGCCTGATATTTTCCTCATAATCTTTCGTCGCATGTTGTTGGATTAAAGCTATTTTCATTGAATTCTCCTTTTCTTTAGCGCTTTCCGGCTAAAACCTGAGTTTTGATTATATTAAAAACATCCATATATTTTTCATGCAATAATGTTCTTATTCCCAATTATCTTATTAAATTTCCCAGGCTCTTTCAAATAATCTTCATCAACAAAAAATATTTCCTATTTTTCCTTTTTGTGGGTTTGATGAATCAAGTCTCTAAATATATTTATAGGATCAAATTATTCACAAGATTTAAAATGTGGGTTTGATGAATCAAACCCCTACAAATAAATCAAATCCTTCCATAAAGAAGTATCTTCCATATTCAGAAAAAGTAGCCTGTCCCCTTTTAAGCTTTCCATAAAGAAGTATCTTCCATATTCAGAAAAAGTAGCCTGTCACCATTTTTAGGGGACGACATCTGTATATCTGGCCAGGAAGGCTGACCGGTCGTAGAGCGCCTGGAGTGTTATTCCGTTTCTCTCAAGACCCCTTAAAATATCGGAGATTCGATCCTGGATTATGCCCACATGGAGCCTCATGAGCTGACAATATTGATAAGTTCTTTCCTTAGAGCCGGCAACGACTTGAACCGGACATCGGCCGCCACAATAGAAATGGACTCCACACTGATAGCATCCCAACCAGCTCTTGTACTCCACCAGTGAATTCAGGTCATGCTCGCTGAGTTGGAGCTTTCTATCTTTGTCTAATCCTCCGATAGCTAGGCAAGAAGGAAGATCAGCACAGGGATAGACCTTCCCTGAAACAATATCATAGTTTTTAGCCAGCTCTACTCCGCAAGCCGTATGGCCCCGCTCTTTGGCAGTTAAAAGAAACAAAATGAGCTCATTGACATGGATGATTGGAAGGAGTATTCCCTTTGAGATTTTTTGGACATAGATGTCCATAATTTCCTCAAGATCTTGACCATAATTCACAACATAGGAATGTAAATTTTCAAAAGGCTCTCTATTCTCAGCCCAGTGCCAGAAAAAGTGGTTTACCAGTCCTTCCTGGTATAATCTCATGAATTCTTCAAAGCAGTTTAATAAACTCTGTTCCTCCCGAAGAGTAGACCAGTACAAAACATTTCCTTTATAAAATGTTGATAATTCTCTAAGATTTTTTTTGATTTTACCCAGGCAAGTCCCTTGTCTTACTCGATCATGCTGTTCTTCATCTCCATCTATAGAAACCGAGAAAAGCCACATTTCCCTCATGAACTCAGGATAGGTATTCATAGCATCGCTCAAAAGTTCCCCGTTAGTGTAAACTAAAAATCTGAATCTATCCGCCGCTTCAGATTCCTTCAGAATTCTCCACGTTTTCTCCATCTTATCTGCGGCCAGAAAGGGCTCTCCCCCATAAAAACATATTGTGATCGACTGATCACGATCCCGGTCAGCTAACTCCTTGATTATGGCTGTGTCACGGTCGGGTTCTACCTCTTGAGAACTTATGATTGTATTACGGGGCCTTTCGCTGCCCATGGTAATAGCACTGTTAACACAGCCTTTACACCGCGCATAACAACGACCAGTTATGGTAAGGTGAATCATGAGGCTTTCATCTGTCTCATAGATTTGAGTCGTTAGCGGGTGGTCGCTTCTAATTTTCACCGCATCCAAGCGAGATAAGCCATCAAAACCTGGATAACTCACTCCTGCAATTGGCTGGTGATTTTTTACTTTCTTTGCCATTATTTCAACCGGTGAACCTGGGTCATATTATCTATCATCATATTTCACAAAGAGATTAATCTTGAATTCTCTAACTTCTGCTAATGTAAAACATGAAATCAACAGCAAAGAATCATTGAGAAAGGATTGAAAATCCAGATTATTCTATCGAGTCGCTTCGGGACAATGCTAATAATAAAATCTATGTTTATGGATACAAATTAAGTTCTTGGCAACGGGGAGTTGTTTGGAGGGAAACTGCCAGCATTTTAGGAGCCATCGAAATCCAGCACATTCTACTCATTCAGAAGACTCCTCCCTCTCCGCTTTATCGAAATGTTCTTTGAGTGCTTTGATTATATTAATAGACGTGTCCACAAATTCTATGCCCAATTCGAACAATTCGTCAGCGTAAACGCTTTTGGCCCACCGAACTTTTGCATAGGCACTGATCATTCGCGGCGGGTTCATTAATGAAAGATCGATTTTCAGAAAGGATCCGACCGGCAAAAATGCGTTGGTGTGGATTCTTGCACCTGTTAAAGAAATATCTTCAGTCGTATGATGAATAATTTTCGGGTGGGTTTCTGTTGTATCCTTGGAAATAAGAGTAATCGTAAATAAAGCCTGTTCTCTTACTCGTCTTTCTCTTCTTTTCTCTGACATGACTCTGGCGCCCTTCTCTTTCTATTCTATTTCCTGAAGATTCGTTCTCTGCTGGCAATGATCATTGCCTTTAGCTTTTTCAGAAATCTATTTTCTTACTAATCGGCAATTATCTATGGTTCTCTCTCAGACCTCCTTGAGCAGACCAACGGAGAAGAATTACATCTTCCTCATCCAAAACATATAACATAGCATAGATTTGATGTCAAAATTAATAAAACATTTGCACGGACAGCTAGAATTCATCTGAGAATCCATGGTCTGCTATGTGATTGCTGATAACAAAAAGCTCAAACCTCAAAGACTTGACTCATCTTTATTAATCAACTAATTATAAAGAGAAATAATGCTGAATTTTCATTTTTCCTTAACAGAGGTAAAAAAGATGAGAATTGCCCCCTTTTTCCCCAAGAAAAAGAGTTGCAGATGACAGGAGAAGATATGCGGACTGATCAAAAAAAGTTTTTAGTTGTATTCTCTCACCCAAAAGAAAACAGCCTTGCTTACGCCATTAGAGAAGCTGTTATAAAAGGATTGAAAAAAATCCGCGCAGAAGTAAGAGTTCAAGATCTCTACAAAGAGAAATTCAATCCTCTCCTTTACGACATAGACGAAAATGAAAAAGATCAAGTAACCGTGAAGATGAAGGAAAATATTGTCTGGGCAGACGGGATTGTCTTTATCGCGCCGCTCTGGTGGGCCAGCATTCCTGCCATGCTGAAAGGGTATTTCGATAGAATATTTACAGAACATTTCGCCTTTCAATACAATCAGGCTGGCATACCGGTAGGCCTGCTAAAAAATAAAAAAGCGGTTTTGATCGGGACCTGTGACACACCTCCTTTATTGGCTAAATTTTCCAAGACCTCTCTGGGTTTTAAATCTGTCATCAGGGGAGTCCTAAAGTTAAGCGGAATCAAAGATTCTAAGTTTATACTCTTTGGATCCGTGATGAATTCGACGGAGAAACAAAGAGAAAAGTGGATTAAAAGAGCAATAGCCATAGGTGAAAAATTTGGCCGCCCCGACACTTCAATCAGAAAAATGAACAAAAGAATATCCCCGTTGATTAGAGCTGTAAGGCTACCTCTTTATTCATTTGTTTTCACCTCTATCCTGCTGGGCAGTGCAATTGGAGCCTCGGTTGCCCAGAATTTCAGCTGGAGAGGATTTGGGCTAGCAATTTTCTTGGGCCTTCTATGTCATACGGCTGTTTCCTACTCCAACGAAGTCGCCGATGAGCATGCCGATAAGATCAATATTAACCGTACGATCTTCAATGGAGGGACAGGGCTCATGGCTAAAGGGTTGATCACAAAAAGGACCCTGAACTGGGGATGGATCATCACTTCTTTGCTCAGTCTGTTCATAGCTTCACTGATGGTTCTTCGGTTTAACTATCACTGGCTCCTTTTTATGGGGATAGCCGTAGGTCTCTTTTTGGGCCTTCAATACAGTTTTTATCCGCTCCGGTTTTCGAGGATCGGGTTGGGTGAGATAGCAGCCTTTATTGGCTATGGAGTTCCCATGATGTTAGTTGGACTGGCTCTTCAGGTTGAGAATCCCGCCATGAGTCAGGTTACATCAGGATTCCGGTTCTTTCTCTTATCACTGCCAATTTCGCTGTCCGTTTTTGTAACTCTGTGCTTAACTCAGATACCAGATACGGATGCGGACAAAGAAACAGGAAAAAAATCAATTTCTGTATTATTCAAACCTAAAAATGTCATGATTCTTTCTGCCACCGTTCTGTTCCTTTGCATATTTTTCTGTTTTGGTCTTGCCCTGCTAGACATCCTGCCCTTAAAATATTCCATTATTATTTCTATCCTCCCTTTATTAACAGGAGTAGTGATAATAAAGAACCTCAATACTTACAAGATACCCGCGGGGATGAAAATGATCAACATCATGGGGATGTCTGCAACAACCACTGTGCTTTGTGGAATTGTTCCCGCAGTATATTTTTTCAACAACGCTGTAGAGGTTAACCTTTTAAAACAGCTCTTCTCCAACTAATCTATCGATACCAATTGGGTGATGTATGTCTTGGTAAAAGGTCCGATCTTTCCCCGATGCTTCACCAGAAAATGGGGCTCCATCTTCGTGATCCAGTAGGTAATCTTGGGACGGAAGACAAAAGCATGAATAATGACTTCCATGCGGTAACATTCAAACTCGCCAGCTTTCACTCGAATAGTCTCAACTCCTGCCTGACGGACGATCCCGGAAACAGAACGCAGCGAAAAATCTATCAAGAATAGCTTCCATTCCCTGTTTTGATCAAACGGAAACGATCTGAGCAGAAGAAGAAGACTGCCGTCAACAGCAAGGCTTTTATTCTTTGGGAGATCAAATTCTCGTGTTTTCTGCCCCCTTCCTGAACGTCGCTTGGCATACACAGCCTTTTGCTTTTTCCACATGGAGCCTTCAAACTTGGATTTTCCGGAAGAACGGGTAACATTTTTGGCACCTGAGGCAAAATTGCCGTCCGCATCCAACTCAATTGTTATGTATTCCACTTCTTTGTCAGAAATCGATTTCATGGTGAAAATCGTCTGAGAATCAGTATAGTCGATGTTCATCTCGATGGACTTACTTTGTGATGCATCTCGACTTTTGACCGGCACTGCCTCATAACGATATCCTTCTCTCTTCTTTAAGCTTTTTTCATCATATCCAATCGATTGGCCAGAAAGCATGCATTCCAAGAGAATATAAAGAAGAAAGCAGAGGAAAAACACAGGATACTGTATGTATTTCACTTTAGTCTTCATCACAACACCAATGAAAGTAAAGGAATCAAACAAAACCATAACATGTATGACAAGGTCAGCACCATTACCCTGTTTATTTTTCTATCGAAATGAGCGGAACGCATAAGCTTGAACAGAACGGTTAAGAGAACCAAGGCATGCAGCAGCACAACGAAGATAAGAATAACTGACCACCCTTTTAGTATATCGAAATAATAAAGCGCTATCCAAGAGAGTGCAGCGACGGAGATGCAAATACCTGACAGCATTATGGCCACGCGTGGCCCGAAAATGACAGCGATTGTTCTTTTTTTGGCAGCCCGGTCCGCCTGGAAATCAGGAACACCTGAAATCGTAATGGCAGAAAAGATGGCAAATAACAAAGGGATGCTGATGTGCCATGGAAAAGCATCTTTCCATACTCCACTCTGAAACACATAACCGCAGAGAATAAGATATGGACTGAAGGTGATAGCCACGACGATTTCTCCGATTCCATGATAGGAGAACTTAAGAGGTGGAAGAGTATAGCCTAATCCTAAGAATAGGCCGGTGCATAGGAACGACACCATTAAAACGGGCTTAACATCTGATGATATTTTCAGCAGAACATATCCCGACCCTAATATTAAAAGGAGAAGAACAGCTATCGCAGTTCTTACTTCTTTGAATACAAGTCTGTTCTCCACGAGCACCCTCGAGCCTCCGTTAAAAAACCCCGGGTTCTTATTTTGCCTATCCGTTTTAAAATCAAAATATTCGTTGGTAAGGACAGAGCATAATTCAACCAAAAAAAGGAAGACATATCCCAGCACATAAATGCTCAGGTTAAATTTCCGGTACATGCTGTATGCTGCTGCAGTTCCCAGGCTGTATGCTATCCAGGGCACGGGGTAAAAATGCAGTCGAGATATCTTGATCCAGGACCAAGCTTTTGCACTGAATTTCTTCACTAGCATCTGTGAATTCACCATCAAATTAATCTTGAACTTACCCTCACGACCGAATTATAATCATCTAAGGTAGCAGAATATCTTTTCTCCATTATCTTTGCAATCGATAGTGAGTTGCAGCATCCAGTACAGGCCAACGATATAAGTAACACTTTGCCATATCTAATGAAAAGTTCACTCATGAACGACTTGACTCTTTTCCTTTAATCAACTATTTATAAATAGAACTATGTCAGCATTTTTATTAATCCTTTATAGAGGCATAATATGGAAAAAATAAAAGAGCATTTTTTTAAGCATTTCGAAAAGATTATCGTAGTATCCATCTTACTTGGCATTGTGTTAATAACCTATTTTACTCCTTATAAAATGGGCTTCTTGAACTTTTTTTATCTCCCCATAATCGCTGCTGGTTATTTCTTGGGCAAGAGAATGGCAGTCCTTACTGCTGTTTCCTGCATTCTGATAGTAGCTTTTTTTTTACTGCTTTTTCCTTCTTCTTTTTTCACTGCTGGAACAAACAAAACCTATATAATTGTGAGCCTCGCTGCCTGGAGTTCCTTCCTAATCTTAACAAGTGCTGCTATAGGATACTTGTACGAAGAGAAAGAAAAGAAAATAAAAGAATTAAGATCCGCTTATATGGGAATTTTAGAGATTCTTTCAAAATATCTTGAATCCGCAGACAGATATACTCAGGGACATTCGGTGCGGGTTGCGCATCTATCAGAAGATATAGCTCGCGCCATGGGATTATCGCCCTTAGATGTAGAAAACGTAAGAGCAGCCGCACTGCTCCACGACATAGGAAAAATCGAAATAAGCCTCGACGTCCTTCACAAAGCAGCCGCTCTTACAGATGAGGAAAAAGAACTAATGGATTCGCATTCAGAAAAAGGAGCAAGAATTATATCTCTTGTGGGGGGAGTCTTAAAAGAGGCGGTTCCGATTGTTTCAGCCCATCATAAATACTTTTTTGAAACCGAGAAACCTCCTTCCGAGAATGGGGAGGAGCATGGGGGAAAAGAAGTTCCTCTGGGAGCAGCTATAATAGCTGTTGCTGATGCCTATGATGCCATGGTAACAGACAGACCTTATCGGGCAGGAATGCAACCCTGGCAGGCCTTTGAGGAAGTAGAAAAAGGAACGGGGAAACAATTCCATCCAGCAGCAGTAAGAGCTTTTAAAAAAGTCCTTGCGTCCAAGCACAAATACAGAAAATAAGAAGCAGAACTTTTTGACACCTTCGCTTCCTCTTTTTATTAGTTATTTCCTATTTTGTATGGGTTTCACATCCAGAATGAAACAGCTTCTTCCATGTGTTCCGATAACCATTTCATCCTCTCTGGGATGGATCACAAGGTCATGAACGGGCGTTGTCGGAAGATGATTACAGAGTGAATGCCACAACTTCCCCTGATTAAGAGAGACATAAACACCCAGATCCGTACCGACATACAGAATTTGCTCCTTTTTGGGATCCTCTCTGACCACATTTATAGATTCGTTGGGAAGATTGCTGGCAATGGATAACCATGTCTGGCCAAAATCGGTCGACATATAAAGGTATTTTTCAAAGTCGTCCTCGCGGTATCCAGTCAGGGAAACATAGACGGTTCCCTTTTTATACCTGGAGGCCACTACACGGCTTACCCATTTTGGGGGAAGTCCGGATTTGACAAGCGTCCAACTCTTCCCCCCATCTTCGGTGACCTGGACATTTCCGTCATCTGTTCCCACATAAATCAAGCCTTGCTTGATGCGTGATTCAGATATGGTGGTCAATGTCCCGTAGGGTACGTTTCCCTGTTTTTTCTGACCTGGATTGGTGGTCAAATCCTGGCTGATGCATTGCCAGCTGTCTCCTCTGTCTGGTGATTTGAACACCTTGTGCGCGCCGCAGTACAGGGTGCGGGGATCATAATGCGAAATGATATATGGTGTCATCCAGTTGCGCCGCAACCTCGGCTCCCCTTCCTGGGCTTGGGGCATGATGGATTTGGTCTCCACGGTCTTCATGTTCTTTCGCCGGAGATCACCGAATTGATGTTCATAGTAGATCGTGTGGGGATCGGTCGGGTCCAGCTCGGTAAAATAGCTATCTCCTCCGCCCCATCTATCCAGATAGACATGCTTCCAGGGATCTTCCACTCCGTATTTGGCCAGTCTATCTTCAAGATTGTGCGTGCTCGGCCCCAAAAGGGCAGCATTATCCTGAGTACCGCCGTATATGTTATAGGGTTCAGCCATGTCCACCGAGATGGCGTAAAATTCCCCTATGGGAAGATTATTGAGATGCAGCCAAGTTATCCCCCGGTCATTGGAACAATAAAGGCCACCATCAGTACCCAGCAACAGGTGATCTGAGTTCTGGGGATCGACCCACATCTCGTGCATATCCAGATGCATGACCTTAATATCATGCGAAAGCAGGTGAACTATAGTTTCTCCTGCAGGTTCGAAGGTTTTGCCTCCGTCCTGCGATCGAATGAGCTTATTCCCTAAAACATAGATCTCATCCTCGTTATCCGGGGAGACTCTTATCAGACAGAAATCGTATCCTATCGCAGTTTGCACTCTATCCTCATGGGTCTTGCGCCAGGTTTCGCCCTTATCGTCAGAACGATAGACTTCCCCTCTATAGCGGCGACTTCCCTCCGGGCGTGGCGTGTGATTATCCAGAAGCGCATACACTACATCGGGATTGGAGGATGATACCGCCAGCCCGAAACGGCCGATATGTTTTCCCGTGGGCAACCCATTGGATAGGCGCTTCCAGGTCCGTCCTCCATCTGAGGTTTTATACAGACCGCTGTCCTCCCCAGCCGCTACATTATTCCAGGCTTTGCGGTCTCTTTGCCAGGCAGCGGCATAGAGAATCTGGTTATCAGCAGGATCCATGACAACCTCGACAATCCCCGCCTTTTCCGAGACATAAAGAATCTTTTGCCAGGTTTTACCTCCATCTGTGGTTTTGAACAGACCTCTTTCTTCATTATAACCGTAGTTATGGCCCAGGGCCGCTACATACACCACATCCGGATCTATAGGATCGACCAGAACCCTCGGGATATGGTGCGAATCATGAAGCCCCATGTTGGTCCAGGTCTTTCCAGCATCGGTGGACTTAAAGATTCCGGTGCCGGCAAAAGAGCTCCGTGCCATCAGGATTTCTCCTGTACCAACCCAGACAATTTTGGGATCAGTCGGGCTGATGGCAATGCTTCCGATCGCAAAGGTCGATTCATTGTCGAATATGGGTTCCCAGGTGGTGCCGCTATTGACGGTTTTCCAGAGGTTTCCCGAACCGGCACCGACATACAGGGTAAAGGGATTAGCGGGATGACAGGCAATGGCCTCAATCCTGCCTCCCTGAAATTCCGGCCCTACTGCCCGCCATTTTAAATCCTTAAAAGGTGACTCCAGTTTGAGCTTTTGGTGATGTTCCCAGGATTTCATCCGTATCTCGGGGGGAGTAGCATTATTCTGAGAATCCGCCAAGGCAGCAAACGCATGCAAAATGTTAAGACATATAAAGCCAAAAAAGAGAATAATCAAAGGCCGTTTGTCATGTCTCATTCAAGTTCCTCCTTGCCAAAACATGAAAGAATAGTGGCAACGTTGTGCCCCAGGGAATAGGTGTGGATCGCCGACCTCTGCCAGTGGCTCTGGTTGTCATAGTGCATGACTGCGATTTTGCCTTCATGATATTGCCATCTGGATTCATTAGTTTCTATTCTTTTGATTTGCGTTCTACGATGGTCAGCTCGCCCTTTAAGTTGATTCCTTCTCCGACGACCTGAATCTCATAAATCCCAGGTAAAGCGAAGTTGTTATAATGAATAAAATAAGGCCGCATACTCTTCACTTTCTTGGTAATAAGGTCCCATCTAAACTGGTTGAAACCCTGCTTCCCCATCAGTTTCTTGGTCCAGACTGTCTTCTCTTTCTCGTCATTCACTCGGATCTCAACCTCGGCTTCTTTCATAAGATAGAAAGTTATAGGGACCCTTTCCAATGTGCTGTACTTCGGTTCGCGATGAGTGTCATTAATCCAGGGCCGGCGGGCGACAGGTGTTTCAAAAAGAACATCTGCCTCTGGAACGCCCTTTTTAAAGGCTTGCTGAATCGGCCGGATATTCATTTTGTATATACCTCTCCCATGTGTCCCTACCACAAGGTCCATCTCTTTTTTCTGGATGGCTAGATCGGATATGCTTGTGGCTGCCATATCAGGACCCAACAAAGACCATCTCTTTCCCCTATCCACTGATATATAAACTCCTCTGTACAGACCTGCATACAGAATATCCTTATTCACTGGGTCTTCCAGGATAACATAGGCGACTTCATCGGGAAGGTTAGAAACAATCGACGTCCAGGTTTTCCCAAAATTCTCCGAGACATAAAGGTGATTTCCAAGGTCGTCATAATTGATGCCTGTGACAGATACATAGACCCGGGACTTGCTGGAACTCGACGGGCAAATACTCCGGATATACCCGTTCGACAAACCTTTGGAATGCTCTGTCCAATCTATGCCGTCATTATGAGTTACCCAAAAAGCTCCTCTATCCGTTCCGGCAAAAAGAACTCCCGGTTCTAAAGGGGACTCAGCAATGGCACCGATGGCATCAGATTTCCTCTCCTTGTGGGCTGATACGGATAGGTCCGGGCTGATCAATTTCCAGGAATCTCCCCTATTCAGGCTTTTAAAAACATAGTTTCCAGCATGATACAGAGTTAATGGATTATGGTGAGAAATGATGTATGGGGCAATAAAATTGTAGGCCAGCTTACTAGAATGCCCCTTAGGCAGCCGGGGCCGTATCCGCCAGGAACGGTCCGCCCGCATATCTTTTCTTCTTATTCCTCCGTTCTGGCTAGAAAAATAGACAATATTCGGGTCTACCGGATCCGCCATCGTGTAACATCCATCTCCTCCTGCCCAGGCATCGAGCCAGACATATTGCCATCCATCTGCGTACTTAGGATTCCATTCCTTTGCCGGTCCATACACGGATGAATCGTCCTGAACCCCACCATACACATAGTAGGGATCTTGATTATCGACGGAAATGTCGTAAAACTCTCCGGCAGGGATGTTGTTGTAATGCATCCATGATTTTCCCTTATCATAGCTGACATAGAAGCCTCCATCGTTGCCAAGCGCCATATGGTTAGGGTTTTCAGGATTGATCCACATCTCGCAATGATCAAGGTGGAGGGTTTCAGATGGGTTAGGAAAAAGGTGGAACACATCCCCGCCTATCAGTTCGAAAGTTTTGCCGCCGTCCACACTGTGCGCAGCCCTAACACCAAGCGCGAAGATCTCCTCATCGTCCTGAGGATTCACATAACAATCGGCAAAATACCAGCCAATACCGGGAAAGATGTAGAAATCATTCTTATGGGTTCTTTCCCAGGTTTTTCCTCCATCAAGAGTGAGGTATACTTCGGCGGCAATGCCCCTTTTTTTGTTCAGGTTGTCCACCAGGGCATAGGCCTTATCTGGATTGGACCAGGAAACAGCCAGGCCGATCCGTCCTGTTTTTGGCCCGTCAGGCAGACCGCCTCCCAGCCTCTTCCATGTTTTTCCTCTATCTATACTCTTATAAACCCCGCTCTCTTTCCCGTATATGCCAGGATAGTTTTCCCACATAGAGACATATATAACATCCGGATTGGAGGGAGAGACAACGACATCGTTAGCTCCTGTCCGCTCGTTAACATAAAGAACATGTTCCCATGTCTTCCCCCCATCTATTGTCCTGTAAAGACCTCGGTTTTTGTTGGTGGACCAGAAATGGCCAAGCACTGCCACAAACACAAAGTCTGGATTTTCGGGGTGAACGGCAATCTCCCCGATATGATAGGAATCAGGAAGTCCCATGTTCTGCCACGTCTCCCCGCCATTATCAGAGCGAAACACCCCGGTGCCCGGCATGGTGAAATTCCTCGCTTTTTTGAGGCTTTCTCCAGAGCCAAGCCAGATGATATCTGGATTTGACGGAGCCAGGGCTATATCGCCGATACCGAGGGCTGTCTGATTTTCAAATACCGGCTTCCAGGTCAGAGCATGATTAGTGGTCTTCCAGAGATTTCCTGAACCAAAAGCTACATACATCGTTCCTGGATTGGCTGGATCACACTGAACAGCTTCAACCCTCGCTGAATTCATAACAGGTCCCAAGCAAATCCATTCAAGATTGAACTTAGAATTTTGCTTCAGCTTGAGGTACTGTTCCCATGAATCAAGAAGAGGGCTCCTCTTTCCCTGGTCTCCCGCAATTATATAAGTCCCTATAGTGATTAATATTAATAATAAGAAGAATATTAGACTTTTCGCTCTCATTTGCCAAAACCTCCCTAAAAAATAAAACAATTATCCATGAATCTGTGCTTCCAGAGCTAAGGGCCAAAATAGCATACATCCCAGAGGGTGTCAAAAAGCTAACTCAAGGAACGTATGACGAGGCAAAAAGCAAAACCTGACCCCTATTTAGGATCGAAAGTTCAAGAAAGACAATATAAGAACAATAATCAGAAGGCAAAATGCAAGACCTGACCCCTATTGACTTATTTTATTGAATCGAGAATTCGCTTAATTATTCCGTCCAAATCGCCGGTCCAGCGGACAACAATGACCAGGTCATGTTCATTATCCACGACTATATAGTTCCCTCCGAATCCTGCCGCAAAATAGACTGATTCAGGCGCACTCGGGATCCGCTGCTTTTTTGTGTTCAACCACCACATGTAGCCGTATACCGGAACAACCGGTGTCGGAACCTGAATCATTCTTACCCACTTTTGGGAAAGAAGCTGATTGCCTCTCCAGTTTCCCTTGCGGAGGAAAAGAAGACCAAACCGGGCTTGATCCCTTGTGCTGATGAACATGCCTCCACCCCAGTGTCCGCCCCCACTGACTGACTGTACTTTCACCCCATCTATAAGTACCCATGAATTTTTGTAGCCGTGCCAGCGCCAAGTCGAGGAAGCATCAATGCGGTCCATAATTTTCTCCCGCAGAATTACAGGCAGCGGCAGGCGCCAAACCTGAAGGAGCGAATAGGCGAGCAGATTGACCCTGACATCATTGTATTTAAAGTTTGTACCTGGTTCATTAAGTGCGCGGTTTCGGATTTTATCCCATGTGGCGTCTCTGGGGGGCCTATCGGCCCAGTCCTGTCTATCCCAGAGAGTTCCAGCCCAGTCAGATGTCTGGGTAAGCAGGTGTTGCCAGGTTATCTTCGCATTGTGTTCGGAATCGAATTTGCCGTCTTTGACATATTTTTTTACGTGCTCCTGGACATCACCAATCAAGCCATCGTCCAGAGCCAGGCCTGCTACTGTGGAAAGATAGCTTTTTGTGACACTGAAGGTCATGTCTACGCGTTTGGTGTCACCCCATTCCGCTATGATGTAGCCATCTTTAATGATGATGCCATTTGTCTCACCGCGTTCTTTCGTAGGTCCGAGTATCGAGAAGAAAGGCTCCCGTGAAAAGCTGCGCTCAATGGCTTTTTTCAAGTCTTTAGGGTCTTTAGATGGATTTTTCCTCGCGAATTCAACCGCTTCCTGCAAGAGCTTTGAGTCCATTCCCAGGTCTTCTGGTTTGCGTTTTTCCCAGGCGTCACCCTTTGATGGAAAGTAGAGGGATTGC